>Ga0316205_10000132_pt1 | contig 163892 bp, 156 predicted proteins | sample 3monthpyrite_MG_FD_204941 | JGI IMG/M metagenome (GOLD analysis project Ga0316205, IMG submission 204941) | Microbial mat bacterial communities from mineral coupon in-situ incubated in ocean water Damariscotta River, Maine, United States -... | ecosystem: Environmental > Aquatic > Marine >...
CTCTGCACATCACCACTTGGCCTTACTGAAACCAAATGGCGTTTCTCTGTTTATCGTGCTTCAGTTATCAAAGATAACTGGAAGCCGTCCAAACAGTGAAGCTGACACTCTATGATCGAACCGAAGTCCTAAGAGCGTTGATATACAGACGTCTGATCCATCGAACTGAACCAAACCGCCCACATATCTCTTCAGATATATCAATTTCAAACAGCGTAGAGACAAAAAGGAACCAGATGCGCCCTATATCTTTGGCGCGCCTCGCCTGTATTATCTCTGTTTTTCGTCTTGCGTCTCGTTGCCGTGTGGCCCGTCTGGCGCCCCGTTGGTGCTTGTTAGCGCCGCCGGTGAGGGGGGTTCTACGGTTAGTGGCTGGTACCCGCAACCCCTTTTTTCGAGAAAATTGCATTTTTTACGACAAACATGATTTTCCCTGTGTTTTTAGTGGGTTGCGGCAATTTTGATGCGTGCACCTAGCGTCCCCTCGCAATTTTCTTAGGCAGAATGGAAACAGAACATACCAGATTTGGGGTTATCCACAGAGTCTCCCACAAGACTCTCTCAGACTCACGTGGCCGATTGGCCCCAAATCACCCTGAATCGCAGCGATTCACACTTTGTTAAGCAATTCAGAGTCGACTCGGCGGTGTGTTTCCTCGCGAACCACCTCCTCAGAACGCAAAGACCCGGCAGTTTTGCTGCCGGGCCTTTGCGCCACCGCATGATGCTGATGTCAGGCCATCTGCCTCTTGCGTTCCAGTGTCACATAGCGAACAGCCACCAGTCCCAGGATCGCCAGCAGATAGATGATCGGCTCCAGCTGGAAACCTTTGACCAGCCAAAGATAGTGTAGCCCGCCCAGAATCGCCGCCGGGTAGGTCAGCTTGTGCATCTTGCGCCAGGCCGCGGCACCCATCTTGCGCATCGACAGATTGTTCGATGTCACGGCCAGGGGGATCAACATCAGGAACGACGTCATCCCGACGGTCACATAGGGCCGCTTCACCACCTCTGTCCAAACACGCTCAAGGCTTTGCACATCTAGGATCGCAAAGACGAGGAAATGCGCCAGGATAAAGAAGAAGGCCGTCACGCCAATCGCCCGGCGGAACTTCAGCATGTTAAGGCCGGTCCATTTGCGCAGCGGCGTCACCAACAGAACTGTAACCATCATGATCAAACCGGCCTCGCCGTAGGCGCGTTCAAGCACGTTGATCGGTTCGACCAGATATGGCCCGATCTGGTTCAGCGCCAGCCAGAACTGCCGCACAGCATAGATTGCGCCGACAATATAGATCGTCCACGCCGGGACCCGGCGCGCGGCACTATTGATAGGTTGCACCACAGACATCTTCAGAAGAACTCCGCCAGGTCCATGCCGTCGTAAAGACTGGCCACTTCGCGTTCATAGCCGTTGAACATCAGCGTATCCTGACGCGAAGCAAACAGGCCACCACCAATGCGCCGCTCGGTCGCCTGGGACCAGCGCGGGTGATCCACGTTGGGGTTCACATTACTATAGAAGCCATATTCGCGCGGATTGGCCACATTCCAGCTGATCGGCGGTTCACGGTCGGTCAGCGTGATGCGGGAAACCGATTTGATCGACTTGAACCCGTATTTCCACGGCACGACCAGACGAATGGGCGCACCATTCTGGTTATAGAGCGGATCATCATAGATGCCGGTCGCCATGATGGTCAGCGGATGCATTGCTTCATCAAGGCGCAGCCCCTCGACATAAGGGAAGTCCAGCACCCGGCGCTGCACGCCAATCATGTTTTCGGGCTGCACCACCGTTTCAAAGGCCACGTATTTCGCACGCGACTGCACGCCCACCTTATTCAGGATATCCGCCAGTTCGATCCCATTCCACGGGACAACCATTGACCAGGCCTCAACGCAGCGGAGCCGATAGACCCGATCCTCGACCGACAAACCCGCCAGCAGATCGCCCAGCGCATACTCTCCGGGGTTATCGACCATCCCGTCGACTTTGATCGACCAGGGAGAAGTGACAAGCTGGTGGGCGTTGGCCGCCGGATCACCTTTGCCGGTGCCGAACTCATAATAGTTGTTGTAGCTCGTGATCTCTTCGAGCGTGTTCGGCTTGAGATCCCCCTGTGCCGACGCCGTACCCGCCAGGCCGATGGCGCCAAGGCCGATGGTCCCGGCCAATATCTGGCGGCGGTTGAGATAGGCATCCTTGGGCGTGATGTCTGCCCGGGTCAGAGTATTGGTCCAGCGATATGCCATGTGGCTCTCCGTTCGTTTCGATTCTTGAAATCATATAGGTCATATCGTTTGAAAGATGTCTCACGTTGCCGCCAGATTATTGAAATGTTCCAAAAATCGGGCCGTTCAATCACAAAGACTCACGCAGGTGTGACTGGAAACCCAAAACCGGCGTGGCTTAGGCCGGATTGGTTCGGCGTCAAGTAGTGTTGGCGGGATTCCCCGATGATCCGAAAGCGATCCCTGCCGTAGAAATCCCGATGCCAACGAAATGGCATTCCTTAACTCTGGGAGAAAATCCAATGCTACGCAGAACCTTTATCGCACTGACAACATCCGCCGCACTCGCAACATCCGCCTTCGCGGGCCAGAGCGGCAGCAGCAAGGACATCGTTGACATAGCCGTTGAGGCCGGCAGCTTTACAACGCTGGTTGCCGCGGTTCAGGCCGCCGGGCTGGTTGAAACACTGAAAGGCGATGGCCCATTCACGGTGTTTGCCCCAACTGACGAAGCCTTCGCAGCCCTGCCCGAAGGCACTGTCGAGGGGTTGCTGGCTGATCCAGAGGCGCTCGCCGCGATCCTGACCTATCACGTTGTTCCGGGCAAAGTGATGTCCACGGACCTGTCCAACAACATGATGGCGACGACCGTGAACGGCGCTGATGTGACAATCATGACCGAAGGCAGTGTGACGGTGGACGGTGCGACTGTCATCAGCCCTGACATCGAAGCCTCCAACGGCGTGATCCATGTGATCGACGCAGTGATCCTGCCTGCAGGCTGATTGTGTAAAACCGAAATGACCGCAAAGCCCCGGCCCGGTGCCGGGGCTTTCTTGCGTCAGCGAAGGCCCCCATAGGCAACGCCCGAAAGCTCGGACATTTCGCGTTTCCAAGTGGTCAGATCTGCTGCATTGAATTTCGACAGGTGATCATGCCCGCAGGCGCGTGCCATCACCTGCATCAGTTCCACACTCGCCCCGAAGAAATTTGCCAATTGCCTGGCCGAGCTTTCAACGATGACCCGGCTGGCCAGCTCTGGCCGCTGAGATGCGATCCCAACCGGGCAGTTATTGGTATGACACGCCCGCATCGCAATACAGCCAATCGCCTGCATCGCAGCGTTCGACACTGCTATGGCATCGGCCCCCATGGCCAGCGCCTTGATAAAGTCGGCCGGTTTGCGCAGCCCTCCGGTGATCACCAGCGAGATATCCTGCCGCCCGAGCGTATCCAGATGCCGCCGCGCCCGTGCCAGCGCAGGGATCGTCGGGACCGAGATATTGTCGCGGAAGATGATCGGCGCGGCCCCGGTGCCGCCGCCACGACCATCCAAGATCACATAATCAACGCCAACAGTGAGAGCGGCGTCGATGTCTTTCTCGATATGCTGGGCCGACAGTTTGTACCCGATGGGGATACCGCCCGTCCGATTGCGCACTTCATCCGCGAAAGCCCTGATCTCATCCGGTTTGGTCCATTCCGGGAATCGCGGAGGTGAAATCGCATCCTGCCCTTCATCAAGGCCGCGGACCGCTGCGATCTTGCCCTTCACCTTATGGCCGGGCAAATGGCCGCCCGTTCCGGTCTTGGCCCCTTGCCCACCTTTGAAGTGGAACGCCTGAACCTTCTCCAGCTTCTCCCATGCGAAGCCAAACCGGCCAGACGCCAGTTCATAGAAGTAGCGGCTGTTGGCCTCCTGCTCCTCTGGCAACATCCCGCCTTCGCCTGAACAAATGCCCGTGCCAGCCATCTCGGCCCCCATGGCGAGGGCTATCTTGGCCGGTTCAGAAAGCGCTCCGAATGACATATCCGATACAAAAAGCGGGATCTTCAGGCGCAGAGGTTTTTGCGCGTTCGGCCCGATCACGACATCAGTACCCACCGGATCATTGTCGAGCAGTGGCGCTTTGTAGAGCTGCGCGGTGAGCAGTTGAATATCATCCCAGTCAGGTAGTTCCTGGCGTGGGACACCCATCGCATCCACCTTGCCGTGGTGCCCGGTTTTGGACAGCCCATCGCGGGCATATTGTTGAATAAGCTTGGTATAGGGTTCTTCCGCCGCACCGCCCGAATGGTCCGCGTAAAGGCCCAAATAGGCTTTGCGGTTGTAGGGCTGGGGGTTTTCAGTTGCCCAGGCTGCAATCTCGTCGGCATCGACAAAGATATCATCGCCCTCGACCCAGGAGTTGAACTTCGGCAATGCCTCTTCATTGTTATAGGCCGATACCCCCGTATCAAGCCGGTAGTCCCAATTATGCACCCCACAGATCAGATCCTTGCCGCGCACAAAACCATCAGACATCAGCGCACCGCGATGCAGGCACCGCCCATAGAAGACCGAGATTTCATCATCAAATCGGACAACAACCAGATCAACGTCGCCCACAAGCGCATATTGCGGATTGCGATCAGGAAGCTGGCCCAGGCTGGCGACTTTTGTTCCGTTCATGGCAGGTCTCCTCAGTGCTCTGATCAGATCAAAGCACAAAGGCACCGCTGACGGATAGTCCGCAGATTTGCACATGAGACGCTGCAAATACGCGGGGCGCCAATGAAAGGGGCGCGGCGGCTATCCGGGCAAGGCTGCCGCTGACCAAAGTATTCTTCAGCAGAGGCTCGCGTTCAGTTCATTTTGCTCTTTCAGCAATTCAGCAACATTCGCTTCCAGGATGCCGTAGCTGATATTTCCAAACAGGATCTGCCTGCCATTGTTCAGAATATAGGTTGGGCTGCCTTTGACGCCGATCTTCAGGCCCAGTTCATAGTCTGAGGCCAGTTTCGCCATGGCTTCGCCGGTTTCCATTTTCTTGTAAACGTCGGCAAACTCCACGCCTATCTGTTGGCTCACCTGGCGCTGCACGGACCAGTCGGAAATATCCTGCGCATCCTTGAAGAAGGCGGCGCGCAGCAGTTCTGCGGCCTTCACCGATAAACGAGACCGGAACGCCTCCGCGCCAAGATCCTTTTCCAATAGCTCGACCGCTTTGATGAAAAGCTGCGGGCTGGCAGAAGAAGCTGGCCGGGTCTTTGACCAGACATCATCATGGATGCTGACATCATCAAAGCCGCCAGCAACCCCTTTGACGTGGCGGGCATATCCATCGAACCCGCCCCTGTCCTGCCACTGCTGGGTTATCTTGGTGTGCGTGTCGGGAAACACAGAGCAATAATGCACGTCAATTTCCAGACGATCCCCGAACTTTTCGGCGATCTGAAAAAGCGGTGCCTGCCCCACAAAGGCCCAAACACAAAGGATATCTGAAAAATGAACCAGTTTCAGCGAGGGCATGCGGGACCTTTCCTACCTTGATACATGGCGAACCAACGGTGCTTTGGTTCGCCTGATGTTGGTTTGTCTGCCCAATGTGGTGGTGTCGTGGGGCGGTTGCAATGTCGAAAAACAGGCGCGCCAGATCATAACACTCAATTTGCGCCTTCCATCGGTCTCGCCCCTTTCACCCGACCTCACCTGCGCAGGGAAATAGGGCGGCAAGGCGCGGTCTCGCTGTCGCGCAATGAGGCCGAGGGCAAATGCAGCGCCTAGTTACCCGGAATATTGACTGTCCCTGTAATGCGCGATTGTCTGAGCGGCATGGCCTTATACATGACTTCGACGCCTGTGGTGGCGATCCCTTCGCCCGTCATGCCGTCATACATCCCCGTGCCATCAACGATCGTCCAGGTATTCGCCTGCCCTTGCTGGCCTGCCTTCCAACGCATGATGAAGGTGTCCTCGGCCTCGCCGAACACACAGACACCTTCGATGCTGTTTTCGCCGTTCTGCTCCCCAAACCCACCGCCCACACAGCGTGCGGGCCCTTCTTCCAGCGGGCCTTCGATCACCTCAAAGTAGCCGCGGTTGTCTTGGGTGTAATACACGCCGTCCGGCAGTTGGAAGTATTCCTGGTTCAGAGGATAGACATTGTTGATCTCGATCCGTTCTTGGGCAAAGCCCGGGCTCGAGACCAAGACGCTGATGAGAGCGGGGACGTAAATGGAGTACTTCATATACTTTCTCCTGACTGATCGCTGAACAGTACACGACAATCAGCCCTCCACAACGCAATCTGCTGTAACCGTCCTCGCCATTGAATGATCGGCGACAACAGGGGCACCATCAATCAAGGTGTTCCGGCACACCTCTGCCGGTTCATCACACGCGCAAAAAAGGGCGCCCGAAGGCGCCCAATTTACTTAGTGAACCACGGCATCCTGGGGTGGCTGGCGATTGCTGGATGACACCCGGTCACCGACCAGGAGCCCGTCAACGCCAGCACTCACCTTGATCGCATCGCCATCCATGACATCCCCGGCAAGGATCATTTCGGCCAACTGGTCTTGCAGCGCGCGCTGGATCACCCGCTTGAGCGGCCTTGCGCCGAACACCGGATCATAGCCTTCGTCGGCCAGCCATTTCAGCGCGGCCTCATCCAGATCAAGCTGGATGTTGCGCCCTGCAAGTCGCTTTTCAAGCAACCCAAGCTGGATCGAGACGATCCCGGCCATGTCTTCGCGTGCCAGACGGTCAAAGATGATCGTCTCATCCAGTCGGTTCAGGAATTCCGGCCGGAAATGCGCGCGCACGGCGTCCATCACGTCGCGCTTGGCCTCGGTCGCGTCAGCGCCGTCAGGCAGTTGGCTCAGCGCCTGTGCGCCAAGGTTGGACGTCAGGATAATCAGCGTCTGCTTGAAATCCACCGTGCGGCCCTGACCATCGGTCAGCACACCATCATCCAGCACCTGCAACAGCACGTTGAACACATCCGGGTGGGCTTTTTCGACCTCGTCAAACAGGATCACCTGATAGGGCCTGCGCCTTACAGCCTCGGTCAACACGCCGCCCTCATCATAGCCGACATAGCCCGGAGGCGCGCCGATCAGACGGGCAACGGCGTGTTTCTCCATGAACTCGGACATATCAATGCGGACCATCGCGCTGTCGTCATCAAAGAGGTATTCGGCCACCGCCTTGGTCAGCTCGGTCTTACCCACACCCGTTGGTCCAAGGAACAGGAACGAGCCAAGCGGCCGGTTCTCGTCATTCAGTCCTGCGCGGGCGCGGCGCACGGCATTGGCAACAGAGCGCACGGCGGTCCTTTGACCGATAACACGTTTGCCCAGTTCTTCTTCCATGCGCAGCAGCTTGTCGCGCTCACCCTCAAGCATCTTGGAGGTCGGGATACCCGTCCACCGCTCGACCACTTCGGCAATCTGTTCGGGCCGCACGGCCTCTTCGACCATCAGGTCGTCGTTCTCTTCGACCTCTTCCACAAGGCGCTCCAACTCGGGGATCACTCCGTAAGACAGTTCCCCCGCCTTGGCGAGGTTGCCCTCACGCTTGGCGATGTCCAGTTCGGCCCGCGCACGGTCAAGCCGCTCCTTGGCGTTGCGCGTGCCTTCCAGCTTGTCGCGCTCAGCCTGCCATTTCGCTGTCATTTCCGACGCGCGATCTTGCAGGTCGGCGAGTTCTTTCTCCAGCTTCTCCAGGCGATCCTTGGAGGCCTTGTCGTCTTCTTTCTTCAGCGCCTCGGATTCGATCTGCAATTGCAGGATCTGGCGATCCAGCGCATCCAGTTCCTCCGGCTTGCTGTCCACTTCCATGCGCAGACGGCTGGCGGCCTCATCCATCAGGTCGATGGCCTTGTCCGGCAAAAAACGGTCAGTGATATAGCGGTGCGACAACGTGGCGGCTGCGACCAGGGCGCTATCGGAAATCCGCACACCGTGGTGCAGCTCGTATTTTTCCTTGATGCCGCGCAAGATGCTGACCGTATCCGTGACCGTGGGTTCTTCAACCATCAAAGGCTGGAACCGGCGGGCCAGGGCCGCGTCTTTTTCCACATACTTGCGGTATTCATCCAGCGTCGTGGCACCCACACAGTGCAGCTCACCCCGCGCCAGCGCCGGCTTGATAAGGTTCGCCGCATCCATCGCACCATCGGATTTACCGGCACCGACAAGCGTGTGCATTTCATCGATGAAAAGGATGATTTCGCCAGCGGCGGATTCGATCTCTTTCAGCACCGCCTTCAGGCGTTCTTCAAACTCACCGCGGTATTTCGCGCCAGCAATCAGGGCACCCATATCGAGCGCCATCAGCTTTTTGTTGCGCAAGGATTCGGGCACGTCACCGTCGATGATGCGCAGGGCGAGGCCCTCGGCGATGGCGGTCTTGCCCACACCGGGTTCACCGATCAGCACCGGGTTGTTCTTGGTGCGGCGTGACAACACCTGCATCGCGCGGCGAATTTCTTCGTCACGGCCAATGATCGGGTCGATCTTGCCTTGCTCGGCGGCTTCGGTCAGGTCGCGAGCGTATTTGGCCAGCGCCTCAAAGCTGTCCTCAGCGGTTGCACTATCAGCGGTGCGGCCTTTGCGGATGTCGTTGATCGCCTCATTCAGGCTTTGGGCGGTCACATTGCCCGCCTCCAGTGCCTCTTTCGCCTTGGATTTGACCAAGGCCAGAGCGGTCAGCAAGCGCTCGACGGGAACGAAACTGTCGCCCGCTTTCTTGGCGACTTTCTCGGCCTCATCAATGACTTTGGCAGTGACATTATCAAGATATACCTGCGCGCCTTCGCCCGTCACCTGCGGCAGTTTGGCAAGGCCGGCCTCAACGGCCGAGAGTACCGCCTGCGGGTTTCCGCCCGCGCGGGTAATCAGGTTGGAAGCCAACCCTTCTTCATCATCCATCAATGCCTTGAGCAGGTGTTCGGGCGTAAACCGCTGGTGGTTTTCGCGCATGGCGATCGTCTGGGCAGCTTGCACGAAGCCGCGCGACCGCTCGGTGAACTTGTCTAAGTTCATGGGTCTCTCCTTTGTTAAGCGCCCTCTGGTTTGGATGCCCGGCTTGGCGGCACACCCCTGATTGGGCCTTGATAAACAGATGGGGATTTGGCCGTGCGCGCGCAAGTCTCAGGGCGCAATTTCCGGTTTGGGGGAGATTGCCGGAGTTTTTCCCCGCGAATGACGTTCGGGGTTCGCGCAATAAGAGAGTGTGTAAGACAGCTTTGCAACCAAAGCAGAAAACCACTCACACGACCCCCACCCTGGTCGTCTTTGGTGATGAGGACCAGGGCGCAATGGCGCAGCATCGGGAGAGGCTGCGCCATTGCATTTGCACCCCCCGCCCGCAATCGCTAGACCCTGTCGAAACCAACCGAGGTAGGAACGCATGTCCGATGACCGTTTGATCGTAGCCATGGATGTGCCGAACGTCCTGGATGGGCTGGAACTGGCCAGAACGCTGGGTGACAGCGTGAGTTTTTACAAGATCGGGCTGGGGCTGCTGACGGGTGGCGGGCTCGCACTTGCCAATGAGCTCAAGCAGGAACATGGCAAGCGCATTTTTCTGGATATGAAGTTCTTTGATATTGGTGCCACGGTTGAGGCAGCAGTGCGCGGCGTGGCGCAATTCGATCTTGATTTCCTGACCGTACACGGTGACCCGCATGTCGTGCGGGCAGCGCGAGAAGGGGCCGGTGGGTCTGATATGAAGATTCTGGCGGTGACGATCCTGACGTCACTGGACCGGGCTGATCTGGATGCATCCTGTATCAAGCCAGGCGGTGTTGCCGACCTGGTGCAGGAGCGCGCCGCCATTGCCTTGTCCGCCGGGGCGGATGGGGTCATCGCATCACCACAGGAAGCTGCCCTGATCCGCGCCTTACCCGAGGCGCAGGGCAAGCTGATTGTCACACCCGGTGTGCGCCCGGCAGGAGCAGACCTGGGCGATCAAAAGCGGGTTATGACCCCAGCGCAGGCCATCGCAAACGGGGCGGATCACGTGGTGGTGGGCCGCCCGATCTGGCAGGCAGAAAGCCCCAGGGCGGCGGCTCAAGGCATTTTGGCTGAACTGGCCTCAGCACAGACAAAAACCCCCAGCCGCTAGGGCTGGGGGTTCAAAGAAATCTCAAACTTTTGGGCCAAGACTCTGTGTCAGAGTTTTGCGTGGCACATCAGTCGTTGACGTCGGTGTCCCAGATCTTGACCTGTCCGGTTTTCAGCCCGAAGAACTTGCGCATCCCCAGATAGGATATCAACGACAGCACTGCAAAGATCACCAAGGTCAGCGCCAGACCCGATGCCGAAACCCCAAACAGGATCAGCAGTCCCATCATTGCCGCCCCGATTGCGAACCCAAGAAAGATATAGCCGGGGACCAACACTTCGAGTGTTGCGAGGACAAGCGCCCCTGACATCCAAACCCACCATTCTGTCCAAAGCGGCATCATCCACGACCTTTCAGCATCTGAAATGCATTGGCAAAGGCATCAAGCGCATTCGCAGGCAGAACAACAGTCTGGCTTCCGGCACCATCGCCCAGCTTCTGCAGGGCTTCGACCTGCTTGAGCGCGACCTGATACTGTGCCGCTTCCAAGCCGTTCTCGGCAATTGCCACGGCAACCACCTGCGTCGCATAGGCTTCCGCATCCGCAAGGATCCGGCGCGCCTTTGCGTCCTGCTCAGCGGCGTAAAGCTCCGCATCCGACTGCAACTCGACCGCACGCTTCTGGCCTTCGGCTTCGGTCACCTGCGCCCGGCGTGCGCGTTCGGCGTTCAGCTGTTGCAGCATCGCTTCCCGGGTCGCCTGATCCAGGTTCACGTCCAGAATCTCGGCCCGCGTTACCTCGATCCCCCAGTCATCGACCTGTTGGGCCACTTGGGTGCGCACGGCCTCGATCAGGTTCGATCGGTTCGCCTGCACCTGATCCAGCTCCATCCGGCCAATTTCGGACCGCACGATACCGGCGACTGTCGTTGAAATCGCGCCATCCACGTCGCGGATCCGGTAAACCGTCTTTTCGGGCTCAATAATCCGGTAAAACACCGATGTTTCGACCTGCACCAGCACGTTGTCCGATGTGATCGCGTCTTGGTTCATCGACGGCAACTGCCGCTCCAGGATCGAGACCTTGTGCCGCACTCGATCCAGAAATGGCACGATAAAGTTGATACCCGGCCCCAGAACAGAACGCAGCCGCCCAAGGCGCTCCACGACAAATTTTTCTGACTGCGGCACGATACGCACACCGGCCATGATGCAGACGACAATAAATACTGCCAGCAGCAACCAAAGCACGTTTTGTCCAAAGAATTCAGTAAACAGGTCTTCAATCGGCATATATCTGTCCCTTATTGTTATAAAGGACAGATAGGGATGATTTAGGCCGATTTCAATGTATGCTGTTGTATACTGAATAAATTCTGGGTGGGCATACGAGAATGTACCGTGCTTGCAACAAGGTCAGCAGTCGCAGCAGAAAGCGTCCAGCCAAGATGCCCGTGACCGGTATTGTAGAACACCCGCGCGTGGCGCCCGGCGCCCACACGCGGCATCATATTCGGCATCATGGGGCGCAAGCCCGCCCATGGAATGACATTTTCTGTGCAAACATCCGGAAAGTGGGTTTCGCACCAATCAACCAAAGGCCTGACCCGGTCCGCCCGGATATCCCGGTTCTCGCCGTTGAACTCTGCCGTGCCTGCAATACGGAACCGGTCACGGCCAAGGCGCGAGGTCACGATCTTTGCCTTGTCATCAAGCAATGACACCCTGGGTGCTGCGGCCTGTGATACAGCGTCAGGCAGGTTCACGGTGATCGAATACCCCTTGACCGGATAGACATTCACCCGGTCGCCCAGCTTTCTGGCAAATCCACGCGAGGCGATACCGGCAGCGACCACAACCGCATCAAACCGCTGCTCGTCCCGCGCTCGCACGGTCACGCCCTTCGCGTCAGCTGACACGTCATCAACTGCATGTCCCATCGCGAATTGCACACCCTGCCTGCGCAGCCAGTCGGCCAGCCCAACGGTGAACTTGTGAATGTCGCCTGTGCTGTCGCTTTCCGTCCAAAAACCACCAAGGACGTCCCCGCGCAGTGTCGGTTCTTTCGCCAGCGTCTCTTCTGCGGTCAGCTCGCGCCGCTCCAGTCCACCCTGCGCCAAAAGACCGGTGACCTTGCGGGCATGGGCAAAATCCTTTTCGGACTTGTAGAAATGCAGAATACCGGCCGGCGTGAAGTCAAAATCAACCCCGGCATGATCCGCCATCTCAGACAGGCCAGCGCGCGCGGTAACAGCAAGGCGCGCGGTCTCGATCGTGTTGTTCCTGTACCGCGGGATATTTGCCAGAAACTCTGCCATCCAGCTGATCTTATGCCAGCCGGGGCGCGGGTTCACGGATAGCGGGGCTTCTTGCTGAAGCATCCATCTGATCCCCTTCAACACGGTTGACCACTGGTTCCAGACCTCTGCGTTAGAGGCGCTCAACTGGCCGCCGTTGGCAAAACTGGTTTCCATCGCTGCATAGCGCTGGCGGTCAAACACAGTCACATCAAAGCCGCGCGCGTAAAGTGAATATGCGGTGGTGACGCCGGTGATCCCGGCACCCAAAACAGCAACCCTAGGCATGGTAAATCTCCCTTACCATCTGCCCCCGCCGTCTGCTGTACCTGAGAGATTCGCCCGTTTCGGGCTTGCTCCTTCGGTGGGCCTTGTCAGGCCGCTCTTCGGCGTGTTGCACCCCAACCGGTCCTTTTGCCTGAGAGTGACCGGGGCGGTTGCTCCTTCGGCGCCAGATTGAACCGGACTCTCCCGGTCGGCGTGTTTCCTATCGGAAACTCATAGACAGATTGCCGTGTAAAGCAACAAGAATCTGCACAGAGGCCATCCATTCCATTCACACACGCCATCTTCATCTTGGCCGACAAACTCCCGCCGGAGGCTCCCCAGGCTTGCGTGATGCACGGTCGCTGACACGTTGTGTCGCATCCGTGCCCGATCTACATTGTGCCATGCCTGCCCTTTGCCGCGATTGCCTGACCACATTCGACAGCGAAACCCGCTGTCCGCAATGTCGCAGCCCAAGGGTCACGCGGCACCCCGAATTGTTTGACCTCACCATCGCGCATATGGATTGCGATGCCTTCTATGCGTCGGTGGCAAAGCGCGACAATCCGGAACTGGCGGACAAACCCGTGATTATCGGCGGCGGGCGACGGGGCGTTGTCTCGACGGCCTGCTATGTGGCGCGGATCAAGGGCGTCAAATCAGCCATGCCGATGTTCAAGGCGTTAAAGCTATGCCCCGAAGCCGTGGTCGTGCGCCCCGATTTCGACGCCTATGTTGAAGCGTCCAAGGCAATCCGCGAGATGATGGACGAACTGACACCCATCGTCGAGCCGCTGTCACTGGACGAGGCCTTCATGGACCTGACAGGGACAGAGCGCCTGCACCATGCGCCGCCTGCGGTCATGCTGGCGCGGCTGATCAATCGGATGAAGAATGAATTGGGGCTGACAGGCTCGATTGGCCTGAGCCACAACAAGTTTCTCGCCAAAGTGGCCTCGGACCTTGATAAACCGCGCGGTTTTTCGATTATTGGCAAGGCAGAGACGACAGCATTCCTGCGGCCCAGATCCGTGCGCCTGATCTGGGGGATCGGACCAGCGGCGCAGGTCAGCCTCAACAACGCAGGTATCCGCACATTTGATGATCTGCTGCGCTGGGACCGGCGCGATCTGCATGACCGTTTCGGGGGGATGGGGGAACGCCTTTACAGCCTGGCCCGCGGCGAGGACGGGCGGCGCATCTCGTCCCACAATCCCGTCAAGACGCTTTCAAACGAGACAACCTTTCACGAAGATACCGGAGACGTTGATATTCTCGACGGGCACCTCTGGCGCATGGCCGAAAAAGTATCGGCGCGGGCCAAGGCTCAGGGCAAGGCGGGGCGCGTGGTGACACTCAAACTAAAGACCTCGGATTTCAAACTGATTTCCAAGCGGCAAAGCCTGCATCATCCGACCCAAATTGCCGATACGGTCTATCGCACGGCGCGGGGATTGTTCGATCAGGTCAGCGGGCGCGGGCCGTTTCGTCTGCTTGGGGTTGGGTTGTCCGAAATAACGACGGACGCCGACGCAGACCGCGAAGGCGATCTGCTTGATCCCGGCGCGCAAAAGCGGGCAAAGGCGGAAAAAGCGGCCGATAAAATCCGAGAGAAATATGGAAAGGATGCCATCATCAAAGGACGCGCATTGCGCTGAACGGTAGCACTGCCAAGGCAATGTAAAAGGGTGCTATTCCGCCGCGACTTGTTGATCTGCGCGCCCAATATCCGCGATTTCTGCTATTGCACCGTTCAGGGTCGCGCGGAAAGCTTCAAAACTTGCGTTCGGCTCAAGTGTCTGCTCGTCCATATAGAGCGCACGGTTGATTTCGACCTGAATCGCGTGTTGCTGGCGTGAGGGGCGACCATAGTGCTGCGTGATAAAGGCCCCGGCAAACGGCATATTGCGAGCAACCCGAAGCCCGGCGCTGGCAAAAGCCGCCTCCACCCGTTCCACGACTGATCCGGCCGCAGTTGCCCCGAACCTGTCGCCCAACACCACATCAGGGCGCGCACTGCCCGGTGGCCCTACGTTTTCCAGGGCTTCCTGGGGCATGGAATGGCAATCGATCAGGATCGCCTCTCCAAAGGCGTTGTTGCTTTCATCCAAAAGTGTCTGCAACTGGTCGTGATAGGGGCGCCAGTATTGCGCGATACGTTCGTGGGCTTCGATCAGTGTCAGCTTGCCGCGATAAATCTGGCGGCCATTGGCCACCACCCGTGGGATCACGCCAAGGCCGCTGGCAATGCGCGGGTTATGCGCGCTGCGCCGCACGCCTTGGATCAGGGCCGAATCCAGTTCGTCCGCCCCTCTGTTGAGGTCAAGATAGGCCCGCGGCGCACGCGCGGTCAGCAGCGGCGCACCATAAGAGGGTGCTGCGGCATACAGTTGATCGACGAAAGCATCCTCAGAGGATCGGATCTCGCTTGCATTCAGGGCCGCACGTCGCAAAAAGGACGCCGGGTAATCGCGCCCACTATGCGGAGATGCAAAGACCACACTTGTCGTGCGCGTCGGGGGCCGCGTCAGATTGTAAGCGATTGTAGGCACGTTTTTTGTCCTTTCCACCTCATAGATAGCGTGTTTTTGGAAATTACCAAAAGCCCTTGATCCCTTTCCCGACTCCTTTTATAGACCGCACGACTGACGCGGTTCGCCCCGCGTCCTATTTCGTTATGGGACGCCTGTGAAATGCCGACGACATGGATGATTAGCTCAGCGGTAGAGCACTTCGTTGACATCGAAGGGGTCACTGGTTCGATCCCAGTATCGTCCACCATGAATTCACCGGGCCACTGGTCCGTCAATGTAACCCAAGGCGCAATCCGCGCGCCGCGACATGAAGGACAGTGACCTATGAAGGTACGTAACTCCCTCCGCTCGCTCAAGCAGCGCCACCGCGATTGCCGCATCGTGCGCCGCAAGGGCCGCGTCTATGTGATCAACAAGACGCAACGCCGGTTCAAGGCCCGCCAGGGCTGAACCTGCGACAGCAGTTTTTCAAGAAAGGGTTGTGCCGGTGGCACGGCCCTTTTTCGTTTTCAGACCTGCATGGAGAACGTAAGGTAAGCCGACACTTACCATTCCCCACCGAAGGCCAGAGCCGGCATGCAGACTGATCCGCTTTTCACCCCATTGACCCTGCCCTGCGGCGTGACCCTCAAGAACCGTCTCGCAAAGTCGGCCATGTCGGATTCGCTCGGCGATGGCCGGGGCAACCCGACCCAAACCCAGATCCACCTTTATGAGCGTTGGGCCAATGGAGGTCTTGCCCTGTCAATCATTGGCGAGGTTCAGGGCGATCCCTTTGCCGCCGAAAAACCTGGCAATCTGGTATTGGGGCCGAATTCGGAGGAAACCCTCCTGCGCGCCCTCGCCCGTTCCGGCGCCAGTGATGACGCCCGGCTTTTTGTGCAGTTGGGTCATGCCGGCGCCATGACACATGCGCCCACCGGCAAACCCAAGGGGCCCAGCGCACTTGATCTGCCTGGTCTGGCCTGCGCCGCCCTCTCCAACGATGAAATCGCCGCACTTCCTGATCAGTTTGCCCAAACCGCGCAACGTGCAAAGGCACTTGGCTTTGGTGGCGTGCAAATTCATGCAGCCCACGGTTTTCTGCTGAGTCAGTTCCTGTCCCCGCTGTTCAACAAGCGGACCGACGCCTATGGCGGGTCCCTGCGGAACCGATCGCGCCTGCTGTTTGAAGTGCTGGAGGCGGTGCGGGCGGCGGTCGGTTCGGACTTTCCTGTCGCCATCAAGCTGAATGCCACAGACCAGCTTGTCGGCGGGTTTGCCCAAGCAGAGGCTTTGCAGGTCATTGCCGCCCTGGATCGCACCTCGATTGACCTGATCGATATCAGTGGCGGTACATATTTCCCCGGCGCCAAATCAGCATCGGACAGCGCTGGCGCCGGCCCGTATTTCCTTGAATTCGGCAAGGCTGCCAGAGACCACACAACCAAGCCGCTTATGCTGACAGGTGGGTTCAAGACAGCTGAGCAGGCTCTCCATGCCATAAAAGAAAATGCCGCCGACATGATTGGTCTTGCGCGGGCATTTGTCGTTGATCCCGACTTGCCCAAGACGTGGCGCCGTGGCCCGACAAAGATCGCTTTCCCCCGCTTCTCGCAGCCCCCGGAGGGCGCTATCACCGCGTGGTACACACAGCAGCTGACCCGACTGGGGCAGGGAATGATGCCCGATCCTGACGCTGACCTTGCAGAGGCGCTGGCGGCCTACACTGCCCGCGATCAGGCGCGCATCGCGGTTTGGAATGCCCATTTTGGCGACCACTGATGGGTCTGGAATTCCACCTTCCTGACGATCAGCCCTAGCCATATCGGGTCTTGTCACGTTACCTTTGCCCCAAATGATTTTGAACAAAGACAGAGGACAGCCCCCCATGGCCCGCAAGAACATAAAGACAGCCGCGATCGCATTACTCATGGTGGCCGCCGCTTCGCCCGCCCTGGCACAGGAAATCTGCGGCGGCTATGGAAACAATGGTCAATGGATTGGTGGCGACGAAGCCGCATCAGATATCACAACAGCCGATGCCTACCGCGAACAGATGGCGTTGGTTCTGGGGGGCAATGAATATGTATCGCTGTTCACCCTCAGCGCGCCGACCGATGTTCGGGTCGAGGCCGCAGGTCGCGGTTCGGGTGATCCGATCATTGATCTGCTGGATAGCACGGGTGGCATAATTCTGACTGACGACGATTCTGGCGGCAACGCGGCGTCGCGGGCCGAAACCTCGCTGGAGCCCGGCACATACTGCATGTCCATGCGCAGCTATGATGGTGGCCCCATGACCGCCTTTGTGCGTATCGGTCGCCAAGAGCAGGAACCACTGACAGAAGGCGTCAGTGCAGGCGATAGCGGCAATACCGAGGGAAGCTGTGACAGCGCCATGCCGTTCGGGGCGCTTGGTCGCAGCGTGTCAGCCTCGGTGAATGAAACACCGTATTGGAGCTTCGATCTGGAGACCGAGACCCCGATCACGATCACCGCTGAAAATGAAACCGCCGATCCGGTGATCACGCTTTATGGGCCAGGTGAGACCTATATTGACGAAAACGACGATTATGATGGCCTGAACGCGCGCCTTGATATGACTGATGGTCTGGCGGCGGGAACCTATTGCCTTGCGGTCAGCGCCCTGAGCGATGACAGCGCGCCGATCACGGTCAGCATCAGTGAATATGATGCCGAAGCGGCCTTGCAGTCGCTTTATGCGCGGGGTGAAGCCGCCCCTCCGCTTGACGGCAGCATTCCTGTGACGGATCTGGGTGTGCTGACATCCCGCATGCGCCAGGACGTGCAGGCCACCGAGGAAGCAACCTGGTTCAGCATCGACTTTGAAGATGCGGGGCTTCTGGTTGTCGAAGCAATTGCCAACGGCAACAGTGACCCCTGGCTGGTCATCTATGATGATCTGGGTCGTCAGGTCGGGCAGAATGACGATTATGGTGACGGCCTTGACAGCTTGATCGCGGCGCGGTTGCAGGCGGGCACCTATATCATCGGTGTGCGGCAATATGACGGTGGACAGGGCTTTATCCGCCTCCTGGCCGAAAGATATGTGCGCGCGCAGTAGACGGCGCGTGATCGACATAAAAGGGCGCTCCGCTGACGGAGCGCCCTTTTTCGTTCCAAGGTCGGTGTTTCACGGGAAATGGGGCTGGTTTGCCCGGATCACCGCCCGAACGTATCTGACAACAGACGCGCCAGTGTCGGCTGATCAAGAAAGCCGGTTGCCGTCAGATTGCCCTGCGCCTGATAACGGCTGATGGCGCGGCGGGTGTTGCTGTCAAACCGTCCGTCAACCTGCCCCGGATTAAACCCCATTTGCTGCAATCGGTTTTCAATCAGGCGCCGCAGCACCGGGTTGATGTTCAGCGCACGTTCGCGGGCGCGTGCCTCATCGTCGTTTGCTTCTTGCACAGCAGCAAGCGCGTCGCGGGCACGATCCGCGTAGATACCTTCGGGATAGCGGTCCAGATATGCACGATAGCCAGCGGTCGTACCCCCGGCGCCGGTTTCCTCCCAGTAATCCCGGTCAAGCGCCAGGGCTTCTTCGCGTTCGCGTTCCTCTTCTGCCTCGATCTCGGTTGTGCGACGGCGCGCCTGAGCATCAATGCGATTGATCTGCGCGGTCGTCAGAAAGGACGTCTGTGCGAACCCGTTGTCCTGCTGCCAATTGCGGATCGCCGCGCGTGATCGGGGGCCAAAGATACCGTCGATGCCGCGTGTGTCAAAGTCCAGAAGCGTCAGGTTGCGCTGAATGGCACGGCGTTCATTTCGGGTCAGGTTCAGCCCGTCCTCGGTGATTTCAGCAAGTCGAATCGGATCGCCTTCCAGGTCGTCCAGACGGCGCCGTGCCTCTGCCGCATAGGGGCTGTCAGGGTTATCAATGATGAAATCGCGATAGGCGTCGAGGGTGTTTTCCTCTTGCGCATTGTTCCACGCACGCAGGCTCGGCTCGATTATTGGCAGTGCCAGAGCCTCGACCGCGGCCTCAGGCTGCAAGATCAGGCTGCGCGGCTGATAGCCGATCACGTTGAGCCGGCGGTTGTCGCGCACATAGGCCATGACATCACCGTCAGGGACGGCCAGCGCGTCTGTCAGCACGCCCTCAATACGATCAGGTTCACCGTAAACCACGGTAACCCCCTGCGGCACATCCAGACGCCCCACCCCTTCGCGCAGGTAGCGGCCAAAACTGTTGAACCCATCCTGGTCATAACCAAGCACCAGAACCGCTTGCCCCGGTGCGCGCGACAGGACATCCATTACGGTATCGACCGAAATCGCATCGTTCAGCCCAAATGGCGTGGGCGTATCGGCATCTTCGGCCAAAAACCATGTGCGGGTCCCATCCGTGGTAAACCGACCCGAGAGAGCGACCACCAGACGGTCCGCATCCAGGGCCTCCCCCGCGAATTCTTCCAGCAGTCGTGCCATGTCACTTGCGGAGCCATTGGACAGGGTTGAGACATTGTAACCTGCCTCGCGCAAATCATCCGCTGCATCCAGAACGTCTGTTGCGTTGCTCACCCGGCGAAAGTCGTCGTAGCGCGCAACGCCCATCAGCAAGGCAGAATCGTCGGCGAATGCGGGCAAAGCCAGGCCAGTAAGAGTGGCGAACAGAGTCAGTTTGCGCATGGCGCGTCTCCTTTGGTTGGTCTTGCAGGATGCGCAAATGCAGCGCTCTGCAGAACGAACGCTAGGCGAGCGGTCGGCTGATATTCAATAGCGCGGCCCTGTTACTCGGCTGCGACAGAGCTGTCCGCCGCTTCGATACGCACTGCGGCGAATTTAAACTCCGGGATCTTGCCGTAGGGATCGACCGCCGGGTTGGTCAGGATATTCGCCGCCGCCTCGACATAGGCGAAGGGCAGGAACACCATATCAGGGGCCACTGCCCGGTCCTCGCGCGCCATGATTGTGATGCTGCCCCGCCGGGTGGAGAGCCTGACCAGGCCGCCGGGTGCAACCCCCAGCTTGCGCAGTGTCGAGGGGTGCAGCGAACAGTTCGCCTCTGGCTCGACCGCATCGAGAACTTTGGAGCGGCGCGTCATGGAGCCGGTATGCCAGTGTTCCAGCTGCCGCCCGGTTGTCAGGATCATCGGGTAGTCCGCATCTGGCGTTTCATCCGGCGCGATCACATTGGCGGGGGTAAACCGGGCCCTGCCGTTTTCGCGCGGGAAGCCGTCCCCAAAGACGATGGGCTGGCCGGGGTCGGTGGGCGACAGCGAGGGGTAGGTCACCGCATTCTGCGCTTCCAGCCGGTCCCATGTGATGTTGGAAAGCGATTTCATCGACAGCGCCATTTCCCCAAAGACCTGGCTGGGGTGGGTATAGGTCCAGTTGAGGCCCAGCCGCTTGGCGAGTTCCGTGGTGATCCACCAGTCCTCTTTCGCCTCACCCGGAGGCGGCACTGCAGGGCGGCCCATCTGGACCTGTCGGTTGGTATTTGTCACCGTCCCGGATTTTTCCGCAAAGGCCGAGGCGGGCAGGATCACATCGGCGAAGTTGGCGGTTTCGGTAATAAAGATATCCTGCACCACCAAATGCTTGAGCTTCGCCAATGCATCGCGCGCATGTTCCACATCGGGGTCCGACATCGCCGGGTTTTCGCCCAGGATATACATCCCGTGGATGTCGCCCGCATGGACCGCATCAAGGATTTCAGTCACCGTCAGGCCCTTGTTGGGATCAATGGTGCCTTCTTCCCAAATCTCCTGGAAGGCTGACCGCACGCCATCATCGCCCACGGGCTGATAATCCGGCAGGAACATCGGGATCAGACCGGCATCGGAGGCACCCTGCACATTGTTTTGCCCCCGCAGCGGGTGCAGGCCTGCGCCGGGACGGCCAACTTGACCAGTCATCAGCGCAAGGCTGATCAGGCAACGCGAATTGTCGGTGCCGTGGATGTGCTGGCTCACACCCATGCCCCAGAAAATCATCGCAGCCTTCGCACCCGCAAAGGTGCGCGCTACGTCGCGGAGGGTTTCAGCGGGGATGCCGCAGATGCCTTCCATCTTTTCGGGGGTGAAATCCGCCAGATGCGCTTTCTCGGCTTCCCAGTTTTCGGTGTAGGCATCGATATATTGCTGATCGTAGAGCCCTTCTTCCACAATCGTGTGCATGATCGCGTTGAGCATCGATACATCCGCGCCGGGGCGGAATTGCAGCATGTGGGATGCAAAGCGGCGCAGCCCGACGCCGCGTGGGTCCATCACGATCAGCTTGCCGCCGCGTTTGGTGAATTGTTTGAAGTAGGTCGCGGCAACGGGGTGGTTCTCGACCGGGTTCGCACCAATGACGATGGCAACATCGGCGTTCTCGATCTCGTTGAAGGTCGCCGTCACCGCACCGGAACCGACATTTTCCATCAGCGCCGCCACAGATGATGCGTGGCAGAGCCGCGTGCAGTGGTCCACGTTGTTATGGCCGAACCCCTGGCGGATCAGTTTCTGGAAAAGATAGGCTTCCTCGTTGGTGCATTTGGCAGACCCAAAGCCAGCGACGCCTGTGCCGCCGATGTCTTTCATCCCTTTGGCGGCAACATCCAGCGCCTCGTCCCAGGTTGCTTCGCGGAAATGCGTCTGCCAGTTGCCGGGATCGACGTTCAGCCCCTTGGCGGGTGCATCGTCGCGTCGGATCAGCGGCTTGGTCAGGCGGTGATCGTGGTGGATGTAATCAAAGCCGAAGCGCCCCTTGACGCAAAGCCGCCCTTCGTTGGCGGGGCCATTGATACCTTCAACGAATTTGACCTTGTTGTCCTTGATCTTGAGGCTGACCTGACACCCTACCCCGCAGAACGGACAAACGCTTTCGACCTCGCGGTCATAGTCTTTGGTGTCGCCCATCTGGGCCTCATCTGTGACAGTCGCGGGCAAAAGCGCACCGGTCGGGCAGGCCTGCACACATTCGCCGCAGGCCACGCAGGAGGACGCGCCCATAGGATCGGCCATGTCGAAAACCGGATAGGCCGTACCGCCGCGCCCGGCCATGCCGATCACATCGTTGACCTGCACTTCACGACAGGCCCGCACGCAAAGGCCGCATTGGATGCAGGCATCAAGGTTGACGGACATCGCAACGTGGCTGTCGTCAAGCAATGGGATATGGTCAGCTTCCTTTTGCGGGAAACGGCTCTCGCTCACATCCTGCGTCGCGGCCATGTCCCAAAGGTGTGAGGACTTGTCGTGGGCGACCTCTTGCGCGGGCTGATCTGCGACCAGCAATTCCATCACCATGCGGCGTGCCTGCTTTTCGCGGGGCTGGTCCGTGGTGACGACCATGCCTTCGGCGGGCTCACGGATGCAGCTGGCTGCCAGCGTGCGTTCCCCTTCAATCGCCACCATGCAGGCGCGGCAGTTGCCGTCAGGGCGATAGCCAGGAGCGGGCTTGTGGCACAGGTGCGGGATGACAAGACCGCGCCCGTTGGCGACCTCCCAGATGGTTTCCCCCGGCGCGGCAGATACGGTTTCACCGTTCAATGTGAATGTGGTGCGGTCTGACATGCGCGGTCTCCGGAGTTTTGCAGGGCATTATAGATCATTTGCGCCGAATTGCCGAAAGGCCATGCGCGACCGCCAGCGGCGCTTTTGCGCCATGCGGGATTTCCGACGGGTCACAGCCCCGTTCGGCAACATGTCACTCAACCCGCAATTTCGCCCTCAACAAAGGCCAGGTTGGCGCGCACTTCCGGGATCGAGGGATCAAGCCCGCGCGCGCGCCGAAGCGCCCGCCGCGCCCCACGCAGATCGCCCTGTGCATAACGGGCGTTGCCAAGGCCAAACTGCCAAAGCCAGTTTTCCGGCCATTTCGCAGCGCCTGTGCCATAGAGTGTCTCGGCCGCCTGATATTGCTCAACCCGTTCCAGCGCGGCCGCGGCGGACAAGACATCTGCCTCCGAAGCGGTCACTGGCAGCTGATCGGGCGGAAGCACGACCAACCCCCAAAAATCCCCACGCCGCCAGGTCCGCTCGAAAACGGCGAATGGCATCACCATCTTATCAAGCTGGCCGGAATTGAGATAAACCTCATCTTTTTCAAAATCATAGCCGGTCACGACACCGTAATGCCACATCGGCAGAACACCCAGACCAAGGTTCTGGAAGACGATGACCGGGTAGCCTGCCGCGACTTCTGCCAAAAGCTGGTCAAAGTTTCTGATCTCCACCGCCAGTTGGCCGAGCCTGCGGCTGCTGCCGATCATGTCGGCCAGATATGTGCCATCGGCGCCAGGGCTGAATGCCAGCGCTGCGACCTCTTGCTGGGTAATCTCTGATCCGGCCCATTGCATGACCATTGCGATCGAGGACGGGCCGCAAAAGAAATCTTCCTGCTTGATCAAGGGCACGTCCGGCACTTCTGCCCGCGTTGGCGCTTCGAAGGACAGTCTTTCGTCTGGATCAAACGTCGCGGCACAGGCGGCCAGCCAGCTCAGCACCAGCAGGCCGGCAATGCGCCGCAAGATACGCACTAGCGCACGCAGCGCGTAAAGTTAAAGAACCGGGTAAAGCACAAAAGGTCCGTGACCAGCAGGATCACGAAAACCGAAAACAATGTGCTGACGATGCCCGCACCTGCGCTGTCGTCTTCCATCTGTGTCAGCATGGTTGCAATTTCTTCGTCAGAAAGCGCGGCCAGGCGCGCTTCGGCTTCGGCAGGGTCAATGCCAAGGGCCTCAATCTCTGCCTGGACTTCCGCGCGCTGCATTTCACCCATCAACGCATCGCGGTTGGCCAATGCCGCGTATTTGCTTATCGCGGCCTCCGTACCCAACATTTCGGTCTGTGCCATTGTGACCGTCGACGTGGCCAGAACGATCTGCGCAGACAGCGCGATGACCATGCCCTTTTTGCCAATATCCAGAAAATTCATTTGCTCTTCCCCAATTTGCGGCCAGAAGCCAGCCTGGCGCGGCGCGCCTCATAGGTAGTTTTGAGCAATTCTTGCTGTGACGCAACACCTTCCGGTCAGAGCGACCGGCGACCGGCAAAAATCTGTTTAGGCAAAGGCGATCATGTTGTTGATCAGGAATATCCGCAAAATCTCGATCCCGATCAAAACTACGATCGGTGTGATGTCAATTCCGCCCAGGTTAGGCATCAGGCGGCGCACGCGGCTGTAGATGGGGTCCAGCAGACGCTCCAATCCGTACCACACCTGTCCCACGAATTCTTGCCGGATATTGAGAACTTCAAACCTGATCAGCCAGCTCATGATGAAATGCGCGATCACGAAAAAGCGGAAGACGCCGAGGATCAGCAGGATGACTTGGATAATTGTCAGCATTTTGGATGTTGCCCTTCGATTTGTCTGCCATGACCTAAGCGCTCATCTCCGCCCCGGCAAGCCCAAGGTTTCCGCGAGGTCAAAGTTGACGCGCGCGTCAGCCAAAACCATCTCTGCGCCAAATGAAAGGACCTCATGCATGTATCCCATCGTTCGCCTGATCAAAGAGGTTTTCAAAGCCAGCCGCTTGCCCGCCCTTCATCCGCTGGACAGTCATGTATCACATCACCGATGCTGGCCGCAGGACGTCGATCAGTATCTGGAAATGAACAACGGTCGCATTCTGAGCATTCTTGATCTTGGCCGGACCGGACTTGCCCAGCGCGTCGGCCTGTTGCGCGCGCTACGCCAGAACCGCTGGGGCATGACAATGGCCGGTGCTTCGATCCGTTATCGCAAACGAATCCGCCCGTTTGTAAAGTTTCGCGTCGTCAGCAAGGCTGTCGGCTGGAGCGATCGGTTCTTCTACCTCGAACATACGATCTGGATCGGTGATGAATGCGCGGTGCAGGCCCTTTTTCGGTCGGCGATCACGGACAAGACCGGCATTGTGAATCCTGACAGGGTTTTTGCCGCCGTTGGGCTGGACCAGCCCTCACCCGAAAAACCGGCCTGGGTCCAGGCCTGGATAGATGCGGACAACACCCGCCCCTGGCCCCCCGAAGATGACGGGTCATTACAAAGGAAAGACTTCTTGCCAGCACGGCGCTTATCTGTGTCTTATCCTGCAAGGCAAGAGCAGGACAATGCAAATGGCAGTCGCCAAGACACGCATCTGGGGGTGGATGGCCTTTGATTGGGCGTCGCAACCTTTTTATACGCTTGGCCTGACATTCATCTTTGGACCCTATTTCGCCGTCGTTGCGACGGAATATTTTCTTGGAACCGGTATGTCAGATGCGGCGGCTGATGCCCGCGCACAATCGGTCTGGTCGGCGGGCCAGACGATTGCCGGTTTGCTGATCGCATTCAGCGCCCCGTTTCTTGGCGCATTTGCCGATAACTCCGGCCGCAAGATGCCCTGGGTCGCTCTTTTTTCGGTCATCTATGTCGTGGCCACGTTCATGCTATGGGGGCTGACGCCGGATGGATCGTCTCTCATCTTCATGCTCGTCATGTTTTACCTGGGCTTTTTTGCTGCCGAAAGCGCGCTGAACTTTGTGAATGCGATCCTGCCATCATTGGGCAACGACGAAGAGGTCGGACGGATCTCGGGATCGGGCGCGGCATTTGGCTATTGGGGCGGGGTGACGTCGCTGTTCATCATGCTCCTGCTGTTTGCAGAAAGCGATCAGGGTGTGACACTTCTGGGCAATGCCCCGCTCTTTGGGTTGGACCCGGAATTGCGCGAAGGCACACGTTTTGTCGGGCCTTTCATCGCGATCTGGTATGCGATCTTTATCATCCCGTTCTTCCTGTTCGTCCGCGATGATCCAGAAGCGGAAAAGAAATCAACAAGGCTCGGCGCCGTCTGGGGCGAATTGCTGGGGACTTTGCGCTCCGTCCTTCACCGCAAGAGCCTTTTGAGTTTTCTGCTGGGGTCGATGTTTTATCGGGACGCCCTGAATGCGCTTTACGCCTTTGGCGGCGTGTATGCGGCATTGGTTCTGGACTGGCAGACGATCCAGATCGGTGTCTTTGGCATCATAGCGGCCATTGCGGCGGCCTTAACCACCTGGATTTCGGGCATTTGCGACCAGCGATTTGGCCCCAAACCTGTCATTCGCGTGGCCGTGTGGATGCTGATCATGGTGTCGATTGTCATTGTCGGCATGTCGCGCGAGGCCATCTTTGGCATTCCGTTTGCCATGGGTTCGCAGCTGCCCGACATTATCTTCTACATCTGTGGTGTGTGCATCGGTGGCGCTGGAGGTGCGATCTATGCGTCGTCCCGATCAATGATGGTCCGCCATACGCATCCTGACCGGCCTGCCGAGGCTTTCGGGCTGTTTGCGCTCACTGGCAAGGCCACGGCCTTTCTGGCCCCGGCACTTATCACCGTGTTTACGGTGATGACCGGTAACAATCAGTTAGGGTTTTTGCCTGTAATCTTCCTTTTCCTGATCGGGCTTTTGTTGCTACGGTGGGTCAATAAGGACGGAGATCGCGCAGAATGGTCCGCTTCATAATCGCAGGGGTTCTTGCTTTGGGCCTGGCAGCTTGTCAGGCAGAGGACCCGCCTGTCGTTTCTCTGGCCAGCCAGAACGCGAATGATAATCGCATCGCCAGTACATTGTTCAGCGCCAGATTGTCAGGGTCCGCACAGACGGCGCAGCCGATTGGCGGCTATTCCCGCGGCTGTCAGGCGGGCGCGGAACAACTGGCGGAAACCGGCCCAACCTGGCAGGCAATGCGCCTGTCGCGCAACCGCAACTGGGCGCAGCCACAAGCCATTGATTTTGTGCAGGACCTGAGCAGATTTGCTGCCACCCAACCTGGATGGGAGGGCCTCTACATCGGCGATATGAGCCAACCGCGGGGCGGCCCGACCCCAGATCGCAGCCACCGGAGCCATCAGATCGGTCTGGATATGGATATCTGGATGCGACCAGCCGACAGGCTGGACCTCACCGCGCAGGAGCGTGAAACGATGTCCTCGATTTCCATGCGCCGAAGCGGGGGTGCCTTTACCAATGACAGCTGGACGCCGCAAAATGAGGCGATTATCCGTGCCGCCGCCTCTGACCCGCGCACGGCGCGCATATTTGTCTTTCCCGGGGCGAAGGTCGCCATGTGCAACTCTGCGACGGGCGATCGCAGCTGGCTGAATAAGGTGCGCCCGTGGTGGGGGCATTACTCCCATTTCCACGTCAGGCTGAACTGTCCCGAAGGTGCCACGGGCTGTATCGACCAGCCTCCTCCGCCTCCGGGCGATGGCTGTGCCGATGCGCAAGCCTGGGTGGACGATATCCTGAACCCGCCACCGCCCGACCCGAACGCGCCCCCGCCGACCCCGCGCCCGGTTCTGACGATGGCCGCTCTGCCCGGCCAGTGCCAGGCTGTGTTGGCCGCCCGATAGATGCGGCGTCTCTTGTGCCTTCTGGCCCTTTTGAGGGCTGTGCCGCTTTATGCCGATGCTGTTTTCCTGAGCAGCTACACCTGGGATGCCCCCGATCCGAATTTTGGCGGGTTTTCAGCGATTGAACTGTCCCCGGATGGCGGTGGTTTCCTCGCCGTGAATGATCGCGGCTTTGTTGCGCGTGGCGCAATCGCGCGTAATGGACCAGAGATCGCCGCTGTTGACATCAGCACATTGCGCCGCCTTCTGGGCCCGACGCGGGCACCGCTGGCAGATGATTTCAACGACAGTGAAGGCTTGGCGATTGGGCCTGACGGCACGTTCTTTGTGTCCTTTGAAGGCGAGGATGGCATCCGAATATATGACGGGATCGATCAGCCGGGGTCAGAGCTGATGGCCTCACCGGCGTTTGCCGTGTTTCAACCCAATGCGTCGCTTGAAGCCCTGGCGATCGGGCCCGATGGCGCGCTTTACACGATGCCTGAAAGGTCGGGGTTGGCCACACGCCCTTTTCCGGTTTACCGGTACAAATCCGGCATCTGGGATCAGCCCTTTGACATCCCGCGCAGGGGTCCTTTCCTCGTCACCGGCGCTGATATTGGCCCGGACGGGCGGCTCTACATTCTCGAGCGCGACTTTGCCGGCATTGGTTTTCGCAGCCGGGTGCGCCGCTTTGCACTGGATGGCAGTGACGAAGCGCTGATCGTCCAGACATCCCTGCGAAGCTATGATAATCTGGAAGGGATCAGTATCTGGCAAGACGCCGATGGCCTGCGGATGACGTTGATATCCGACGACAACTTTCGCTCTTTCCAGCGCACTGAGATCGTCGAATACCGATTGACGGACTAGGCAGGCGGCGTTACATCGCCCTGTCCCCGGCGTCCGGGGGCCAAGTGCCGCACCCTTGTCAAAACGGATCAATCATATGACACGCATCCTTTCCGGCGTAATCGCCATGGCCGCCATTGTTGTGGCGTCCAACATTCTTGTGCAGTTCCTTATCCTCGACGGGCTGCTGACCTGGGGCGCGTTTACCTATCCGCTCGCTTTTTTGGTGACGGACGTGATGAACCGGGTCTATGGACCCGGCGCGGCGCGGAAAGTCGCTTTTGCCGGTCTTGTGGTGGGGATCATCTCTTCGCTGATTGGCAGCCAGATCATGTTGCAGGGCGACGGGTATGAATACCCGGCTGTTGCCCTGCGGATCGCAATTGGGTCGGCAACAGCATTTCTTGTGGCCCAACTGCTTGATATCGCCGTCTTTCATCGGCTGCGTGATCGGTCCTGGTGGACCGCACCACTGGGCAGCACTCTGGTCGGGTCCACGGTTGATACGGTGATTTTTTTCTCTATCGCCTTCGCGTCAGTCTTCAATGGCCTCAGCGCCCCCGCGGCAGAAGAAGTGATGTGGGCGCAAGGTGCCGCACCCTTCCTGCTGACAGGTCCCGACGCGCCGCTTTGGGTAAGCCTGGCCGTCGCGGACTGGGGTGTGAAGCTGCTGATTGCTCTGCTCGCCTTGGTGCCGTTTCGCATCATTGTTACGCGACTGCTGCTGCGCGGCACATAAACACGACATCGGGTATTTTTTTACTTGAAATATACCAAATCTGTGCTTTTCTCTTTTCAGGCGAAACATTTGAAAGGAGGTGATCCAGTGCATCATGAGGTATTGGAGAAGTGTGTCGGGACAACTTGGGAGAATCGCAGCTAGGGCAGCCCTTGGCTGAGCAACACCCAAGGTGGTGATCCTAACCGACCCACCTCCGTAATTCAGGAAAGGGCCATCCCACAGCCAGGGGTGGCCCTTTTTCGTGGAAGACCCGGCATATACGTCGCGGAAAAATGCTGTACACACGAATGCGTGCGCGCGTCGGAGCCTCCGGCGGGAGTATTTGGGGCAAGATGATGCGGATAAATGACCAGATCGAGATCGCCGATTGGGAACTGTCTGAGAGCTTTGCCCGCTCTTCCGGGCCAGGAGGACAGAACGTCAACAAGGTGTCCACCGCCGTTGAGTTGCGGTTCGAGGCCGCACGATCACCCAATTTGACAGCCCCGGTCAAAGCGCGGTTAAAGCGATTGGCAGGCCGTCGCTGGACGCAGGATGGCGCGCTTGTTCTTTTCGTTCAGGAAACCCGCAGCCAGGCCCGAAATCGCGAAATCGCGCGCGAGCGTTTGGCAGAGCTCATCAAGCGCGCCTGCGAAAAGCCAAAGCATCGGGTTGCCACAAAGCCGACTTATGGGTCCGTCAAGCGGCGCCTTGCCGGCAAAAAGGCGCGAGGCGAGGTGAAAGCCTTGCGTGGCAAGGTCAAAGACTAGGCTGCCGCCGCCCGACAGCACCTTACAATTGGGCTTGTCCTAGACAACAACCTCGAGTGGTTGCTGGTCGCCAACGCCAAATACGCGCTTGTAACGTGCGACCTCGCTTGCCGGGCCCATTGCCTTATTGGGGTTGTCGCTCAGCTTGACTGTGGGCCGCCCGTTGGCCGCCACCGCCTTGCAGACCAGTGAAAATGGCGCCAAGGCATCATCGGCAACGAGGCCTTTGAAGTCGTTGGTTAGCATCGTTCCCCAACCAAAACCAACGCGGCAACGCCCCAGGAATTGCTGGTGCAGTTGGGTGATCTTATCGACGTCGAGGCCGTCGGAAAAAATCACCAACTTGTCTTTGGGGTCTTCGCCGCGTTCTTTCCACCAGTCGATTGCCGTTTCGGCCCCGGTCGCCGGATCGCCGCTGTCAACCCGGATCCCCGTCCATCCGGCAAGCCAATCGGGCGCACCGTCAAGAAACCCCTTGGTCCCGAATGTATCGGGCAGAATGATCCGCAGGTTGCCGTCGTGCTCTTCTTGCCAATCCGCCAGAACATCATAGGGCGATTGTCGCAGTTCTGCGTCCGTTTCGGCCAATGCCGCATAGACCATCGGCAGTTCATGGGCATTGGTGCCAATCGCCTCGATTTCGCGCATCATGGCGATCCGGCAATTGGATGTCCCGGTAAAATTTGCGCCCAAACCTTCCATCATGGCCTGCACGCACCAATCCTGCCACAGATAGGAATGCCGCCGTCGCGTGCCAAAATCCGCGACACGCAAGTCCGGGATTGGGCGCAGCTGATCCACTTTTTCCCACAGCTTTGTCATGGCGCGCGCATAAAGAACCTGCAATTCAAACTTGCCCATATCCCTGAGAACGGCCCGACTGCGCAATTCCATAATCACGGCGAGTGCCGGGATTTCCCACAGCATCACCTCGGGCCAGGTCCCTTCGAAGGTCAGTTCGTATTGGCCATCCTTCTTTTCCAGATGGTATGGCGGCAGTTGCAGGTTTTCGAACCACTCCATGAAGGCTGGGGTGAACATCTGGCGCTTGCCATAAAATGTGTTGCCGCGCAGCCAGGTGCTTTCGCCTCGCGTCAGTCGCAAAGACCGGATGTGATCCAGTTGTTCGCGCAATTCACCTTCATCGACCAGTTCTGCCAAACGAATGGACTTTGACCTGTTGATCAAGGAGAAAGAAACCTGCGTCCGAGGGTGATTTCGGAACACGGACTGACACATCAGCAATTTGTAAAAGTCAGTGTCAATCAAAGACCGCACGATCGGGTCGATCTTCCATTTGTGGTTCCAGACCCGCGTGGCGATATCGACCATATTCAGTTCCCCCTGTCGGCGCTTACGTGTTAGATCAAGAGGGCGCGGGTGTGGCAAGGGGGCCTCTTCAACATGGCATTGCTTTATGATTTCGACATGGTGGCGATGACCCCCGATGGACTGCCGGATCAATTCGGTGATCTGACCCTGACAGGTGTTGCGACCGAGAAGATCGCGATGTTTCGCGATCCGTCCACAATCGCCGCACTCAAAGAGGCGGATGCCGCTATTCGCACCTTTTTCACGGACAGCGGTTTCGCCTTGCAACAGTTCGATAGCGGCGCCCCGGCAGGACGTTATCCGATGCGGGACGAGGACGCGCGCATCGCGGTGATCGACAAACTATCTGCGAATTTGCATACCCATGATTTGGCCAACGCAGCCTGGGGCGATTTTGACTTTGACGCTTTCATGGACGCCCTGTCAGAAGCGGAACCTGTCGAGGACAGCCTGCTTGCGCCACCCGCCAGGACTTCACCGTTGAGGACAGAACTGGCAGCGGCGCGAATGGCATCCCGACGGTCAAGGGGCCGCCGCATGATGGCCTTTGGCGGCTTGATGCTCGGGTTGATCTTGCTGGCTTACGTGGCCATCCAGCTCTTGCCGTAATCGGCTTGCTGTATTTCGCCTAGGTCAGGGTCACCCCTGCTTGCACCATCGCGGATTTCGCAGCATCAAGCGAGCCGTCAAGATCAATGGCGCGGCAAAGCGCCATATCGACCGTCACACTGAACCCCAATCTGGCGGCATCCAGTGCCGAATAATTCACACAGAAATCCGTGGCCAGGCCCACCAGTGTCACCGTATCGATGCCGCGCGTGCGCAGGTAACCTTCCAATCCGGTGGGCGTTGTCTTGTCGTTTTCAAAAAATGCCGAGTAACTGTCGATTGCCGGGTTATACCCTTTGCGGATGATCAGGTCGGCCCGGTGCGTGGCAAGCTCCGCGTGGAACGCCGCACCCCCGCTGCCCTGAATGCAGTGATCTGGCCAAAGAACCTGTGGCCCATAGGGCATGTCTGTCATGCTCATCGGGGCGGCGCCATGCGAGGACGCAAAGGACGAATGCCCCGCCGGGTGCCAGTCTTGCGTCAGGATGACAGCGTCGAACCCATCCATTCTGCCGTTGATCCCGGCTACGATCTCGTCGCCCCCAGTGACGGCCAATGCGCCGCCGGGGCAGAAATCATTCTGGACGTCGATGACAAGCAAGGCGTGAACCATTGGTGCGCTCCGGTTTTTGTTGCGGGTAAAATAGCGTGTTCCCTGCGGGACTGCGACCGCTTTGTTCCGGTTGGGCCTGAATGCAATTCCCTGTGTTTGTCCGCACCGCTTTCATTGCCTTGCTCCTTTGCGCAGACAGGCGTATCTGAAGCCCCATGTATATCGTTGCTGCACTCTATCACTTCACCCGCTTTGCCGATCCAGCTGCTCTACAACCGCCTTTGTTGGATTTGTGCAAGTCGCGCGGTGTCATGGGCACCCTTCTTTTGGCGAAAGAAGGGATCAACGGCACCATTGCCGGTGACCGGGAGGGTATCGATGCGGTGCTGGCCCATATCCGCGGGCTGCCCGGGTGTGCGGATCTGGATTGGAAGGAAAGCACAGCAACCGTCGCCCCGTTTCATCGCATGAAGGTGCGATTGAAAAAGGAGATCGTCACCATGGGCCAGCCTGATGTCGATCCGGTTGCGCGGGTCGGTAACTATGTTGACCCGGCCGATTGGAATGATCTGATCAGCGCGCCCGATGTCGCGGTGATCGACACGCGCAATGACTATGAGGTGGCCATTGGCACCTTTGAGGGCGCAGTTGACCCGGAAACCAAAAGCTTCGGCGAATTCCCTGCGTGGTGGGAAAAGAACAAGCAGCGGTTTCACAACAAAAAGATCGCCATGTTCTGTACCGGCGGAATCAGGTGCGAAAAATCGACGAACTACCTGATGGGGCAAGGGGTGGAGGATGTGTATCACCTCAAAGGTGGCATCCTGAAATACCTTGAAGTGGTCCCGCAGGAGGACAGCAAATGGGACGGCGAATGTTTCGTCTTTGATGCCCGCGTGAGCGTCGGACATGGCCTTGAGGAAGGCCCGCATAGTCTGTGCCACGCCTGCCGCCGCCCACTGCGCCCCGAGGACCGGACACATCCGGCGTTTGAACAGGGAGTGTCCTGCCATCAATGCATTGATAAGACCACAGACGCCGACAAGGGCCGTTTCAGAGAGCGCCAGAAGCAGATGATGCTGGCCAGGGAGCGTGGTACGCACCACATCGGCGGGGTTTAGGTCGATCGGGGTGCGCCGGGCCAGACCTCTCTTGCCGCAGTTGACGGCGCTTGCGCTTGGACTGGTTGGTGGCGTGGTCGCCTATTTCAGCGGACTGCCCCTGCCCTGGATGCTGGGGCCGATGATTGCAAACACAGTGGCCGCCATGTTGCGCGCGCCCATCGGGGGGCCAGACCGGTTACGCCCTTACGTGATCCCGGTGATCGGCGTGATGTTGGGTTCGGGCGTCACGGCAGAGGTGTTCGGCCTGCTCGGCACCTGGGCGATGTCGCTACTGCTGCTGCCATTGTTCCTGGCTTGCGCGGCGGGCATATCCTATGCCGTCTATCGCCGGATCGGTGGCTATGACCCTGTGACTGCCTTCTATTCGGCCATGCCCGGAGGCCTGAATGAAATGCTGATTCTGGGCGGCGACGCCGGCGGAGAAGAACGCCGCATCGCCCTGGCCCATGCCGCGCGCGTGCTGATCATCATCATCTTTGTTGCTCTGTTTTTTGGCCTTGTTCTGGGTGTGTCAAGCGGCGGGCGCGGGGCGAGCCAGTGGGTCGGGCTGTATCAGATCACAGTGCTGGACTATGCCATTCTGGGGGCGAGTGCCGTCGGGGGCGTGCTTCTGGGTAAACGCCTTGGCCTGCCTGCCGCCCCGATCTTTGGTCCGATGATCCTGAGTGGGATCGCCCATATCGCTGGTTGGGTCACGGTGGCGCCTCCGACTGTCTTTGTCGTCGCGGCCCAGATCACGATCGGCACCATTATCGGCACGCGGTTTGTCGGGGCGACATTGAAAGAAATCCGCAATGATATCAGCCTGTCGGCGATCGCCTCATTCCTGATGTTGCTGGCAGCCGTTGGATTTGCGCTGCTGATTGCATCGATCAACGGCATCCCGTTGACCCAGGCGTTCCTTGCGTTTTCGCCTGGCGGTTTGACCGAGATGTCGCTCCTGACCCTCGCGATGGGGCAGGATGTGACCTATGTGTCGATCATGCATATCATCCGCATCACACTTGTGATCGCGATCGCACCTTTTGTTTTCCGCTGGACCCGCCGCTAGAAATCCAGATTTTCCACGTTCAGCGCATTGTTCTGGATGAACTCCCGCCGCGGTTCGACGACATCGCCCATGAGTTTGGTGAACAGGTCGTCCGCCTCGGCCACGTCCTCGACCTTGACCTGCAAAAGCGTCCGCGCATCGGGGTCCAACGTGGTTTCCCAAAGCTGATCGGGGTTCATTTCGCCCAGGCCCTTGTAGCGTTGCAGCGATAGCCCCTTTTCGCCTTCTTCGAGGATGGCCTTCATCAGATCCAACGGCCCATGAATGATCTGGCTGCGGTCCTTTCGGATCAGGGTCGCGGGCAGGTTGTAAACATCTTGCAGGCTTTGCGTGAACGTGCCGGTGCGCCGTGCTTCGCCAGATCGCAGCATCGGGCCATCAAGCGTGCGGACTTCTTCGACACCGCGCAGGATGCGGGCCAGGCGCATGCCCTTGTCTTGCGTGATCCGGCCTTGCCAGCCGCGCTCCCATTCCAGCGCGATCAGGTCCAGCCGCTCTGCCACGCGATCGGCTGTGCCTTGCAGATCATTCTCAACGACGCCGGGTACAAAGGCCCCGGCGATCGCCGCCTGTTCAAGGATGTGGCGCGGATAGTGCGTCGGGAAGGCGTCCAACACGCGCTTGAGTTGGCGCGCCTCGTCCACCACACGGCGCAGGTCATTTCCGGTGATTTCCTCACCGTTGCCCTGGCGCAGCATCGCCCCTTCGATGCCCTGTTCGATCAGATAGTCATCCATCGCGGCCTGATCCTTGAGGTAGACCTCGGACTTGCCGCGCGACACCTTATAAAGCGGCGGCTGGGCAATATAGAGATAGCCGCCTTCGATCAGCTCCGGCATCTGACGGAAAAAGAATGTCAGCAAGAGCGTCCGGATATGGGCACCGTCAACATCCGCATCGGTCATGATGATGACCTTGTGGTAGCGCAGCTTGTCGATGTTGAACTCATCGCGGCCAATGCCCGTGCCGAGCGCCATGACCAGGTTGCCGATTTCCTGGCTCGACAGCATCCGGTCAAAACGGGCGCGTTCGACGTTCAGGATTTTACCCTTGAGGGGCAGGATAGCCTGCGTCCCACGGTCACGGCCAGTTTGTGCGGACCCGCCCGCTGAGTCGCCCTCGACAAGGAAAACTTCGGTCTTGGAGGGGTCTTTTTCAGAACAATCCTTGAGTTTGGAAGCGTTGAAATTCACGTCCATTGCCGATTTGCGCCGGATCTCGCGGGCCTTGCGCGCGGCCTCTCTTGCTGCTGCGGCTTCGACGATCTTGGTGATGATCATCTTGGCCTCGTTGGGGTTTTCCTCGAACCATTCGTTTAGCTTTTCACCCATCAGGTTTTCAACGGCAGGGCGCACCTCGGAGCTGACGAGCTTGTCCTTGGTCTGGCTGGAGAATTTCGGATCCGGCACTTTGACAGACAGCACGCAGGTCAGCCCTTCGCGCGCGTCATCGCCCGTGAGAGAGACTTTTTCCTTCTTGGTAATCCCGGTCTCGGTCGCATATTTCGCAATCGCGCGGGTCAGCGCGCCGCGAAAACCGGCCATATGGGTGCCGCCATCGCGTTGGGGAATGTTGTTGGTGAAGGGCAGCACCATCTCGTTGTAGCTGTCGTTCCACCACATCGCGACCTCGACCCCGATGTCATCGCGATCACCGGAGACATAGATTGGCGCTTCCAACAGCGGTGTTTTTGACCGGTCGAGGTATTTGACGAATTCCTTGACGCCGCCTTCATAGAACAGTTCCGTTTTCAGCGGCTCTGCCGGGCGCAAATCTTCAAGAATGATCCGCACGCCGGAATTCAGGAACGCCAGTTCGCGCAGGCGCTTTTCCAATGTGTGGAAATCATAGTTGCGGTCGCTGAAAGTCTCGGTCGAGGCAAGAAAGGTCACTTCGGTGCCCTTACGCCCATTGGCCGGGCCTTCGACGCGCAGGTGTTCGGTGGTAAAACCACCTTCGAACCGGGCGTAGTGTTCCTTGTCGTCACGCCAGATGCGTAGTTCCAGAAAATCCGAAAGCGCGTTCACCACCGAGACGCCCACCCCGTGCAGACCGCCGGACACCTTGTAGGAGTTGCTGTCAAATTTGCCGCCCGCATGCAGCTGGGTCATGATGACCTCGGCGGCCGAAACACCTTCTTCCTCGTGGATACCCACAGGAATACCGCGCCCGTTGTCGCCCACGGTGACCGATCCATCGACGTTGATTTTCACGTAAACATGGTCGGCGTGACCGGCCAAAGCTTCGTCAATGCCGTTGTCCACGACTTCGTAAACCATGTGGTGCAGACCCGAGCCATCATCGGTGTCACCGATATACATGCCGGGACGCTTGCGCACTGCCTCTAAGCCCTTGAGAACTTTGATGGAATCAGCGCCGTAATCGTCTTGGTTCTGGGTGTCGTCGGCCATGAAGGAAATCCTGTGTTCTTATCCCCAAAATATATGCTTTTGGGGCTGGTTTGTCACGCAAATGACACAAGATTTTGTGGTTTTCGGCGGGATGCCCGGCCCGGTTCAGGTCAGCCCGATGACAACCCCGACACCGATCAAAAGGCAGCCTGCCACAATGTTGATGCGGCGGACCGTGCCGGGGGATTTCAGCAGGCCTCTTACCCTGTCCACAGAGGCCGCCAGCACAAGGTTTCCCACCAAAGGAACCACGAAGCTCAGCGTGCTGATGGCGGCCAGATCAAGCATTGTCATGGCGCTCAGATCGAAAAAACCCGGCAAGACGCCCATGTAGAAAAGCACCGCCTTTGGGTTGCCGATAATGACGGCAACTCCCGCCACGAACCCCGCCCACATGCCGGGGCGCGTCAGCCTGCTGCTGGCGCTTAGCGCGTGGTCGGCATTGCGGATCAACGCCGCCCCCATCAGCATAAAGACAAGCACCGCGACATATTTCAGCAAGACCATGAAACCCGCAACTTCGGACACCAGCCAGGACACGCCAAGGGCCGCCACCAACGGCCAGAGAATATCACCAAGCGCGACGCCGATTGCCAGTGGCCAGGCTGCCTGGAACCCGCCCGACAGTGACCGGGCCAGCAAGGCCACCCATACGGGACCAGGCGTCATGAAGAGGATGATCAGCGCGCCCGCATAAAGCAGAAGGTCGTAAAACGTGATTGTCATGGGCTTGGCAGGGTCAGGCTGCCGTCCGCGTTCAGCGGCCAGAATGGGTTGTGCGCGACTTCCCAGACGTGCCCGTCAGGGTCGGAATAGTAACCTGAGTACCCGCCCCAGAATACCTTTTCCGGCGCTTTGAGGGCGGTTGCTCCGGCTTTGAGCGCCAGGGCATAGGCCACATCGACCTCTGCCTCGGTGCTGAAATTTTGCGCCAGCGTCATAGCACCGGTTCCAAGCTGCGCACCGGGCCGTCCCTGGTCATTGGCGAGCGGACCCAAACCGAAAAACCCCAGCACCATGCCGTTGATCTGGTAAAAGACGACCTCGCCTTCGTCGTGGGTCGGCACCCAGCCCAGGGCGCCGTAAAATGCCTTGGACTGTTCGAGATCAGCAACCCCGAGGGTTATCAGCGTCACACGTTGTGGCGTCATGGGCTTTCCTTTTGCGTGACGATGGACTGGCCATCTGTTTCGGTGACTTCGACGTATTGGGCGCGGTCGCCCAATTCGACAAACAGTTCGGCCCCCGTGCCCGTCATGATGGCCTGTGCGCCGAGGCTGTGGATTTCGTCATAAAGCGCCGCGCGGCGGGTCGCGTCAAGATGCGCTGCGATCTCGTCTAGCAGCAGGATCGGCGGCGCGCCAAAGTCACGCGCCAATGCCCGGCCATTTGCAAGGATCAGGCTGATCAGCAGCGCTTTTTGTTCGCCGGTAGAGCAATCCCTGGCAGGCACGCCCTTATCGGCAAAAACCGCCTCTAGGTCGGCACGATGCGGACCGACAAGGGTGCGCCCGGCGGCCATGTCGCGATTGCGATTGTCTGCCAGGGCCGTTTGCAGATCATCGGGTATGGGTTCGGCGGATGTGAGCGCCAGTGTCGCGGTGGGAAAAGCCGTCGTTGCCGCCTCTTGCGCCGCTGCCAGTTCGGAAATCGCACGGTGCCTGTTTTGTTGGATCGCGGCCCCCGCCTCGGCCATTTGGGCCTCAATCGCGGTATACCAATGCGGGTCGCGCACCATGTCCTTCAGCAGCCGGTTGCGTTCGCGCATGGCCTTTTCATAGGTCAGAACCGCATCAGCATGGGTCGGTTCAAAGCTGAGCGTGGCACGGTCGAGGAACCGGCGTCGCCCTTCGGCCCCCTCGATCCAGAGCCGGTCCATGGAAGGGACCAGCCACAGAATGCGCGCAATGCGCCCCAACGCGGTTTGAGGGGCGGGTTTGCCATCAATCCGCAACTGACGACCACCGCCCGCCTCGGCCCATGTTTCGATCTCGTGGGTCTGGTGCAGTGATCGCAGGACAGCGGTGACTTTCCAACCCAGTGCCTCTGGCCTGCGCGTCAGATCATCAGCTCCGGCCCGACGCAGCCCCCTGCCAGGAGAGAGCAGAGAGAGGGCTTCGAGGATATTTGTTTTGCCTGCTCCGTTGGGTCCGAAGATCGCAACAGGTCGCCCATCCAGCGCCATGGCCACCCGCTTGTGCGAACGGAAATGCGATAGGGTCAGCGCCTGGACCGCAAGCGCGGTCACGGGCAGTGGTCAGGATTCTGGAAAATCCTGCCTCCAGAATATTCAGGAACTTTTGTCCCCGTCACACGCGCATCGGCATGACGACATAGACGGCAGAAGTGTCATTGCCTTCGCGCATCAGGGTGGGGTCACCGGCCGAATTGAACATGAACACAGCATTCTCGCGATCGACCTGGCTGGCGATTTCCAACAGGTACTTGGCGTTGAACCCGATCTCCAGCCGTTCATCCCCGTATGCAACGGCAAGCTCTTCTTCCGCCGCGCCGCTGTCAGGTGCGTTGACGGACAGCACCAGCCTGTCCTCATCCAGGGCAAGCTTTACCGCGCGCGAACGCTCGGATGAAACGGTCGCCACGCGGTCAACGGCGCGGGCAAATTCGCTCGCGTCCACTTCCAGTCTGCGCGTGTTTCCCTGCGGGATGACGCGGGTGTAGTCGGGGAAGGTGCCGTCAATGACCTTGGAGGTCAGCGTGATATCAGGTGTCGCAAAGCGAATCTTGGTTTCCGAGACGGAGACCGCGATCTGCATATCGTCGTCATCCAGCAGCTTGCGCAGCTCGCCCACGGTTTTGCGGGGCACGATCACGCCGGCCATGTCAGCCGCACCGTCAGGCAGATCGGCGTCGATGCGCGCCAGACGGTGGCCGTCGGTGGCCACACAGCGCAGCACCTTGCCGCCCTCGCTGTCGGCGACGTGCATGAAAACCCCATTGAGGTAATACCTTGTTTCTTCAGTCGAAATCGCAAACTTTGACTTGTCGAAGAGTCGACGCAAGACAGGCGCCGGCGCCGAGAAGTTGGCAGCATACTCAGACGATGCCATGACCGGGAAATCTTCTTTCGGCAGCGTCGCAAGCGAGAAATTGGACCGCCCTGCCTCGATGCTCAGCCGGCCTGACGCGCCATCCTCGGTCAGCGTGACCAGGGCCCCATCGGGCAGCTTGCGCACAATTTCGTTCAGGGTCACGGCGGCCACCGTTGTGGCCCCGGCCCGTTCGACCTTTGCAGGCGCGCGGTCCACCACTTCGATGTCCAGATCGGTCGCGCGGAACTGCACGCTGTCACCTTCGGCTTCAATCAGGACGTTCGCCAGGATCGGGATGGTGTTGCGCCGCTCGACCACGGATTGAGCCTGCGCGACCGCTTTCAAAAGTACCGCACGTTCAATGCTGAATTTCATGTCCCAATCTCCGCATATCTTGATACCGGGCGCTGCCGGGACGCGAAATGTACCTTATTTCGCGCTACTCTCAAGCGTTTTATTGGACTGTTTACGATGGGTATGTCCGCGTCAAGCGCCCTGCCGGGCTTTGCCAGATTATTCCTGCAAAGCGCGGCGCAAGAGTTCCAGATCATCGGCGATCTGGCTGTCAAGCGCCTTGAGTTCCTCGATCCGCTTCACGCCATGCATCACCGTCGTATGGTCACGCCCGCCAAAGCGACGCCCGATTTCAGGCAGGGACCGGCTGGTCATTTGTTTGGCCAGGTACATCGCAATCTGACGCGGGCGGGCATAGTTGCGAACGCGCCGGGGGCCGATCATGTCAGACAGGCGAATGTTGTAATGTTCGGACACTTTGCGCTGGATCTCTTCGACGGTGATCTTGCGATCAGAAGCCTTGAGCACGTCAGACAGGCAATCCTGCGTCAGTTCCAGCGTGATTTCGCGGCCAACAAGCGAGGCAAAGGCAAACAGACGGGTCAGCGCGCCCTCAAGAACACGCACATTGGTCGAAATACGATGCGCAAGGAATTCCAGCACGCCATCCGCGATTTCAAGTTCGGGGTATTGCGCAGAATAGACATCGACCTTGGATTGGAGAATGCCAAGGCGAAGTTCGTAGTCCGTCGGGTGCAGGTCCACGACCAAACCGCATTGCAGGCGTGACTTGATGCGCTCTTCAAGGTCCTTGATCTCGCCCGGTGCGCGGTCGGCAGAGATGATGATCTGCTTTTGACCGTCAACGAGGGCGTTGAACGTGTGAAAGAACTCTTCCTGGGTGCTGTCCTTGCCGCCGATGAACTGCACGTCATCAACCATCAGAACATCTACCGATCGGAACAGCAGCTTGAAATCCATCATCTTGCGTTCACGAAGTGCGGTAATGAAGCGGTACATGAACTGCTCGGCTGACAGATAAAGCACGTTCAGTTCCGGAGAGCGCTCTTTCAACTCGCGCGCGATGGCGTGCATCAAGTGGGTCTTGCCAAGGCCGACTCCACCATAAAGGAAAAGCGGATTGAATGTGACAGGGCCACCTTCGGCAACCCGGCGAGCGGCGGCATGGGCCAGCTCGTTCGGCTTGCCAACGACGAAAGTGTCAAAGGTGAATCGCGCATCAAGCGCGGAATCCAGTTCCGGCTTTGCCCGGGTTGATTTTCTGGCCGCCTTGGGCTTTGCAGCGGTGCGGGACTGGTTCGGCACGCGAAATTGCAGGCGCTGTACCTCTTCGCCAGCCTTGTTCATGTGATAGATGATCTGATCGCCAAAATTCTGCGACACGTAATTGCCGATGAAATTGGTCGGCACGTCGAAAATCGCAACGCCATCGGATAGCTGGGTAAATTCAAGCGGCTCGATCCAACTGGAATAGCTGTTCGCACCAAGTGCCCCCTTGAGCGCGTTCAACACCTTAGCCCAGATATCGTTGGTCATCTTGTCCCCTTGTCACACGCCTGACGTCACCGTTTCTGGCACGCAATGGCGCACCTGCGACACAAAGACCGGGATCAAGCAAGCGCAGCGCCCAGGTTGCCCGACCTGAGCGGATCGCTTTCTTTCCAATACCATAAACCGCAGCATCCGATACGCATCCTATGAATGCGTATCAGCGCCAGTCGGCAGCAAAAGGTCCACAAACAGCACCCAATACCAAAGAGCAGACCCTGGTATCGGCACAGACACAACCTGGCTTGGTACATTGCAGCTTTCGCTACTACTTCCACGCCACCATTGCATGACATCCGCATTTGTCGGTCAGGTGAACGTTGCCATCGTCGGCAATTCCCGGCCAGATCAAATGCAAACCCCTCATGTCCCCCCGGAACGATGTGAATCGCATGGGCAACGTAGCAAGGGGTTTGGGGCCGCTTCAACACAACATCGTACTTGACTCAGCGATTGACGAAAAAGAATCTGTCGGCCCTTTGAAATTCTTTGGTTTCTGCGCGAGCGGATCACACCGGCACAAAAAAAACGCGCCCTGTTCAGGCGCGCTTGATTTTTAAATTTTCCGCAAGGTCGGGCAGAATCAGCCGATCGCTTTGACGCGCGAGGACAGGCGCGACATTTTCCGGGCAGCCGTGTTCTTGTGCATGACACCTTTGGTCACGCCGCGCATCAGTTCGGGTTGAGCGACCTTCAATGCCTCTGCTGCGGCTTTCTGATCGCCCGATGCAATCGCTTCTTCAACTGCGCGCAGATATGTGCGGATGCGCGAGCGGCGCATCTTGTTGACTGCAAAGCGTGCTGCGTTTTGACGGGCGCGTTTTTTCGCCTGCGGTGAATTTGCCATGTGTTCGTTTCCTACGTCTGGGCCTGAGATGGGCCAAATTACAAATTGTCAGCGCAGCAAGCCCAAGCCCCGGGTTTTCGAACCGGTTCATCTGGCCAAAGCGGGCCTCACGCGCATGTCTGGCGCGGCTGATAGGACAGTTTCTACAGAAAGGGAACCCCCAAAACAGATTACCGGTCGCGGAACTGCGGTTCCCGCTTTTCGGTAAAGGCTGCCATACCTTCGCTTTGGTCTTCGGTTGCAAAGAGCGAATGGAAAAGGCGGCGTTCGTAGTTCAGCCCTTCAGCCAGCGTCGTTTCATAGGCGCGGTCCACCGCATCCTTTGCAGCCATCGCCGCGATCTGGGATTTCTCGCTGATCTTTTCTGCGGCGGCCCTGGCCTCGCTCAGTAGTTTCTTGGTGGGCACCACACGGCTGACCAGCCCGCTGCGCTCGGCCTCGGCGGCGTCCATGAAGCGCCCGGTCAGGTGCATGTCCATGGATTTGGACTTGCCAACAAAACGGGTCAGGCGCTGCGTCCCCCCCAGCCCGGCGATGACGCCGAGGTTGATTTCCGGTTGGCCAAACTTCGCGTTCTCGGCGGCAATGATAAAGTCGCAGGTCATCGCCAGCTCGCAACCGCCGCCAAGCGCATAGCCTGCGACGGCGGCGATGATCGGTTTGCGGATACGGCTGAAACGGTCTGACTCAGTTTCAAAAAGCCGCTGGGTGTACACCTCAACGAAAGACTTGTCGGCCATTTCGGAAATGTCGGCACCCGCTGCAAAGGCCTTTTCAGAGCCGGTGATAATGATGCAGCGCACCTTTTCACTGGCGTCCGCTTCTTCCAGTGCGGTGCAAAGCTCGCCCAGCAGTTCACTGTTGAGCGCATTCATCGCATCCGGTCGGTTAAGTGTGATCGTCGCCACATAGTCGCTGATATCCACGATGATCTTGTCATAGGCCATGCTGCTGTCCCTGTTGCCGCCGGTCAGACCCCAAGGCTTAGCAAAGCAGGCGGGCGGATCAAGCTATCTTTGGCATTGCGGACAAAAGAAAGTTGAGCGTCCTGACTGGACGATTCGGGTGATTTTTCTGCCACATCCGGGGGTTACACAGGATGCGCCCTCGCGGTCATAGACCTGAAAAACATGCTGGAAATACCCCAATTCGCCATCGGTCTGGCGGTAGTCGCGCAGAGATGACCCGCCCGAGGCGATGGCTTCGGACAAGACATCGCGGATTAACGGCACCAGCCCCGCCACCCGCTTGGCACCAATTCGCCCTGCTTTGCGGGCGGGATGGATGCCTGCGCGGAACAGAACTTCGCAGACATAGATATTGCCAAGCCCTGAAACGATGCGCTGATCCAGCAGGGCTGATTTGATGGGCATATTGCGCCCCTTCAGACGCTCCACCAGGTAGGTTTCGTTGAAGGCATTTCCCAAAGGTTCCGGCCCCAGGTCACGGATCAGCCAGTGGTCATCCTGGGTGGCCGTGTCCATCAGGTCCATCGCGCCAAAGCGGCGCGCGTCGTTGAAGGTGATACGCACACCGCCTTCCATGTGAAAAACGACATGATCGTGTTTGGCCGGGGCGGGATGGGGGTGACGGAAATCACCGACAACATGCCCCGAGATCAGCATCCGGCCCGACATGCCCAGATGGATCAGCAGCGTCTCGGCGCTCTCCAGATCAACAAGGATGTATTTGGACCTGCGGCGCAAACCAAGCACGCGCTTGCCCGTCAACCGCTCTGCCATCTGGTCAGGGAACGGCCAGCGCAGGTCCGGGCGGTTCACGTCAGCTTGCACAATGACATGGCCTTCCATCACAGGGGCGATACCGGCTTTGACAGTTTCGACTTCGGGCAGTTCGGGCATGATCCCCCGTCACTATCCGCAATCGCGCGCCGCGCAAAGAGCGAAAGCCTGGCACCCGTGGCAGATTGACAGTTTGTCTCTCCCGCCTCATGGGTATAACCCCTTTCAGGAGAATATTCAGGCGAAAGCAAGAAATGAACGACAAGCCGGAAACCACGACCCACTTCGGGTTTGAAACCGTCCCCGAGGATGAAAAGGCGGGCCGGGTGCAGGGCGTGTTCTCATCGGTCGCCAGCAAGTATGACGTCATGAATGACGTGATGTCGGGTGGTGTCCACCGGATCTGGAAAGACGCGATGATGGATTGGCTTGCCCCCCGTCCCGGGCAGCGGTTGCTGGATGTGGCGGGGGGTACCGGCGATATTTCGTTCCGATTTCTCAGACGCGCCGGTCGCGGCCACGCCACGGTGCTGGATCTGACCGAGCCGATGCTGGTCGAAGGTCGCAGGCGGGCCGAGGCAGAGCGGATGTCAGACAGCCTTGACTGGGTGGTGGGTGATGCAATGGCGCTGCCGTTTGAGGCGGGCACGTTTGACGTCTACACGATCAGCTTTGGCATCCGGAATGTGACCCGTCCGCAAGATGCGCTGGCCGAGGCCTACCGGGTCTTGAAACCGGGGGGGCGCTTGATGGTGCTGGAGTTCAGCCAACTGCCGAACCCGATGATGCAGGCGGCATATGACGCCTATTCCTTCAACGTCATCCCGCGCATGGGCCAGATGATTGCGGGGGATCGTGACAGTTATCAGTATCTGGTGGAATCGATCCGCAAGTTTCCCGATCAAGACAGCTTTCTGGGCATGATCCGTGATGCGAGTTTTGGCAATGCCAAGTACCGCAACCTCACATTGGGCGTGGCTGCCCTGCATTCAGGCTGGAAGCTCTGACATGCGCGGCCCTCACAATATTATCCGCCTGATCCGGACGGGCGCGACCTTCGAGCGGACAGGGGCGATGAAAGTCGTCCTGGATGCATTTGATGCGGGGCCGCTGCTGCGCATCACGTTCCGTACGCTGGTCTGGCCGTTTCAGTGGCTGGGCTATAAGGGCGATGTAACAATGCCGCCTGCGGTGCGGGCGCTGACTGCCTTGGGCCCGGCCTATATCAAATTTGGCCAGGTCCTGTCGACCCGTCCGGATGTTGTCGGCGATGAATTGGCCGTGCAGTTGCGGGTGCTGCAAGACAAACTGCCACCGTTTTCAATGGCCGAAGCCAAGAAAGCGATCCAGTCAGAGCTTGGCAGCACTTTTGATCAGGTGTTTTCGTCATTCTCCGAACCGGTCGCCGCTGCGTCTTTGGCCCAGGTGCACAAGGCGCATCTGGCCGATACGGGCGATGCGGTCGCGGTCAAAATTCTGCGCCCTGGAATTGAACGAGCATTTCACACCGACATTGATGCATTCTATTTTGCCGCGCGCACGATCGAAATCCTTTCGCCCGCATCGCGCCGGCTGCGCCCAATGGATGTCATCGCCCACTTTGAATCTGTGGTGATGGGTGAACTGGACCTGAGACTGGAAAGCGCCGCCGCCTCTGAATTTGCCGCAAACACCAAAGACGATCCGGGCTTTCAGGTGCCCAGGGTGCTTTGGCATTTAACGGGCCGCCGCGTCATGACGATGGATTGGGCCGAGGGAACGAATATCGGTCTGAATGATGCGCTGGATGCGGCGGGCCATGATCGCGCTGATCTGGCGACCAGGGCTTTGCAACTGTTCCTCAGCCATGCGTTGCGCGACGGGTATTTCCACGCTGACATGCATCAGGGCAATCTGAAAGTCGCCGGCAATGGTGACATTATTGCCTATGATTTCGGGATCATGGGGCGGATTGATGAATACACCCGCCGGGTCTATGCCGAAATTTTGTTCGGCTTCATCCGCAAGGATTACCAGCGCGTCGCCGAAGTGCATTTTGAGGCAGGCTATGTCCCGGCCGACCACGATGTTGATGAATTCGCCCGGGCGCTGCGCGCCGTGGGCGAGCCGATCTTTGGGATGGACGCCAGCAGGATTTCCATGGCGCGATTGCTGAGCTATTTGTTTGAAGTGACCGAGCGTTTCGGCATGGAAACCCGGACCGAATTGATCTTGCTGCAACGCACAATGGTTGTCGTTGAGGGCGTCGCCCGTTCGCTCGATCCGCATATGAACATCTGGCAGGTCGCAAAACCAGTGGTCGAGGATTACATCAAGCAAAGCATTGGCCCCAAGGCCGTGATGCGCGATCTGGCCATGACAGCGCGCATTCTGGCGCGTTTTGGCCCACAGCTGCCGCGCTTGGCCGAGGATGCCCTGATCCGCCTCAACAATCCACCACCGCCACCCAAGCCCGAGCAGAACGTCGCGCGCTTGTCCTGGATGGCATTGGGCGCTGTTCTGGTCGGTGCTGCCGTGTGGATCAGTTCATTGCTTTAGCGACTGCCCGCGCGCAACGCTGAAACCTGATCGGTCGGGACACTGACGCCGCCGGACAGAAGCAGAACGGTATTGCCACCCTCCAGCCGCACTTCATTCACCGCGCTGTAGGTTTCAACTGGCGTTTGCCCAATCACCTCATCGTTGGTTTTGGCAACAACTTCGAACTGGTAGACCCCCGCGGGCATGGGCGTACCACTTTGCCCTACGCCGGCCCATTCCAGCTGATCCGCCCCCGACGCAATCGGCAGCCGCTGCACTTCATCGCCAGCTTCGTTGCGGACCACCAGCTCTGCCGTTTCTGACGCCACAGTCGCCGTGGGCAAAAGAGTGAGCGGCTGACCGTCAAAATAGACTGGCCCGGCAAAGCGTACCTCTTTGCCGACAAGCGCTGCCATATCGACCAGCCCGCCCGTGTTCATTTGAGTAGTGAGCGATTGCAGCAGCTCATTGGTCAGCACGGCCTGTTCCACCCCGGAAAACGTGGCGAGTTGGGTCGCATAGTCGGTCGAATCGACGGGGTTCAAGGGATCCTGATACTGCATTTGCGCCGTCAGCATTTTCAGGAACACTTCAAAATCAGAGTTGACCTTGTCGGATTCCTCCGAGAGGCCCGCCGCGGGCGTTGTTGTCGTTGCCTGTGTTGGTAAATTGACTTCCATTCTCGTTTCCTAAATGCGCAGATCGAGACCCGATCTGGTTGGCGCCGCGTTCATGCGGGATGCAGAGATGGCCTCCTGCTCCATTTGTTCGGGCCTATCTTCTGGCGGCGATACGTCAGGTTGCCCCTCTCCCTTCTGGTCTCCGAAGGTGAACGAAACAGAGGTATAGCCAAGCTGTCGGAATTCCTGCGCCAGTTGATCCAGATATCTGCGCAGCAGCTCCTGTGTCTCTGACCGTTCAGCCGTGATGTTCAACACGATTGCGTTTTCGTCAGCGGCAAGGCTCAGACGGACCCGCCCCAGTTCCTCGGGGTTCAGCGTAATCTCTGTGGTTTTTCCCCCGCTGTCTGCAATCGCGACTGCAATCTGCGAAGCGGCATTCCGGGCGGTTTCGGGCGGTGCAGAAACCGCCGCCGACCCCTGTGCGCTGGCAGCAGGCAACGACCGTTCCGCCAGCGCAGGGCTCATGGCGATATCTCTGTCGGAAGTCCTGGGATCATTCTCTGTCATCCCGCGCTGGGGCGGTGCCACGCCTTGCGCGATCGCAACAGCGGGCGGTTGCGGCGGCGCAGCGATCGGTGGTGCTGGTCTTGATTCTGCCACTGCGACAGATCGCTGCGGGTCTGCGCGCCGCAGATGGCCTGAGTCTTCAAACGCTGTGCCTGCTGGCGATCCTGGCGTCATCAGTTGATCTGCGGGGGCAGCCACGATCCTGTCAGCCTTAGGCAGATTGCCCGAAAGCGCTGCCACGTTCCGGCCGGGCATGTCGGGCAGGTCCGCCGTGGATAATCGTGACTGCGCAATCGGCGAGAGCGCTACCTGCGGCAATCGCCCCTCAAGAACGGTCTGTGCGACCGATGGGAGGGCCAATCTGGCTTCCACTGCGCCCGCGCTGGTCGTTCCAACGCGCGCTGGGCTGGTTTCCGGTGGCAAAACGGATGCTCGCGACGGAACGTCGGTATCCTTTCCCTTCCGCGGCACAATCGCGATTTCGCTGCCTGATTTGGCATCCTTAGGCGCATCTGGCCCCACCACTGCCAGGACATTCATTTCTTCATCAGGGGTCGGTTGATCCGCCGGGGTCATTCCCGGGTCTTGCCCCTCAGCCTCACTGATCGCAGCGGTGGCCTCTGCCGTGACAGCAACATCAACCGTTGCGTCATCAGCAGGCGCCAACAGGTCGCCAAAGGCGGTCGCGATTGCGCCATCGCCCGCAACATCCGGGCGCGATGCGCCACGACCTGCGGCCCCACCCCCCGGTTCTGAATGTATCAATGGAATCATCGGTTCTCCGATTACATCTGTTGGAAACGAGTGTAGCCGCAAAAAACTTACTGAATGTTTAGGACTGTCGGTCAATCTTCGGCCATCACTAAGCGGAGAACCCGATGACCATGATCCCCGATCTGCCCCCGCCACGGTCTGCGACAGCCTTTCCAGACTATGTAAATGCGGATGAAAAACTGCGAGATGCCGCACAAAAGATGGAGGCGAACTTTCTGGCAGAGATGCTGAAATCAGCCGGCGTCGGGGCCCCCCGTGAAACCTTTGGCGGTGGCGAAGGCGAGGAACAGTTTGCCTCATTCCTGCGCAACGAACAGGCCAATGAGATGGTGAAGGCGGGCGGCATCGGATTGGCAGAAGCGCTCTTTGAAGCAATGAAAGCCCGTAGCCTTGCCTGAGTCTCCTCTCCTGCAACTTCACGGTGTTCTCGATCAGGAAAGGCAGGCCCTACTGGCTGCGGATTTTGACCCGTTGAATGATCTCATGCAAAGGAAGGAAATCTTGCTGGCCCAGTTGGCAATCTCCAGGCCCTCAACCAGGTTGCTGCGCCCAGTTCGTGAAAAGATGATCGACAATCAGGCGCTTCTGGCCGCGGCCATCAAGGGCGTCGCGGCCGCCGGGGAACGCCTTGAGGCGCTTCACAATGTGCAAAAAGGGCTTAGCGTCTACGACGATTCCGGGCGCGTGGAGCTGGTTCGACAACACAGCCACATCCTGGAAAAGAAGGCGTGATTTCAATCAAATTTTCCGTACTTCGCCAGGTCGGGTTAAGCGATTGTTCAGGCTGGATCGGTTTATCTTCGGTCACAGCCATAACGGCGCATCGATACGAATTGGTCGGTGTTTTTCGTCAGAATGACGCTTCGGACCGCAGAAAATCTGCGGAATCTCAAACCAACCCGGTGCAAAGCGCCATAAAAAGGACCGTAAATCATGTCCAGTATTCTGACCAACAACAGCGCGATGGTTGCGCTGCAAACACTCAAAACCATCAATAGTGACCTGGCCAAGACCCAGTCGATGATCTCGACCGGGAGAGAGGTCGCCTCGGCCAAAGACAACTCTGCCGTCTGGGCGATTTCAAAGGTCATGGAATCCGACGTTCAGGGCTTCAAGGCGATCTCTGAAAGCCTGTCCTTGGGCGAATCATCGGTTGCTGTCGCCCGCAACGGTGCCGAAACGGTCACAGACCTGCTCAACAACATGAAAGAAAAGATTGTTGCGGCACAGGGCGAAAACGTTGACCGCGCAAAGTTGCAGGCGGATGTCAGCGCGATCACCGACCAAATCGCGTCAGTCGTCGGAGCGGCGCAGTTCAATGGCTTGAATATGCTTTCGGGCACAGACAACGTCAACATTCTGGCCTCGCTTGATCGTGCGAGCGACGGGACAGTCTCTGCCTCCAACATCACCGTCGCCAGACAAGACTTGAGCACCGAAGCCGGTGTCTATGGAACCGGTGCAGCGCTTGATGCCAATGTCACGACAACCCTGGGTGGCAACCTTGCCGCCGACGGCACCGGCGACGCATTTTCCAATGGTGCAAACGTCCTGGAGGCAACTGTCGCAGGCACAATCGCCGCAGGTGAAACCTATAATTTTCAGGTCGCCGGCGAAACCGTCAGCTTTACAACGACAACAACAGCGGCGGATGATCTTGCTGCCGGCCTGACCGCCGCAATCAACGCCGCGGGCATCGAGGATGTTACCGCGTCTGTCAGTGCTTCGGTCATCAGCATCAACTCGGCGTCCAAATTTGATGACATCGCCGTCAACACCAGTGGCACCGGCAGCGCAACCTTCGCGCTACAGGCCAATGGCGTGACAGCGGCAGCGGCAACAAACAACACGCAGACGATCGATGCCCGTGCGTCAGAGATGGAATTCTCAACAACGGCTGGTGTCGCTGAAGGAGACGGTTATCGTGCCAGCATTGGCGGCGTGAACTATGACTACATCGCCGGACCCAACGAGACCTTCGAGGATGTAGCACGTGGACTGAAAACCGTCATTGATGGTGCAGGAATCGAGAATATTTCGACACAGGTGCGGCAGAATGAAACAACTGGCGCCTGGATCCTTCAGATCGACAACGACGGTGCCGCACAAACGCTGACTGACGCAGGCGCAGCTGGCGGGACGGCAACAGGCGGTCTTGTTGGTCTCGATAATCTGGATGTGACCACGGACGATGGTGTGGCTGCCGCGCTTGCGAACATCGAAACCTACATCAATACAACGATTGACGCTGCTGCTGAGTTCGGCTCCAGTCAGGGCCGGATCGAGACACAGTCCGATTTCATCTCAAAACTGACGGATTCGCTCCGCTCGGGTATTGGTGCGCTGGTCGATGCCAATATGGAAGAAACCTCGGCGCGGTTGCAGGCCCTTCAGGTACAGCAGCAGTTGGGTGTGCAGTCTCTCTCGATTGCAAATCAGGCGCCACAGACGATCCTGTCTTTGTTCCGCTAAAGCTAAGTGGTGGCGCCAAACCCCTGGCGCCACCCTTTTTGTGGCCGCGATAAAAATCCGGCCTCGTTCCACATTGCGCCGGAAAGGACCACGCGTGAACGTTATTGAACAAGCAAGGCAAGCCTATGCCCCGAACCAAATCGCGGTGCGCACCACCCGCTCTGTCGAAGCGCAATTGATCAGTCAGATCACCTCGCGCCTTCAACGGTTGAGCGAAATGCCCGCCCCGGATTTTCCAAAACTGATGTCTGCCATCCATGACAACCGTCGCTTATGGACCACCATGGCCGTCGATGTCGCTGACCAGGGCAATGCGCTCCCGAAAGAACTGCGCGCGCAGATTTTCTATCTCGCTGAGTTTACCGACCACCATAGTCAGCAGGTCATTCGCGGCCGCGCAGACACAAGCGCCCTCATTGATATCAATGTGGCTGTGCTTAAAGGGTTGAACGGACAGGAGGCCATTTGATGTCAGGCCTTGTCCTCAAACTGAACCCAAGAGAACGGGTGTTGGTCAACGGCGCGGTGATCGAAAACGGTGATCGTCGCAGCCGCCTGTCAATCTTGACCCCAAATGCCAACATTCTGCGCTTGCGCGATGCAATTCGCCCAGATGAAGTGAACACACCGGTGCGGCGCGTCTGCTATATCGCGCAGCTTGTCCTGTCAGGTGATGTGCAGGAAGATGATGCCAAACATCAGATCTTGCGCGGCATTGAACAACTCAGCCAGGCATTGCGCGACGAGGACAGCCGCACCCATCTTGATAATGCAACCGAAGCAGTCGGGCGGCTGGATTTTTACCGCACGCTGAAATCACTGCGCAATTTGCTTCAGCGCGAGGCTCGCCTGTTGGGAACGGTCCCGCAATGAACTTCAAGCCGATCCTACCGCTTTCCGGTTATGCTGGCTGGCGCTTTCTTGAACGTACAATGGAGGCCCAGCAGGCGGCATTTTCCAGCAGTCGGCCGGTTCAGCGCGCGACTGACTATTTCCGTGAAAACATCGGGGATGTCCGCACGGCCAATGACCTGGTGAACGACCGGCAACTTCTGACGGTCGCTCTGGGTGCTTTTGGCCTTGACGACGACATCAACAATCGCGCGTTCATTCAAAAAGTGCTTGAAGACGGCACACAGGCCCAAGATGCCCTCGCCAATCGCCTGGCCGACAACCGCTATGCCGATTTCAGCCGAGCCTTCGGTTTTGGCGACGGCCCGTTGCCGCCCAACATGACCGACGACTTTCAGGCGGACATTATCACCAGGTTCGAAAACCAACAGTTCTCTCGCGCGATTGGCGAACAAGACAATGACCTGCGTCTTGCGACGAATGTGAACACTGGTGTGGCCGAGATCATTGAAGGCAGTGCGACCAATGCCGGGCGGTGGTTTTCTATCATGGGGAATGCGCCGCTTCGCGAGGTTTTTCAGACCGCACTCGGGTTGCCGAGCAGCATTGCCGGCATTGATATCGATAAACAGCTCGAGGTGTTTCAGGACCGCGCCAGATCTGTCTTTGGAACAGATGACGTTGCGCAGATCGCGGCACCTGCCCAACAGGAGTCGCTGATCCGCCTTTTTCTGGTGCGATCAGAAGCGAACAATCTGGCCACCACAACTGCCGGTGCAACCGCGCTGGCCCTGTTACAATCCGCGCCCCGCCTCATGGCCTGAGCGCGCGCGCCTAGCCTGCCGTCCCCTGCGTCGCATCGGGCCGCATAGGAGATGTCGCAATAGCCTGCCGCAGCTTTGCGAAATGCGCCAAGGTTCCACGCGCGTCCTTGATTGTCTGAAAGCTGTCCAGCGCGGGTGCCGCACTGATTGCCGCGTCCAGCATGGGGTCAGATCCCGCCACATAGAGGCCCGCCTGCACCATCATTTCTGATCGCGCATATGTTCCCAGAAGCGCACGGGCCCTGGCGATAATCTCGTTTTCCTTGTCGTTGGCGGCGTCCGGCAAGGCCCGCGATACCGAGCGAACGACATCGACCGCTGGAAACCGGCCGCGCTCTGCTATTTCGCGATCCAATACGATGTGCCCGTCCAGCACACCGCGCAACATGTCCGCGACGGGTTCTTCCATGTCCGAACCCGCCACGAGAACCGAAAACACTGCTGTTATGTCACCCGACGCCCCGGACCCTGGCCCCGCACGTTCACAAAGTCGGGCGATGGCAGGCCCGGTCGAGGCGGGATAGCCGCGCAGATTTGCGCTTTCGCCGCTGGCGACCGCCAGTTCCCGATGCGCTTCGCAAAAGCGTGTAACCGAATCGATCAACAAGAGGACGTGCTGCCCTGCATCACGAAATGATTCCGCCACTGCCATTGCCGAGAGAGCGCATCGGCGACGCACCTGTGGCCCGGAATCAGAGGTCGCGGCAACCACGACCGCACGTTTCATACCGTTATCGCCCAGTACATTCTGAACGAAATGTCCGACCTCGCGCCCCCTCTCGCCCACAAGCGCGATGACGATCACATCTGCATCGACGCCACGCGCCAGGTCGGCAAGAAGCATGGATTTACCAACGCCGGAACCTGCAAACAGCCCGACACGCTGGCCACGCACCAAGGGGAGCAATGTGTTGAACACAGCCAGGCCCGTTTCCAACCTGTGGCCCAGACCTCGCCGTTGATGTGATGGCGGCGCTGCCGCATTGATGTCGCGCGTGCTGGCGGCAGGCAACAGGGGCCGCCCGTCAAGCGGCTTTCCATCGGGGTCGATGACACGCCCGATCCAACCCCCATGTGGCGCAAAGGCAGGTGCGGGTTGAAAAACCACGGGATCGCTGATCGACACGCCATCAGTTGCACCATCAATGATCAGATGCGCACCGGTTTGATCAAGCCTCACGACCTCGCCCAGGCGTTTGCCTGCACCGGTGTGAATAACGGCCCGGTCGCCGACCCGCGTTTCGCTGGTGTCGCAGGAGCAAAGGACCGTCGCGGCGGAAACCCCGATCACATGACCTGACAAGTGAATATGACGAAGCGGTTCAATCGCGCGACGCATCTGATCGAGGAGGTTTTCTTGCATAAAAAGGGTCCATTTTAATGCCACACACCTCTTCTTAAGGAATCACCCTTAATCCTTCGTTGAAGCCAAACGAGGGAGAATCCCCGATGTACGATTCTTTGGACTTGTTCCAAACCGCGGGCGCCATGGCGCGCTACGCCGGCGCCAGACAGGCTGTCGTTGCGCGCAATGTCGCAAACGCCGACACGCCCGGGTTTCAGGGCCAGGTCACCGCAGCTTTCAAGGATGTCTACACCGACAACGCCAGCAGCGCTTTGCGTGTAACCCGGCCCGGCCATGTCGGCGGGGGAAACGATCAACTCAACATCGGCATGATGAATACAGCCGCTGGTGAACCATCCCCCAATGGCAATACCGTTTCCATCGATGAGGAAATGTTGAATTCAGCCGAGATTACGCGCGAGCATGATCGCGCGCTCGCCATATATCGCCATGCAATGACAGTGCTGCGCACCAGCCTTGGAAGAGGTTAGGGGCGGATATGACTGATTTTAACGACGCCATGTCAGTAGCGACCAGCGGGATGAAGGCGCAGGCAAGCCGGCTGCGCCATGTGTCCGAAAATATCGCCAATGCCGATACGCCCGGATACCGGCGCAAGGTGATTTCCTTTGAAGAAGTGGTCAACCTTGGTCGGCCCACCGGCGCGGTCACAGCCGGGCCATTGCGGCTGGACCAGTCAGAACTGAAACGGGTCTATGATCCGGCGCATCCGCTGGCAGATGACACCGGTTATTTTGACGGATCCAACGTGAATTTGTTGATCGAGATCGCTGACGCGCGTGAGGCGCAGCGCAGCTATGAGGCCAACCTCAAAATGTTTGATCAGGTGCGACAAATGTCGTCCGCCCTGTTGGATCTGTTGCGAAGATAAGGACCATTAGTCATGGATATCAGTTCACTCGTTGCCCAGAATTATGCCGCCAGCAGAACCGCTACGGCCCCCGAGGCCGGCAGCGCCGGCAATGCGCTTGGTGCTGCGGCAGAAAGTTTCATGGCAACACTGCAAACCAGCGAGAATACCGCGATGCAGTCAATGACCGGCGGGGCAGACCCTCATTCCCTGGTGGAGGCATTGGCACAAACGGAACTGGCCGTACAAACGGCCGTCACGGTGCGCGACCGCGTGGTTGAGGCGTATCAGGAAATCTTGCGGATGCCAGTCTGATGACCGAAGCGCTGTTTTATGACACATTGCGCCAGGGGCTTTGGGTCGCTTTCGTGATCTCGATCCCCATTTTGTCCGTGGCTTTGGTCTCTGGCTTGCTGGTTGGGCTTTTTCAGGCGCTGACGTCGATTCAGGAGCTGACGCTGACATTTGTGCCAAAACTGGCCGCAATCGTCGGCGTTTTCTGGTTCACGATGGCGTTCATGTCAGAATCGCTGGTCGCGCTTTTTCAAAACACGCTGATCCCGATCATTGCGGGAGGATATTGATGGACAATGCATCCTACGTCGCTCTGACGCGCCAGTCCGGACTGCTGAATGAGATGCAGACGCTGGCAAACAACATTGCGAATGCATCGACCACCGGGTTTCGGTCCGAAAGTGTCATGTTCGCCGAACATGTTGAAGCGCTTGGGCCCGATGCGCCTTCGCTATCGATGGCCAATGCCAATGTGCGCAATACAGTCATGACGCAAGGAGCATTGGCCCAGACAGGCGGCACATTTGACCTGGCCATCGAGGGCGATGGGTTTTTCCTGATTGAAACACCGGGCGGGTCGCGGCTGACGCGTGCCGGGGCATTTGGCCCCAACCAGAACGGCGACCTCGTGACACCGGACGGATATGCCGTCCTTGACCCCGGAGGTGCGCCGGTGTTTGTGCCGCAGGGGCTAGGCGCCATTGGCATCGGGCCGGACGGGACCATCAGCGCGGGCGGGCAACCGATTGGTCAGATCGGATTGGTCTTGCCGACTGACCCTGCACAGATGGTGCGCGACAGTGGCGTGATGTTCGATGCGCAAGGCGGGTTCGAGGCAGCACCCGATGGTCGCATGCTGCAAGGATTTCTTGAAGAATCGAACGTGAATCCGATTCTTGAAATCGGCCGGATGATCGAAGTGCAGCGCGCCTATGAACTGGGCCAAAGCTTTCTGGACAAAGAAGACGAACGCATTCGCAGCGTCATTCAAGCCATCCGCACATAAAGGAGACCCAAGATGCGCGCACTACAAATCGCAGCGGCCGGTATGACCGCCCAGCAGATGCGGGTCGAGGTCATTTCAAACAACCTCGCCAATATGAATACCACCGGGTACAACCCCCGGCGCGCTGAATTCGCCGACCTTCAATATCAGCAAGTCGTCCGGCCGGGCACGATCAACGCATCGAACGGTACGGTACTGCCCACCGGTGTCCAGCTTGGGCTTGGGGTGCGCGCCAGCGCTGTTTCGGTGATGTTAAGCCAGGGCGCGCTGGGCGCGACGGGCGGTGACCTGGATCTTGCGATCGAAGGTGATGGCTATCTTGAGGTTACGCTGCCTTCGGGGGCTTCGGCCTATACAAGGGACGGCGCGCTGAAGCTGACTGGCGATGGCCTGATCGTAACATCAGACGGTTATGCCGTGGTCCCTGACCTGACGATCCCGCGCGACGCGCGGTCGATTTCCATCAATGCCGAAGGCGAGGTATTCGGCTATTTCGCGGATGAAGTTCAACCGCAGCTTCTGGGGCAGTTCACCCTGGCAGGGTTCACAAACGCCAAGGGGCTGGAAGCGATCGGATCCAACCTGTTTCTTGAAACCCCTGCCTCGGGGCCGTCGGTTGTGGGATCACCGGGGCAGGATGGGTTGGGCATCTTGCGGCAGGGCTATCTTGAAGACAGCTCCGTCGATCCTGTTCGCGAGGTGACTGACCTGATCGAAGCGCAGCGCGGTTATGAATTGAACTCCAAGGTCATCACCGCCGCAGATCAAATGTTGAGCGCGATGGTGCAGCTCAGATGATCCGCCTGCTTCTCATCCTTATGGCCACAATCTCTCCGGCGGTCGCCGAAACCGTTGTCGCGACCCGCACGATCCCGGCGCTCTCGGTGATCTCGGCCGATGACGTGACGATCAACGGCGAGCCCACGGCAGAGGCTGTCAACGCGGCGCAAAGTATCATCGGGATGGAAGCGCGCGTGGCGTTGTTTGCAGGGCGCCCGATCCGGCCAGGCGATATCGGCCAACCGGCCGTTGTCGAACGCAATCAGGTCATTCCGCTGACGTTTGAAAGAAACGGTTTGGTCATTTCCACAGAGGGGCGCGCTTTGGGTCGGGCGGGACCGGGTGACACCATTCGCGTGATGAACATCGGGTCGCGCATGACAGTCTCGGCCATGATCGGTGGCGATGGGGTCGCATATGTTCAAAGGTAGATATGTCGCAGCGGTTCTTTTGGCCGGGCTGGCGGGTTGCGGTCAGAGCGATATCGGTGCGCCTCCGCGGTTTTCGCCACCAGCGCAAAACACAGAACGCGCCGCGATGCTGAACCCCGGAGTGTATGCGCCTGTCGCGGCAGAGCCGTTGGGTCCTCCATCAAGGGCATCACTCTGGACTGGCGCGCGCGGGTCTTTGCTGGGCGATCGTCGTGCGATGCGCCGGGGCGATATCATGACGGTCGTCATCGAAATCGATGACCGCGCTGAAATCTCAAACTCGACTGATCGTTCCCGTTCTGCTTCGCAACAGGCTGGCGCTCCTCAACTGCTTGGCATTCCACAACGGCTCAACCCGCTGTTGCCGGAGGGCGCATCATCGGCGGCACTTGTTGACCTGAACTCTCAAAGCAGCGCGTCAGGGGATGGGACAGTGCGCCGCAATGAAAGACTGACGCTTCGGGTGGCCGTCACGGTGACCGACGTCTTGCCGAGCGGCGTGTTGGCCATCGTCGGCCAGCAAGAGGTCCGTGTGAATTTCGAGCTGCGCGAACTGATCGTGACGGGCTATGTCCGCCCCGAAGACATCACGCGCCAGAATGAAATTACCTACGACAAGATCGCCTCTGCCCGGATCTCATATGGTGGCCGTGGGCAGATCTCAGAAATGCAGCAACCACGGCTCGGGCAGCAAGTCCTGGAATCCGTGTTGCCATTTTAACAAAGGTTGGTGCAGTCATGAAACCGTTCTTGATACCCATTCTACTGCTGCTTGTTGGCACGGGCGCCGGTACGGGGGCCGGTCTGTTTCTGGCACCCGCAGCCGAAGAAAAGACCGCAGGTGATGCCAATGAATGCCAATCACCGGGCAAAGAAATGGACGGGGCGGTCGCGCCCATCTCTGTCGAGGCATCGCCAGAGCGGGAGTATGCGAAGCTCAACAATCAATTCGTCATCCCGGTGGTTGAAGATGAAGAAGTCGCGGCGCTGGTTGTCATGTCACTGAACCTTGAGGTCACCGCAGGCAGCCGTACAGCGATTTTTGCCGCAGAGCCGAAGCTACGTGACCGTTTTCTTCAGGTCATGTTCGACCATGCAAACAATGGAGGTTTCTCGGGAAACTTCACGACCGGCACAAAGATGCGCGCGCTGCGAAATGAATTGTTGCGTGTCGCGCAAGACGTCAGTGGCACCCGTGTCACTGATGTCCTTGTGATCGATCTTGTGCGTCAGGATTCATAAGACGCCCGAACCGCCTGCACCTTTTCTTCGCGCGCCTGCACCTTTTCGCGCAGGGCCTGAGCCGCCTGGTCTTGCCCAAACGACCGACGCAGCACAGCCTGACAATCTGCTTTCTGCGCAAACAGCTGGGCAAGTTCGGCGTTGATTGCGCGTCGGCGCTGATCAACCCACAATTGCCAATGCAAACCCACCCCTGCGTTGGACGCGGCATCATTGTTTTTGCCGACCATTGGCGTTTGCGTCTTTCTCTGCGCGACAAGGTCGTGAAGGTTCTGCCGCAGATCCCTTTCCTTGGCCTGCAACTCGGCCAGCTTTGCCTGATCGACCTGGAACCGCAGCCGCGTCACCTGCACCAATGCTTCAATGCGTCTCGATTGCGTCATAGCACTGCTGCTTTCCTGCGAATTCCTTCGGCAAATCTGATCGCGGCTGCGACCGCACGATAATGATCCTGGGAAATTTCCTGCCCCAATGCAATCTGGGCATGCAGCGCACGCGCCGTTGGTGGATCAGAATGAACAGGAACGGCGTTTTCTGCCGCAAGAACACGGATCCGCGCGGCGACTTCATCAACGCCTTTGGCAACACAAACGGGCGCCATGGCCTGCGATCGGTCCCACTTGAGCGCCACGGCATAGTGGGTGGGGTTCACGATCACTACATCTGCGCCAGGGACATCCAGCAACATCTTGTTGGTTGCGATGTCTTGCCCCCGCTGGCGGCGCTGTTGTTTGATAAACGGGTCCCCCTCCGATTGCTTGAGTTCCTCCATCATTTCCTTGCGGCTCATTCGGTTTTTTCGCATGTGCTCCGCGCGTTGCCACAAAAAATCGACGCTGCCCAACGCCAGCGCCACCAGCAGGACGATCCCCATCAACGCCACCAGCATCCGCCCGAGTTCAATCAGAACAAGGCGTGGGGGCAATTGCATACTGCCGATAATCCGCTCTATCTGGCCCGCCAGAAAAAAGCCCAGAATGACACAATAGATCACCAGTTTCGTGCTGCTTTTGGCGAACTCAAACAGGCCCTGACGCCCAAACTTGTTCTTCACCCCCGAGATAGGTGAAACTCGGTTGCCCTTGGGCGCCACCTTGCTGGCCGTAAAGAGAAACCCGCGCTGAAGCGCAACGCTGAAGATCGCGAGGACGGCTGGCAAGGCAAACCAGGGTGCCATACCCCAAAATATCTGCCGCTGAATGCCCCCAAAGAGCGCTGAGCCACCACCAGAAAACACATCCGAAGAAAGGTCATTGGCCTGCCCCAGAAGAACCGACATCGCTGTCGCAAGGGTCCCCAATGAAACGGGGCCAATCGTCAGCATCACGATCAGGAACCCGCCATAGGCTGCTGCCGTCGTCAGATCCGCGGATCGCGGGATTTCGCCCTTCTGTCGCGCATCATCAAGCTTTTTCTGGCTTGGCTCGTATTGCTTGTCACTGTCTTCCTCTTCGTTGCTCATGGACTGGCCCCGAATGGTACGTCCATGAAACCCGAAAACGCTTCCAACCAGATTGCCAGCATGATCGGGGCGGTCAGGAAAAACAAAATGAGACCGCCCGCCGTGAGCGCCGGCGCACCGACAAACGACACCATCAATTGCGGCATCGCCCGGTTAATGACACCCAGCACGATATTGTAGACAAGCGAAGCGATCAGAAATGGCGCCGCAAGCGAAAACCCCAGGGCAAGGGCGCGACCCGCCTCGGCCACGCCAACTTCTGCCACCAGCGCAGGCTGAAGCCCGGAGCCAAAAGGGACCAGTGTATAGCTGTAGATCATATAGCTTGCTGCCTGAACATGCAGTCCGGAAAGCGCGGCAAGCGCAGTTCCCGCGACAACAAGCATGTGGCCAATCGCGGGTTGAGGATCAACAACGGCCGTGCCGCCAAAAATTTGCGAGAGTGATGTTGCCTGTGCCGCGATAGACCCTGCGATTTGCAGGATCAGGATGAAAAACCGCAGGAAAATGCCAAAAAACAGGCCCGTCAACGCCTCCATGCCCAGATACCCGAAGGCACCAATCAAGGATGCCGGAACAGGCGGGATGTCAGATGCGATGGACGGCGCAACTATCAAGGTGAACATCGCCGCCAGAACCAGTCGCACCCGGGGTGGTACCGGTTGATCGCCAAAGGCTGGCAAAACCGCCATGACCGCCCCAATCCTTAGCAAGACGGCAAACCCTGTCCAAAGTGCAGCCTGCGAATAGGGCAGCAGTTCCTGCAAGAGCGCCATCACCCCGGAACCAGGCCAACCAATGAGGGCCGGGCATCGATACCTATTTCCTCAAACGACAGAACCGGGTTCATAATCCCTTTTGCCGCCATCACCGTCCGCAAGAAACGCCGACGTCGCGTTGATGTGACGACAGCCGCATAGGCCCCCGTATTCGCAGCCTGCCCAAGTTTTTCGGCTATCCCGTCTGCGAGTTGGTTGAAACTGTCGGGCGGCAACGCCACATCCCCCGCGCCGCGCTCGGTCCGGATTTCATAGGTGGTGAACGTATCCTCCCATTCCGGTGCAAGCTGCACCAATGGGATCGTGCCGTCAGGCCTGCGCATCTTGGCCACAAGTTGAAACCCAAGCCGCTGACGCACGTGTTCCGTAATAGCATCCGCGTTCTGAAACAGCTGCCTGCCTTCGGCAACAGCCTCGATGATGAGCGCCAGATTTCGGATCGAAACCCGCTCTTCCAACAGCAGACGAAGTACCGAAAGCAGAACATCTATTGGCACTTTGTCGGGAATCAATTCATCCAACATCCGTCGGTTTGCGTCTGCCCGGTCCTGATCGCTGAGTTTGGTCATTTCATCCAGCCGCCGACGCAGCGCCTTGAACGTCAGCAAACGCGCAAAATTCCTCTTCACGATCTCCAGCAGATGCGTCGCCAGGACCTCGGCAGGTTGCACGGTTGTCAGTCCGGCCACCGCTGCCCTCTCCTGATCGGACGGATCAATCCAACGCGCAGGCGCACCATAGACGGGCTCGCTCACCAATTCGCCGGGCAGTTCGCCCGGATCGGTTTCGTCCATCAGTGCCAGGATCTGATTGGGCTGCAACTTGTCACGCACTTGCTCAACCCCCTGAACATGCACGACATAACAACCCGGCGGCAGAGCCGGGTTATCTGTCAACCTGATTTCGGGCAACATCACCCCAAATTCCGTGGCAACATGGCTGCGCATATTCGCAATGCGCGCATCCAACCCGGTTCCGGGATCCAGCACCATGTCAACGAGGTCCGGCGCAAACTCCACGTGGATATCATCAAGATCGAGCATATCACCCAAGGAACTCTGAACAGGGCCCTGTTCCTTCGTGACTTCTGGCTCAAGGGCCTCCAGGGCTTTCCGGCGCGCGGCAGAGGCCATTGCAACGGCACAGCCACCCAACGCAACCGCGCCCGCAAAGAAGGGCAGGAAAGGCAATCCCGGAACGAGCGCCAGCAGCGCCATCAAGATAGCGACTGTTGCCAACGCGGAAGGATGTCGCCCCAGTTGTGTAACCAAAGCAAGATCGGTTGCCCCCCTTGCGCCGCCCCGCGCCAGAAGCAAAGCTGATGCCACCGATATCACAACAGCAGGTATTTGAGAGACCAAGCCGTCGCCAACTGTCAAAATAGCATAAGTTTCCAAAGCCTGCCCGACCGGCATGTCATGGACTGTGATGCCAATCACCAATCCCATGATCAAATTCAGGGCGGTGATCAGTAGCCCTGCAATGGCATCGCCCTTAACAAATTTTGACGCCCCGTCCAAAGACCCGAAAAATGTTGTCTCGGCCTGTTCGCGTTCGCGCCTTTCCTTGGCCTCATTGTGATCGATGGCACCAGCTGCGACATCGCTGTCGATCGCAAGCTGTTTGCCGGGCATCGCATCAAGCGCAAAGCGCGCGCCGACCTCGGCCATGCGTGTGGCCCCTTTGTTGATCACCACGAAGTTGACGATCAGCAGAACGCAAAAGATCACTAGCCCAAGAATGACGCTTCCGCCCATGACAAACATGGCAAAACCTTCAATCACCTGACCCGCGGCGCTGGTGCCGGTATGCCCTTGACCGATGATCAATTTAGTCGATGACACGTTCAGTGACAGCCGCAAGACCAGTGAAGCCAAAAGCACGGTGGGAAAGGCCGAAAAATCCAACGGCCGGTCAATGAAAAGCGTGACCGTGAACATCAATATCGCGAGAGCGAACGACGCCGCCAGTCCAATATCAAGAACCCACGCAGGCATCGGCAAGATCATCATGACGATGACGGCCATCAATGCCATTGCCAGCAAGATCGTGGGTTGGAAAATGTCCCGGATCGCCAGCCCGTTCATTTCGCCGCACCTGCTTGCGCCGGCGTCGGCTCAATTCCGATGATCGCGCGCCTCTTGGCCGTGCAAGGTTGGCGCCGTCGAGCGCCGCTGCCGCCATTTCGTTTGTTCGGTCTGGTCTCTGGCATTCTGCCGGCCTCGGTTTGGGTAACTGTGGAGCCTGATAGCCGTGATAATTCAAATTGCTTTATAAACAGTGAGCAGCGCTCAGAAATTGGCTGGCGCAGGTACGCCTTGCAAAAGAGCGCGAATGCTTTCGCGCGATTGAACGGCATCTTCGACAAGCGCCCGGCTGCGACGCAGCGTTGGGCCGTCAACTGCCGACAGAAACGCCGCATCCGCTGTTCCCGACACAGCTTGCTGTTGCTGTCCACGCACTGGTTCACTCACCTCTGTTGATGGCTGCAGTGCTGTGCTGTTTTGACGGGCCTGAGACCGCAGGGTGTTCTGCCGTTCTGCCATCACCCCTTCCGCGGGGGCCGAAAGAACCGACAGCGCCCGATCAGGAAACCCCAAATCCAAAAGTCTTTCCCCGACACGGATCTGCGTCACTGCATCCAGGTCCTGCAAATCCTCTTGCCAGATAAATTCCAGAAACGCCGCATCAGGCATGCGTTCAGCGGCCTGTCCAAACAGCGCGGCGCGGGATGCGGCCATCTCTTGCGATGAGATCGCAGCCCGGAGGCTTGCCAGCAATGTGCGTGCATTCTCGAAGCGGTTGACAGACAGATAGGCGCCAAACTGCGCCTTGGCCAAGCCAACCGCGGCCTGGGTGTCGGCATTTTCAAACCGCAGCGCATCCGCAAGGACAAAATCCGCGTCTGAGAACGCAATTTCTCTCTCCACACCATCCAAAAAGAACCGAGACATCGCTTCCGGGCTTGTCCGCGGCCCACTTCGCACTGCTTCTCCAATTTTTTCAATGGCTTGATCCTCTTCGCCCAACGCGCCGGCCAGGGCTGCCTCGGCCAGCACGCGATCGATACCCTGTTGTTCAACCGTGGGTCTTTGACCCAGCACCTGCATGGCTTCATCTTGGGCGCCAATCGCCAGCAGCGCCTCTGCCAATCGCGGCGCGACGGCTTGCTGAACAAAGACCGGCAATGCGCGATAGGCATTGATAACCGCCGTGCGATCAACCCATGCATCGGTCGGCGCCGAGGTTTGCGCCAAGAGCGCCCATAGCGCTACATTCGTCGGACAGCTCACCTGGCCAGCAAACAGGCTCTGCACCACCGGCTCATCATCAATGATCTGCGCAAGCGCGCGCAACATGACCCGCTCGCGCGATTGAACCCCCTCAAGATCAAGCGCCTGCTGCGCCTCCCGACCAAACCCCAGAAAGACATAGAGGCGCGCCAGCGCAAGCAAGGCTCCGTCTTCGAACTGATCGGCCGGGTCGATCAGGGCATTGCGCGCATCGGCAAGTTGCTCCGGCGGCGCCCGTTCCGATCCCCAAGACGCCACGTCAAACATCGTCTCTGGGAAACATGTTTGACCCACCTGGGTCTGCGGTCCGGTTGCCGCGCTTGCCACCGCCCAAGGATCAATGCTTGTCCTGGCATCCACGCCAGGAAGGGAATCATCCACCATGTCCGGCATGGGACCGATGCGTTTGGCCGCTGGTGCAGCATCGCCCTTTATGCGCAATCCTTCCTCCAAGAGCCCCTCTGTCAGGCCCCGCCCCAGCCCTTCCGAGAGCGATTGCGCTATCAGTCGCAACGCCTGATCCGCCGGCGCCTTTTCGGCGACTTGGGATGCAGGGTCAGAATCAACTGCGTCCTCTGCCGTGTCATTGCGCGTCATCTCTTCTGGCTGGGGCATGCCGAAGCGTGGTGTGATGAGAGGGAGCAACCGGCTCGGTTCAGGTCGGTACGTCTGCAGGCGCAACTCAACGGATGGCGCATCCGACGCGGATTGATCGCGCGGCGGCAAAGCCTGTTCAAAACGCGCGTTGGGCGGGACCGGGCCATCACTGATGTCGATCACCAGAAACTCCGCCCGGTAGACACTGGCGCGTGCATAGCAAGGACAATCAACCCGCAACCGCATCTCACCGCGACCGGTATCCTGTGTCACGGCCGCAATCCGATCTTTGGGTATCAGGTCAAAGAACTGATCCAGGACAAACCCCTCGGCCCCCGCAATCCGCAGGGCATAGCCCTCGGCGGTTCGTCCCAACTGCCATTCGGCACCCTGGGGGATAGCGATGACCACTCTCGTGAAATCTGGATGCTCTCCGGTCTGAACCCTCAGTGGTGCGGTCGCGCCGATTATCGGCCACAGCGCCGCCACCATCATCAGGCAAAAACCCCTCATGCCGCGTCCTGCTTGGTTGCCTTCAGTGCGTCTTCCATATCAGAGAAAGTCGGCCGGTAGTGTCCAGGCATGTTCTGGCGCCCCACCTCAATACAGATGTTGGGGGCATGCGCGTGCAGATTTGCAACCAGCACTTCCCGAATGAGTTGGTGAAAATGCGCGTCCTCCTCGACAACCGCTTTCACCTTTGCCGAAAAGGGACCAACAAAACCATAGGCAAGGAACACCCCCAGGAATGTGCCAACAAGTGCGCCCCCGATCAGCTTGCCCAACACCTCGGGCGGCTGATCGATGGATGCCATCGTCTTGATGACCCCCAGAACTGCCGCAACAATACCAAGTGCGGGCAAACCGTCCGCCACCGTTTGAAGCGCGTGGGTCGAATGCATCTTGTGGTGCAGGGTCGCCTCAATTCGCTTCTCAAGTATTTCTTCGACCTGATGGGGGTCGTCATAGTTCATAGAGGCGGAACGCAAGGTATCGCAGATCAGGGCAATCGCCTCGGCGTCATCGAGTATCTTGGGGTACTTGCCAAAGATGCTTGAGCTTTCGGGCGCTTCGATATGGCTTTCCAATGCGACCGGATTTGACCGCGCCACCCGCAGGAGTTCAAACAGCATGCACAGAAGATCACGATAATCCTGCGCGGTCCACTTGGGGCCTTTCACGACTTTTCCCAGGTCCTTGATCGTGTGCTTGATCGCGGACCCGTCATTGCTGATCGCGAATGCACCAATTGCGGCCCCCAGAATCATGATCATCTCAAATGGCAACGCCTTGAGAATGATCCCCATCTTGCCGCCAGCCAAAAGGTACCCACCAAAGACGGTGACGATGACAAAGACAATACCAATCAGACCGACCATCGGGTGCGGCTCCCTACATCAACGACTTAACAGATGATTTCGAATCCCTTTTAAGGCGAAGGGATTAAGGATTTCTCAGCGCCTACTCGGTGGGCACCTCTGCATTGCGGCCTGCCAGGACGACACTGAATGAATAGGCGATTTCAGGCGCGAGTTCCGTCATGATGAGCGCGGCCGCCTCGGGCCGCATCAGCCCCAAAAACCCGGCTGCAAACTGCGGCGGCATCTGCGTGAACAGATCTGCCGCCTCCTTAGGCTTCATGTTTTCGTAGACGGTGGTCAATTGCGCCAGGTCCGATTCGGCTGCGGTATCTGCCAAGGCGATCGTCGCGCTCAGCTGCGCTTCGGCCTCTACCAGGGCCTGCAACTTTACCTCGATTTCTTCCTCGGCTGTCCGCAGTGCCTCCAACCTGGCTTGCAATTGCCCCTCCCGGTCCGCAAGCCGAGCCTCGCGGGCCTGCAGGGCGGCAAGCAGTGTTTCTGTCTGACTGGGCTCCTCGGTCCTCACCGTGTCCTCTGCCACATCCTCGCCCCCCTCATTGGCCATCGCCGGGCCAACTTCGACGGCAAAGCGCATAACGGCCGAGGCAACCAAAAGACAGGTGACGACATGCAGGGCCCCAAAACCCCGCTTTCTGGCTTGCCGCTTGCTCATTGTTTTGCCACGTCCTGGATTGGGCGACGCACGAAGAAAGCACTGCCGGCGGCGCTGGGTTCCGCCTTCTGCGGCAGGTCATGCATCGCAGCAATCGAAAGCTCCAATCGCCTATGCGCGACTTCCGCTCTTTCGCTGACAGCATCAAGCTGCTCGACCGAAGCTTTCGCAGTGGATTGCGCGCGCGTCAGGATCCCTGTCAGGTCATCGACCTGGACCGACAAAACAGCAACTGCGCCACCAACCCCTTTCTCAAGATCGGTAAAGCGGCGCAGGCGGCGCGCCAGCACATAGCAATAGAGCGCCGCCCCAAGTGCGCCCGCGACCAACAGAATATCCGCAATCATTGTCATCCAAAGCGCCTTTCTAGCTTAAAACAAATTCCATGATCAGGAGGTCCTTGACACGCCCCGGACCAGCAATGACCTGAATCCGGCGCAGCATCTGCGCGCGCAGGCGCGTCAGCGTTACGGGGTCCTCAAGAGTCGCAATGTCGATGGCCCGCAGATAGCCGTTCAGCACATCAACGATGCGCGGCCTGATCGCCTCAACCTCGGCGGCATAATCCGGCGGCACTTCCAGTTGGGCCGCAAAGCGCAAGTGTGCGCGCCCGCCTGCACTGGGAAGCGAGATCACAAGCGGATCTATTGCCACAAACGCCACCGACAGCGATTTGTCCTCGTCGGGCGCGACCGCTTTGGCATCTTCCGCAGGATCAGGCCCAGCAGAGCCGATGAGACCTGACTGAACCGCAAAAAACCCGCCGCCACCACCGAGGATCGCCAGAACAAGCCCCACAAGGAATGGTCGCCTGGAGGACGTGCGCGACACGTCTCCTTCTACGTCAGCACTTGTGGTCATCAGCGGCCTCCAACAAAACCTGTCGCCCGTCAAATAAACAGGAAAGCCCTAACCGATTGTTAAGCCTCATGGGCGAAACACAGGGCATCGGCAGAATGCCAATCGGAGGGAGAACCCAACTTGGAAAACTTTGGCAAGCTTTGGTCTGCGCTCAGCATGCAGCGGCGGATCATTGTGACATTTGTCACTGTGGCGGTGTTTGCAGCCATGCTTTTTCTTGCTCGGGGGGCAGGAACCAAAGACATGTCACTTCTTTTTGGCGGGCTTGAGGCGCGGGCCGCCGGTGATGTCGTGACGGCTCTTGACCAACAGGGCGTCAGCTATGAGGTGCGGGGCAACGCGATCTTTGTGCCAACCATCCAGCGCGATTCGCTGCGGATGGCATTGGCGGGACAAGGGCTGCCAGCGACAGGGGCCCAAGGGTACGAATTGCTCGATAGCCTGTCTGGCTTTAGCACCACCGCACAAATGTTCGACGCCACATACTGGCGCGCTAAAGAAGGAGAGCTTGCGCGAACGATTACCGCAAGCCCGCGTATCAGATCAGCACGGGTTCATATCTCGAACCCGTCAAAGCGCCCCTTTCAACGTGAGCAAAGCCAAACAGCCGCAGTCACAGTCACGACTGCAGGAACGGGACTGACAGCACAGCACCTCAAGGCGTTGCAATTTCTGATCGCCGCGGCGGTGCCGGGCCTTTCACCCACCGACGTCGCAGTGATTGATGACGAAGGGGGGTTACTATCCGAAAGTGACACCGGACAAATCGGGATCGACGGTGACACCCAGGCAGACGCCCTACGCCAGCGCGCAGAGCGGCTCCTGGCCGCCAGAGTTGGCCCCGGCAATGCCGTTGTCGAGGTGTCCATCGACCAGGTGACAGAGACAGAGATGATCACTGAAAGACGGGTCGATCCGGACAGCCGCATTGCAATCAGCACCGACGTTACCGAAAGCTCTGCAAACTCCACCGATAGTCGGGGGGGCGATGTCACGGTCGCCTCGAACCTGCCAGAGGGTGACGCCGGCGGTAATTCCGGTGCGTCGCGCAACGAAAACAGTGAAAGCCGCACCCTGACCAATTACGAGGTCTCTCAGACTGAACGTCAATTGACCAAGGCGGCTGGCGCAATCAAGCGCCTCACAGTCGCGGTCCTGGTGAATGATGTGGTCGAAACAGCGCCCGACGGCACGAAAAGCACCACCCCACGTTCCACGGAAGAGCTTGCCTCCCTCGAACAACTGGTTGCATCCGCCGTCGGCCTGAACCCCGATCGCGGCGATGTTCTGACCCTGCGCTCAATGCCTTTTGAGCCATTCGAACCTGTGGGAACCGCGGTTATCGGGCCTGCTCCGACCCTCCCGCTGGACCTGATGCAGCTTATTCAGATCGGTGCCGTCGCCATTGTGGCACTTATTCTGGGGCTGTTTGTCGTGCGCCCCATATTTAATTCGGCACGTCTCCCGGACGCGCCCCTGGTTATTGCCGATCAGACTGATCCGGTGGATCTGGCTCCCGCCATGGTGATGGCCGCTGGTGATGCCGAAACCGGCGACTTCCCGGATGGAAAACTTCTTGAGGCAAGCAAGACCACCGATCCCGTCGCACGGCTGAAACGCATCATCGCAGATCGCGAACCCGAAACGCTGCAAGTCCTGCAAGACTGGATAGAAGAGCCCCCGGCAAAGGCAAACACCTAAGAGATGCAAAGAGTGCTGCTTGAATCATTTGAAGGCGACATGAAAGACCCGGCGAAGCTCCCGGAAGGCTTTGAAAATGGCTATGAAGAAGGGTTTGCCGCCGGCATTGCTGCGGCCGCCGAGACACAGGCGATGCTCGAGCAAGAGCTTGTACAAAGCATCGCCGATCTCGAATTCAAATATGAAGAGGCACGTGGAGAAATCACCAGGTCCTTGCGGCCGTTGTTTTCTGTCATCACGGAAAAGCTTTTCCCGCTGCTCTTGGCCGAGGGGTTTGCGGATCAGATCGCCATGACCTTGCAGGAAACCGTCTCCCAAGGGGCTACGACCGGGTTCAGCCTCAGTGTAAATCCCAAGCAACGCGATGCAGTTGCAGCGGTCCTTTCGGCGATGACCACCGCCGTCGACCTGTCTGTAGATCCCACTTTGCCCATGAATGCGGCCCGGCTTCGTCACGATCAAAGTGCATTGCACGTTGATTTCGACCAGCTGCTTGCAGACATCCGCACCATCCTTTCAGCCGTCGACGTCAGAGAACCAAGGAGCGAAACGCATGGATAATTCTGTTGAACAACCCGACAAGGCCCACCCACTTCACAATATCCCGATTGAGGTTTCAGTCACCGTTGGCAAAGCGCGCCCCTTGGTGCGCGACCTGTTGCAACTTGGTGAAAACGCGGTTCTGTCTCTCGACAGCAAAATAGAGGATCCCGTGGAACTCTATATTGGCGATCGGCTCATCGCACGTGGTGAATTGCAAGAGGCCGAAGGCGCCGAGCCGGGCCAACTCGCTGTCCGGCTGACAGAAGTTGCCCATGACAAGGGCGATTTGTCCTAGCATGGGCCGCCTGCTGATCATTGCAGCGCTGGTGATGGGGACACTTGCAGGTCCTGCGGCGGCTCAGGAGGTTTCGATCACATTTGGCGATCAAGGCTCGCTGGCTGCGCGGTCAGTCCAGCTGCTCGTGCTGATTACCGTGCTGAGCCTTGTGCCGGGCATTGCCATCATGGTCACATGTTTTCCCTTTATTCTCACAGTGCTCGCCATCCTGCGGCAGGCCATCGGATTGCAGCAGTCACCGCCCAACATGTTGATCGTGAGTCTCGCATTGTTCCTGACCTATTTCGTCATGGAGCCCGTTTTCAGCGCAGCGTGGTCTGCGGGCATTGACCCGCTCATTCAGGGGCAGATCGCAGTGGAGGAAGCCTTTACAAGGACCTTGGGGCCACTTCAGGACTTCATGGTCGCGCGTATCAACCCAGATACTTTCATAGCACTTGCAGATCTTCGCCCCGACATCGCTGGCGCAGCTCCTGCGCAAGACGCGCCCTTGTCAATTGTTGTGCCATCGTTCCTGCTCAGCGAAATGGAGCGGGCGTTTCAGGTCGGGTTTTTGATCTTCATGCCATTCCTGATCATTGATCTGGTGGTGGCCGCGGTCCTGATGTCCATGGGGATGATGCTGGTCCCGCCGGCGATCATCTCCTTGCCATTCAAACTGGCCTTCTTTGTGGTTGCAGATGGCTGGTCCCTGATCGCGACAAGCCTGGTACAAGGCTACGGGGTGTGAGCTTGCCAACAGACATGCGCCGGCCCAATTCACGTTCTTCGCCCATCCGGCCCCGCGGATTTCCCCAATTTCTTTGGGGAAAATCAGGCCCAATACAGGCAAGCTCATGTACCTCCAAAAAGCGCGCAACTGCGGCTCTTTGAGGTGTCGCCTCGCTCACAAATGACAACCCGCCACACGCTGCAGGTGCGGCGGGCCATGGGTTCGGTCCAGGTGTCGCTAGTCGGCCGTCAGCAGAGGCGGTTTGTCCCCGCCTCCGGCAATGCGACCCTGCGCTGGTGCTTCATATTTCAGCTCCAGCTCGCCTTTCTTCACACCTACTTTCACAATTCCGCCTTTGACCAATTTGCCAAACAGCAATTCTTCGGCCAGCGGTTTCTTGATGTGTTCCTGAATGACGCGGCCCAGCGGGCGCGCACCCATTTTTTCATCATAGCCCTTGTCGGCCAGCCACTCGGCCGCGGCTTTGGTCAGCTCGATATGCACGTTGCGGTCGATCAGCTGCGCCTCAAGTTGCAGCACGAACTTTTCAACAACCTGCATGATCACAGGTTTCGGCAGCGCGCCAAAGCTGATCACCGCATCCAGCCTGTTGCGGAATTCCGGGGTGAACGTCCGCTCGATCGCAGCGGTATCCTCGCCGGTGCGTGCTTCACGCCCAAAGCCCAGTGCATTTTTCGACATTTCAGCCGCGCCCGCATTTGACGTCATGATGATGATGACATTGCGGAAATCAGTCGTGCGCCCGTTGTGATCGGTCAGTTTGCCGTGATCCATCACCTGCAACAGGATGTTGTAGACATCGGGGTGCGCCTTTTCCATCTCATCAAGCAGCAGCACGCAGTGTGGGTTCTGATCAACGCCGTCGGTCAGCATGCCGCCCTGATCGAACCCAACATAGCCCGGCGGCGCACCAATCAGGCGCGAAACGGCGTGTTTTTCCATGTATTCAGACATGTCAAAGCGCATCAGTTCCACACCCAGCGTATCCGCCAGTTGCTTGGCCACTTCGGTCTTGCCCACACCCGTCGGCCCCGCGAACAGGTAATTGCCAATCGGCTTTTCTGGCTCACGCAGACCAGCCCGCGCCAGTTTGATCGCGGATGACAACGCCTCAATCGCGGCATCTTGGCCAAAGACAACGCGCTTGAGCGATTTCTCGAGATCCTTGAGAACTTCGGCATCGTCCTTCGACACGTTCTTGGGCGGAATACGCGCGATCTTGGCCACCACATTCTCGATCTCTTTGGCACCAATCGTCTTGCGACGTTTGCTTTCTGCGACCAGATGCTGCGCTGCACCTGCCTCATCGATCACGTCGATCGCCTTGTCGGGCAACTTGCGGTCATTGATATAGCGCGCAGACAGCTCTACCGCCGTCTTGATCGCGTCAGCGGTATATTTGATGCTGTGATGTTCTTCAAAATAGGGCTTCAGCCCCTGCAAAATCTTGATCGCGTCAGGCACCGAAGGTTCTGTCACGTCAATCTTCTGGAAACGGCGGGAAAGCGCACGGTCCTTTTCAAAGTGCTGGCGGAATTCCTTGTAAGTGGTCGACCCCATGCACCGCAGCTTGCCGCCCTGCAACGCAGGCTTCAGCAGGTTCGACGCATCCATCGCACCGCCCGAGGTCGCACCCGCCCCGATCACCGTGTGAATTTCGTCAATGAAAAGCACCGCATCTGGGTGATCTTCCATTTCCGTCATCACGGCCTTCAGGCGTTCTTCAAAATCACCGCGATAGCGTGTCCCAGCAAGAAGCGCGCCCATATCGAGCGAATAAATCGTCGCCTTCGACAGCACTTCGGGTGTTTCGCCATTCACGATCTTGAAGGCCAGGCCTTCGGCAATCGCGGTTTTACCCACGCCCGGATCACCCACCAACAGCGGGTTGTTCTTGCGGCGGCGGCACAACACCTGAATGCAACGCTCAACCTCATGGGCGCGGCCGATCAGGGGATCGACATCGCCCTTGACAGCCTTTGCATTCAGATCAACGCAGTATTTCGCCAGCGCGCTTTCTTTTTCATCGCTTTCGCCGGGGGCAATCGTTTCGCCTTCTTCGGTCGAACCGGTCACAGGGCGGGATTCACCAAATGCGGGATCCTTGGCGACGCCATGCGCAATGAAATTCACCGCATCATAGCGGGTCATGTCCTGTTCCTGCAGAAAATAGGCCGCGTTGCTTTCACGTTCTGCAAAAATGGCGACCAGCACATTGGCACCGGTCACTTCGCTACGCCCCGAGGATTGCACGTGGATCGCCGCACGCTGAATCACACGCTGGAACGCAGCGGTTGGCACCGCTTCAGAACCCTCGACATCAGTGATGAGTGTCGCAAGATCATCGGCGATGAAATTTTCCAAATCCTTGCGCAGATCATCCAGATCAACCGAACAGGCACGCATCACACGCGCGGCGTCAGGTTCATCAATCAGCGCCAGCAGCAGGTGTTCGAGGGTCGCGAGTTCATGCTTGCGTTCATTGGCCAGCGCCAGCGCGCCATGAATGGACTGCTCGAGTGTGGTCGAAAATGATGGCACGACCTGTGCTCCTTCATATCGGGGGTTGGCGCAAACCAACCGTGGCCTCTTACCCTTAAGGTTTGGTTTTCTTGGCCAACCTTCAAGGACTTTTTTCGCATTTGGCATCACAAAACGTGTGATGCGGGGGTTTTGACCTGCTTTTGACCACGCTCTCACATTTTCGTGGTCAGAATTTGTCTTTTTGGGCCCGGACATAGGCAAACACATCCACCGGGGATGCGTCGCTCATGCCAATGGCGGCTTGGAATTCAGGGAGATCAGCACGCAAGAACGGGTTTGTGCGCTTTTCCTCGGTCAATGTGGACGGGACCGTTGGCTTGTCCGCTGCACGGGCAGCACTGATCCCAGTGACACGAGAGATAAGGTCTGGATTGTCCGGTTCAAGGGTCGCCGCAAACCGGGCGTTGGCTGCGGTGTATTCGTGGCCGGAGCATATCAACGTCTCATCCGGCAGGGCGCGCAGTTTTTGCATGCTGCGCCACATTTGGGCCGGCGTCCCTTCAAACAGGCGACCACAGCCCAGCGCCATGAGGCTATCGGCGGTAAAAGCCAGCCCCGCGTCCGGCATGTGAAAGGCGATATGGCCGATGGTATGGCCCGACACATCCATCACCTCAACCGGCTGTCCGCACAGCGTTATCTGGTCACCGTCGGCCACCGAAAGGTCCAGATCAGGCAGGCGGTGGGCGTCTGCCGCTGCCCCAATCACACGGGCGTTGCCACGCAGGGCCGCAACGCCGTCAATGTGATCGTTGTGGTGATGGGTGATCAGCAAATCGGTCAAAGTCCAGCCGCGGGCATCCAGTTCCGCCTTGATCGGCCCTGCCTGGGGGGCATCGACCAGCGCGGTTTCCCCGGTTTCATCATTGTGAATCAAGAACGCATAATTATCGGCCAGACACGGCACGACGACCAACTCAACCGCTGAAGTCTTTGGCATGGCAATGCGCCTTTCTGTTGCTATGTTGTAGGCATAGCTTTGCCGAAGGAGCCGCAAACCGCAATGCATCTCGACGTTTTGGATTTGCGAAAATTCTATTACCGCAGCGCGCTGGGGCGGGCGGCGCAAAAGGTGATCCGGGATGAATTATGCGCCATCTGGCCCGAGGCCAAGGGGCAAATGGTTGTCGGCTTCGGGTTCGCCCTGCCTCTCCTGCGGCCATTTTTGAAAGACGCGCGCCGGGTGATCGGGCTTATGCCCGGACCGCAGGGGGTCATGCCATGGCCCGCCGACGGCAAGAACGTCAGCGTGCTGTGCGAGGACACGATGTGGCCGATCGAGACCGGGCATGTTGACAAGCTGGTGATGCTGCACGGGTTGGAAACGACAGAACAGCCCTCACTGCTGCTGGACGAGGCCTGGCGGGTGCTTGGCCCCGGCGGACGGGCCGTATTCATTGTGCCCAACCGCGCGGGTCTCTGGTCGCGCTCGGACGCCACGCCCTTTGGCTATGGGCGGCCCTATTCTCTAGGCCAGTTGGAATCCCAACTGCGCCGGCACCGGTTCGTGACCGAGCGCACGTTATCTGCCCTATACCAGCCACCATCAGCGCGCAGGATCTGGCGCAAGTCGGCAGGGTTTCTTGAAAAGGTCGGGTATAATCTGCCAATCGTGGCAGCAGGTGGCGTGCTGATCGTCGAGGTCAGCAAGCAGATGGCAGCGCCTACCCGCCCGGGACTGACCGAAGCTGTCAAGAAACCGCTCAAGGCTTTGGAGGGTATGGCAAAGCCAAAACCCAAGCCCGAGTCAGCGTGACCGGGCGACAAATGCCTGATTGCCTAGGGCCACTCGCGCCCCAGCATCAGGACCCAGGTCTGACCTGAGCCGCTCCCTGCTTTGGCGAGCGCGAAATCTTCATAGATCGGGTTGATGTTGTTGGCTTGATGGCCCGGCGATTGGATCCAGCCGCGCAGGACAGCTTCTTCATTGCTGTATCCCCACGCGATATTCTCGGCCAGATTGCGAAAATTATATCCGGCTTCATCCGCACGCGACCCCGGTGTTGAACCATCACTGCCAACATGCTCGATGCCGGGGTTGGCCAGCATATCATCCGCATGTCGCTGCGCCGCCACACCCAACCGGCTATCAAAGACCACGCCGCCCGCACCATTCACTTCGCGTACACCGTTGAGCATGTTCGCAAAGGATTGACCGCTCAAGCGATCCACGGCGGCCAGAGACGCGGCAACCGGCGCTGTGCTCGTGGTGGTCGACCCACCCGTACTGCCGCAAGCAGCGGCCAGACCAAGTGCGGCTATTGAAAGGTAGGACTTCATACATGCGCTCCGGTTTGGGTCGTTCAACGCCTATGGTGTTCGGCAGGTGACGCTCAATAAAAGAGCGCAAACCAACGCCACACCGGCGAACACCTGCTTGTCGATGGAACGTTAAGGAAGAAAGACGCCGAAAATCGGAACCAATTATGGCAAAGATGCGGTTTTGTTTCTCAGTTGTCACAAATATCAAGATTGGATTTTCCGCAGCACCCGGTATGGATAAGAAAATGCAAAACCTTCGACGACAGCGCGGGGCTCTGGAACAACCATGCGATTGACCGCACTCTGGCCACTTCTGGTTGCCGGCATGACAATTGCGACGGTCACCCATGCGCAGCCAATGGTCAGCGAATTGCAGGATCAGGCCGAAGCCGCACTGGTTGCCAATGAGCCAGAAGAAACGATCCGCCTAGCCGGGCAGATGCTGGATATCGCGCCAGACAGTTTCGTAGCGACATTTCTGCTGGCTCTGGCGCAGGCCGATCTGGGCGAGTTGCAAACTGCGGCGAACACTGGCGCACGGGCCTATGCGGTAGCAGCAAGCGAAAACTCCCGATTTCAGGCCGCCCGCTTTGTCGCAGGGGTCCGCTTTCGGGCCGGGCAATATACCCGGTCAGAATTCTGGCTGCGTCGTGCCGCAAACCATGCGCAGACCGAAGCTGACCTGCGCACCATCGCCAGGGCCTACGTTGCCTCCGCCGATGCAAACCCCCTCTCGGTCCGGTTTGCCGCATCACTCGCCCCGACGGATAACGTGAATGGCGGTTCGGAGGGCGGCGTTCTGACCCTTGAAAGCATCGGCCTGACGCTCATCCTGCCCGAAAACCGCCGCTCGCTGTCGGGCGTGGCATTCTCTGCCAGCACCGATTTGCGCTATCGCGTCGCCCAGAGCCCGCAACAATCGACAGCCCTCATCGGCACGGTGTCCGGCGAAACCTATGAATTGTCATCTCAGGCAAAGGACCTTCTGGCCAGTTCCCCCGACCCCCAGGTACGAGCGGTAGACGGCAGTGACTTTGCGAATGTGACGGCGGCCGTGGGGTTCGACCGTGTTCAGAACAACATCAGCCCATTGGGCCCCGTCCGGTTCGAGGCGACATTGGGCACCTATTGGGAGGGCGGTGAAAGGCTGGTTGATTTTCGCGACCTCAGCATTGAGCAGATCATTCCGATCGATCGCGCGGGCACATTCCGCCTCAAGGGGTTCCGGCGGGGTCAGGACGCACTGACGCCGGCTTTGCTGGATTCCACCCTCTATGAAGTCACAGGCACCTTTGATCGTGCGCTGGCGAATGGCGATGAGTTACAGCTCAGCCTCAGGGCGCGGCGCAATGAGGCCGGCGCCGAAAGTTCGTTCGACGAATACCAGTTCGGGATCGGCTATGCGGTCGCGGAACCGGTCATGGGAGTGCAGATTTCAACATCGCTGCAACTTGGCTACCGCACATTCGAGGAATTCGCCACGACCCTCAACGGACGCGAGGATCGCTTTGTCTCGGGGACCGCCACGGCGGCGTTTCGGCGTCTCAGCTATTTCGGTTTCTCGCCACAGGTCGCGCTGTCGTCTGCGCGCACCGTATCAACGGCCGAGGAGAACACCACATCGTCAATCCAGCTCATTCTTGGTATCACATCCAACTTCTAAGCCGCCGATTGCCATTTGCATCCCGGTGACAAAGCCCAGTATGCACGAGCCATGACGAACCCCTTTGAAATCTTCATGGTCGCGACACCGGGGCTTGAAAAAGCGCTGCACGCAGAAGCGCTGGCCAATGGATTCGCCGATGCGAAAATGACCCCGGGCGGCATTGCGATCATCGGGACCTGGGAAGATGTCTGGCGCGCCAACCTGGTGATGCGCGGGGCAACGCGGATATTGGCACGTCTCGGCAGTTTCATGGCGTTTCATCTCGCGCAGCTCGACAAACGCGCGCGCAAGTTCCCCTGGGGTGAAGTCCTGCGCCCGGATGTGCCGGTCCGGGTTGAGGTCAGCACCTCGCGCAAGTCAAAGATTTATCATGCCGGCGCAGCGACCCAACGGGTCGAAACCGCGTTGAAGGAAAGTCATGCAATGACGATCAGCGCCGATGCGCCCGTCGTGATAAAACTGCGGATCGACGACAACCGGGTCACGATCAGCGTCGATACTTCTGGTGCAAGCCTGCACAAGCGCGGCCACAAAGAGGCCGTAGGCAAGGCGCCGATGCGCGAAACGCTGGCGGCACTGATGCTGCGCGAATGCGGATATGACGGGCGCGAGCCGGTGCTGGACCCGATGTGCGGCTCAGGCACGTTCCTGATCGAAGCTGCCGAAATGGCGATGGGCCTGCACCCCGGTCGCACCCGCAGTTTCGCCTTCCAGCAACTTGCAACCTTTGATGCCGATGCCTGGCAGGCCCTGCTGAATACCGGTGAACCTCGGACACCAACGCAACGCTTCCACGGCTCTGACCGTGACGCTGGCGCCATCCGAATGGCCGGTGCCAACGCCGACAAAGCTGGTGTCGGGGATTGGATCACCTTCCAGAATCTTGCTGCCTCCGATGTCAAACGGCCCGAAGGCCCGCCGGGCCTGATCATCTGCAATCCACCCTATGGCGGGCGGATCGGCAACCAAAAGATGCTCTATGGGGTCTATGCGGGACTGGGCCAGGCGATCTTGCAGGAGTTCGCGGGCTGGCGGGTCGGACTTGTGACAAGCGAACAGGCGCTGGCGAAAGCGACGGGGCTACCCTTCAAACCGAAGGGCGCGCCGATTGCCCATGGTGGGCTGAAGATTTGGTTGTTTCAGACGGGTCAACTCGGGGCTGAAACGACCCGGTCCGCGCCGCCGGTCTGACGTGTGACCCTTGATGGGAATGCTGGTCCGGCACAAGGCGCTACCCGCCCAGTGTCACGATCGCCCCTCCTGCCGCCTGCGCATCATCGGCATCATGTGTCACCAAAAGGACCGGCAATTCCCGCGCCCGCGCGCGGTCAAACACCATGTCGCGCACTTGCGCCCGCCGCGCCGCATCAAGCCGCGAAAACGGCTCATCCAGCAGCAGGGCGCAGGGCTCTGACAGCAGCATGCGCATCAGGGCCACGCGCGCTTTCTGCCCCCCGGAAAGCGTAGCAGGATCCCGATCCGCAAAGCCGCTCAGCCCCACTTCGTCCAAGGCTTCGTTGATCTTTCCGGGGCGCTCCGCGGCGCTTTCGCCGGGTCGCAATCCAAAGGCCAGATTGGCACCAACGGACAGATGCGGAAACAGCAGGTCGTCCTGAAACAGGATCCCCACGCGCCGCTGGTGAGGGGCGATGTCGGATATGTTGTGGCCATCAAGCCAAACTTCACCCTCGGCGCGGAAATCGGGCGCCAAAGTGCCCGTGATGAAAGCCAGCAATGTTGACTTGCCGACGCCCGACGGGCCCATCACCGTCAGCACCTCGCCCGACCCGATGTCGTGCGACACTGACAAAAGCGGCGCGCCACCGCTGGAAATCGTGACGCCTTTCAGCGACAGCCCCTTATCCATGTCGCAATCCCTTTCTGTTGCGCCAAACCAGCGCAGGCAGCAGCAAAGCCAATGCAAAGGGCACCAGAGCAGCGCCGGTTTGCATCAGGCCGTAAACCGCGATCGCCCGACGATCCCCGCCAGAGGCAAGCGCGACCGCCTCGGTGGTCAGGGTCGCGACCCGGCCACCGCCAATCAGCAATGTCGGCAAGTATTGCCCCACAGACACTGCAAATCCAACCGCCAAGGCCGTCAGGACCGGGCGCAACAACATCGGCAGGCGCACCTGCCACAGCACACGATCCGGCCTCGCGCCCAACGCCGCGGCAATCGTGCCCATGCGCACGTCCCACGCGCGATAGGGATCGGCCAGTGACAGGAACACATAGGGCAGCACAAAGACCAGATGTGCCAGCATCACCGGCCCACGCCCGACATCTGCGCCGATACTCAACATCAATGTCTGAAGCCCCGGCAAAAAAGCCGTTTGCGGAATCAACAAGGGCAGATAGAGCAGCCAGACCGCACCCTGGCTGAATGCCAGACCATGGCGATACTCTGCCTCCAGACACCCGATGGTCAGGAACAAGGCAGCACCTGCGACCGTGAAGGCGATCAACGCCGTCTCGCCCAACGCCCTCAGCGTTCCGGGGCCAAAGCGCATCCAGTTGTGCAAGGTGAACCCGTCGGGAAACGCGCTGGGAAATCCCCAGAAGCCGGCGAAAGACCAGATGGCCAGTACAAGCAACCCCAACACGACGAGGATGGCCGATACGCCACCGGCAATCAGCGCACCTTGTGCAACGATCAGATCAAATCTCCCCCTGCTGCCTCTGGCGATCCAGTAACGGCCCAGACGGGCAACCAGGATCTCGGCCAACCGCCATGCTGCAAGCGCACCGACAACCAGCCCCAACTGCAACAGGGCCCCCGCAGCCGCCTCCAGCCGCATCGCAAGATCGGGGTCGGACATCCATTTGACAATCTGCACCGAGAGCGGCGGCGGGGTGGTTGGGCCAAGGATCACCGCGACATCAACCACGGACATGGCGTAGGCCAACACGACATACACCGGCGGCCTGATCTGCGCATAGACGCGCGGGAATACGGTCTTCAGCCAGCCCGTCACGCGCCCGTATCCCAATGCCTGCGAAATCGTCATGCTGCGCTGGGCGTCTGCCTGCCCCAGCGCCGCCAATGTGATCAACAACAAGAAAGGCACCTCCTTGACGATCAGACCGGCCGTCATCGTCAGACCCCAGCTATCCTGCACGATCAATAGATCCGGCGGGCGATCCCACCCCGTCAGCCCCGGCGACACCAGACGCGACAACCACCCCGAAGGCGCGATCAGAAACGCCAGCCCAAAAGCCGCAGCGGCATGCGGCACGGACAGTAGCGGCGAGAGCAACCTCTCCAGCGCACGAAAGGGCCGCGTCCCGTACCAGCCCGCCGTGACAAGCATCACGATCAGCAGCGAAACTGAAGTCGCCAGCAATCCGGTCGACATCGAAAGCATGACCGCGCGTGGCAAACCGCCCCAGCCGAACAAATCGCGAAACGGGTCAAGCGACGGCCCTGTCAACCCGACCGCGGGCAAATGCCCAAAGGCGGGCAGCAAAGTCCCCCAAAGCCCCGCAACAACCGGACCCAACATGACAAGCAATGTCAGGATCGGCAGAACGGGCAGGAAACGACGACGGTTCATCACGGCTCCCGTCCCGGGCCTGGGTTACATGGTCCCACGCTTATTCGGACACACCATAGCGCTGCATCCAGTCATCGGCGATACGGGTCATCCAGCTTGGGTGCGGCTCGGCCCGAACAGCGCCCAGCGCGGCGGGCGACAGCGTTGCGACACCCAGTTCAAGCGCATCGAACGCGGCACGGTCTTCAGCCGACAATGCCTCCATGTCCAGTACTGTGCCATATCCCAATATCTCGGGGTTCTGCGCGCGAACCTGCGCCTCGGGAGACATCAGGAAATTCGCGACAACCATCGCCCCGGCTTTGGAACCAGAGTTGTAAGGGATTGCCACAAACGACGCATTGCCAATCGTGCCTTTGTCCAGAACGAACGTCCGCACGGTGGGTGGAAGCTGGTTGTTTGCAATTGCGGCTGTTGCCTCGCCGGGGCTGAACGAAATCGCCAGGTCCACTTCGCCGTCCGCGATCAACTGCAACTGCGCAGGGCCGGTTGCGGGATAGGCACGGCCTTCGCGCCACAGCGTCGGCGTCAGTTCTTCAAGGAAAGCCCATAGCGGGGCTGTGACAGCATCATAAGTGTCGTCTGTCGCGGGCGCAGACAACACAGATGGATCTTCCAGCAGATCAACCAATGCCTGCTTGAGGAAGGTGGTGCCAAGAAAATCCGGCGGTTGCGGGTAAGTGAACCGACCGGGGTTTGCCGCAGACCAATCCGCGATCGCCTGCATCGAACCAAGCGGCTCTGCCAGATCAGCGGTGTCGTGGATAAAGACAACCTGCGCCATGGCCCAGGGGCTCTCAAACCCTTCGGTTGGTACGGTGAAATCACTCTGCACCGTCTTGCCTTCGACATCGACAAAATCCCAGTTGGGCAATTGCTCAGCATAGGGACCAAACAGCAGGCCTGCGTCTTTCATCGCCGCAAAGTTGGCGCCGTTGATCCAGATCATGTCGATTGCGCCGTCAGTGTCTTCTCCGGCCTGCCTTTCTGACAGAACACGGGTGACTGCATCGGCGGTATCGGTCAGCTTCACATGCTCCAATGTGACGCCGTAGTCCTCCATCACGCGGCGGCCGACCCAGGCGATGAAGTCATTTGTCGTCGTGGACCCGCCCCAGGCATTCCAGAACACAGTCTGACCTTCGGCCTCGGCCGTGACGGCCTCCCAGTTGCCGGGGTCAATGTCGGCCAATGCAGGCACGGGGGCCAATAAAGCGGCCAATACGGCAAGATGTTTCATGAACAAAGCCCTTCAATGCTTGTAGATTTGTCTGGCGGCATAAATCCGCAGTGTGGCGGTCGCAAAGCACAGGGCGCCGAAGACCCATGCCAGCAGAGAAAAATACGCAGGCAGCAAACAGAGGATCACAAAGAACACGATCGTCTCGGTTCCTTCCAGAATGCCGTTGGAATAAAAAAGCGACTTCTGGCCTTGTGCATCGGTCTTGTGTCCATGCTTTTCTGCCAGGATGGCAAAGCCCAGAAACGTGGTCCCATTGAAATAGAAGGCGGTCAGCAAAAACGCGCCAGCCGCACCATTCGCGGCGGGATCGTTGATCACAAAGGCCATCGGGATCGCGCCGTAGAACAGAAAATCCACCGCGATATCCAGATAGCCGCCAAAGTCGGTCTTATGCGTCGCTCGGGCCACGGCACCATCCAAACCGTCGGCCAGACGGCTGGCCAGCAGCGGGACCAGCGCCCAACCGGGCTGACCGACAATGATCAACGCCGCCGCGAACAGGCCAAACGCCAACCCGATGAACGTCACACTGTCTGCCGTCAACCCACGCGCCGCAAGGCCGCGACCAATCTGGTTCAGCGGCGGGTCAATCAACTGACGTGCGTAACGGTCCAGCATCCGGCCTCATCCCAAGCTGCGCTTCTTGTGGACGATGCGACCGGTTGACGCAATCAACCTGACGGGAATGTGAGAGAGACGGCGCGGATTGTCACAAACGCGGTGATGACTGGGAGCATCCTGACCGTTCTTCAAACGCCGCGCAGAACGGCAATGCCGGTTCATTATGCGGAGTATTTGGGCAATTGCCCCCTGCCGCCGGGCCGCAAAGCCGGAATGACTGGTGATTTACTGCACCGCAGCATGATCTGTCGAGGCTCGAAAGGTTCGGGCGTCGCGCAAAGGTCTATCCTGTCAGATTGATCCCTTCACGCGACTACAACATCACTGTTGCGGGGCCCTTCCTATTTGGTTGGTTCATTGTTGAAAAGGGGCGTTGACGTCCCCTCAGCAACCGCATCGACAACGGGACCTAGGATCTATGAAACTCAAATCCACCATTTTTGCACTGACCGCCCTGATGGGTGCCCCCGCGATGGCTGCGGAAGACTGCACCGACCCGATCAAAGTGGGCGTGTTGCATTCGCTCTCCGGAACCATGGCGATTTCTGAAACGACGCTGAAGGATACGATGGAGCTTCTGATTGAAAATCAGAATGCTGCGGGTGGTCTGCTGGGCTGTGAAATAGAGGCGGTCGTCGTTGACCCGGCCTCTGACTGGCCGCTCTTTGCCGAAAAGGCGCGCGAGCTGCTCACCGTCAACGAGGTTGACGTGATCTTCGGCGGCTGGACATCCGTGAGCCGCAAATCCGTGCTGCCGGTTCTGGAAGAACTGAACGGCCTGATGTTTTACCCGGTGCAATACGAAGGCGAGGAAAGCTCCAAAAACGTATTCTACACAGGCGCAGCACCAAACCAGCAGGCCATTCCGGCAACTGACTACTTTCTTGAAGAACTGGGCGTCGAGAAGTTCGCGCTGTTGGGCACCGACTACGTATATCCGCGCACGACAAACAACATTCTGGAGGCCTACCTTCAGGCCAACGGCATCCCGGCTGAAGATATCTTCGTGAACTATACGCCATTCGGCCAGTCTGACTGGGCAACCATTGTCGCTGATGTCGTGGCCCTGGGTGCCGACGGCAAGCAGGTTGGTGTGATCTCGACCATCAACGGCGACGCCAACATTGGTTTTTACAAGGAACTGGCCGCGGCCGGAATTTCAGCCGATGACATCCCGGTTGTTGCATTCTCCGTGGGGGAGGAAGAACTCTCCGGTCTGGATACATCCAACCTGGTGGGTCACCTCGCCGCCTGGAATTACTTTCAGTCCGCCGAGTCTGACCTCAATGAAGAATGGATCACAGCCTGGAAGGCCAAGATGGGCGAAGACCGGGTAACCAACGATCCGATGGAAGCACATTACATCGGCTTCAACATGTGGGTGAATGCGGTGACCGAAGTTGGCACGACTGATGTTGATACGGTACGCGAAGCGATGTACGGGCAGGAATTCCCGAACCTGACCGGCGGCACTGCGGTGATGCTGTCCAACCATCACCTCGCCAAACCTGTGTTGATCGGTGAAATCACAGCTGACGGTCAGTTCGACATCATCAGCCAGACTGATGAAGTGCCCGGTGATGCCTGGACGGACTATCTGCCTGAATCCGCTGTCCTCAAGTCGGATTGGCAGGAACTGGGCTGCGGCATGTACAACACCGAGACCGAAACCTGCGTCCAGCTGACCTCGAACTACTAAACTCAACAGGAGCGGGGCGCGCCTGTGCCCTGCTCTGCAACCGCCTGACAGATCGGCCCGAATACCCCATGTTTCGACTGCTTTCATTGGCGCTGGCGCTCTGGCTGACCATGCCCGGGACCGCAACGGCTCAGTCCCTGCAAGACATCCTGCAAATCCACCGCGAAGAAGTTCTCAAGCCCGGTCGCCGCACCGTTGGCGTTGTGTTGGACGATTTGGTGGCCAGCGGATTGCCGCAGGCCCTGCCCTTTCTGGAAGCATGGCGGGACCGGGAAATCGTTCAACGCGAAAGCGACGGTCTTTTCTTTCGCGCGATAGAGGACGGTGATGCGATCACGCTGCAAGACCTCGATACCGGTGCGACCTTGATTGCGGATGAAGAGGGTCTCACCGACTCGCGCCCCAACGGCGGCGTGCGCCGCGCGATTGGCGATGCGCTGGTCCAGTTCCAGCTCTCCGACCCCGATATAGCCAAACGCCAGGCCGCGATCGACGCGATCGAACGCAGCATGGATGCCAGCCAACTGCGGCCGCTGGCCGCCTCGATCGATGGCGAGACCGACCCCGCGCTCAAAGAGACCAAGATACGCCTTGCAGGCATGCTGGGCGCGCTCTTTGCTGACACGCAAGAAGAGCGCATCACCGCGATCAAGGCGCTTTCGGGCGATTTGTCGGTCGATGTGCGTGCGGTCCTCAACACGATCCTGTCGCGCGCCCCTTCAGTCGCTGCGTCTGTGCCAGAAGATGCCAATATCGCGCAATCCCTCATCATCGGCCGCGATATCAGCGAAGCTGAGGCCTATGAACGCCTTGTCGCCGCTGATCTGGCACCAGCATTGATTACACGCTCAGAAATCCGCGAGGCACTGATCGGCAACATCCAGGGCGAAAGCGTCGGCGGCATGCCGATCATGGCGCTCAACAATGACGCCTCCCGCGCACTTGCCTATGACAGGCTTGCAAGCGAGGGCCTGGTAGCGCCGCGCGTCGATGAAACGTCACAGGCCGAAGCGCTCGCCGCCCATGTTTTCTTTTTGCAATACGTCGAGCCCGATCCGGCGATCACCGATGCGGCCCGCGCGGCGCTTACCGAAATTGAATCCAGCGTTGCCCTGAACCAAAGCATCGACCTTGGCCTTGACGCCTTGTCTCTGGCCTCAATTTACTTTCTTGCGGCCATCGGGCTTGCGATCACCTTTGGTGTTATGGGGGTCATCAATATGGCCCACGGCGAATTCATCATGATGGGTGCCTACACGGGCTTTGTTGTGCAGCAATTCGTGCCGGATTACACGCTGTCAATCATCATTGCCCTGCCCTTGGCTTTCGCGATCACATTTGGCGCAGGTGTGCTGCTGGAGCGCGCCGTGATCCGCCACCTCTACCACCGCCCGCTTGAGACGCTGTTGGCCACCTTCGGCATCTCGATTGCCCTCCAGCAACTCGCCAAGAACATCTTTGGCACGCAAGCGCGCCCGCTGACCTCTCCCGCGTGGCTCGATGGGGCGCTCATATTCAATGACGTGGTGGCCATCAGCTATATTCGCATTGCGATCTTCGTGCTTGCACTGATCTTCCTGGCGCTCATCCTTTTCGTGCTCAAACGCACCCGCCTGGGGCTGGAGGTCCGCGCCGTCACCCAGAACCCCGGCATGGCGGCGTCGATGGGGATCAACCCGGATCGGATCAACATGCTGACATTCGGCCTTGGGTCCGGCATCGCAGGGATCGCGGGGGTTGCCATCGGGCTTTACGCCAAGGTCACGTCCGAGATGGGCGCCGATTACATCGTGCAAAGCTTCATGACCGTGGTTGTCGGCGGCGTCGGCAATGTGTGGGGCACATTGGCCGGGGCGTCGCTGATCGGTTTCCTGCAAAAGGGAATCGAGTGGTTGAACCCATCCAATACCTTGGCCGCACAGACCTACATGATCCTCTTTATCATCCTCTTCATTCAATTCCGGCCCAAGGGCATCGTCGCCCTCAAGGGCCGTGCGGCTGCGGATTAATCTGATGCAAAGAACCTTCCTCGCTCAAAACCCATCTGTCCTGTGGTTCATCGCCATTCTGGCGGTCTTTACGGTCATGGTCACGCTGCTGTCAGAGGTGACAGGGGTTGACCTGATCTCGACGTCCTTTGTCAAAACACTGGGCAAGACGCTCAGCCTTTGCCTGGTTGCCATCGCGATGGATGTCGTCTGGGGATATTGCGGGATCTTGTCACTGGGTCACTTCGCTTTCTTCGGGATCGGCGGATATGCCATCGGCATGTGGCTGATGTATGCGCGCACGGAAGGGATCGTGACTGACAGCCTTGCAGCGCAGCCCATTCCGCCAACACCGGCTGAATTATCGGACGCGATCGGGAACCAGATTTTCGGTGTCGTGGGCAGTTCAGAGTTTCCGCTGATCTGGGCCTTTGCCGACAGTCTGGCGCTTCAACTGCTCATGGTCATCCTGGTGCCGGGACTGCTGGCGCTGGTCTTTGGCTGGCTGGCATTCCGTTCGCGGGTCACGGGGGTTTACCTTTCAATCCTGACGCAAGCGATGACGCTGGCTCTGGCGCTGTATCTCTTTCAGAACGACAGCGGCTTGCGCGGCAACAACGGCCTGTCGGGCCTGCAAAACATCCCGGGATATGAAGACGTATCGCAAGCGACCGTCTCGATCATCTTCTTCATCGCTTCGGCCATCGCGCTGGGCGCGGGCTATGTCTTCTTCGCCTGGATCGTGTCGGGCAAGATGGGCAGCGTGGTCAAAGGCATTCGCGACAACGAGGCGCGGGTGCGGTTCCTTGGCTATCACGTAGAAAGCTACAAGCTCTTCATCTTCACCACGACCGCCGTCGTCGCGGGCATCGCGGGCGCGCTTTATTACCCGCAAGCGGGCATCATCAACCCCGGTGAAATCGCCCCCATCGCATCCATCTACCTCGCCGTCTGGGTCGCCATTGGCGGACGCGGGCGGCTTTATGGCGCGGTCATCGGGGCCGCTTTCGTTTCGCTACTTTCCAGTTGGTTCACCGGTGGCAGCGCCCCGGATGTCAACCTTGGCTTCTACGTCATCCAGTGGACGGACTGGTGGCTGGTGCTGCTGGGCCTGTCCTTTGTCGCCGTCACATTGTTCTTCCCCAAAGGCATCGGCGGACTGTTTGACTATCTGGTGAGGAAACCATCATGAGCATGCTGCTGGAGGTCTCTGGCGTCACTGTCACTTTCGATGGTTTCCGCGCGATCAACAACCTGTCGATCAACTTTGCAAAGACAGAGCTGCGGGCGATTATCGGCCCCAATGGCGCTGGCAAGACTACCTTCATGGATATCGTGACCGGCAAGACGAAACCGGACGAAGGTCATGTGATCTGGGGGGACAGGAACATCTCACTTGTGGGCATGTCCGAAAGCCAGATCGCGCGCGAAGGGATTGGACGAAAGTTCCAGAAACCCACCGTGTTCGAAGCACAGACCGTCCGACAGAACCTGGCGATGGCGTTAAAGACACCGCGGGGACCCTTTGCTGTGCTGATGCACAAGAAGTCCAGGCCAAACGCCGAACGGATCGAAGCGGTCGCCGACCAGATCGGCCTGTCTGACAGTCTTACCCGGGTCGCGGGTGAGCTCAGCCACGGGCAGAAGCAGTGGCTGGAAATCGGGATGCTTCTGGCGCAAGAGCCGCGCTTGATGCTGGTTGATGAACCCGCCGCCGGCATGACCCCTGAAGAACGTGAAAAGACAACGGACATCTTGAAGGAAGCGGCGAAAACGCGCGCCGTTGTCGTTGTCGAGCATGATATGGAGTTCGTCCGGCGCCTTGATTGCAAGGTGACGGTTCTTCATGAAGGGGCGGTCCTTGCAGAGGGCAGCCTGGCGCATGTGACTTCGGATCAGACTGTCATCGATGTCTATCTGGGGCGGGCACATGCTTGACGTCCGCCAGATCAGCCTCAAATACGGCCAAAGCCAGATCCTGTTCGGCATTTCGATCAGAGCTGAGGTTGGTCAGATCACAGCGGTGATGGGCAATAACGGGGTTGGCAAGACAAGCCTGCTCAAAGCCATTTCCGCGCGGCATCCAATATCCGCTGGCACTGTGCGGGTCAGCGGCCAGCCAGTACTGCTCGCCTCGGCCTTTCATGCCGCGCGTTCGGGAATTGCCTATGTGCCCCAAGGGCGCGAAGTCTTTCCCATGATGACGGTTCTGGAGAACCTCGAAACCGGCTTTGCCTGCCTGCCGAAATCCGAGCATCACATCCCGGATTTCGTCTTCGAACTGTTCCCGGTCCTGCTTGAAATGCAAAACCGCCGTGGCGGTGACCTGTCGGGCGGTCAGCAGCAACAGCTTGCCATAGCGCGGGCGCTGATCACAAAGCCAAAGGTCCTGCTGCTTGATGAACCGACGGAAGGGATCCAACCCAACATCATCCAACAGATCGGCGACGCACTTGAGAGTCTGCGGGATCAGGGCGATATGGCCATTGTCCTGGTGGAACAGAATGCAGATTTTGCCTATCGCATCGCGGACAGCTTTGCCGTCCTGGAACGCGGGCGGATCAAACATGAAGCGGGCAAGGGGGACTATAGCAAACCCGCCCTCATGGCCGACCTGGCGTTGTGATCCTGTCACCCCTTTGCGGCGCTCCAAACGCCCGCCCAGACCATTTTTCATCCAGAAGCGGCTAAGCTTCTCCAGCCCTTCGCTCTGCGCCTTTGGCGCGAACGCTGTCCGAAGCCGGCAGACATTCAGCGGCTCAGGCCAATCTGGCAAAGGCGGCGCAGTGACCGCGCGAACCACATTTCCGCAAACCGAGCGATATGCTAAGAGGGGGTTCCCTTGGTGCCAAAGCACAGTCCATTCGAGCGAGGTAAAACGATATGATATCGCGTGACGACGCTCAGAGGATAGCATCCGGAACGCACCCAGACCCATTTTCGGTGCTGGGGCCGCACGAAATCGATGGAAAGCTGACCATCTGCGTGTTCCTGCCCGGTGCGAGTGGGGTCGAGGTGCTGGACGCCGGGTCAAATCGACGGATCGTGGCCTTAAGGCAAATGCCGGAAGCGCCGGATGTGTTCGTCGGGCAGGCCGCCGACCGAAATCAGCCCTTTGCCTACCGTCTGCGTATCAGCAAGGGCGACGATCAGTGGATCGCGGAAGACCCCTATCGTTTCGGGCCGGTGCTGGGGGAACTGGATGAACATCTTATCGGTGAAGGGACACATCTGAACCTCTGGAAGGCGCTGGGCGCGCATGTCATGTCCCACGAAGGGGCGGAAGGCACGCATTTCGCTGTCTGGGCCCCGAACGCAGGCCGGGTGTCGGTGATCGGGGATTTCAACGGCTGGGACGGACGGTGCCATGCGATGCGACGCCGAGGGCAAACCGGTGTCTGGGAGGTCTTCCTGCCAGATGTCATCGAAGGCGCAGTTTATAAGTATCAGATCATAGGGGCGGATGGACAGGTCAGAGACAAGGCCGACCCGGTAGGTTTTGGGGCGCAGCATCCGCCGGAACAGGCATCCGTCGTCCGCGACATCGCAGGATATGGCTGGCGAGATGCAGGCTGGATGCAGGATCGCGCAGCACGCGCCGATCTGACCAAACCTATTTCAATCTACGAGGTACACCTTGGATCATGGCGCAGACGCTATGACGAGGGCGGACGACCGCTAAGCTACCGCGAACACGCCCGAGATCTGGTGTCCTACGTCAAATATATGGGGTTCACGCATATCGAATTGCTGCCAGTGACAGAGTTCCCCTTTGACGGCTCCTGGGGGTATCAACCAGTCGGGATTTATGCGCCCACGATCCGGTTTGGGCCACCCCACGAATTCCGCGATCTCGTCGATGCTGCCCATGCTGCGGGCATCGGTGTGTTGTTGGATTGGGTGCCCGGACACTTCCCGACCGACCCGCATGGGCTCTCACAACTTGATGGCACCGCGCTTTACGAACATGCGGACCCGCGCGAGGGGTTTCATCAGGACTGGAATACCCTGATCTACAATTACGGGCGACGCGAGGTGAAGAACTACCTTGTCGCCAACGCGCTTTTCTGGCTCGAGGAATACCACCTAGACGGCCTGCGGGTCGATGCCGTGGCCTCCATGCTCTACCGCGATTATTCGCGCAACGACGGTGAATGGGTGCCCAACAAGGATGGCGGGCGCGAGAACTACGAAGCCATTGCCTTTCTGCAAGAGATGAACACTGCGGTTTACGGGGCAGATGCAAGCGTGATGACCGTCGCCGAGGAAAGCACGTCATTTCCCGCCGTTTCGCAACCGGTCCATGACGGTGGGCTTGGATTTGGCTACAAATGGAACATGGGCTGGATGAACGACACTCTGCGCTACATGGAAAAAGACCCGATCTACCGCCAGCACGATCACCACCTGATGACATTTCCCATGGACTGGGCATTCACCGAAAATTTTATCCTGCCCATCAGCCATGATGAGGTCGTGCATGGCAAAGGCTCGATGATCGCCAAAATGCCCGGCACCGAATGGGAAAAATTCGCGAACCTGCGCGCCTACTACGCTTTCATGTGGACCCAACCGGGCAAAAAGCTGCTGTTTATGGGCTGCGAATTTGCCCAGCCAGAGGAATGGAACCACGACGCCGAACTGAATTGGGGCGCGGCAGAACAACCTGCGCACCAGGGTATCCAGCGGTTGATCCGCGATCTGAACCGGCTTTATCGCGAAACCCCATCGCTACACGCCAAAGATTGCGACGCTGGCGGCTTTGCCTGGATGCACAATGATCCCGCGCAGTCCACGATTGGTTTTCTGCGCTTTGGCGCCGACGATGACGCCCCGGCATTGATTATGTGCAACTTCACGCCTGTCGAACGGCGTGACTTTCGGATCGGCGTGCCGCAGGCCGGTTTTTGGGAAGAACGCCTGAACACGGACGCCGCCATTTACGGTGGCGGCAATCGCGGTAATCTGGGCGGATGCATGTCGCAGGACAGTCCTGCCGATGGGCAGGACCAGTCAATCGTGCTGACGTTGCCGCCGCTCTCGGTGGTCGTGTTGCAAGTTGGCGAACCAACTGTGAATACATAAAGAGGGGGAGAATACGACATGAAAACAAAGCGTATTACACAAAGGTCCATGGCTTTCGTGCTGGCTGGGGGCCGGGGAAGCCGCCTGAAAGAACTGACCGACCGGCGTGTCAAACCCGCCGTGCCCTTTGGCGGCAAGGCAAGGATCATTGATTTTGCGCTTTCCAATGCGGTCAACTCTGGCATTCGCAAGATGGCGGTTGCCACCCAGTACAAGGCGCATAGCCTGATCCGGCACACGCAGCGCGGCTGGAATTTCCTCCGTGCTGAGCGCAATGAGTTTCTGGATGTGCTGCCAGCCTCGCAACGGGGTGGGGATGAAAGCTGGTACAAGGGAACGGCAGATGCCGTGACCCAGAACATCGACATCGTGGACAGCTACAATGTGGATTACGTAATCATCCTCGCCGGTGATCACATCTACAAGATGGACTATGAAGTCATGCTCCGCCAACACGTCGAGACAGGCGCGGATGTGACCGTTGGCTGCCTGACTGTTCCGCGCATGGAAGCCACCGCCTTTGGCGTCATGGACACTGACAAGGATGGCCGCATCACCAGCTTTCTGGAAAAACCCGCTGATCCGCCGGGGATGCCCGACGACCCCGACATGGCGCTTGCCTCGATGGGGATTTATGTTTTCGACTGGCCATTCCTGCGAGACTTGCTGCTGAAAGATGCAGAAGACCCGAATTCGACCAACGATTTTGGGAATGATCTGATCCCCGATATCGTCAGGAATGGCAAAGCGATGGCGCATCGGTTCGACGAAAGCTGCGTGCGTGCCGACGGCGCCCCGGCCTACTGGAAGGACGTGGGGACGGTGGATGCCTTTTGGCAGGCGCATATTGATCTGACCAATTTTACCCCCGAGCTTGATCTTTGGGACAGGAACTGGCCGATCTGGACCTACAACGAAAGCGTCCCTCCCGCGAAATTCATCCACGATGAGCGCGACAGGCGCGGCATGGCGATTTCGTCGATGGTGGCAGGAGGCTGCATCATTTCGGGGACCGAGGTGCGGAACTCTGTTCTGTTTACCAATGTGCATACCAATTCCTATGCCGTGCTTGACCAGGCTGTTGTACTGCCGAATGTGGTTGTGCATCGCTCTGCCAGACTGCGGCAGGTCATCGTGGACAGTGGTGTTGTTATTCCAGAAGGGCTGGTTGTCGGTGAGGATCCGACCGAGGACGCCAAGTGGTTTCGCGTGACCGAGCGTGGCACGACGCTGATTACGCAGGATATGCTGGACAAGAGGGCCGCAGCCTTATGACCAAGACGCTGTTTGTCGTTTCCGAATGCGCGCCATTGGTGAAAACCGGGGGGTTGGCAGATGTCGCCGGTGCCTTGCCCGAAGCACTGGCTAGGCACGGAGTCGCGGTGCGCGTACTGCTCCCCGGCTATCGGGCCGTGATGGCGCAGATCGGCAGCGCCAAGACGGTCGCGCGCTACGATGATCTTTTTGGAGGAACCGCCAGGCTGTTGGCGTGTCATATCGCCGGAATCGATCTGCTGATCCTTGACGCACCGCATCTTTATGATCGCGATGGTGCGATCTATGGCGATGCGATGGGGCAGGACTGGCCCGACAACCCAGAGCGCTTTGCGGCCCTGTGCAAGGTGGGGGCGATGATCTCTGCCCGGGGCGTCGGGGACTGGATGCCCGACATCGTGCATGGCCATGATTGGCAGGCCGGTCTGACGCCGGAGTACATGCATGAACTCGGCGTTGATGTGCCGTTCGTCTTGACGGTTCACAATATCGCATTTCACGGCAACGCGCAGGCCGGCAAACTCGGCGCGCTCGGCCTTGATCCGGCCCGCTTCAACGCGGATCATTTTGAGTTCTGGGGCCAGATTTCGGCCCTCAAGGCGGGGCTGGCGGGCGCAACCAGGATCAACACAGTCTCGCAGACCTATGCCGAAGAGTTGCTGACGCCTGAATTCGGGATCGGCATGGACGGGGTGCTGCGGGCGCGGCAGGCTGACTTGACGGGAATCGTGAACGGCATCGACCTTGATGTGTGGAACCCGCAGACCGATCCGAACATCACCCCCTACAAGACTGCGGCAGGAAAGGCGCCCAACAAGGCGGCCTTGCAAAAGACGTTCGGGCTGGGCAAGTCCGACGGTCCGTTGTGCGTTCTGGTATCCCGCCTGACCGCGCAAAAGGGCATCGACCTTTTGCTTGATGCTCTGCCCGCGCTTCTGGACAGCGGTGGGCAGCTCGCTTTGCTGGGCTCTGGTGATCCGAAACTTGAAGTTGCCTTGCTGGAAGCCGCGGATCACCACAAGAACCTGTCGGTCAGGATCGGTTATGACGAAGCACTGTCGCATCAGATGATGGCCGGCGGTGATGCCATTCTGGTGCCATCGCGGTTTGAGCCATGTGGCCTGACCCAGCTTTATGGATTGCGTTACGCCACCCTGCCGCTTGTCGCGCTGACCGGAGGCTTGGCCGATACTGTCATCAATGCGTCACCTGCCGCTCTTGCTCGGGGCGTTGCAACCGGCCTGCAATTCTTTCCTGTCAACGCACAGGCGCTTGCCAATGCATTTGCGCGCCTGTGCGCCCTCTATCACGACGACAAGACTTGGAAAGCAATGCAGCGCAACGCGATGAAGCAGCCTGTCGGTTGGGAAACCTCTGCCGCCGCCTATAAAGACATCTACGACAGCCTGACAGAGACGCAGCCTTGAACATCGGCCCATTTGAAACACGACCGGGGCGCCCCTCACCCCTGGGGGCAACGCTCGACCCTGAAGGGGTGAACTTCGCCGTCTTTTCACGATTTGCCACCAAGGTGATGCTTTGCCTGTTTGACGACGACGGAAATGAGCATCAGATCGTAACGCTCCCGGAAAGAGAGGGGCACGTCTGGCATGGATATTTTCCCGGGATGAAAGCGGGGCAGCAATACGGAATCCGGATGGACGGCCCCTATCTTCCGGAGGAAGGGCACCGGTTTAATCCCTACAAGCTGCTGATTGACCCCTATGCCAAGCACCTGACCGGGCATCCCAGGTGGAATGACGCGCTGTTTGGGTATCAGAACGACCACAAGGACAAGGATCTCAGCTTCGACAAGACAGATAGCGCGCCCTACATGCCCCGTTGCGTTGTTGTTGATCCTTCATTCAATTGGGAAAATGCCGCCGAACCACGGCATGCTCTGGAAAGCTCGGTGATCTATGAGGCGCATGTCAAAGGCCTCACGGCGGGACGGCGCGATATTCCCAACCCCGGCACCTATCTGGCAATGGCCTCTGATCCGATCCTTGAGCACCTCAATGATCTGGGGGTGACCGCCATGGAGCTGCTCCCGGTCCAGGCTTTTCTGAACGAGAAATTCCTGCTTGATCGCGGGCTGACAAACTATTGGGGCTACATGACCTATGGGTTCTTCGCCCCGGACCCACGCTACATGCAGGGCGCTGATATCGCTGAGTTTCAGCAGATGGTCCGCCGGTTCCATTCTGCCGGAATCGAAGTCATCCTGGACGTGGTTTACAACCACACCGCTGAAGGGTCCGAGCTGGGCCCGACACTGATGTTTCGCGGGCTGGACAATGCCAGCTACTACCGGCTTGCTGACAATCCGCGATACTACATTGACGACGCCGGATGCGGGAACACGCTTGATTTTGAAAACCCGTTTGTCATCCGGTTGGTCATGGACAGCCTGCGCTATTGGGTTGAGGTCATGCATGTCGACGGTTTCCGGTTTGATCTGTGTTCCGCCCTTGGGCGCACGGCGCGCGGGTTTGAACGCGACGGACCATTCTTTCGCGCCATCGGGCAGGACCCGGTGCTCAATCAGGTCAAACTGATCGCCGAACCCTGGGATATCGGTCCGGGAGGGTATCAATTGGGTGCCTATCCATCACCATTTGCAGAATGGAACGACAAATACCGCGACAATGTGCGCGAGTTCTGGCGTGGAGATCAAGGCAAAGTCAGGGAAGCCGCCGAACGGTTGGTCGGCTCGGCCCCTTATTTTGATCATGATGGCCGGGCCGCGACGTCATCACTGAACTTTCTGACGGCCCATGATGGTTTCACGTTGCACGATACCGTCAGCTACAGCCGCAAGCACAACCTCGCTAACGGCGAGGATAACCGCGACGGCCATTCCAACAACCACTCTGACAATATGGGGGTCGAAGGGCCTTCGGACGATCCCGGTATCAACGCCGCGCGGTTGCGGCGCAAGCGCAATCTGATGGCGACGCTCCTGCTGTCGCAAGGCACGCCGATGATACTTGCCGGTGACGAGTTGAGCAATTCGCAGGGGGGTAACAACAACGCCTATTGTCAGGACAATGAAACAGGATGGGTCAACTGGCCGGAGAAGCACGATCCATTCTTTACATTCTGCCAGCAGGCGATTGCGTTTCGCAAGATGCACCCGCTGTTGCGCCAGACCCGCTTTCTGCATTCGCGCCAGCGCCTGATTGACGGCGAACCCGATCTGTTCTGGCGGCGTGCCGATGGTCAGGCGATGCGGCAGGAAGATTGGGACAACCCCGAACTGGATACTTTGGTCGCCGAAATGCGGATGGCTTCGGGAGCCCCTGAATATGTCAAACGTGAGGGGGCCTTGCTGGTCGTCCTGAACCGCGGAGAAGCGGTTGAAATCACGGCACCTGACTTGCCGGCAGGCGATCTCTGGGTGCGCCGGTTTGATACCAGTCAGGACGATGCCATCAAGGTCACGCCGGGGATGCGGGTTGAGGCGGATAGCGTTGTGGTATTCTCGCACGAGACTGCAAATGCCTGACCCACAAAGAGGAATATAGGGAGGAACAGACATGCCGATGCACACTGTACGGACCAATCCGATCGACGGTCAAAAGCCCGGAACCAGTGGCCTGAGGAAAAAGACGGCCGTGTTTCGACGGCCCCATTTTCTGGAAAACTATGTGCAGTCCATATTTGATGGGATCGGTGGCATTGCGGGCAATACGCTTGTCGTTGGTGGTGACGGCCGGTTCTTCAACGATCAGGCGATCCAGATCATCTTGCGGATGGCTTCGGCAAACGGCGCGGCCAGATGCATTGTCGGACAGGGCGGCATCCTGTCTACCCCTGCGGCATCTCATCTGATCCGTTTGCGCAAGGCCGGTGGTGGCCTGATCCTGTCGGCCAGCCACAATCCGGGCGGGGCAAACGCGGACTTTGGCCTGAAATACAATGGCCCCAACGGAGGCCCCGCATCAGAGGCCGTGACCGACAATATATTTGAGCGCACAAAGACAATCGATCTTTACAGGATTTGTGCGGCTGATGATGTCGACCTGGGAACAATTGGCCATCAGTTCCTTGGTGACATGACCGTTGAGATTGTAGACCCGGTCGCCGATTACGCGGCCCTGATGCAGACGATTGTTGATTTCGACAAGATCAGGGCATTGTTCGCAGGCGGGTTCACCATGTGTTTTGACGCCATGCATGCGGTCACAGGTCCCTATGCCCATGCCATCCTTGAGGGGATGTTGGGCGCACCGGCCGGTAGCGTCCTCAATGGCACGCCGAGCCCCGACTTTGGCCAGGGCCATCCTGACCCCAACCCGATCTGGGCCAGCGAACTGATGAACCGGATGCATGGGGCGAACGCGCCTGATTTCGGGGCCGCATCGGACGGCGATGGTGACCGCAACATGATTGTCGGGCGCGGGGCCTATGTGACACCTTCCGACAGCCTGGCGCTTTTGACAGCCCACGCACATCTGGCGCCGGCCTATCGCGCCGGTCTGGCGGGTGTTGCGCGTTCCATGCCCACCTCGCGCGCGGTTGATCGGGTGGCAGAAAGCCTAGGCATGGCGTGCTATGAGACACCGACAGGCTGGAAATTCTTTGGCAACTTGCTGGACGCCGGCAAGGTCACGCTCTGCGGTGAGGAAAGTGCAGGCACAGGGTCTGACCATATCCGCGAAAAAGACGGGCTTTGGGCTGTTCTCTTGTGGCTGAATATCCTCGCGGAAACACAAAAGTCCGTGTCAGAACTGATGGCTGATCTTTGGACGGCGCACGGGCGGTGCTATTATTCGCGTCTCGATTATGAGGACGTGGACAGCCAAAAGGCAGGCTCTGTGATGGATGGCCTGCGTGCAAGGCTTGCGACACTCGCGGGAACCAGCGTTGGCCCGATGACAATCGCCTCGGCAGATGAATTTTCTTATCTTGATCCCGTGGATGGGTCAAAATCTGAAGGTCAGGGGGTTCGTATCGCCTTTGAAGGCGGCGCGCGCGCAGTTTTCCGGCTGTCGGGAACCGGCACGCAAGGGGCGACGATCCGGCTCTATCTGGAGCAGCTGGAGACCAATCCAACCCGCCTGCAAGACGACCCGGCAGAGGCGCTGACCGACGTGCGCGAGGCGGCATTGGAGCTGTCTGATCTGAAGGCAATCACCGGGCGAAATTTGCCCGATGTGATTACGTAGGGTGGGTGGAACCCACCTGATTTGCGCGGGCGGTGGGTCGCACCGACCTTACAGTGGCACCTGCGCCCCATGTGACAGATAGGCAAAACCGTTTCCGTCAAGCGTCAGCGCAGCCTCCTCAAGGGATACGGCGTCACCCAATACAACCTCTGCCGCTGCTTTCAGGGGCACCGCCTGTTTCTCGGTCGAGAGGTTGAAGATACAGGTCAGCGTTTGTTCCCTGTCGGTCCGCGTAAAGGCCAGCAACGGCTCTGGCAGCGCGATAAAGGTGGTCTTGCCGCGCGACAGCGCGGGGTTGGCCCTGCGGTAAGCGATCATCCTTTTGTAGAAGGCCAGAATACCATCAGGACCCTGCTGATCCACGGCCTTGGCCGCTTGCAGGGGCTTTACAGGCAACCAGGGTTTGCCGGTAGAAAACCCGGCGTTCGGCGCATCTTTTTCCCAGACCATCGGTGTGCGGCAGCCATCACGCCCTTTGACGGCGGGCCAAAAGCGAATGGCGGGCGGGTCGGTCAGTTCTTCAAAGACCAGTTCCGTTTCCGTCTGACCCAGTTCTTCGCCCTGGTAGATGCCGATCGTGCCTTCAAAAGACATCAACATGGCACAGGCCAGCCGCGCCATGCTGTCGTCTGACACGGCATGATCTTCCCAGCGGCTGACCTGGCGCGGGACGTCATGGTTGCTGAATGACCAATAGGGGTGGCCGTCCGGCGCGCCGGTCTGGAATCCTTCAATACAATTCCGGAAGTGTTCGGCGTTGAAATCCGGCCCCAGCATCGCAAAGCTGTAGGCCATATGCAGCCGGTCCTTGCCTGCCGTATAATCGCCCATAATCTCAATGGAGCGGCGGCCAACTTCGCCAACTTCGCCAACCATCATGATGTCGGCGTATTGATCGGTGAGCGCGCGCAGGCGTTTCAGAAAGCCCAGATTTTCAGGGCGGGTCTTGTTGTAGATATTGTCCTGCATCCCATAAAGGTCTGTCGCCATGACCTGCGGCTTGGCCTGTGCCGGCGGGTTCGCGCGTAGCTGCTGGTCATGGAAATAGTAGTTCACCGTATCAAGGCGGAACCCGTCAAGGCCGCGGTCCAGCCAGAATTTGCAGGTCTCTAGGATGGCGTCAACAACGTCGGGGTTGTGGAAATTCAGGTCTGGCTGGGATGTCAGAAAATTATGCAAATAGTACTGCCCGCGCTGCGGGTCGAATTCCCATGCAGGACCACCGAAGTGACTGTGCCAGTTGGTTGGGGGTGACCCGTCGGGCAGCGGGTCTGCCCAGACGTACCAATCGGCCCTGTCGTTGTCGCGGCTGACGCGAGACTGCCTGAACCAGTCGTGCTGGTCAGACGTATGCGACAGAACCTGATCGACGATCACTTTCAGCCCGCGCGCATGCGCCCCTGCGATCAAATCATCAAAGGCGGCCAGATCACCAAACAGGGGGTCCACCGACAGATAATCAGACACATCATACCCCATATCCGCCTGCGGTGAGGTGAAGATGGGCGACAGCCAGATACAGTCCACCCCAAGGTCCGCGATATAATCAAGTCGCTGGGTGATCCCCTCAAGGTCGCCGACACCATCGCCGGTGCTATCCTGATAAGACCGCGGATAGACCTGATAAATCACAGCGCTGCGCCACCATTCTTGCATAAACCTGCTCCTGCTTTCGGCAACCTTTGGTGCTTATGCCCTAGATCGAATGAGGCTGAAGGTAAACCGACCGCCAAGGGATCTGACAAGTTTCCGAAAGCCCGCGCTCGCTAATCGAGCACTGATATCACGCTCGACATGTCAACCTTGGGGCCGAGGGCCGCCACTGCTTGCGCGTAAAGATCAGAGCTGACGTCAAGTTGCGGAGTCGCCGAGTGCAGGCGCGCCGCTTCAGTTCGGATAAGGCAGGTGCTTGTATGTGCATCCGCCACTCCGGCCTGCAACGCAAAGTCCTTTCCAATCATTTTGGGCAGCTTGGTGGTCACAAAGTCGCTGCTCAGCGGGCCGATCGCCACGGCCTGGCTGAACTTGTCAAGGGGAAGGCCCGCTTTGCGCGCAAAATTGGTAGCCTCGGCCAAGGCGACAAGGCTGGAGCATAGGAAAAGGTTGATCGCGAGCTTCATGCGCAAGGCATTGCCGACACCGCCACAGTAGATTTGATCCTTGCACATGGGCTGCAAGAGAGGGGCCGCGGCATCAGCCACAGCAGGATCACCACCCAGCAGGCAGACAAGCCGGCCATGTTCTGCGGGCACCCGAGACCCTGATACCGGCGCCTCGAGATAACTTCCTCCCGCTTCGGCAATGTCGCTCGCAAGAGCCGCTGAATAGCTGGGATCGACAGAACCCATGCCGATGATCGTCTTGCCCTGCACATTTTCGCCGAATGCTGCCCCACCACGCTCCAGCACAGCATCCACAGCGTCCTGGTTCAGCAGCATCAATATGGATGTCCGCGTTCCGCGCAAAACGGCCCGCGACGATGGGGCAAACGCGACATCACTGCCGCCGGGAAAGATTTCTGGCGACTTCGGTGTCCTGTTCCACACGCGCAGCGCTATGCCATGCCCCGCGAGGTTCCGCGCCATCGGCACCCCCATGGTGCCCAACCCGATAAAACCAACCTTTTCCATGATTCCTCCAACCTGTTACTCGCATGAAGAGAGTGTGACACCAGTTGCAGGGTGTTTCTTGCCAAATTTAAGTCCGTTTTCGCATCTCTTGGGTGTCCTGCACTATATTTTCGTGATATCTTAGTGCATATCCCTCGATCAAAGGAGCATGGGTTGGATCACGTTCTTGACGACATTGACAAAAAGATCCTGCGTCTGCTTCAACGAGACTGCAAACAGACCAGCACCGAGATCGCCGAGCAGGTCGGGCTTTCGCAAACACCCTGTCTTAGACGCATCCGGAACATGGAGTCCGCCGGTATCATCCAAAGATACACGGCCTTTCTGAATCCCGACGCCCTTGGCTTTGGGATGACGTTCTTTACCCGTGTGTGGCTGGCCGGGCAGGACGAAGCGACCGTTGAGCGCTTTACCAGGGATGTGCATCGCCTGCCAAATGTCGTGGAATGCCACCTGATGGCAGGGGATTGCGACTTCCTGCTTCGTGTTCTGGCCGCTAACATCACGGCCTACCGGCGATTTCAGATAGAGTATTTGAACTCTCTTCCGGGCGTTCAAGGCGTCAAGACTGAAATCCCGATGCAGAGGATCAAGTATTCAAGCGAGATCCCGATTTGATGGCACTTTTCTGAAACTCTTCCCGGCGGTGCATCGGGTAAGGCGCGGCAAGCAACAATTCCGACGTCCCAGGCGACCGGTCCATCGGCCTCAAGCTCTGGCTCGCTCATGCGTCATGCGCAATGCGAGGCCGCCCGCTGGCCTCTACACGCAGCGTCGCTTCGATGAACATCCGGCGGTTTTCGATCTCTGCCTCGGCGATGTCGCGGGACACGGTGAACCTGATGTCCTCAACCCCGGATGCACGCGCCCGCGCCTCGGTTTGCGACCGCAGGGCGCCTTCCAAAGCGCCCAGCGCCTGATTGCGATCTGCAAATGTCATGGGGCCGTCGGGCAGGTGAACGGAAAACACCCCTTCGCCCGCACTCGTGACGGTGCCTGTTGCATGCACGCGCACCTGCCCCACAACCGCCCCGATTGCATTGGCCACGCCGCCGTGTTCCGGTAAAACCATGCGCGTCCCAAGACGGTCGCCAACTGCGCGGTAATATGTCGCTGCCGATGCGCCCAGGCCAATGACGGGAACACCCAGCGACATTTGCATGCGCACCACCCCCTGATGTCGGTCCAGCCCTGCCACGCTAAGCGGGTGGCGCGCCAATGCGGCAGGTTCCGGCCAATTCAGGTCGTCCTCGGCAAATCCGGCCTCCAGCAGGCAATTGACCGTCTGCACGGTAAGCTGGTCAACGATCTGGCGGGCCAATGCCTGTCCGCTCTCCGCGACACGCGCGCCTGCCCCTGTGCGACGGCGCGCAAAGAGCGTCAGCGCCTTCTCCGCTGCCTCTGCATCCCAGGCGTCGACCAGACCCAGAGCGTGCGATGCGTCCGACGGTGTTACACCAGCCAGGATGACAAGACCCCGGCCAATCATCCGGCCAAGGGCGGGGTTTTCCATGCGCGACTGAACGGCAAGACCAAGACGCATTGGCCCAGCAGACAGACGATCTGCAATGGTTCGTTCCCGCGCATCCAGGCCCGTTGGCATGTCCGCCCAAAGCGGCAAAACAAACTGCCCGCCATCGGTTGCCGGAATGTCCTGTGCCAGCCCCCGGTCCAGCGCGGCATGGACCAGTTCAGGGTGATGATGCGCAGCCAGGGACACTGGCATCACTCGGCGCGGTCCCAGCCACAGGCCGCCACCCAAACCGTCAATAACATGAACCTCGCTATCGCCACCCAGGCCCGTGGTCCGCATCGCGACCGCTTCGACCATGGTGCGGAACGGGCCGACGCGCGCCCCTTGTGGATCAATCTTGGGGCGCCCGTCGCGTAGCAGGCAAATGTCAGTGGTGGTGCCGCCAATATCACTGACCAGGGCATCCGTCTCACCGCTCAGCCAACTTGCCCCCGCGATCGAGGCGGCAGGCCCGCTCAGGATCGTTTCAATCGGCTTTTCACGGGCCAGATCAGCCGACACAAGGGCACCATCCCCCCGCACGACCATCAATCGGGCTGCAATGCCAAGCGTCGCAAGATGCATCTCGCATGCAGTGATCAGCCGATCCAGCATCCCGATCAGCCGCGCATTCAGCACCGCCGTCAGCGCGCGCTTTGGTCCCCCCAGAGCCTGGCTTAGCTCATGTGAACAACTCACCGGCTTGCCCGTTGCCTCGCGGATCAGATCACGGGCGGCAATTTCATGTGCCGGGTTTCGCGTCGCAAAACTGGCGGCGACAGCAAAGCCCGTGACGCCATTGTCAGGCTCTTGCAAGAACACGCGAAGCGCGGCCAGATCAAGCATGGCAGCTTCGCCACCCGCATGGTTGTGCCCGCCCGCAAGCCGGATCACAGGATCACCTCTTAGCGCCTCTGTCAGGCCGGCGCGCCCCAGATCGGTCTCGTCAAAACCAATGGCGACCAACGCAATGCGCCCACCCTGCCCCTCGACCAATGCGTTGGTGGCAAGGGTCGTGGACAGCGAAACCATGGCAATCTCGGCACCATTGACCCCGGCGTCCGCAAGCACCGCATCAATGGCGGCCCCCACACCGACCGCTAGATTGGGTCGCGACGTGAGGGCCTTGGCAAAGGCCAGAACCTGATCGGTGCCCTCGTCCAGAATGACCGCGTCCGTATAGGTGCCACCTGTATCAACACCCAAGAGGTAAGCCATGTCGTCTCCATCTGTCGCTTGGCACCCAGCTAAACGGGGTGATGGCGAAAAACGCAATGCCATATCGCCTGGGTTTGGGTCAGAAGCGACCAACAGCGCGGCCGGTCAGCGCTGCACCGCAAAAAGACGCAGATCGGAGGCCCCCAAGGGAACCGGGTCAAGCCAGTCCGCCGACACCTCTCCACTGGCCAGACCGGTCAGAAATGTGCTGCGATAGACATTGTCGGCGCAAAGCAGCACATGGGTTGCACCAGAGGTCCTGGCCAACTCGGAAAAGTCAGTTTCTTCCAGTTCAAATCCCAGACTGCCGTTGGAAAATGCCGCCGCGCTGCGGTGATAGGGGGCTGCCAGGGTGCTATGGTCGGTCGCCCACAGCACCGGCGCACCCATGTTTGTGCTGTTCAGAATAACGCCGGGCGGCACCGCGTTCAGGGCAAGCAGCGTGTCATAGTTCCGGCAATTTGCCCCGGCACTTTCAGCGTCATCGCGGGGGCCTTTAATGTAGGGCCAAAGCGGATTGAGGATGATTTGCGGTGAAATAATCACAATCGCCAGCAGGAAAAGCTTGGCCGCTTGTGCGATATCACGTGTTTTCAGATACCGATCGAGCAGGACCGCAAGAGATGCACCCCCGATGGCCGGCACAACCGATGCCACAAGGATCACCGTCCGCATCTGCAGAAAGATCAGTCCAAAACCGAACAGCCCCAGCAGGCAAAGTTGCCCGAGGATCGGGTTTTGCGGTTCCCCACTACCACGGCGCGCGTTCCACAAAACACCACCCGCGATAAGCGCCGCGACAACGGGCAGCATGAACGTCAGCGCTGCACCACGTTGGGATTGCGCATAAAGCAGGAACGGCTTTGCTTCGGTGATGCGTGTCTTGATAAGTTCTTGCACATCTGGTGGCAAATTGCCGTAAGGCCCTTGAATACATGGCCCCAACAAAGGCCATGCGATGGCGAACCCGATCGCAGTCAGGACTGCGGTTGCGGCAAGATGCGGCATCCAACCCGAAAACCGATTGCGCAGGGAAAGCGGCGCCAATGCTGCGATAACAGCAATCGCAATGACACTCAGAATCGGGGTGCCAAGCTGATCGCAAACCGGCACCAATCGTCGTGCAGGCGCAGTTTGCCCAAGCCAAAACACGAGGGCCCCAAGGGCCAGTGCTGCACAGAACGCCACCAGAAGAGTACGGGTTTCCGCGCGCGGATCAAAGACGCACCGACCAAAGATAAGTACCCCAACGGCCACGATGAACAGCAAGCTTTCCAACCCTATCGACAAAGCAAATGCCGCTGCCACCCCGCCAACAATACCCGCCGCAATCGGGCGACCCGGCCAAACAGCAGCATAAACGAGGATGACCATCATCAGGAGCTGCACATTGTGATGATCCAGATTTCCCGCGCTTGAGTGCAGATCCGCCAAGAGCGGCCAAAACACCGTCACCAAGACGGCAAAACAGGCCGCAGCTACTCCGAACAGTCTTTTGGTGCCCAATGCAATCACAGTGATCGTGATGACGAAAATAAGCGTCGGCCAAACGGTAACGCCGATCATTTCCGCCGTCTGCATGGGCAAGAACCATGAAAACGGCACGATCACCGCAGCGATCCCGGCATCGATGTAGCGCGACCAGTGCATCAACACCCCGTCCGGCGGGACCAGACGATACTGTGTGGTGTCAAACCAGCTTTGGCCTGCAATCCAGTCGCGCACCATGACCAGACGCATGATGTCGTCGTTGCCCATGGTCGAGAAATTCTCTTCCATTTTCAGGCCGTCGACCAAAGCCTTGAGCAGGATAATTGCGATTGCGCCGCACAATGTCAGCAACAAGGGCCGCCTTTGGCAAAATTCGAAGAGAGGAGAAGGCTTCATACTATTCGATCACATCGCGTTGAAAACATGGGGTGATGTTGCAAGAGATCAGGGCAGAATGATGGCGTTTTGCGCATCTTGTCAGGCCCGAAACGCGACATAGCGCGCGCCGCAAAAGTTCCAAACCGACCCCAAGGCCGACCCGACAACAAATGCCCAGAAGACCGTGATCGCCGCTGTCCCGAAAAGCGTTATCACGATGGAGTAAGCGAGGTAGTTCAAAGCGACGCCAACAATCTGCACTGCAAAATAGCGACGGAACTGCCCCTTGCGGCTGGCATCGCGCGTCGCGCGAAATGTCCAGTTTCGGTTCAGTATCCACGTCGCAATGACGGCCACTGGAAAAGACAACGCACGCGCCATGAACGGGTTCAGGCCCGCGCCGATCAGCAGCCAGAGCAATGTGCCATCAATCACAAAGCCGCATCCGCCGACGACGCCAAAGCGCAGGATTTGTGGAATCAGCGTCTCGCGCATGGCTGTCCTCTGTCTCTTGTGTCAGGGGCCAAGCCATCCGTTCTCATGAAAGCTGATTGAAACAGGGCCAAAAACGCAGCGCCTTTTCTGCTCTTGAAATTCATTTTGTTGGTCACCGCCTCATCGTCCGGCTTCGCTTAACATATGTGCATATTGCGCAACATTGTTTGAATTTAGGCAGGATTGGCCACTTCAAAGCTGTTGCACAAAGGTCGCGATGTGACAATTGTAGGGCCAACGAGGGCCTGAATTGCGCCCTAATTCCGCGCTAACACCGTTTCCGAAACGTTAATAACCCGAGCGATCAGACATGACTGAACTCACCATCCTGATGCCCTGCCTGAACGAGGCCGAGACGCTAGAGACCTGTATTATAAAGGCTTTGTCCTATCTCGAGCGGGCAAATGTCGATGGCGAGGTCTTGATCGCCGATAACGGCTCAACCGACGGCAGCCAAGACATTGCAAAACGCCTTGGCGCGCGTGTTGTGGACGTTCCGGTCAAAGGATACGGCGCTGCACTTGGCGCAGGAATCGCGAACGCCAAGGGCAAGTATGTCATCATGGGCGATAGTGACGATTCATACGATTTTTCGAACCTTGATCCCTTTGTCGAGCAGCTGCGCGATGGTGCCGACCTGGTGATGGGGAACCGCTTTCTGGGTGGCATTGCCAAGAACGCTATGCCGCCTTTGCATCGCTATTTGGGAAATCCGGTTCTGTCAGCCGTCGGTCGTGTGTTTTATCGCACGCCGATCGGTGACTTTCACTGCGGGCTGCGTGGGTTTTCCCGCGATGCGATCCTTGGCTTGCACCTGAACACACCCGGGATGGAATTTGCGTCTGAAATGGTCATACGTGCCACGCTTTTTGACCTAGATATCCGCGAAGTGCCAACAACCCTCAAACCCGATGGCCGAAGCCGCCCGCCGCATTTGCGCAGCTGGCGCGATGGCTGGCTGCACCTGAAACTGCTCCTGACCTTTGCGCCCTACTGGCTGTTCTTTTACCCCGGCGTTGCGCTGTTTGGCATTGGCGCGGCCAGCTTTGCCGTGCTGATGTTTGGCCCCATTACAATCGGCGGCGTCAGGTTTGATATCGCGACACTGGTGCTTGCCAGCGCGCTGATCCTGACGGGGTTCCAGATGGTGTGTTTCTATGCGCTTTCGCGGCTTTTTGCGGTGCGGTTCAATCTGCTTCCCAGCTCTGCCCGATACGAACGCCTGCGATCTCGGATTTCGGTAGATAATGCCTGTGTCGTAGGGGGCTTGCTGTTGCTTGCAGCGCTCGTCGCAACTTTGGCGGGTGTGTTCAGTTGGGGCGCCACCGGCTTTGGCAATCTTGATCCCAGCCGCATTGTCCGGCCTGCAGCCCTGGCTGTCGTTTGTGCCTCGCTCGGCGTGCAGATTATCACAACAGGTTTCCTGTCATCCATGCTACAACAACCCATTCGGCCTGATCCCGAGCCGGCAAGCTAATTCAAGTCTTGCGGGCCCTGCGTTGCCGACTAGTATTCCAAGCATGGAGCACTCGTCGCACCTTGCCATCAATGTCAACACCCGCCGCGACGACCTGATCGCGCTGACCCGGGATCTGATCCGCATCCCAACCCTGAACCCCCCCGGAGACTGCTATCGCGAGATTTGCGAGTATCTGGACCATCGCCTGCAAAAGGCGGGCTTTGCCACCGAACTGATCCGCGCCCATGGCACGCCGGGTGACAGTGACAGATATCCGCGTTGGAACATCGTGGCGCGGCGCGAAGGGGTGCGACCCGGCGATTGCGTCCATTTCAACAGCCACACCGATGTGGTCGAGGTTGGCAATGGCTGGACCAAAGACCCCTTTGGCGGAGAGTTGACAGACGGAAAGATCTATGGCCGCGGCGCCTGCGATATGAAAGGCGGGCTGGCCGCGTCGATCATCGCAGCAGAGGCGTTTCTTGAAGTCCATCCCGACTTTGCCGGCGCCATCGAAATATCCGGCACGGCGGACGAAGAATCTGGCGGCTACGGCGGCGTCGCTTACCTTGCCGAAAAGGGCTATTTTGACCCCTCCCGCGTCCAGCACGTCGTCATCCCCGAACCCCTGAACAAAGATCGTGTTTGCCTGGGCCATCGCGGCGGCTGGTGGGCGGAAATCGAAACCTTTGGCGAAATCGCCCATGGCTCCATGCCCTTCCTTGGCGATTGCGCTGTGCGGCACATGGGCGCGGTCCTGACCGAATTCGAAGAAAAGCTCTACCCCGCCATGGCCGCCCGCCGCACCGACATGCCCGTGGTGCCAGAGGGCGCACGATCATCCACCATGAACATCAACTCCATCCATGGCGGACAGCCCGAGCAAGACGCAGACTACACTGGCCTGCCCGCCCATTGCGTGCCGGACAGTTGCAGGATCGTGATTGACCGCCGGTTCCTGGCCGAAGAAAACGTCGACGATGTGCGTGGTGAGGTGAAGGCCTTGCTCGAAGGGCTCAAATCCAGCCGCGACCGGTTCGCCTATGATCTGCGCGAAATCAACTTCGTCCTGCCCAGCATGACCGACCGCGACGCGCCTATCGTGCAGACTGTCGCGGCAGAGATCGAAAATGTCCTTGGCAAACCTGCCGAGTTCGTGGCCTCGCCCGGCACCTACGATCAAAAGCACATCGACCGGATCGGCAAGCTGAAAAACTGCATCGCCTATGGGCCGGGGATATTGGAATTGGCGCATAAGCCCGACGAATACATCGGCGTCGAAGATATGATCGACAGCGCAAATGTGATGGCAGGGGCTTTGGCCAGTATTTTATCGCCAACGCCGTCCCGGACCTGAACTGGGACGGCGTGCGGCAATGTTGAGGTCCCGGCTCAAGTCCGGGACGGCGTCCTGCTAGACAGCAATGTTGTCAATCAGCCGCACGCCTGCCAGCCACGCGGCGGCGAACAAGCGGGCGTGGGGCCTGGCTGTGTCAAGCAACGACAGATCGCCACCATCCCGCAATTCCAGATAGTCGATGCTGTTGAACCCGGCGGCCATGATCCGGGCCTCTGCATCCCGCAAAATCGCGGTCATCGTTGCCCCTTTACGCAGCTTCTCACGCATATCCTCCATCACTTCGGCCAGCACGGGCGCATAGACCCGTGACCGGTCTGACAGAAGCAGGTTGCGCGATGACATCGCCAGCCCGTCCTCTTCACGGATGGTGGGACAGCCGATGACCGCAACGGGCAAATCCAGATCGCTGGCCATACGGCGCACGATTTGCAACTGCTGATAGTCTTTCTCACCAAAGAACGCGAAGTCAGCCGACGTCTGGGTAAAGAGCTTGGACACAACGGTGGCCACCCCGTCAAAATGCCCCGGGCGGCTTTCACCACAAAGCATATCGGTCAGGCCAGACACCGACACGGTGGTCGCAAAGCCATCAGGATAAATCTGTTCCGGATCAGGGACATAGATCAGATCGACACCAATGGATTCCAGCTTACGCGCATCATCTTCTTCGGTCCGGGGATAGTTTTTCAGGTCATCGGGATCGTCAAATTGCTTGGGGTTCACAAAGATTGTGACAACCACCCGGTCGCACTTTTCCCGCGCTGCGCGCGCCAGTGACAGATGCCCCTGATGCAAGGCACCCATTGTTGGCACAACACCAATCGTCTCATCCGCCTTGCGCCAAAGCGCTGTCTGCTGGCGCAACTCAGCCCGCGTCCGCACGATTGGCGCAATCATGCCGAGGGCGCCTTGTCGGCAAACACATGCTCTGCTGCCGGAAACGTCCGTGCGCGCACCTCGGCGGCATAGGCCGCTATCGCAGCCGCACCATCATCGCCCAGATGGGCGTAGCGTTTGACAAATCTGGCCTTGAACGCGGTGAAAAGGCCCAGCATGTCATCAACCACCAGGATCTGCCCGTCACATCCGGCACTGGCCCCGATGCCAATCGTCGGGATTGGAATGCGGGCGGTCATTTCATCTGCCAATGTCTGCGGCACCTTCTCCAGCACCACGGCAAAGGCCCCCGCCTGCGCCACCGCATCAGCATCGGCCAAGGCGGCAGCACGTGCGTCACCACGGCCCTGCACCTTATAGCCGCCCAATGTGTTGATAGACTGCGGCGTCAGCCCGATATGGGCCATCACCGGAATGCCCCGCGCGACCAGAAAGGCGATCGTCTCGGCCATATGGGCGCCACCTTCCAGCTTCACGGCCCCCGCGCCCGTTTCGGCCATCAACCGGGCGGCGTTGCGAAAGGCCTGTTCGCGGCTTTCCTCATAAGACCCAAACGGCATGTCAATCACCATCATGGCCGATGTCAGCCCCCGCGCAACGGCCTGGCCATGCAGGATCATCATCTCCATCGTCACACCCAGGGTCGAAGGCAGCCCGTGCAGCACCATCCCTACGCTGTCGCCCACCAGAACAAAGTCGCAATGCGGGTCCATCATCTGTGCCATCGGCGTGGTATAAGCCGTCAGGCTGACCAGAGGGGTGCCGCCCTTGGCGGCGCGAATATCATCGGGCATGGGGCTGCGTTTGGGGGCGGTGGCACTCATGGTCAGGCTCCTTGCTTGGTGGCAGGGGGGTAGCAGTCGGGAGGGAGTGTTTCCAGATAAAATGAGAGTAAAGACGGAACGTCGGATGCGGGTGCCGCATCCAAAAACCGGTAGGGTGCGCATTCACTGCGCACCTATCCCTTCACCAATGATTAACCACTCACCGACAACATACCGAAATGTCGCGCTATCGCCGCCCGCGCAGTCCGGGTGCCTCAATCTTCTTTACGGTGAACCTCGCGCAACGCGGTTCAGATTTGCTGGTGCGCGAAGTCGAGACCCTGCGCATAGCCGTCAAAAAGACGCGCCAAGAACGCCCGTTTCAAATTGACGCATGGGTGGTCTTGCCAGACCACATGCATTGCGTCTGGACGCTACCAGCGGGGGATGCGGCGTATTCCAAAAGATGGGGCGTCATCAAAGCGCGGTTTTCAATGCAGATCGCGAACGACGTGCGACGCCCCAGCCATATCGCAAGGCGCGAGAAGGGCATATGGCAGCGACGGTTTTGGGAACATCACATCCGGGATGATCAGGACTTTGCAGCGCATGTGAATTATTGTTGGATCAATCCGGTCAAACATGGGTTGGTCGATGATCCGCGCGATTGGCCGTATTCATCATATCACCGCGACAATCCGTAGAGAGCAACGTGCGCATGAGTGCGCAGGGTGGATAAGGAGGGTCTTATAGGAAACGTGCGCATGAATGCGCACCCTACGCTTGCTGCAAGTTGCTCAGATTCGATTGAAAAGAAGCCCTTTATGCCAGTTCCATTGGGGGAATCATAAGTAAGCTGACCATCAACAAGTCTTACGTTGAGGTTCGCAACTGCCTGGCCAGAGGGTGTGCTCGCAATATTGTCCCAATCTAGGTGCTTGCTAAAGTAATCTGCTTTCAGACTTTCTGTATTGGGAACGTAGCCCAACTCCTGAATGAGATGGGGGTCTTTGAGGTTTGTGAAAGCAACAAACCCACCAGTCGGACTATTGGCTGCAAGGTTTTGTAAGTTGTTGCCATCTTCTAAAAAGTTGACGAGCTGACCAAGGCGGTTTGACCAGTCGGAAGGAGGGTAGTTCTTTTGAAGGTCCGTCAGCAAATCTTCCAGCGCATCGTTCAACGCCTTATGATTTCCAGAATGGCGCGGCGCATCTAGCTGGGCAGACCCAATCATCGATGTTGGCCGTGCGTCCAAATTGTAATCACCGTCAATATTCCAGCCCGGAAGACCTTGATCGAATAAGGATCTGAAATCGCGATAAATAGCCTGTGGAATAACGTGATGGCCCTGAACTACCTGTGCCATGATCAGACCACCTTCGCTTGAAAGTGTTTTGGCAACTGTAGGCCTTTTGCCGCAATTTTAGCCTGTAGCGCATCAGACATGAAAATGTTTGGTTTACTTAGCTTTTTCTCGCGCCAAAGATGCCTGGCCCCAATTTCCTCGCCAGAGAAAGCAAGACCGCTTGTTTTTTCTTTTGTGTCGCTTGATAGGTAAATCGCTTTCCGCTGCTGGAAGGCATTTTCAGCGCTTTGTTCAGGACGGAAACTATCCACGAACTGCCCTATCCGCATGCCATAATATGGTTCCGGATAAGTCTTTCCGCGCGGCATCGAAATCGTGATCGGCCAAAACTGATGCACATTGGGTTCAATATCTTCGATAACGTCTTTCAGATCTTCGTGAACAATGGGTACTTGATTACTTATCTTTGCCAGCGCCGCGATTTCTTTGACTGTTTTCTCCGTTCGGAACTCTTTGACCAACTCTCGCTCGGTGAGGGGGCCAAAATCTTCGATGAACTTCATGCTGAAGTCGTAAGTGCTGAAGCCTCCCCAACGCGCTTCAATTCTGCGTTTTTCTTCCAGTGGTATATCAGTGTCCCAATACTGTCGCACTGCATCCTCCCACCCCACATAATCGCCATTAAGAAAGAACTTTCCAAATCCGCTTGCATGATGAATTGCCCAAACCATCCTAAGTCTCCTTGCCGGACACAACTTTCTGCGCCCCCATCTTCTCCAGCGTCTCCGCATCCACCAACCTTGTCACAATCGGATGCAGCCGTAGGTCGCCGTCCTTCACCACTTGTTTGAAGTTCGCGATCACGTTCGCCGTCGTCTTTTGGTTCGGTGCGATCACGTCCAGTAGCCAGTTGATGTCGCCCGACTGCCACTCATCAGCCTTCAGCCGCACCGGGAATACGCCGCCTTTGATCTGGTCGCGGCTTTTTGGGGCATTGGACGTGCTCGCATTGCTTTTACTCATATCGCGCATTTCGCGACATTAGCTTTTGCACGATAATGCGTGCAAGCACCCATCCTACGTTCGCAAGACTTGATTTGCCCTGCTGTTAGGTCAAGACTGATCCCGACATCAGGGGGTCCATCATGCATTACTTTAAGAAACTCACCGCATCCGCTGCCTTCGCCTTTTACGCCACGACCGCATTGGCACAGGACAGCATCACCGTTGCGATCCAGTTGGAGCCACCGAACCTAGACCCCACAGGCGGGGCCGCGCAGGCGATTGATAGTGTGCTTTATGCCAATGTGTTCGAGGGCCTGACCCGGTTCGACGCCGATGGCGCGATCATCCAGGGGCTCGCGCAAAGCTGGGATATATCGGACGACGGGTTGGTCTATGTTTTCAACCTCGCGGCCGGTGTCACTTTCCATGACGGCACCACGATGGATGCCGAGGACGTGAAATTCAGCCTTGATCGGGCGCGGGCCGAGGATAGCACAAATGCGCAAAAGGGCCTTTTTGCCGGCATTTCAGACGTGACCGTGGTGGACCCGTTGACTGTGCAGGTGACGCTGGACCAACCCAACGGCAATTTCCTGTTCAACATGGCCTGGGGGGATGCGGTGATCGTTGCGCCCGAGAGCATCGGGACCATCGCCTCCAACCCTATCGGCACCGGCCCGTTCCAGTTTGCCGACTGGGTGCAGGGTGATCGGTTGGAGCTGACCCGCAATCCCGACTATTGGGGGCCGGCCCCCGCATTGGAAGCAGCAACGTTCCGCTTCATCGCGGATCCGACCGCCGCCTTTGCCGCCGTGATGGCCGAGGACGTTGATGCTTTCATCGGCTTTCCGGCGCCTGAAAACCTCCCGCAATTCGAGGCTGATCCGCGCTTTCAGGTCCTTGTCGGTAACACCGAAGGCGAGACGATCCTGTCCACCAACAACAAGATGCCGCCCTTTGACGATGTGCGGGTCCGCAAGGCTGTTGCTCATGCCATCGACCGGCAGGCCATCATTGACGGGGCCATGTTTGGGTTGGGCACACCGATCGGGACCCATTTTGCGCCCCATAACCCCGACTACGTGGATTTGTTGGCCAATTCCCAGTACGATCCGGATCTGTCCCGCGAGCTATTGGCCGAGGCGGGCTATCCTGATGGGTTCACAACCACACTGAAGCTGCCTCCTCCGTCCTATGCGCGGCGCGGCGGCGAGATTATCGCCTCGCAATTGCGCGCTGTCGGGATCGAAACCGAGATCACCAATCTGGAGTGGGCACAGTGGATCGAAGAGGTCTTTTCCAACAAGGACTACGGCCTGTCGATTGTCAGCCATACAGAGCCGATGGATATCGGGATTTACGCCAATCCCGACTATTATTTCCAATATGACAACCCGGAATTTCAGGCTCTGATGGAGACGCTGAACGCCACAACAGACCCTGCTGCGCGCAGTGATCTGCTGGCGCAGGCCCAGACGATCATTTCCGAGGACTATGTGAACGGCTACCTATTTGAGCTGGCCGTCGCCACAGTGGCGAAAGCCGAGATCGATGGGCTTTGGGTGAACCAGCCGACAGCCGCCGTTGATCTGACCGGCGTGTCGTGGAGCAACTAAGGCCATGCCCCCCGACATACCATTGCGGGGGGTTGCCACATACCGCCGGTGGGGAATTCCGCCCCGCCTGGAGAAGTGTCTTGCTTCGTCAGGAACTGCGCCCCCGCTTGAGGGGGTCACAGTTTGATCCGCTACGCGCTTGGCCGCCTGACCTCACTGGTAATCAGCCTGATCGTGGCATCCATCGTGATCTTTGCGGTGATCGAGGTGATCCCCGGTGATCCGGCGGCCTTCATGCTGGGGGTGGGCGCGCGGCCTGACACGATTGCCGCCCTGCGGCAGGAGATGGGCCTCGATCAGCCATTGATGATCCGGTATCTGGATTGGGTGACCGGGCTGTTGCGCGGGGATTTCGGTCAGTCCTGGACCTATAAGACCCCGGTGTCAGAGCTGATCAATGACCGTATCTGGGTCTCGCTCCCGCTCGCGATCTATGCGCTGGTCCTGTCGACAGTCATTGCTTTCCCGGCCGGCATCTACGCCGCCAGCAGGCGCGGCAGCGCAGGCGACGTGACCATCATGGGGGCCACGCAACTGGGTGTCGCGATCCCGAATTTCTGGTTTGCGATGATCCTTGTGCTGATCTTTGCCATCAATCTGCGCTGGTTCTCGGCGGGTGGGTTTGGCGGGTGGGACAACCCGTTGCTGGCGCTCAAATCGCTGACCCTGCCCGCCATCGCGCTCGCTCTGCCGCAAGCGGCAATCCTCGCGCGGGTCATGCGCTCCTCTCTGTTGGATATGCTGGGCGAGGATTTCATCCGCACTGCCCGCGCAAAGGGGCTGTCGCGCCGCCAGGCGCTTTGGAAACATGCCGTGCGCAATGCGCTGATCCCGGTGCTGACCATCATTGGCCTGCAGTTTTCGTTCCTGTTGGCAGGCGGGATCATCATTGAGCAGGTGTTCTTTCTGCCTGGCCTTGGGCGGCTGATCTTTCAGTCGATCAGCGCGCGCGACCTGATCGTCGTGGAAAGCGTGGTGATGCTCTTGGTTTTCACCGTGATCGTGGTGAATTTCCTTGTCGATCTGGCTTATGCCGCCGTCGATCCGCGGCTGAGGGCCAGAGCATGAACCGCAATCTGATTATCGGCTCGGCCCTCACGGCGGTCTTTGTTGCGCTCGGCGCCATGTCATTCATCTGGACGCCGGCGGATATCGAAACCCTTGACATCCCGAACAGATTGCAAGGCCCAAACGCCACAAACCTGCTTGGCACCGATCATTTCGGGCGCGATATCCTGTCGATGATCATGATGGGCGCACGCACGTCGATCGCGGTCGCATTGGTTGCGGTGGGCATCGGCATGGCGCTCGGCATCCCGTTGGGATTGCTCGCGGCGGCCCGGCACGGATCATTGCTGGATGAGCTGATCATGCGCGGCAATGACCTTGTTTTCGCCTTCCCCTCGCTGGTGATCGCGATTCTGATCACGGCCGTTTTCGGGGCTTCTGCCGTCAATGCAATCATCGCTATCGGCATTTTCAACATCCCGGTCTTTGCCCGCCTGACACGCGGTGCCGCCCTGCCACTATGGAAGCGCGATTTCATCCTCGCCGCCCGCGTCTGTGGCAAATCGGCGACCCGCATCTCGGTCGAGCATATTCTGCCCAACATCACCAACCTGATGATCGTCCAGGGCACAATCCAGTTTTCGCTGGGGATTCTTGCAGAAGCGGCCCTGTCCTACATTGGGCTTGGCGCGCAGCCCCCCACCGCCAGTTGGGGCCGCATGCTGGCGGACGCGCAAACCCTTGTCAGCACCGCGCCGCACACCGCATTGGTGCCGGGGCTTGCCATTTTGCTGATGGTCCTTGGCCTCAACCTGATGGGCGACGGCTTGCGTGACTGGCTGGACCCGCGCATCCGGGTGACACGGGCATGAGCTTGCTGGCAATCACAGACCTGACAGTCTCGATCAATGGGACAGAGATTTTGCACGATGTCGGTGTGCGCATGTCTCAGGGGGAAATCGTCGCGATTACAGGCGAGAGCGGTTCGGGCAAGTCGATGACCGCACTGGCAGCGATGGGCCTTCTGCCGCGGGGCGCGGTGCCAACTGGCAAGATCAAGCTGGAAGGCACTGACATTCTGCAAACTTCTGAACCAGACCTGTGCCGGATGCGCGGCAAGGCAATGGGCATGGTGTTTCAGGAACCGATGACCGCGCTGAACCCGGTGCAGACAATTGGCGATCAGGTGGCGGAAACCATCCTGATCCATGAAAAGACGACCAGAGCAGACGCCCGTGAACGTGCCGCCGCTATGCTGGACCGTGTGGGTCTGAAGGTCGCCCCCACCCGCTATCCGCATGAACTCTCTGGCGGGCAGCGTCAGCGTGTCATCATCGCGATGGCCATTGCCCTGCGTCCCAGACTGTTGATCGCGGATGAGCCGACGACGGCTCTGGATGTGACGACACAGGCCCGCATCCTTGATTTGCTGCGGGACCTGGTGCGAGAGTTTGATATGGGGCTGCTGATCATCACCCATGATCTGGCTGTGGTGGCCGATATCGCCGACCAGATCGTTGTGATGCAAAAGGGCCAGGTCGTCGAGGCGGGGCCGGCGCATGACCTTCTGGCCAACATGAAGCACCCCTACACCAAAGCCCTGTTTGCGGCGTCGGCCCATGCCGTTGCCTTGCCCGAACCCAAGCCCTCTGCCCCTATGCTGAACGTGCAAAACGTCGTCCGCGACTATCCCATCACGCGCCAGCGGCTACTTGGCCCGCGCCCCATGTTCCGCGCACTGCACGACATCAGCTTTCAGATCAATCAGGGCGAACGTGTGGGGCTGGTCGGCGAAAGCGGCTGCGGAAAATCGACCCTAACCCGGGCGATTTTAGGGTTGGAGGACGTCCAGGACGGTGAAATCCGGCTGGATGGGCAACCCGTATTCACCGACAAACACCCCAATCTTGCTGTCCGGCGCAAGATGCAGGTGGTGTTTCAGGACCCTTACAGCAGTTTCAATCCCCGACATCGTGTGGACCGGCTGATCACCGAGCCTTTTCATTTGCTGGAGCAGCCACCCACAGGGCCGACGCGCGAAGCCGCGATTGCCAAGGCTCTGGGTGATGTCGGGTTGTCACCGCAAGACGCTCGCAAATATATCCATGAGTTCTCTGGCGGGCAGCGCCAGCGCATTGCCATCGCCCGCGCGCTGATCATCGAGCCCGAGTTGATTATCTTTGATGAGGCAGTCTCGGCCCTGGATGTCTCGGTTCGTGCGCAGGTCCTTGACCTGATCGCGGACCTCTGCCGCAAACGACCTCTGGCCTATCTGTTCATCAGTCACGACCTGACCGTGGTCCGCACGGTGACCGACCGCGTGATGGTCATGCAGGCGGGGAAAATCGTGGAACAGGGTGAAACAGAGACTGTTTTTGCCCAACCACAACATCCCTATACACAAACGCTGATCGCTGCCGCACCGCAACTGCCGCAGATTGCCATGGCAGTCTGAAACAGGGCTTGCTAGGCTTCCGGCACCAAGGGGGGCTATCATGCGACTGGCTGGCAAAACGGCAATCGTGACGGGGGGCGGCTCGGGATTTGGCGCGGGGATTGCGCGCAAGTTTGCCGCCGAAGGGGCGCAGGTGATCCTGGCCGATATCAACACCGACGGGGCGCAGCATGTCGCGGATGATATCGGCGGGCGGGCGCTGACATGTGACGTGTCCGACAGCGCCTCGGTCAATCATCTGGCACAGTCGGTGCTGGGGGCAGGGCCGTTGGATATTCTGGTCAACAACGCAGGCGTGACCCATCTGCCCTGCGCACTTGAGGACGTGGGCGAGGAGGACTTTGATCGCCTGTACCAGGTCAACATGAAATCGGTCTACCTGACCGCGCGGGCCTTCGTGCCGCATTTCAAGGACCGCAAGGCGGGGGCCATCCTGAACGTGGCCTCGACCGCCGGGGTTTCGCCCCGCCCTCGGTTGAACTGGTACAATGCCTCAAAAGGCTGGATGATCACGGCGACCAAGACCATGGCGGTTGAACTGGCCCCGGACGGCATCCGCGTCAACGCGATCAATCCCGTCGCAGGAGAAACCCCTTTGCTAAAATCCTTTATGGGCGAGGACACGCCGGAAATGCGGGCAAGGTTCCTGGCGACCATCCCTCTGGGCCGTTTCTCCACGCCCGAGGACATGGGCAACGCTGCCTGTTTTCTTTGCTCGGACGAAGCCAGCATGATTACAGGCATAGCGATGGAGGTGGACGGTGGGCGCTGCATCTAAGGGCGAACGCAATCTGATCACTGATATTGCGGGCCTCAGGGTCGGCAACGCCCAGGACGATCATATCAAGACAGGGACCACGGTTTTGGTGGGGGACAAGCCCTTCACGGCCAGCGTGCATGTCATGGGTGGCGCACCGGGGACCAGGGAAACCGATTTGCTGGCCCCTGACAAGACCGTGCAACAGGTTGATGCTCTGGTGCTGTCTGGCGGGTCTGCCTTTGGGCTGGATGCCTGTTCGGGTGTGATGGATGGATTGCGCCGGATAGGGCGCGGGTTCCAGGTTGGCGCCTGCAACATTCCCATCGTACCCGGCGCCATCCTTTTTGACCTCATCAATGGTGGCGCTAAGGATTGGGCCGAAAACCCCTATCGCGCCTTGGGACGGGATGCGCTGCACAGCGCGTCCAGGCAATTCGCGACGGGAACGGCAGGTGCAGGCACCGGTGCCATGGCGGCCATGCAGAAAGGCGGGCTGGGGTCTGCGTCAATGGTGCTGCCCGATGGCACGACCGTGGGCGCGCTGGTCGCCGTCAACGCTATCGGCAGTGTGACGACACCGGGTGACGCCCATTTCTGGGCCGCCCCCTTCGAAATGGGCACAGAATTTGGCGGCATGGGGCCAGACACAACCACCGGCCTTGTCGGTCCGCAGCCCAGCCGCAAGGAACAAGCCATGATGCTGGAGGCCCCCGCAGGGGCCAATACCACCATTGCCATCGTCGCAACCGATGCGCCACTTGGTAAAACCCAGTGCCACCGCTTTGCCGTGACCGCCCACGACGGCATGGCGCGGGCGATTGTTCCGTCGCATACGCCGCTGGATGGTGATCTGGTTTTCGGAGTGGCAACAGGGGACGGCGCACATGTCGATCAGCCCCTGTTTCAGCAGATCGCCGCCGCCGGTGCCGTCTGCCTCAGCCGCGCCATCGCGCGCGGGATCTATGACGCGACCACCGCGCCGGGCGACCTGATCCCGACTTATCGCGCCTTGAACGGGATGGACGAGGGCGCAAAAGCCCCTTCATAGAGATCCGCCGGAATAGCCCCGCCCGTGGCGACCAGAGCCCCCAGGCGCCCCAACTCATCCGCAGATTTCGCGCCAGCCCCATTGCCTGCCGTCAAGGCGATGATCTGATCGGACTGCGGATAGATGAACGGGTTGCCATTGGGCGAGAACGACGTTGCGCAACTGTCAAAGGAGATCGAACGAAATGCCAGCCCCGGCATCAGCCCGGTCAGTATCTCTGCCATCGCAGCGCCTGCAACCGGGTCACCGCCACTGCGGAACCAGTCGATCATCTCGGCTGCGGACTCCAGTTTGCGGTCCACCGCATCACCACCGATCTTGATATAGGTTTTCCCATCAGGATAGCGGACAGGCGGCAAGATATAAGGATCGGCGCGCAAATCCGGCGGCAGGTAAACCACCGAGGGCATCCCGGCCAGACGCGCCGCTTCCGCGCCATCCAGTTCGAAGAACGCGATCGTGCGAGCATAGACATCCATGGGAATCGGATCCGGCAAGAGCCCTTCCGCCTTGGAGAATGCGCCACAGGCCACAATGACCTTGCCCGCCGTCACCACGTCACCGCCAACACAGACAACGCGCGCCTCTCCGGGCTGTTCGGTGATCTGCGCCACTGTATCGCGCCGCACATAAGCACCGGCAGCCTGCGCCGCTGCGATCTCTGCGCTGACATGGGCGCGCGGATTGATCCAGCCTGCCTCTGTCGGCTCATAAAGCGCCAGAATACCTTGCGGGAACACAAAGTCAGGAAAGCGGGTGGCAAGGTCGAGCCCCCGTAGCGCCTGATGCACAACCCCGTCCGCGACCGCATTGCGTTGCGCATTGAGGATAAAATCACGGCCCCTTCCCAATTCTGGCCCCGCGATGACAGCACCCACATCCGAAAAGAATGGCACGCCGCCTTTCTGTTCAATCTCGCCATAGCGCGCAATCGCCGCCTGCGCGAACCGTCCCCAATTCTTGCGGGTGTCAATCTTGCGGGTGATCCGTGCCTGATCGTAATGGCTGGCGAATACGCCAGTATGGGCGGCCTTCACCGCAGGTTCGGCCGGGCCGATCAATGCGGTCCTTGCGCCCATCTCGGCCAGATGTCGCGCAGCGGCGCTGCCCATCAGGCCGGCGCCAACCACAATCACGTCAAAGCTTTGGTCAGTCATGCAGTTCCTCGAACACAAGTCCGGCACGCGAACAATGCCAAGCCTTGGGGCAAAAGAAAACGGGCGCCGGTTCCCCGACGCCCGTGATATCTTAAGCGAAGTTCGCTCAGTTCAGTGCCGCGTCTGTAATCGCGCTGGTCCAGGCACCTTCTGGCTGCGCTGAAATGACCGGATCAGAACCACCTGCAAGCAGGGTATCCACCGTCCGCTGGAAATCCGCCGGGTCAAGCGAGCCATCGGACCCTGCGGTGAGCTTGGCGATCTCACCCATCATACGGACCTGTGCGGCCTCGGATTGTGCCCCGGTTTCGTCATTGTCGAGAACGATACCAGCCGCTGCTTCGGGGTTGTCCTCGGCCCATTTCCAGCCTTTCATGGACGCGCGTACAAAGCGCACCATCTTGTCCACAAAGGCAGGGTCATCAAGGTTCTCTTCCAGTGCATAGATGCCATCCTCAAGCGTAGCGACGCCCTGATCCTCGTATTTGAACGTGACCAGTTCATCCTCTGAGACGCCTGCATCCAGCACCTGACCGTATTCGTTATACGTCATGGTCGAGATACAATCCGCCTCGCGGTTCAGCAGCGGATCAACGTTGAAACCCTGCTTGAGAACGGTCACACCATCGTCCCCACCATCAGTGGGGATACCGGCCTGGCTCATCCAACTGAGGAAAGGGTATTCGTTGCCAAAGAACCAGACGCCAATGGTCTTGCCGCGGAAATCCTCGACATTCTGAATGCCGGTATCCTTCCAGCAGGTCAGCATCAGACCCGAGGTTTTGAACGGCTGGGCGATATTCACCACCGGCAGACCCTTTTCACGGGCAGCAAGCGCGGATGGCATCCAGTTCAGCATCACATCAGCGCCACCTCCGGCAAGCACCTGCGGCGGGGCAATATCAGGGCCACCGGGCAGAATGGTCACGTCTAGCCCTTCTTCCTCATAAAAGCCCTGGTCCAAGGCCACATAATACCCTGCAAACTGCGACTGTGTGACCCACTGCAATTGCAGCGTCACCTCGTTGTCGTTGCCATCGGCATTTGCCATGCCGCCCAGTCCTGCGGCCAGTGCCGCTGCCATCATTACTTTCTTCATTTTTGACCTCCTAGTCAGTTAATTTACCCTCTTGCCGGGGTTCACCTTTGTGATTTGCGTTGCGATGGGTGCCAAAACGTCACCCGCCCCTCAATCCATGCCATTGTGCCATAAAACGCGCTCCCCGCGAGTGCTGCCACCACGATCTCGGCCCAGACCATATCAAGCGCAAGCTGGCCGACCGAGGTTGAAATGCGAAAACCCATCCCTACGGTGGGAGAGCCGAAAAATTCAGCAACAATCGCCCCGATCAGCGCCAAAGTGGTCGCAATCTTGAGCCCGTTGAAAATGAACGGCATCGCCGCAGGCACCCGCAGCTTGAACAACGTCGGCCAGTAACCCGCCCCGTAGGTCCGCATCAGATCGCGCTGCATCCCGCTTGTGTCACGCAACCCGGCAACAGTGTTCACCAGAATCGGGAAAAACACCATCACAGCCACAACGGCGGCCTTTGATTGCCAGTCACTGCCCAGCCAGCGCACAAATATCGGGGCGGTGCCGACAATCGGCAATGCGGCCATGAAACTGCCAACCGGCAAGATGCCACGGGTCAGAAAATCGGATCGGTCCGCCAGGATCGCAACAGCAAAAGCGGCGACCATCCCCACGATATACCCTGTCATCGCGCCTTTGATAATGGTCTGTTCGAAATCCGCCCAGAGGATCGGCAATTCGCCTGCAAAACGGCTGGCGATCATCGTTGGCGGCGGCAGGATAATCGGGCTGACCTCCAGCATCCGCACCAACAACTCCCAGGCCAGCAACAAAGTCAGACCGAAGATCGCAGGGATCAGCAATTGCACCGCCTTGCTGTCGGCAGCGCGGCTGTTTGCCAATCGCGCGTTCACAAACCATCCCGCACCCCAAATCGCCAAAGCGCCTATGATCGCAGTTGTCGTCATGCTGCCTGCATCCCCATCCGCCGCAGGGTCCAGCGCTCGATCAGGCTAAGCAAACCCACCAGCGCCGCCGCCGTGATTGCCGCCGCAAAAAGCGCGGCCCAGGTCACCATCGGCTGACCGTACTGATCGCCCACGAGCATCCGCGCGCCAAAACCCGCACGCGCGCCCGTCGGAAGCTCGGCGACGATCGCCCCAACCAAAGAGGCCGAAATCCCGATCTTCAGCGACGCGAACAGGTATGGCACCGAAGCAGGCAAGCGCAATTTCCAGAACCCCTGCCCGGGGCTGGCATGATAGGTCCGCAGCAGGTCCAGCTGCATGGCATCAGGACTGCGCAGCCCCTTTACCATGCCCACGACCACGGGAAAGAAACTCAGATAAGCGCTGATGACAGCCTTGGGGAAAAGCCCCTGAATACCGATGGATCCCAGCATCACGATAATCATCGGCGCAAGCGCCAGAATCGGGATCGTCTGGCTGGCGATCGCCCAGGGCATCACGCTCATGTCCATCGCCCGGTTGTAAACGATGCCCACCGCCAGCAAAATGCCCAGCCCGGTGCCGATGACAAAGCCCAGCAGCGTCGCCGACAGCGTGACCCAGCCATGGTAAACCAGCGACCGACGCGAGGTCACCTTTTTCAACGCAATCGTTTCCCACAATTCCGCCGCCACCTGATGCGGTGAAGGCAGGCGCGGGCGGTCCAGCGTATAGGTCATGCCGAAAATATCCGGATTGCGCAGGGCAAGCCCGATTCCCGAAAGCTCCTGTCTGGCCGCAGGCGTATCGGGGGTCACCGCGATATCCTGCCGCTGGGCCTGATCCGCCGTCAGATGGATGTTCATCGGCACGACCGAGACGGTCCAGAACAACAGGATCGCGCCGACAACGGTCAGGACAGGCAGCAGTGACTTCACAGCACCCACCCATCCCGGGCTTGAACCGGGCAACCACCTTCAAGAGCGCGTGGCTTGCAATCAGTCATCAATATGCCCTGCCCTCAGCCCGTCACGCACCCGGTGCGCCACGGCAATGAACTCTGGCGAATCGCGAATATCCAAGGGCCGCTCTTTGGGAAGCGGGCTATCGATCACATCGGTAATCCGCCCCGGCCGCGGCGACATCACCACGATCCTGGTTGATAGATAAACCGCCTCGGGGATCGAGTGCGTCACAAAGCCAATCGTTTTTTCTGTCCGCGCCCACAGTTGCAACAACTGCTCATTAAGGTGATCGCGCACGATCTCATCCAATGCGCCAAAGGGTTCATCCATCAGCAAGATGTCGGCATCAAACGCCAGCGCCCGCGCGATCGAGGCGCGCTGCTGCATGCCCCCCGACAACTGCCAGGGAAACTTCTTCTCAAACCCCGCCAGATCAACGAGGTCTAGCACACGGCCGACCCGCTCATTCTGTTCGGCCTTGGAGAATCCCATGATCTCCAACGGCAGCTTGATATTGCCGCCAATCGTGCGCCACGGATAAAGGCCCGCTGCCTGAAACACATAGCCGTAGGCCCGCGCCATCCGGGCGTCCTCCGGGGTCATGCCATTGACGGATATCTGTCCACCTGTGGGCGCCTCCAACCCCGCGATACAGCGCAAAAACGTCGTCTTGCCGCAGCCGGAAGGGCCGATGAAGGACACGAAGTCACCCTTGTTGATCTCAAGGTTTACGTCCTTGAGGGCATGCACAGGTCCATCATTGGTATCGAACGTCAGGTTCAGACCCTGCGCATTGATCGTCGTTTCAGCAGTCACACTTCACCCCGCCGTCCCGAACCTGATCCGAGACATCATTCATTATCTTTCGTTACACACCCGTCGCCGGAATACCCGTCCGCTCCACAGGACGTGGTGCGGTCAATTCTTTCCAGGTGCTCAGCGCCTTGTTGGTTGGCGTATTCGCTTCGCGCTTCACGAATTTGCCGTGGCCTTCCTGCGTACGCACTTCGCCATCATGGATCGCCACATGCCCCCGCGTCAGGGTAAACCGCGGCAGGCCCTTCACCTGCTTTCCCTCGAACACGTTATAGTCGATGGCCGATTGCTGCGCCCCCGCCGTGATCGTCTTGGATTTCTCAGGGTCCCAGACGACCAGATCGGCATCGGCCCCCACCAGAACCGCCCCCTTTTTGGGATAACAGTTCAGCACCTTGGCGATGTTGGTCGAGGTCACGGCGACAAATTCGTTCATCGTCAGACGCCCCGTCGCGACACCATGTGTCCAAAGCATCGGCATCCGATCCTCAAGCCCACCCGTGCCATTCGGTATCTTGGTAAAATCGCCCACGCCATAGCGCTTCTGTTCAGTCGAAAAGGCGCAGTGGTCCGTCGCCACAACGCTCAGCGATCCCGACTGCAACCCAGCCCAGAGGCTATCCTGATGCTTCTTGTTGCGGAACGGCGGCGACATCACGCGGCGCGCAGCATGGTCCCAATCCTTGTCGAAATATTCGCTCTCATCCAGCGTCAGATGCTGGATCAGCGGCTCACCCCAAACGCGCTTGCCCTGCATCCGCGCCCGGCGGATCGCCTCATGCGCCTCTTCGCAGGACACATGCACGATATAAAGCGGCACGCCGGTCATATCGGCGATCATGATGGCGCGGTTCGCTGCCTCGCCCTCGACCTGCGGAGGGCGGGAATAGGCGTGTGCCTCTGGCCCGGTGTTGCCCTCGGCCAGTAGTTTGGCGGACAGCTCTGCCACCACATCGCCATTCTCGGCATGCACCATCGCAATGGCGCCCAAAGAGGCAAGGCGCGAGAAGGACGCATACATCTCGTCATCATTGACCATCAGTGCGCCTTTGTAGGCCATGAAGTGCTTAAAGGTGTTGATGCCGCGGTCCTTGACGACGCTTTCCATCTCACTCCACACCTGCTCGCCCCACCAGGTGACGGCCATGTGGAAGGAATAATCGCAGTTCGCGCGGCCCGACTTGTTGTCCCACATCTGCAAGGCATCATGCAGGCCCTGACCGGGGCTGGGCAGGGCAAAATCAACAACCATCGTCGTGCCACCCGACAAGGCGGCCCGCGTGCCGCTTTCGAAGTCATCAGTCGAATAGGTGCCCATGAAAGGCATTTCAAGGTGGGTATGGGGATCAATCCCGCCGGGCATGACGTAGCAACCCGTGGCGTCCAGTTCCTCGTCGCCTTTCAGGTTCGGCCCGATCTCGATGATCTTGCCACCGTCGATCAGCACGTCCGCCTTATAGGTCAGATCAGCGGTGACGATGGTTCCGTTCTTGATGACTTTGGTCATTGTGTTCTCCCTGTCTTCACCCGTCCCGGCCTTGAGCCGGGACCTCTGACCGGTTCAAACAGGGATTTGGGCGGTGATATCTTGCCAATGCGGATTTGTTTGGTGAATCAACTGGTTCTTCCAGTTGCGCCGCCAGCGCTTGATGGCGCGCTCGCGTTGGAGGCTGGTTTCGAAATCCGCGTGGACTTCGAACCAAACCAGCGTCTTTATCTTGTATTTGGATGTGTGTGCAGAAAGGCCGGCGCGGTGTGCTGCGACCCGGTTGTGCAGATCGCTGGTGCGCCCGATGTAGATCGCGCCGCCGGGACGCGAGGCCATAATATAGACGAAATGCGGCATGTGGCGACGATGCGGTCACACGGTTAACAGAGGGTAAATGCTCATCGCATTCCGGGCTTGACCAGGGACCTCTAACAGCGCTCAGGTTGAGGTCCCGGGTCACGCCCGGGACGGGTATGAGGCAAGCAAACCTCACCCCACAATCTCCGCCGTTTCGACCACTGCATGAAACAGCACATCCGTTCCCGCGGTTGCCCATTCCTGTGAAATCTCCTCCGCCTCATTGTGGCTTAATCCGTCGACGCAAGGGCACATCACCATCGCCGTCGGGTAGATATCGTTGATCCAGCAGGCATCATGCCCCGCGCCCGAGACGATATCCATGTGGCTATAGCCCAGCCGCTCTGCCGCATCGCGCACGGCGCTCACGCAACCTTCGTCAAAGGCGGGCGGGTCAAACTGGCCGACGATCTCGCAGGAAAATTCCACCCCGATCTCTTCGCAGAGCTTTGGCGCGCGTTCGTTGAACTCCGCCACCATGCCGTTCAGCTTGTCCAGCAGGTGGGTGCGCATATCGACCGTAAAGACGACCTTGCCGGGGATGATGTTGCGGCTGTTGGGGTAGACGTCGATATGCCCGATCGCCCCCACCGCATTGGGCTGGTTTTTCATCGCGATCTCATGCACCAGTTCCGTCACCAGCGCCAAACCACGACCTGCGTTCTTGCGCATGCGCATCGGCGTGGACCCTGTGTGGCTTTCCTTGCCGGTCACCGTACATTCAATCCAGCGCAGGCCCTGCCCGTGGGTGACAACGCCAATATCCTTGCCTTCAGCTTCCAATATCGGCCCTTGCTCGATGTGCAGTTCAAAGAAGGCATGCATCTTGCGCATCCCGACCTTTTCCTCGCCCTTCCAGCCGATCCGCTCCAGCTCATCGCCAAAGCGCTTGCCATCAGCATCCACCCGGTCATTCGCCCAATCGAGCGTATGCTTGCCCGCAAAGACACCCGAAGCGAGCATGGCAGGAGCGTAGCGCGTGCCTTCTTCATTGGTCCAGTTGGTGACGACAATCGGATGTTTTGTCTTGATGTCCAGATCATTGAGCGTGCGGATAATCTCCAGCCCGCCCAAAACACCCAGCACACCATCATACTTGCCACCAGTGGGCTGCGTGTCCAAATGCGAACCGACATAGACAGGCAGCGCATCGGGGTCCGTGCCCTCACGCCGCGCGAACATATTGCCGATCTCATCGACACCCATGGTGCAACCTGCCGCTTCACACCATCTCTGAAACAGGTGACGGCCCTCACTATCCTCATCTGTCAAAGTCTGCCGGTTGTTGCCGCCTGCAACACCGGGGCCAATCTTGGCCATCTCCATCAGGCTGTCCCACAGCCGTTCACCGTTGATACGCAGATTCTCTCCGGGGGCTGGCATGGGGGCTCCTTCGCTTGTGTTGGCACTTGCATTTGACCAACTGGTCAAAACAACGCTAACAGAGGGAAAGCGCCAGTCAAGTTTTCCGCTCGGATTAAGGGCAATTGCGGATAAAGCTGGCATCACAGGGCGCCTCTGCCCAAAGACCGCCCGGAATTTAAGCGAAGGAACGGTATGACCAAACCGCCCACCCGTATCCAGCAACGCAACCGCGCGACAATTTTGTCCGCTGGCCTGGATGTTTTTTCGCAGTTCGGCTTTCGTGGCACAACCCTGGACCAGATCGCCGAAGCCGCAGGGCTGTCAAAGCCCAATCTGCTCTACTATTTCGCCTCGAAAGAAGCGATCCACTCCGCATTGCTGGAAAGGCTTCTTGAAACCTGGCTGGACCCGCTGAAAGCCCTTGACGGTGCGGGCGACCCGATTGCCGAAATCATGGGGTACGCGCGGCGCAAACTGGCCCTGAGCCGTGATTATCCGCGCGAAAGCCGTCTTTTTGCGAATGAGATTTTGCAGGGTGCCCCCCGCATCGAAAACATCCTGAAGAACGATCTCAAGGTGCTTGTCGATGAGAAAGCGCGGATTATCGGGGGATGGGCAAATGAGGGCAAGATTGCCGACGTTGACCCCCACCACCTCATCTTCTCCATCTGGGCCTTTACCCAGCATTATGCAGATTTCGATGTGCAGGTCCGTGCCGTGCTTGGCGACAAAGCCCCCTATGACGGGGCAACAGTTTTCCTTGATACGCTCTACGAAAAGTTGCTCCGGCCTTAAGCGGTTCTTAACCAAGCCATCGGATCATGCAGCATGCAAATCGTCCATGCCGCCACGGTCCGTCACCCCAATGCAAACCCAAGCTGGTGCGCCCGCATCTTTGGCGCAAAGGCTGCCCGCACTGGCGGAATCGTGCGTCGTGCTGTCCGCGATGTGGAGCGGGAAATCGGCCGCCCTGCCTTTGTCACCGAAGTCAGCCGCCGCGGGTTCCATCTGGTCGAATGTGGTGGTCAGTTCATCATCATCTGCAATTCCGGCGAGATGATCGTGCATACCTGATTGCAATAATCTTCGTACGAAGATTATTGCACCGACCCCAAGAATTTTTGCAAAAATTCTTGGCGATCATTCTGCTGCGACGGCTCCGGGATTATTCGGATGCGTCGTCCAGTTTGCATATTCCTTTTCGACAACTTTGCCTGTCCGCGGATCAACCTCACCCGGTGTCATCGCTTCCATTGTGATGCAGTTTTCAACGGGGCAGACATCAACGCAAAGATTGCAGGCCACACATTCCTCATCAATCACAGTGAAAGTGCGGTCCTCGGACATCGCAATCGCCTGATGGCTTGTGTCCTCGCAAGCGGCATAGCAGCGTCCGCATTTGATGCAGTCATCCTGACTGATCTTCGCCTTGGCAATATAGTTGAGGTTCAGATACTGCCAATCGGTCACATTCGGCACGGCACGGCCCACGACCTCTTCAACGGACGTATAGCCCTTTTCATCCATCCACTGCGACAAACCGCTGATCATCTCCTGCACGATCTTGAACCCATAGGTCATCGCTGCCGTGCAAACCTGCACATTGCCGGCCCCGAGGCTGATGAACTCTGCCGCATCGCGCCATGTGGTGATGCCACCAATGCCGCTGATCGGCAGACCATGGGTTTCAGGATTGCGTGCAATTTCTGATACCATCGACATCGCGATGGGCTTGACGGCCGGGCCGCAATACCCTCCGTGCGATCCCTTGCCATCGATCGACGGCTCTGGCGACATAGTATCGAGGTTGACGGACGTGATTGAATTGATCGTGTTGATCAGGCTGACAGCATCCGCACCACCACGCATTGCTGCGGCTGCCGGTTTGCGCACATCAGTGATGTTGGGTGTCAGCTTCACGATCACGGGCTTGTCGTAATACTGCTTGCACCAGCGCGTCACCATTTCGATATACTCTGGCACCTGCCCCACGGCAGCCCCCATGCCTCTCTCTGACATCCCGTGCGGGCAGCCAAAGTTCAGCTCGATTCCATCGGCACCTGTGGCGGAGACCCGTGGAAGAATGTCTTTCCACGCCTGTTCTTCGCACGGCACCATGATTGACACGATGATCGCGCGGTCTGGGTAGTCAGCCTTCACGCGGGCAATTTCTTCCAGATTGGTTTCAAGCGGGCGATCCGTAATCAACTCAATGTTGTTGAGGCCAAGCAAGCGCCGGTCCGCACCATAAATCGCACCGTATCGGGGGCCGTTGACGTTCACCACTGGCGGGCCTTCGGCCCCGAGCGTCTTCCAGACGACGCCTCCCCAACCTGCCTCGAAGGCACGGCGGACGTTGTATTCCTTGTCTGTTGGCGGGGCAGAGGCCAGCCAGAATGGGTTGGGGGATTTAATCCCGAGGAAATCAGTCGTCAGATCAGCCATCTTGTTTCTCCCATAGGCAGGGTGGGTTCAAACCCACGTTACGCCATCAATTCGCTATGAATATCCATCGCCGCGTCGCGCCCTTCGGCAACGGCCGTCACGGTCAGATCGTCGCCGCCGCTGGCACAGTCGCCCCCGGCCCAAACGCCAGCAAGGCTTGTCCTGCCCGCGCCGGTCACGGCAATCTTGCGTCCGTCCAACGACAACCCCTTATCGGATTGCAGCGTTTGCCCGATTGCCTTGAACACCTGATCCGCAGCAAGGCGCAGCGTTTCACCCGTGCCTTTCAGGCCTGTCCCGTCGTCTGCGGTATATTCCAGCTCAATCTCCCGAACTGATCCGTTGCCATGGATTGCGACGGGCTGAGCGTTGAACATCAACCGGACACCTTTCGAGGCCGCGAGGTCTTGTTCATAATCGCTGGCGCCCATCGCCTCGCGTCCTCGGCGGTAGGCGATGGTTACGTTCTGTGCGCCCAGCAGCTTGGATTGCACGGCTGCATCCACAGCCGTCATGCCGCCCCCGATCACCACGACGTCGCGCCCCACAGGCAAGGCGGCCAGATCGCTGGCCTGTCGCAGGTCCTTGATGAAATCGACCGCATCGCGGACCCCGGCTTTGTCCTCGCCTTCGCAACGCAACGCATTGACGCCGCCCAGTCCGACGCCCAGAAACACCGCGTCATAGCGGTCTTTCAGGGTATCCAATGTCAACTCACTGCCAAGGCGCATGCCTGGCTTGATCTCGATCCCTCCGATACCCAGCAGCCAATCCACCTCGCGCGCGGCAAAGTCATTGGTGGATTTATAGGCTGCAATGCCAAATTCGTTGAGCCCACCTGCCTTGGCCTCGGCGTCATAGATCGCCACGTCATGGCCAAGCATCGCGAGCCTGTGCGCGCAGGCCAGACCCGCAGGCCCGGCACCGACGACGGCAACCTTCTTGCCCGTCGCAGGCGCCCGGTCATATGGGTGGCTTTGTTTGGCCATCAGCGTATCGGTGGCGTGCCGTTGCAGCCGCCCGATCTCAACCGGTTTGCCCTCGGCCAGCTCTCGCACGCAGGCCTGTTCGCACAGATCCTCGGTCGGGCACACACGCGCGCACATCCCACCAAGAATATTTTGATCGAAGATGGTTTTCGCGGCCGCTTCTGGCGTGCCAGTGCTGATTTGTCGGATAAACAGCGGGATGTCGATGTCTGTGGGGCAAGCCGTCACACAAGGCGCGTCGTGGCAGAAATAGCAGCGGTCCGCGGCGACTGCGGCCTCATGCGGGGCGAAGGGTGCATGCAGATCGTCAAAGTTTTCGGCAAGGGTCTCTGCTGGCAGGCGCGCTGCTGCGATGCCGGGGGTCATGGGGCTGGACATGGGTGTCATCCTGTCGTGTTTGATCCCGTCCAGCCTGCCACAGATTTATTTTTTATCAAATGGTAAATTTTTTGCGTTTTGCAAATATGCCCGCAAGCCCCGGGCAGACAGGTCAGAATGCCTCCGGCGGAAGTTTGATTGGACGAAGAAAGTCAAAGGGTTAGATCAGAAATGGAACGGTTCGACCGTGACCCTTTTTCCAAGCGTAAGCGCATCCGCGACATGGATCATCGGCGATACATCGACGTCTGATGCGCCATTTTTCACCAATTCCGCCATACGTTCATAAAGAGCGGGGTATTCGCGATTGGTGCCAGCGGCGATTTCCTTTCCATCAACAATCAGGCGGTCGCCGCCGTCATGCAGGTTCAGCGTGCCTGTCGTTGTTTCCACCGTGATATCCCAGCTTTGCGGGCCTTCCTGGCGCCAGTCAAAGTCACCCGAGACGTTTTCGGTCCATTGCAGTTGTGCTGCAATCGGCGTGTCCCGGTTTTGTGGAAATTGCAGATCAGCGGACCGCAGGTGGATCGGCATCGGCAGGATCTCTGTGATGATCGAAAGGGCGTTGCTTCCGGGGTCAAAAACCCCCATGCCGCCTGGCGCGAAAACCCATTCCTGCCCTGGGTGCCAGCGCCGCACGTCTTCTTTCCAGTTGATATGTGCGCCGGTGATCTGCCGATCCGCCAGCCACGCCTTGGCGGGGGCGACACCTTTGGCCATGCGGCTGTGCCACGTGGTGTAAAGGGTCACGCCAGCCTCTTGCGCCATATCGGCCAGAGCAGATACCTCTGCCAAAGTCGCGCCCGGGGGTTTTTCCAGCATCACATGGCGTCCTGCCGCAATCGCCTTGGCGGCATAGGCGTAGCGGGGCACGGGGGGCAGGCAGAGCGAGATGACGGGAATGTCTGGCCGTTCCGCCAGCAACTGATCGAAATCGCTGAAGGAAGGCACGCCTTCCACCTTTCCCGCACGACTGACTGTCGCGACAAGATCCCAATCGTCGCCATCGTTGATCGCAGGCACATGCTGATCGACGGCGATTTTGCCGATCCCTACCAGACAAATGGGCGTCATCAGTGCGCTTCCTTGCCAACGGCGTTGCCACGATGACCGACAAGAAAGTCAAAGTCTGCCCCGGTGTCCGCCCCCATCACGCGGTCATGGTAAAGCATGGCATAGCCGCTTTCGGGTCGCGGGTTCGCGCCCGATGTTTCGGCGGTCCAGACAGCCATCCGCGCGGCCAGTTCTTCATCCGAGATATCCAGATGCAAGCGCCGCCCCGCTACGTCCAGCTCGATCATGTCACCTGATTGCACGACGGCAAGCGGCCCTCCGACTGCGGCCTCGGGCGAGGTATGCAGCACCACCGTGCCAAAGGCTGTCCCTGACATCCGCGCATCTGAAATCCGCACCATATCGGTGATCCCCTTTTTCAGGATCTTGGGTGGCAGGCCCATGTTGCCCACTTCGGCCATGCCCGGATAGCCGCGCGGACCGCAGTTTTTCAGAACCATGACGCAGGTTTCGTCGATATCGAGATCGTCATCGTTGATGCGCGCCTTGTAGTCGTCGATGTCTTCAAACACGACCGCGCGACCCCGATGCTGCATCAGTTCAGGCGTCGCCGCCGAGGGTTTCAGCACCGCACCACCGGGCGCAAGGTTACCGCGCAGCACGGCAATGCCACCCGATTGGGTAAGAGCTTTTTCCACTGGCAGGATCACATCCTCGTTCCAGTTCCTGACCTGTTTCACCTCGTCCCACATGGACCCACCCGAGACAGTCAGCGCCTCCTTGTGCAAGAGTCCGGCCTCGCCCAGCCGCTTGATCACGACGGGCAGGCCACCGGCATAAAAGAACTCTTCCATCAGGTATTTGCCCGATGGCATCAGATTGACGATTGTTGGAACGTCGCGCCCCAAACGGTCCCAGTCATCCAGGGTCAATTCCACGCCTTTGGTCCGCCCGGCCATTGCCAGCAGGTGGATCACCGCGTTCGTGGACCCGCCAATCGCCGCATTGGTGCGGATCGCGTTTTCGAATGCGTCTTTCGTCATCACATCAGAGGGTTTCAGGTCATCCTTGACCATCTGCACGATCCGCCGCCCCGTCAGATGCGCCATCACGCGGCGGCGGCTATCAACCGCCGGAATCGCGGCATTGCCAGACAGGGCCATGCCCAGCGCCTCGGCCATCGACGCCATTGTGCTGGCGGTGCCCATCGTGTTGCAGGACCCAGGCGAGCGGGACATCGACGCCTCGGCCTCGACAAATTCCTCGGCGGTCATCTCGCCCGCGCGCACAGCTTCGGAGAATTTCCACAGGTGGGTGCCAGAGCCGACACGCTCGCCGCGGAACATGCCATTCAGCATCGGACCGCCAGAGACGACGATGGACGGCAGATCTACCGAGGCAGCGCCCATCAGCAACGCTGGCGTGGTCTTGTCACAGCCGGCGAGCAACACCACGCCATCCATCGACATGCCGCGAATGGCCTCTTCCACGTCCATCGCACAGAGGTTGCGATACATCATGGCGGTCGGGCGCAGACTGGATTCTGCGGGTGAAAACACAGGAAATTCGACGGGAAAACCGCCTGCCTCGTAGATCCCGAACTTTACCTTCTCGGCCAGATCGCGCAGGTGCGCGTTACACGGCGTCAGCTCGGACCAGGTGTTGCAGATACCCACAACGGGCCGTCCGTCCAGCAAATCTGCCGGCAATCCCTGGTTCTTCATCCATGACCGGTGATAGATCGCGTCCTTCGACGACCCCCCGAACCATTCCTGAGACCGCAGTTTGCGGGGCCACTTGGCGGGCTTGAATGCCATATTGAGACTTCCTTTGACGGGGTTGTTGGGCCATCAATACCCTGCGCCACATCCAATTCCAAGGAGCCGTCATGAATACCCACCCACAAAATATGACCAACTGGGCAGAGCGGGTTGATCTGGCCGCGGCGTTTCGCTGGACCGCGCGGTTGAACATGCACGAAGGGGTCGCGAACCACATCAGTCTTGCCATCAATGACAACGGCTCCAAATTCCTGATGAACCCAAATCAAATGCATTTCAGCCGGATCAAGGCGAGCGATCTCATCACCGTAGATGCCAATGACCCCGACACGCTGGCCGGGCCAAATGCGCCTGATCCGACAGCCTGGGGTCTGCATGGGGGCATTCACCGGCTGGTGCCGCATGCGCGCTGCGCGATGCATGTTCATTCGATCTTTGCAACGGTTCTGGCGTCGCTCAGGGACAGCCGCCTGCCACCCATCGACCAGAACTGCGCGACATTCTTCAATCGCTACGTGATCGACGAAGGTTATGGCGGGCTGGCCTTTGAGGAAGAGGGCGAACGCTGCGCGGCACTCTTTTCCGACCCCAAACAAAAGGTCATGATTATGGGCAACCATGGCGTGCTGGTCATCGGGGATAGCGTCGCAGAAACCTTTAACCGCATGTATTATTTCGAACGCGCTTGCGAAACCTACATCCGTGCGCTGCAAACCGGGATGGAATTGCGCGTGTTGCCGGATGATGTCGCCGAAAAGACCGCGCAAGAGCTGGAGGACTATCCTCAGCAGGACATCCGGCATCTGGCAGAGCTGAAAGCGATCCTTGACAGTGAAGGGTCAGACTACAAAAGCTAGGTTTTGCGCAAATTCACCGAATGGCCGGCGTCCTCGTGTTCGGTCAGGCATTCCGCATGATCGCGCAGGACTTCCAGAACACGGCAATCAGCCACGCTGTCACCGCGACATTCCGCGATCATTCGTTTGAGTTCCGCTTGCAGCGCTTTCAGCCGCCCGAGGCGCTGCTCAACCTGTTTCAACTGGCGCTGCGCAATAGAATCGGCGCTGGAACAGGACTGATGGGGGTTGTCCGCAAGCTCCAGAAGTTCGCGAATGGCATCAAGTGGAAACCCAAGCTGACGCGCATGACGAATGAACGCCAACCGGTCCAGATCGGCCGGGTGATAACGCCGCTGCCCACCCTCGGTACGCCCCGGCTCGGGCAAAAGCCCGATCTGTTCGTAATAGCGGATAGTCTGCACCTTGGTCCCGGTGCGTGATCCAAGCGTGCCGATCGTGAACATGGGTGCCTTTCTCTACAGTCGCTATAGGTATCTAGGTGGCGCACGGCCTTTGCGCAATTGGCGGTTCGCCCCCTTTTTCTGTCCAAATAGCGCGCAATCGTAAAGCTGCCCCCGCCCGATCCCTTGCTGCCGGTCTCAGCTGCATTCGTAGATCGTCACACCCTGATCTGTGTTGTCGGGAAACTCAAATTCCAGCGTCGAATGCCGGATGTCAAACGCCTCTGCCAGCATTGCCTTGATGTCCACCTTGATCGCCTCGGCCCGGTCCCGGCTTTCGCGGGCCACAACAATATGGGCGTCAACCGAAACCTGGTCCTCGTGGACCTGCCAAAAGTGCAAATGGTGCAAGTCCTCGACACCCGGAATATCAAGAATCGCGGCAATCAGCACCTCGTTTTCGATCTCTGGCGGGCTGGCCAGCATCAGCAGGCGGACGGTGCTGCCGATCTCGGAGAAGGCGAGGTAGAGAATGTAGACGGCGATGCCGATGGTGATCGCCGGATCAACCCAGCGCATGTCGTAAAGCAGGATCAGCGTGCCGCCGATCATCACCGCAACCGAGGACAGCGCGTCGGACAGGTTGTGCAGGAACAGGGCGCGGATGTTCACGCTGCTCTTCTGCATCGAATATGTCAGCAGGGCCGTGAGCGTATCCACGACCAGCGCCACGCCGCCCAGGATCACGACCCACCAGCCCAGAACCTCGGGCGGGTCGATCATCCGCATCGCACCCTCGTAGGCCAGATAAAGCCCGATCACGATCAGCGTGGTATAGTTGATCAAGGCCGCAACGATTTCGATCCGCTTGTAGCCAAAGGTCATCGTGTCATCGGCGGGGCGGCGCGCGATCTTGCGGGCCCCAAAAGCGATGACCAGCGAAGCCATGTCAGAGAAATTGTGGATCGCATCGGCAACCAGCGCCAGCGACCCGGCAAGGATGCCACCAACAAGCTGTGCCACGGTCAGAAGACCGTTCGCCCAAATCGCGATCGCCACACGCCGATCACCAGACTCGGGATCGAAATGGGCATGTCCGTGATCATGCGGCATTGGTTATCCCTTTGATCTGCCCCCTGCGTTTCGGCATCGGTTCACCAGCCCGTCCAGCAGCGGGTGCGAGGATCGCCACCCTTGCGGCGCGATCAGGCCCGCTGGTGCAAAGACCGCGGCCCTTGGCCTCATCATCGCCTGGGGTCCGGGACTCACTGCATATTGGGCCGGTTGCTTCGCGCCGCATCGGTCTCTTCGTGAACGAATCATCATCGCGAAGGAGGATAGGAGCTACAGCTACTAGAGGTACAAGCCCCCAATCGGGGAAAGATGCGCAACGGTGACCGGGCACTGGGCCAGCCCTTCCTCTGGCGCGGCGGTCAGGCTTCCTGCGTTGCCCGGCAGCCGGCGTAGGTTGAAGCTACGCCCGTTTCTCTAGCGTGGCCACTCCCAGTGCCTCAAGCACCTTTGCCTCGATATGTTCCGCGTTCATGCCTGCGGCATCATACATCGCCTTGGGGCTGGCCTGGTCAATGAACGTGTCAGGCAGCACCATTGACCGGAATTTCAACCCGTGATCAAACACGCCCTCATCCGCCAGAAGCTGCGAAACATGTGACCCGAAACCTCCAACAGCGCCTTCTTCGACGGTGATCAGCGCGTCATGATCGGCGGCCAGGCGCAAGATCAGATCACGGTCCAGCGGCTTGGCAAAGCGCGCATCCGCGACGCTGGGCTTGACGCCCCTGGCCTCAAGCGCTTCGCAGGCTGTCAGGACTTCCTGCAACCGCGTCCCGAATGACAGGATCGCAACCTGCGATCCCTCGCGGATCATGCGGCCCTTGCCGATCTCCAGTGGTTCGGGGTTTTCCGGCATCTCAACGCCCACCCCTTCGCCACGGGGAAAGCGGAACGCGATCGGCCCGTCGTCATGGGCCGCAGCGGTTGCCACCATATGCACCAGCTCGGCTTCATCGGCAGCGGCCATGACCACGAAATCCGGCAGGTTCGCCAGAAAGGCGATGTCAAATGACCCCGCATGCGTGGCACCATCGGCCCCCACAAGCCCAGCGCGATCAATCGCAAAGCGCACGGGCAGGCGCTGGATGGCCACATCATGCACCACCTGATCATAACCACGTTGCAGGAACGTCGAATAAAGCGCGCAGAACGGGCGCATCCCGCCCGCCGCCAGGCCGGCGCTAAAGGTCACGGCATGTTGTTCGGCAATGCCGACATCAAAGCAACGGCTGGCATAGCGGTCCATGAACCTGCTCAGCCCGGTGCCATCGGGCATCGCCGCTGTCACCGCACAGATACGCGGATCATCGGCGGCATGTTTCAGCAGGCTCTCCGCAAAGACCGCAGTGTAAGACGGCGCATTGCTGGGCGCTTTGGCCTGCTTGCCCGTGACGACATCAAACTTGGCCGTCGCATGGCCCTTGTCGCTGGCCCGCTCGGCGGGGGCATAGCCCTTGCCCTTCCTGGTGATCGCGTGGATCAGGATCGGCCCATCAGCGCGCAGTTTGACCGTGCGCAGCACGGACAAAAGCTGCTCCATATCATGCCCGTCAATCGGACCGACATAGGAAAAGCCCAATTCCTCGAACAAGGTTCCGCCGACCGTCATATGCTTGAGCATATCCTTGGCGCGCTTCGCTCCTTCGCGGAACGGCTCTGGCAGCAAGGATACCGCACCTTTGGCTGCGGCCTTGAACTCCTGAAACGGTTCGCCCGCATAGAGGCGCGACAGATAGGATGACATCGCCCCTGTCGGTGGGGCAATCGACATTTCGTTGTCATTGAGGATCACGATCAGGCGCTTGCCCAGATGACCGGCGTTGTTCATCGCTTCATAGGCCATGCCTGCCGACATCGCCCCATCACCGATCACAGCAATCGCATCGCCGCCCTCACCGCCCAGATCACGGGCAACAGCAAAGCCAAGGGCCGCCGATATGGAGGTGCTGGAATGGGCAGCGCCAAAGGGATCATAGGGGCTTTCGGAACGCTTGGTAAAACCGCTGAGCCCGCCTTCGGCCCGCAACGTGCGAATACGGTCACGGCGCCCGGTCAGGATCTTGTGCGGATAGCACTGGTGCGACACATCCCAGATGATCTTGTCCTTGGGCGCATCAAAGACCGCGTGCAGGGCCACTGTCATCTCAACCACACCAAGGCCTGCGCCCAGATGCCCGCCGGTCACCGATACTGCTGCAATCGTCTCAGCGCGCAGTTCATCAGCGAGCTGGCGCAGATCCGCGTCGGACAGGCCTTTCATATCGGCCGGTAGGTTGATGCGATCCAGGATCGGTGTGTGGGGTTGGTCTGACATCACGACCCTTCTTAATGCGTGCGGGCAATCACGAACTGCGCGGCTTCTTTCAGCGTATCCGCGTCGTCGCCATAAGGGGATAGCGCGTCGCAGGCCTCTTCGACCAGTGCCGCGGCGCGGCTTCTCGCCCCGTCAAGGCCCAGCAGGGACACAAAAGTCGCCTTTCCCGCTGCCGCATCCTTGCCCACTGCCTTGCCGACTGTCTCGGCATTGCCGGTCGCGTCCAGAACATCGTCCGTGATCTGGAATGCAAGCCCAAGGAAGGCGCCATAGATCGACAAAGGCTCCCGCTCCGCCTCAGCCATGCGCGGACCAACAAGCGCTGACCAGGTCATCAGCGCACCCGTCTTGGCGGCCTGAAGATCCATGACCTGTTGCAGATCAAGCGGCACCGCAGCCGTTTCGGCAGCGATATCGGCCGCCTGTCCGCCAACCATGCCGCGAACACCCGCGGCATTGGACAGTGACATCAAAAGATTCAGCTTCGCGCGTGGCCCACATTCGGCCTGTAAGAGCAACTCAAAAGCCAAAGCCTGCAAGCCGTCGCCAGCCAGCACGGCTGTCGCCTCATCCCATTTCTTGTGGACCGTCGGTTGCCCGCGACGAAGATCATCATCATCCATGCAAGGCAAATCATCATGGACCAGCGAATAGGCATGGACACATTCCACCGCCGCCGCCGCGCCAGCAGCCGCGACCGGGTTGATCCCCAGCATCCGCGCCGATTCAAGCGCCAGAAACGCGCGTAACGCCTTGCCGCCCGAGGCGGCATAAAGCATCGCCTTCGGTACGTCGCCCTCCAGCCCGCTCAGTGCAAAGCCGATCCGCGCTTCGGCAACCACGGCGGCCTGTGCCAATGCTTTTTCCAACGGCTTGCGTTGAAGTGCTGCAATCCGATATCCCTGTGCGCCCTCAGTCATCGAGTGGCACCGTTCCTGCTGGCGTACCACCTTCACCCAGGGTGATCTTGGCGACTTTTTCTTCTGCCTCTTTCAGCTTGGCTTCGCAGCGGGCCTTCAGTGCCGCACCGCGTTCATAAAGCTTGATGCTGTCGTCCAGGGCCACGTCGCCGCGTTCCAGCTGGCCGACAACCGTTTCCAGTTCCTTGATCGCATCTTCAAAGCTCATCTTGTCAACCTCGCTCATCGGCCTCTCTCCTCCAGAACCTTCACGTGGGCGGCTGCGGAAGCGCCCAATGCTATCAGGTCATACCCGCCTTCGAGGCTCGATACTACCCGGCCTTCGCAATGCTGGTCCGCCAATTCACACAGACGCTCGGTCGCCCAGCCAAAATCCTCGGCGCCAAGGGTCATGCCTGCCAGTGGATCATCCTTATGCGCATCAAATCCAGCAGAGATGATGACAAGCTGCGGAGAAAACGCATCAACACGCGGCAAAACGACCCTCTCCATCACATCGCGAAAGCCCTTTGACCCGGTTCCCTCGGGCAATGGGACATTCAGCACATTGCCAACCCCCACCTCATCCGCGGCCCCGGTGCCGGGGTAAAGCGGCGACTGGTGGGTTGAACAAAACAGGATGCGCGGATCATCCTCGACCAGATCCTGGGTCCCGTTTCCATGATGCACATCGAAATCCACAATCGCCACGCGCTCCAGCCCGTGATGGTCAAGCGCATGTTTGGCGCCAATCGCAACATTGCCGAAGAAACAAAAGCCCATGGCGGTCTGGCGTTCGGCATGGTGGCCCGGGGGGCGCACAGCGGCAAAGGCATTTGCGGCCTCACCTCCCAACACCATATCTACCGCCCGCACCACAGCGCCCGCGGCACGATAAGCCGCCTTCAACGTCCCCACAGACATATGCGTATCTGCATCCAGCGACCGCCAGCCGGCATCAGGGGCAGCGGCCCGAATGGCATCGACATGCGCCTTGGGGTGCGCGCGCAACAGATCGTCCTCTGCCGCCAAAGGGGCCTTCACCCGCTGCAAATCGACGTCTTCCAGCGCACCCAGAACCGCATCCAGTCGTGCCACCTGTTCAGGATGGCCGGGTGGCGTCACATGGTCCGCGCAATCTTCATGAAAAATCAAAGCTGTTGTCATGCGCCCAAAAGACGAAATTCAGATGGGAATCACAACAGTCTTCTTGATTTCGAAGGACATCCAACTTGTGATGCCGGATACTGCGCGGTTTCGGACGTAAACTCAGCCAAACTACCCTTCGTCAACCGCGCGGCGAAGGTCACGAAAGAGCCTTGAGTGCCGGAGGCTGCAACATGCATGAATGTGCCGATTGCCCTTGAAATGAAAAAATAACAAAGCTGCGGCAAACTGCGCTACGTTGCATTGAACGGCAATAGGTTCGACCAGAAAATGTTTGAAAACTTGAACTGGGCGGCAATCGAAGGCATCGCGTCAGTTGCAGGTGCATTAGGTGTGGTGCTCTCTATCATCTTCCTGATCTATGAGGTGCGCCACAATGCACGCGCAATTGAGGGCGCGACTGTCCAATCCTTGATGACTTTGGAGCGGGAGGTATTTGGTCTGCTCGCAGAGAATGCTGAGCTGATGACCAAAGGAGGCGCGACCCCTGCCAGTCTGTCCGAGGTCGAGCAGTATCAGTATGAACGCGGTGTTGGAACATACTTCTCCCTGATCTACTCCGCCTACATGCAACATGAACGTGATCTGGTCGAAGATGAGGTGTGGGATGCTTATCTCAATGCCCTTGCACGACATATGCTGGCTCCCGGATTCTCGGAGGCTTGGTCCCGGATCAGCGTCGGTTATCCCAAGAGCTTTCAAGACCTTATCGAGGCGAAATTTCCTCATTCTGCCTCGGCGAAGAGCATCACATGACGTCAAAAAGCAAAGGGCAGACGCTGCTCGAAAACGCATACAAGCTAGCGACACCGCAAGACAACAAGGCATATTACAACGAGTTTGCCAGGACTTATGATGCCGAATTTGCCGACGCTTTGGGCTGGGAATACCCAAATGCCATCGCAGCAGTTTATCGAGAGCATGCAAACGCAGACGACCTGCCAATCGCAGATATCGGCTGTGGGACAGGCCTGGTGGCGGAGGCGTTAGGATGCATGCCGGAACAGATTGACGGCATTGATATCTCCGCAGAGATGTTGGCGGCAGCGCAAAGCAAATCCCTGTACCGCAACACGATCCTGGCCGATCTGTTGGCGGATCTCGCGCCAATCAAGAACGACTATGGAGCCGTCGTGTCCGCAGGAACATTCACGTCCGGGCACTTGGGGCCGGAACCACTTGAACACCTTCTCGACATCGCGCGACCCGGCGCTCTATTCGTCATTGGTGTGAACAAAGCGTTCTATCTCAAAGTCGGTTTTGACACGGTCATCCGTGATCTTGAAACGAGCAGCGCCATAACCAACCTCAGAGTGATCGAAGTTCCCATGTACAACAAGGCCGGTCACGATCACTCATCGGATACAGCATATGCTATCTGCTATCGGAAAAGACAGGCTGGTTGACGCTATGTGCAAAGAGGCATGCGCCGCGGGATTGATACCGAGGTCCCGAACGTGCGCTCCAACCACATGTTGCCAGTTCCCCTAGCCCATGACGACTGATCGCATTGGGGTGAGAAACGCCGAGAAGAAAAAGATGGCCCCTTACTCCGGCGCCAGCATATACCCCGCCCCGCGGACGGTTTGCAGATAACGCGGCTGCTTGGGGTCCACCTCGATCTTGCGGCGCAACCGTGTGATCTGCACATCGACTGCACGTTCCTGCGTCTGCCCGCCTGATCGGCTGAGTTCCTCAACCAGTCGCGTCCGCGTCACGGGTTCACCCGGGCAACCCGAGAAAATTCGCATGAGCTGGCTCTCGGTCGCGGTCAGCCGGACCAGCTCATCGCCATGCCACATCTCGCCTCGTTCTATGTCATAGCAAACAGGGCCCATGTTCAGGACTTTGGGCAACACCACGGCCGGCTCTGCCGCTGGCACCCGGCGCAAAATCGCATTGATGCGCAGCAACAGTTCCTTGGGCTCGAACGGTTTGGCCAGATAGTCATCCGCCCCCGCCTCAAGCCCGGTAATCCGGTCATCGGTCCCACCCTTTGCGGTCAGCAGCATGATTGGCGTCGTGATCGTCTGGCGCAGATCACGGCACAGCGCCATCCCGTCCTCGCCCGGCATCATCACATCCAGCACGATCAGATCGAACTCCAGCCCCGAAAGGATGCGGCGCGCGTGGGCGGCGTCGCGGGCGGTGCTGACCAGAAAGCCCGCGCGCATCAGGAATTTCTGCAACAGACCGCGAATACGCTCATCATCATCTACGATCAGCAGGTGGGCGTCATCGTTATTCATTCCGGCCTATCCTTCATCGCCTCATAATGGTGGCGCGTTTCTTCATCCATCATCGCTTCCAGCACCTGCCGGAATCCGGCAACCGCCGCCGGACCCGCGGCGCGATACGCAGCGCGCATCCGGTCGCGCTGGGCATCCGATAGTTCACGCTCCAACGCGGCACCCGCTTCTGTCAAATGCAAATGGCGTTCGCGTTTGTCGCGTTGCCCGACTTTACTGGCGACCAGGCCGTCCTCGATCAGGGTTCGCAATACGCGATTGAGGGACTGTTTTGTAACGCCGAGAATGGACAGCAGATTGTTCACCGTCGTTTCCGGGCTGCGATGAATGAAATGGATGGCGCGGTGGTGAGCCCGGCCATAGGATTTCTGCGCCAGGATCCGGTCCGGATCAGCGGTAAAGCCGCGATAGGCAAAGAACATTGCCTCAATCCCCTTGCGCAATTGCTCATCTGTCAGAAACAGCAGGCTTTGGCCCATCTGCGGTGGCAATCCGTCATTCATGCGCGACTTCCCTTCGATCCTGGGTATCACAATACGTCAGCTTTGTTGACATTCCAAGAATCAACTGGTAGCGAAATGCAGAAACTACGCAATATTATGTCCGAAACGGACCTACATGCGTAATAAATGCAAATCGCGATGGAGGGTACGATGGCCGGCGCATATGATGACAGAGACGGAAAGATCTGGATGGACGGCCAGCTGGTCGATTGGCGCGCGGCGCAGGTCCACGTCCTGACACACGCGATGCACTATGCGTCGTCGGTCTTTGAGGGCGAACGGTGCTATTCCGGCAAGATCTTCAAATCGCGTGAGCATTCGGAGCGTCTGATCAAATCAGGCCAGCTCGTCGATTTTGAGATCCCTTATACGGTAGATGAAATCGAAGCGGCCAAGCAAGAAGCGCTCAAAGCCAACGGCCTGAGCGACGCTTATGTGCGTGCGCTAGCCTGGCGCGGGTCTGGCGAAGACATGGGTGTCGCTGCCGCGCGCAACCCTGTCCATCTGGCGGTCGCCGTTTGGGAATGGGGCAATTATTACGGTGACGCCAAGATGAAGGGGGCCAAGCTGGATATTGCCAAGTGGAAACGGCCCAGCCCGGAAACCGCGCCATCGCAGGCAAAGGCGGCAGGCCTCTACATGATCGCCACCATGTCCAAACACGCCGCTGAGGCGAAAGGCTGTTCCGACGCCATGATGTTCGACTATCGCGGCTACGTGGCCGAAGCGACAGGCGCCAACATCTTTTTCATCAAGGATGGTGAAGTTCACACGCCCAAGGCGGACGCTTTTCTGAACGGCATCACGCGGCAGACCGTCATCGGCATGCTGCGCGACAAGGGACTGACCGTGCATGAAAGGGTCATCATGCCGGAAGAGCTGGAAGGGTTCGAGCAATGCTGGCTGACCGGCACGGCGGCCGAGGTCACGCCGGTTGGGCAAATCGGCGACTACAGTTTTGACGTTGGCGCGATTACGCGGGAAATCGCGCAGGATTACGAAAAACTGGTCCGCGCCTAGTTCACTTTCCCACGACTCATAAGGGGCGCATCTGCGCCCCTTCTTCATTTGCTAGGGCTGCATTCCGCGCGCAAACCGCGTGTAGAACTTCGCCCGCTGGTCCCAATCCCGCTTGCGGCGGCGACGCTGAAGGGCCAGCGTGGCATGGCTTGGGCGGTCCTGCCGTTCAATCGTCACGGCACGCATCATCATCGCAGTTGAAACAGTCCGTGGTCTGTCCAGTAAATGCTTTTTCATGTCGTCCTCCGATCTGAGGGGTATTATAGCACAGATGCACGGGGATTTCCCCCCCTCTTGCCACCCCGCAACCTGGCATGAGCGGTCGCACTGCATTGTGCAGCGCTGCAATTTTTCCAAAATTGTGTCCGATGCGGCGACAATAAACCTGTGAATGCGGCAGGCGAAGCCAAAGTTCGGTCCGGATTTCGTGAGATACCGGGGCTGAATAAAAGGTAAAAGGTTTCATGGTCGCTCCTGATATCTTCAACATCCATCCCGTCGTGGACAAACCAAAGCCCTCTGACAGCGAAATACGCCTGCGCCGTATGCTCAAGGCGTCTCCGCAGGACCTCTGGTTGGATACGTTGCGCCGTACGAAGAATAACGCGCATGACGGCTTGGTTTACTGGATGCTGAACCAGACTGAGTGCGATTTTGCCATCGCTGCCCATGCATTCTACCGCAGCAATCCAGCACAATTCCTTGATACACCCCGACCGCTGCCGCTGCGCCCCGGGCCATCGGATGTCTTTGCACTGGTCCTGTTGAACTGGGATACCGGGTCCTACCGGTCCCATCAGTTGCAGGTTGATGTCATCGATGCCGATCCGCGTTTGATTTCCCGGACAAGGCAAAAGGCAATGGTGCATCCACACGGATCCCTGCCATTCAGGATCCCGGAGCGGCTCCTGGAACCGACAGGCGGTGTGCCGATGAAGCTGCCCCGACATCTGCTGCCGGACGAGGTGCCGCACCTGTGGTCACTTTATCGGGAACTGGGACTGACGGTAGATGCCGTGCCACCGGGTATCGGCCGCAGGATCGCGCACGCCAAGTCGGCCTTTCGCCGGGTCAGGCGAGGGCCACAGCGCGCCTGACCTCAGGACCCGACATTTCCGGTTGCCTTGCGCTGCTGGGCGCGTTGCAGGCCCAAAGCCCGCTCACGCCAGATAATCAGCACGCCCGCAGCAATGACGATACCAGCGCCGATCAGCATGGTCCCGGTCGGCACTTCGTCAAAAATGAAATAGCCGATCAACAGCGCCAGGATCATCGAGGTATAGTCAAACGGCGCAACCAGCGACGCATCAGCATAGCGATAGCTGGACGTCAGGAAAATCTGTCCGGTGCCGCCCAGCAATCCGGCGATGACCAACAAGGCTGCCATCTGCCACGACGGAACGACCCAACCCCAGGGCAAGGTAAAAAGCGCCATCACAGACGAGGTGATCGTGAACCAAAAAACGATTGCAGCAGTGGTTTCCGTTGCCACCAGCTTGCGCACAAAGACCTGCGCAAGGGCGGCCAGAACAGCGCCCATCAGGACAACGACGGCGCCCAGCGTCTCGGCAGTATTGAGCGCAGCGCCCACAGACAAACGCGGCGACAGCACGATTAACACGCCCACCATGCCCATTGCCACGGCAGACAACCGAAAGGCGCGCACGTTTTCATTCAGGAACATCGCGGCAAAGACGACAACCAACAACGGGGCGGCGTAGCCGATTGCGGTGACCTCTGGCAAGGGCAACAACCCAAGCCCGGTAAACCCAAGCCCCATGGCCGATGTGCCCACAAGCCCGCGCCAGACATGCCCCATCGGGTTTGCGGTTTTCCAGCCGTCGCGCAGCTCATGCCGGATCGCGAGCCATCCCAGAATGATCGGCAAGGCAAAGAAGGACCGAAAGAAAACCGCCTGCCCCGGTGGCACGTCCTGGGATGCGGCTTTGACCAGACTGGCCATGCCCATGAACATGCAGACCGACATGATCTTGAAAACAATACCGCGGAGTGGCTGCATGGGGTTTCCTTTCGTGGCGACACTAAGGCGTGATTGCACCACATTGAAGCCTTTTTCCCTTGCTAATCGCTGGCGTTAGGGTATCGAAAACCCCAGCAGTATAAGAAGCGGTCCATGCAAGACAAAAAACAGACCCCCGTTAACATGACCCCTCGTGACTGGGTCCAGATTCTGGCCAAATACCGCGAACCCAGCAGTATCCGCAGCAGCTTTGAGCTTGGCGTCAGCCTGATCCCCTTTGTGGTGCTTTGGATACTTGCCACCTGGGTCGCCCAATACAGCTACTTTGCGGCGTTTTTGATTTCGGCGGCAAACAGCCTGTTTCTGCTGCGGCTCTTTTGCATCCAGCACGACTGCGGCCATGGGTCGTTCTATGGCAACCGCAATGTCAGCGATTGGGTCGGACGGGCCTTGGGTGTTGTCACCCTGACCCCCTATGACGTCTGGCGGCGCACCCATTCGATCCATCACAGCCACGCCGGTGATCTCGATCAACGCGGCATCGGTGATGTGATGACCCTGACGGTCGAAGAGTATCACCAGCGCACTGCTTTCGGGCGCTTTCTTTATCGCGCCTATCGTCACCCGTTGGTCATGTTCGGCCTGGGACCGACCTATATCTTTATCCTGCAAAACCGACTGCCCGTCGGTCTGTCGGGGCGCAAATACTGGGTCAGCGCCATGGGCACAAACGCTGCAATCGTCGCGATACTGGGCGCGATTGTGTTCTTTGGTGGCCTGCAAGCCCTGTTCCTGGTGTTCCTGCCAACAACCCTGATCGCCGCTTCCATCGGCGTCTGGCTGTTCTACGTCCAGCACCAGTTTGAAACGACGCATTGGGAACAATCCGAAGACTGGCAGCTGCACGATGCAGCCCTGCACGGCAGTTCACATTATGACCTGCCACCGGTCCTGCGCTGGTTCACGGCCAATATTGGTATCCACCATGTCCACCACCTTTACAGCCGGATTCCTTTCTACCGCCTGACCGAGGTTTTGCGCGACCATAGTGAGTTGGTCGACGTCAGCCGCATGACCATTGCTCAAAGCATCAAATGTGCGAGCCTTGATCTTTGGGATGAAAAGTCAAAGCGGTTGGTGTCATTTGCCACCGCGCGCAAGATGGCCGCCTAACCGGGCGCCACACGCAGCACTTCACCGGCATCCAGCAACACCAGAACAGCACCGTCATCCAGGATTTCCACGTCCCGGATGCGGCCCACATCCCGCAACAGCCGCTCTTCACCAATGACGCGGCCATTGCGCAGCTTCAGCCGTACCAGACCGCCGGGGTTCAGCGATGCAATCAGCAGATCACCCTGCCAATCGGCGTAAGGCCCATCGTAAAACATCATGCCACCGGGGGCGATGACAGGGTCCCAGTAATAGACGGGCTCTTCAAAGCCCGGCGCCCGCGCCCGGCCCTGCCCCACGTCAGAGCCACCATAATTGATCCCGTAGCTGACTGCGGGCCAGCCATAGTTCAACCCCGCCAGCGGGCGGTTCAGCTCATCCCCGCCGCGCGGCCCATGTTCAATCGTCCACAAACCGCCGGGGCCAATTGCCGCCCCCTGCATATTGCGGTGGCCCAGCGACCAGACCAGATCATTGCCCGCCCGCCCCACAAAAGGATTATCCGCAGGCACCGTCCCATCGGCATTCACGCGGATCACCTTGCCATGGGTCGTCTCGATATCCTGCACCAATGTGCCGCCGTCCCCGGCACCGCGATCCCCGGTGGTGATCCACACCGTGCCATCGGCCATCGGGATGATGCGGCTGCCAAAGTGGCGGCCACCGCGCGCCGGGTTGTCCTGAACAAAGATATCCGTGGCATTGCTGACGCGGCCATCGGCCTCCAGCACCCCACGCGCTGCGGCGGTCACCACCCCGCCGCGCACCCGCTTTGAGTAGGTCCAGAAGATCGTCCGGTCATGCGCAAACCGGGGTGACACGGCCACATCCAGCAACCCACCCTGCCCTTGGGCGGCTACATCCGGCAACCCCGGCAAAGGGGCAGAGATACCGCCACCGGCATTGATGACCCGCAGAGCGCCCGGCTTTTCCGTCACCAGGAACTGACCATTGCCCAGCGGGGCAATCCCCCAGGGGCTGTCCAGGCCTTCGGCAAACACCGCAACCGAAACAGGTGTCTGGGGCAAGGCAGGTGCGCGGGTCTGTTCGGCAAAGGCAGGGGCGAAATCGGCGTTGGCCGGGCCTTGCGCGACCTGCGCCTGCGCCATTGCCGGCAACAGCATCACGGCCAGAATACGGATCATCGTCAGCCCTCCTTCAACCTCAAGATAGCCCAGCGCGCCGCGTCGGCCACCGCAAGATCAGGGTCATCAACCAAAGGTGAAATAGCCGGGACCAGTGCTGCATCGCCCGAATTGCCAATCGCATAAGCCACATTGCGCACAAATCGGTCCCGGCCAATCCGCTTGATCGGCGAGCCGGAAAACAGCGCGCGAAACCCCGCGTCGTCCAGGGCGGCCAATTCCGCCAAGGGTGGCGCGATCAGATCATCCCGCGCGGCGAGCCTGGCATCCCGCCCTTCACGGGCAAACTTGTTCCACGGACAGACGGCCAGACAATCATCGCAGCCATAAATGCGATTGCCCATCAAGGCGCGCAACTCCTCATCCACCGGCCCTTTATGCTCAATCGTGAGGTAGGAAATGCAGCGGCGCGCATCCAACTGATAAGGGGCCGGAAACGCCGCTGTCGGGCAAATGTCGAGACATGCTGTGCAAGACCCACAGTGACTGACCTCAGCCGCATCAGGTTCCAGTTCTACGGTCGTAAAAATCGCCCCGAGAAAGAACCAGTTCCCCAGATCACGGCTCAGCAGATTGGTATGCTTGCCCTGCCAGCCAAGCCCCGCCGCTTGCGCCAGTGGTTTTTCCATCACAGGCGCGGTGTCCACAAACACCTTGATCTCGGCCTCCGGGACCTGTTCAATCAGCCACCGCCCCACGCGCTTCAACCGCTTCTTGACCACATCATGATAATCACGATTTTGCGCATAAACACTGATCGCCCCGCGATCGGGCCGTGCCAACACCGCCATTGGGTCATGCTCAGGCGTGTACCGCTCTGCCAGCATGATGATCGTCCGCGCGTCAGGCCACAATGCCGCAGGACTTGACCGCCAGTTCATCCGCTCGGCCATCCACCCCATCTGCCCGTGCTGTCCTGCGTCGACAAAGCCCTGCAACCGTTGGGGCAACTCCGGCACAGCATCAGGCCTGCACACACCCACCGCCGCGAACCCGGCCTCTTGCGCATGGGCGACGAGCTGCTCTTTCAAACTTCTCATGTTGAAAAATACCTCGGGGGGAGGCCCGAAGGGTCGGGGGGCTGGCCCCCTCTAAAAATCCAGATCAGCATAATGCGCAGCAGGCTGAAACCCCGGCACCTCATCGGCGAGGATCGACCGGAATGCCGGACGGGATTTGATTTTGGCGTACCAATCCTTCAACGCCTCATGGCGGTTCCAATCCACATCGCTGGTATAATCCAGACACGACAATTGCGCCGCCGCCGCAAAATCTGCCATCGTCATTTCATTGCCCGCCAGCCATCGCCGTTCATCCAGCAACCGCGCCATGTAATCCAGATGATATTTGATCGCCCTCGCCCCGGCTTTCACGTTGGTGCTGTCGGGATAGCCCGTCCCCATCACCTTGCGATGGACGCGCTCTCCGGTCAGCTTGGTGGTGACATCATGGTAAAACTTGTCATCAAACCAGCCCACCAGACGGCGGACCTCGCAACGGGCATCGGGTGACTTGGGCAACAGGGCCGGCGTCGGATGGGTTTCTTCGATATATTCGCAAATCGCCACACTGTCAGACATCGTGCGACCATCCATTTTCAGAATTGGGATTTTGCCCGCCGGATTCCGGCGCAGGAAATCCGGGTCTTGCTCCCAGTAGCGTTCTTCAACCAGAACCACTTCGATCTTCTTTTCCCCCAGACACAGGCGGACTTTGCGGGAAAAAGGCGACAGGGGATAATGGTAGAGAGTGTTCATGGGGCGGACTCGCGAAAGGGACTACCCCTTCAATGCCGCAACCAAGAGCCCTGTTCAATGCCCGCGTTAGCTTTCAAAGCAATCCGCGCGCCCGTCCGCCGCAATAGTGGCTGCGCCGCTGATTATCGATGCGGCACGATTGCGGGTAAAGGTGCTGGGGTTGCTGGCCGAGCGGTTCTTGGGCGAGGGCAGGATCGCCGCCAGACGGGCCGCCTGCCTGGGCGACAGATCGGCGGCATCCACTCCGAAATAATGTCGCGCCGCGGCCTGCACGCCAAAGACACCCTCGCCGAATTCGACAACATTCAGATAAATCTCGACAATGCGGCGCTTGGACCAGACCGCTTCGGTCAGCGGCGTCCACACTGCCTCAATCGCTTTGCGCAACCAACTGCGCCCCTGCCACAAGAACACGTTCTTGACGACCTGCTGAGAAATGGTCGAGGCCCCCCCGCGCCCGCGCTCTACGGCGGACTGGATTGCGTTTACATCAAGCCCCCAATGCAGGCAGAAATTCGCGTCCTCGGCAGCAACGACAGACCGCGCCATGGCCGAGGCGATATCTTCCATCGCGACCCATTCCTGCTGCACAGTGGAAAGGCGACGGCCCTCGGCGCGCATGTAAGGTGTCGTCGGGGGGTTGATAACGGTGTAAAGCAGCGTCCAAAGAAGCGCGAAGGCGAACACACCCAAAGCACCCCATAGAAACACCCGGCGAACGAACCGCCGGACCCGGGCGACCAGCCCCAGTTTTTCGGTTTTCTTCGCTGGTTTCTTCTTGAGCGCCGGTTTCTTTGTCGGTCGCTTTTTTGCTGTGCGCGTCTCTGCCATCACTGAACCTTAAGCCATGGCAGCCGTGAACCGGTCAAGGCGATGCCCCGCCCCCACGCGCATTTTGGCGCGGGGGCGTGGCATTTATTCCGCAGGGATTGCCCTGTCCTCGGCGCTCAGTGGTGCGGGCAGATGCACCAGCATCTCTTTCGGACAAACCTGAATGAAATGCGCCTTTTCGATATCCCAGTGTTGAAGGAGATCAGCGGCCTTGCGGCTGCCGGTTTCGATCGCATGGCGTTCGATCAGGTCTTTCAACTGGTCGTGCCAATGGTCCACCGTCACCGGATTGGTCACCAGCGTTTCCATGTTGATCAGATCGGCGGCCTGCCCGTCGGGATCATGAAGATAGGCCATGCCCCCGGTCATCCCGGCCCCGAAGTTCGCGCCAATCGTGCCAAGGATCACCGCCACACCACCGGTCATGTATTCGCACCCGTTGGTGCCACAGCCCTCAATCACCACTTTCGCGCCAGAGTTCCGCACCGCGAACCGTTCGCCCGCGCGACCGGCGGCAAAAAGGTAGCCGTCGGTGGCCCCATAAAGCACCGTGTTGCCGATGATCGTGTTTTCGGACGCGACCAGCGGGCTGACCATCGGCGGGCGCACGACAATCGTGCCGCCCGACAGACCCTTGCCGACATAATCATTGGCGTCACCCGACACTTCCAGCTTCAGCCCCGGCGCCGCAAAAGCCCCCAGCGACTGCCCGGCAGAGCCACGCAATTTCACCGTCAGGTGATCGGGCTGCAACGCATTGCGCATGCCAAACTGCTGCACGATATGGCTCGATGTCCGCGTGCCGATGGTTCGCAGCGTGTTCTGCACCGCATAATCCAGCTGCATCTTTTCACCATCTTTCAGGAAGCGTTCTGCGTCCTTCACGATCTGTGCATCCAGCGTGTCATCCACAGGGTTGCGCGGCTTGTTGCGGTCATAGGTGATCTTGTTGGCCCCATCGACCGTGATCAACAACGGATTGAGGTCCAGATCATCCAGATGGGCAGAACCACGCGATACCTGCGTCAGCAGGTCCGCACGGCCAATGACCTCATCCAGAGACCGTGCGCCGATGCTTGCCAATATCTCACGGACTTCAGTGGCGTAGAATGTGATCAGGTTCACAACCTTGTCGGCACTGCCCGTGAACTTGTCGCGCAATGCCTCGTCCTGCGTACACACGCCCACGGGGCAGGTGTTCGACTGGCACTGGCGCACCATGATACAGCCCATCGCGATCAGCGCGGCGGTACCGATGCCGTATTCTTCGGCGCCCATCATTGCGGCCATCACAATGTCACGCCCTGTGCGCAGACCACCATCCGTGCGCAGCGTGATCCTTTCACGCAGGTTGTTCATGGCCAGCACCTGATGGGCCTCGGTCAGGCCCATTTCCCAGGGCAGACCAGCGTATTTGATCGACGTGGCCGGAGATGCACCCGTCCCGCCGTTGTGGCCTGAAATCAGGATCACATCGGCCTTGGCCTTGGCCACGCCAGCGGCAATCGTACCGACACCAGACGACGACACCAACTTGACCGTCACCTTGCAACGCGGGTTGATCTGCTTGAGATCATAGATCAGCTGCGCCAAATCTTCGATCGAATAGATATCATGGTGGGGGGGTGGTGAAATCAGGGTCACACCCTTGGTGGAATGGCGCAGGCGGGCGATCAGGTCAGTGACCTTCATTCCCGGCAGTTGTCCACCTTCACCGGGTTTGGCCCCCTGGGCGACCTTGATCTCCAACTCCTCACAGGCATTCAAATACTCCGCCGTCACGCCAAAACGGCCAGAGGCCACCTGCTTGATCTTCGCAGACGGATTGTCGCCGTTGGGTTCGGGATTGAAATGTGCGGGGTCTTCGCCACCCTCACCACTGTCAGACTTCGCCCCAATCCGGTTCATTGCGACGTTCAGTGTTTTGTGTGCCTCGGGGCTCAGTGCCCCAAGCGACATACCCGGGGTCACGAAACGCTTGCGGATGGCGGTGATGCTTTCCACCTCTTCAATCGGGACCGGCTTGCCCAATGGCTTGATCGCCAGCAGGTCCCGCAAGTGAATGGGTGGGTTTGACTGCATTGATTTGGAAAACTGCTGCCAGAGCGAATAGCTGGCGTTGTTGCAGGCCGCTTGCAGCATATGCATGGTCTGCGCTTCCCAGGCGTGCTTTTCGCCCGACCGACGGGCCTTGTAAAAGCCGCCGATCGGCAACACGTCAGAGCCGCCTTTCCAGCCCTTCGCATGGACCTCTTCCAGCTTGGTCTGGATCCCGTTCGTACCGATGCCGGAAATACGGCTGTGCATCCCGGGGAAGAATTCCGCTACCATCGCGCGGCTCAGGCCGACCGCTTCAAAATTCAGACCACCCCGATAGGACGACAGGACCGAAATGCCCATCTTCGACATGATCTTGAGAAGGCCCGCATCAATCGCCGCACGATAGCGGTTCATCGCCTCGGTCAGCGTGCCATCTATCAGGCCGCGCCGCAGACGGTCGGCAATGGAATCCTGCGCAAGATAGGCGTTCACGGTGGTCGCACCACAGCCGATCAGCACCGCAAAGTAATGCGGATCAATGCATTCCGCCGCACGCACGTTGATCGAACAGAAGGTGCGCAATCCTTTTGACGTCAGCCCCGAATGCACCGCAGAAGTGGCAAGGATCATCGGCATCGGCAGTTGATAGGCCGATTGGTTCTGATCTGTCAGCACGATGTGGCCCGCACCCGAACGCACGGCATCTTCTGCCTCGGCACGGATACGTTGCAGGCCCGCGTTCAGCGCGCCCGGACCCTGCTCAAAAACACAGTCGATGACTGCAACGCTGTCACCGAAGTGGCGCACCATCTCGTCAAATTCGGCATTGCCGACAAAGGGGCTCTCAAGCTGCAGGATTTCGGTCTGCGATGAATCCTCATCCAGCACGTTCTTGAGGTTGCCGAACCGGGTCTTGAGCGACATCACGCGGCTTTCGCGCAAGCTGTCAATCGGTGGGTTGGTCACCTGAGAGAAATTCTGACGGAAGAAATGTGACAGCGGGCGATAGGTCTTCGACAAGACCGCCGAGGGCGTGTCATCGCCCATCGACGCAATCATTTCCTTGCCGTCCTCGGCCATCGGGGCCAGGACCTGCTCCAGTTCTTCGATACTATAGCCGGCAGCCACCTGACGGGTGCGCAGCTCTGCCCCTTCAAACAGCGCCTTCTCCGGCACATCGCGCATGATATCGTTGAGGTCCACGACCTTCTCGACCCACGCACCAAAGGGCTGCGCGGCGGCAAGGACATCTTTCAGTTCCTCATCGTGGAACAAGCGGCCTTCCTGCATGTCCACGGCAATCATCTGACCCGGGCCCAGCGCGCCTTTTTCAACGACGGCGGCCTCATCCACAGGCACCATGCCCACCTCGGAGCCCGCGACCAACAGGCCATCGCCGGTCACGACATAACGCAAGGGGCGCAGGCCATTGCGGTCGAGACCACCGCAGACCCAACGTCCATCTGTCATCGCCAATGCAGCCGGGCCATCCCAGGGCTCCATCACGGCGTTGCAATAGCCATACATATCCTGCCAGGCCTGTGGCATTTCAACGGCCTGCTGAGACCACGCCTCTGGCACCATCATGGTCTTGGCCATGGGGGCATTGCGGCCAGCCCGGACCAGGACTTCAAACACGGAATCAAGCGCAGAGCTGTCAGACGCGCCCGAAGGAATGATCGGTTTGATATCCTCGGCCTTGTCACCAAAGGCATTCGACGCCATGCGAATTTCATGGCTCCGCATCCAGTTCACATTGCCCTTCAGCGTGTTGATCTCGCCGTTATGGGCCAGCATACGGAATGGCTGGGCCAGCGACCATTGCGGGAAGGTGTTGGTGGAATAACGCTGGTGATAGATCGCAAAAGCGCTCTCAAACCGCGCATCCATCAGATCGGGATAGAATTCCGCCACCTGCTCGGCCAGCATCATGCCTTTGTAGATCAGCGACCGGCAGGACAGTGAACAGACGTACATGCCCACAATACCCGAGGCTGTCGCCGCCTTTTCGATCCGGCGGCGAATAATATAAAGCTCACGCTCGAACTGTTCTTCATCCAGACCTTTTTCATTGCGGATCAGGATCTGCTCGATCTCGGGGCGGGTCGCGTTGGCCTTGTCGCCCAGCACTTCGGTGTTCACCGGCACATGGCGCCAACCGTAGATGTAATGACCCATGCGCAGCACTTCGCTTTCCACAATCGTGCGGCAGCGTTCCTGGGCGCCAAAGTCAGTTCGCGGCAGGAAGATCTGACCAACGGCAATCAGGTGGTCCTGATCCGGCTCGTGGCCCGTGCGCTGAATCTGGTCATAAAAGAACGGCACGGGGATCTGCACATGAATACCCGCGCCATCGCCGGTCTTGCCATCAGCATCTACAGCGCCCCGGTGCCAGACGGCTTTCAGCGCATCAATGCCCTTTTCGACAACATCCCTTGACGGTGTACCGTCAATCGACACCACAAGGCCCACACCACAAGAGGCATGCTCGTCATCGTCCTTATAAAGGCCATGCGCAGCCATCGAACGACGCTTGGCTTGCTCGGCGGCGACCCAGTGTTCGTCATAAGTTGTCATTTTGCGTTTCCTTTCATGGGCGGCATCACCACGCGGGGTGAACCAGCTTTTTGGTCGCCAAGAGAGCGCGGCTCTCGGGGGCAGAGAGTTTGTTCAGGGCTAGCGCCGTTTTCACGGTCGATACCTTGATTCAATGACATTGCATTCGAACTTCGGACGGTCCGAAAAGAAGCCCGATTCACCGGGGTAGATGAATTCCACAGGCGACATATCAATCACCTCAGAGGGGTCATCCTGCGGCCAGACTTCGCCAAAAAAGAACAGACGGTGTTTCTCGCTCACGAACTGCCGGCCGTCGCTGGCGTCGATGACGTTGCCCTCACCATCGATGGTGCGGCCCTGAAACTCGGTGTTCAGCAGGATTTCTCCGTCAATCTCTGTTGTTTCGCCGGTCAGCAGGTCATAACCCACGTTCCGTTCGGTCCCGGTTTCGGTTTCCAGCGTGAAATCCCAGGTGTCGATCTGGTTGGCGAACAGTTCGGTCAGTGATGCAGGGTCTTGGGAAGGTGTCATCAGGCGCTGATTGCCGGTGACCTTATAGGCCTCCAGCCATTGAAACTCGGCATCGACCTTTTGCACGCTGAACACGCCCGCCTGGGTAATCAGCGCGATCCAGCGATCACCGGGATCATCGGCATCGCATTGCCAGACATTCGTCATGACGCAGCCCTTGTTCTGTACGGTCAATAGGGCCTCGCACCCCTCTGGCGCACCAAAGCTTTGCTGGGCAGCGGCGGGCGAGGCCGCAGCCAGTGCGGTCAGGATCATCCAAGGCTTCATCATTTGGTTCCCTTCCAGGTCATCATTGCTGCCGATTGATTAAGTGAGGCGCCCGACGCAAGTCCGGTGCTATTCGGCCGCCACAGAGGCCGTCTGGCCCAGATATTCCAACATCGCAGTGGCCGCGTCACGCCCGTCGCGGATCGCCCAGACAACAAGCGAAGCCCCGCGCACGATATCACCGGCGGCATAAACGCCCTCAAGGCTGGTGGCCCCGGTGGTAAAGTCCGCCTTCACCGTGCCCCAACGGGTTACTTCCAGCCCATCGACGCCCCACAACTTTGGCAGGTCCTCAGGCTCAAATCCCAACGCCTTTATCACGATGTCCGCGCCCTCGACATAATCAGACCCTTCAATCAGCTCCGGTGACTGGCGCCCCGTTGCATCGGGCGCACCAAGGCGCATTTTCTGCACCTTCACACCGGTCACCGGGTCGCCTGAAAATCCATTGGGCGCGGCAAGCCAGACGAATTCCACGCCTTCTTCCTCGGCATTCTGCACCTCGCGCTGCGATCCGGGCATATTGGCGCGGTCGCGGCGGTATAGGCATTTGACGCTTTCGGCACCTTGCCGCACGGCAGTCCGAACACAATCCATGGCGGTATCACCGCCGCCAATGACAACAACGCGCTTGCCCACCGCATTCAGCTCACCGCTGTCGAAATCTGGCACATCATCGCCAAAGCTTTTGCGGTTGCTGGCAGTCAGATAGTCGATCGCATCGACAATACCTTCCGCGGCAGAGTCAGGCAGGTCCCTTGTCTTATAGACGCCCGTGGCAATCAGCACCGCATCATGCTTGCCGCGAATGGCATCAAACGACAGGTCCTCTCCCACGTTGCAATTCAGCACGAACTGCACGCCGCCGTCTTCCAGCTGCGCCATGCGCTGCATGACGATATCTTTCTCCAGTTTGAAACCGGGAATGCCATAGGTCAGCAAGCCGCCACCCCGATCATAGCGGTCGTAAACCGTCACCTGCACACCCTGACGTCGCAGCATGTCAGCCGCGGCAAGGCCACCGGGGCCAGCGCCGATGATGCCAGCGCTTTCGCCGCGCTCTGCATGAGGGCGGATCGGCTTGACCCAGCCCTCTTCAAATGCGGTGTCAGTAATGTATTTCTCGACCGACCCGATCGTCACGGTGCCATGGCCGGACTGTTCAATCACGCAGTTGCCCTCGCAAAGGCGATCCTGCGGGCAAATGCGGCCACAAATCTCGGGGAAGGTATTGGTCGCCTGGCTGATCTCATAGGCTTCTTCCAACCGGCCTTCTGCCGTCAGGCGCAGCCAATCGGGAATGTTGTTGTGCAGCGGGCAATGGGTCTGGCAGTAGGGCACGCCACACTGACTACAGCGGCTGGCCTGCTCGGCGGCCTTGTCGCGGGCATACTCCGCGTAAATTTCGCCGAAGTCCTCCTTGCGCAGGTTGGGCGGGCGCTTTTCAGGCATTTCCCGATCCACCTGCGTGAACTTCAACATCTTCTGGCCAGCCATTCGCCACCCTCCCGTATTCCAGAGCGAAATGCCTTTTATGACGGTCGTCGAGAAATGAAAAGGCAGCGCTTCTGACCTATATATCGAAAAATATATGCGCGGACACCCCCTCGCGGGCAAAAATGGGAAAATATAGGTCCGTAATGTTACCTATATCCCCTCTTTCCCCGAGATTCAGGCAGGTTAGGTTGAGCCAGACGAATCAAGGATCAGATCAATGACGACGTTTAACCTGCTTCTCATCGCACTGATCCAGGGGATCACTGAATTCCTGCCCATCTCATCCTCGGCACATCTGATCCTTTTGCCATCACTGACCGGATTGGATGATCAGGGCCAGATCATTGACGTTGCGGCCCACGTTGGCACGCTGAGCGCTGTCGTGCTTTACTTCTGGCCTGACGTGAAGCTGGCACTTGGCGGCACATTGCGCCTGATGCGTGGCAAGGCCGACACCCAGGGTGCGGTCCTTGCGCTTTACCTGATCATCGCCACCATTCCAGTGGTCATCGTCGGTCTGATCCTGACAGTCACAGGCCTGTCTGATGCCATGCGCGGTATTGCCGTGATCGGCTGGGCGATGATCGTCTTTGGCATCCTGCTTTATTGGGCGGACCAAAAGGGCCCGACGGAAAAGGTTGCGGGGGACTGGTCACTGAAAGACGCCGTGAAAATGGGGATGTGGCAGGCTGTGGCGCTGATCCCGGGGACGTCGCGCTCTGGCATCACAATCACGGCAGCACGCATGCTGGGCTATCAACGGGCCGACGCGGCAAAACTGTCAATGCTGATGTCGATCCCCACGATCATCGCGTCAGGGGCGCTGCTCAGCCTTGATGTGATCGCATCGGGCGACACAGGCACAATGCGCGATATCGGGATTGTCATGGTGATGTCGTTTGCAGCAGCACTGCTGGCACTGACACTGATGATGCGCCTGCTCCAATCCGTCAGTTTCACGCCTTACGTGATCTACCGGATCGCATTGGGCACAGTCCTGCTCTGGATCGCCTATGTTTAAGCTGGGGTGGTGTGGGATGGCCCCGCAGCGCTATCGGCATCAGACAATTTCCGACTTGCAGCATATGGTGCTGGAACCCCTGATCCGCGACCGGATTGCGATTGCCTACCCCAAGGACGAGGAACGCAGCGAGTTGACTGATCTGGCGGGTGTGGCGATCCCTGCTGTCGTGTCGGAAGAAGTGGACGCGAAAATCCGCGACGAGATCAAAGGCGGCGTGTTTCCGGTGAAGCTGAAGGCGGATGAGTGGCAGTCGGGCGACATCAACTGGCTGCTGGACGTGATCGCACCGAACCAGAAGACGACGGCGAATGTGATCGCGAACTTCAAACAAGTGGTGAAGGACGGCGATCTGCGGCTGCATCCGAATGTGACGCGGTTGGTGGATGCGGAGACGTTGGAGAAGATGGGGGCGAGTAAAGTGGGAGACACAAAATGAGTGGGCAGATATGGGTCACGGATGCGTTGACAGACCCTGAACAGGTCTATCATTTCAGTCAATCGGACGATGTTCGAATGAAGATCGTTAAAAATAGATTGGATCTTACTTACGAGAATGCCGAGTTTGTTGATCTTCAACAGAATTTGGAGGAAAAGGCTATCCTGACGCGCGTCGTAAACCCTATAAACCCTGTGCCACATCTGATGACAAACGACTTTCTGTTTGTGTCAGAGCAACTGCGGGATATTTTGCAAGGTTTTGACCTTGGAGAGATACATTTTCGGCACGTTAAGCTGTACGTGAATGATGAACAGCCAATTCCGGGCAACGCTGACTATTTCTACGTGAACATCACTGAGACTAAAAAGTCATTTGCTTACAAGGAATCCAAGAGGCTCATTCCCAGGCGAACATATTACGACTTCAATTGCTCGGACAGCACGATTGTCGTGAATGCATCTCAGGCAGGTGGCGTCGATCTTTGGATGGAGCCGCTTTTACGCGGTGCAGTGTTTATGAGCGATCGATTGTATCAGGCGTTGCAAAGCTCTGGCCTTGTTGAGCGAGTGAAATTCCTAAAATGCGTCATGGTTGATCGAGCCTGATTTTATTCTTTATTTTTGAACGGATTATCCATGTCCTGGTATAATATTTTTGGCATTAATGCCCATCACATCTTCCCTGAATCATTGTCTGATCGCCGGAGGGATTTGCTTTTGAGCATCGGTATCGATGTAGATTCTTGGGGCAATATCAAGCCGATGTGGAGTAGCAATATTGCTGCCGAAATTTATCGGATAATGCCGGACTCGGCACGAGATTTTTTTGAGAAAGCTGGTTGGGGCAGCAAGCGTAGGGTGCGCATTCATGCGCACGCCGAAACCCGTCAGTTTCACGCCTTGCGTGATGTACCGACTGGACCTGGGCGCAGTCCTGCTCTGGATTGCCTATACCTAGGTCTTGAGGTTCTCGGCTGATTCCTTGATCGCGTCATACTGGCCAGAGGGCCGGAACCGCCAAAGGTAATCGGGCAACACAGCCTCCATCGCGGTGGGGCGCATGCCCAGCGCATCAAAGCCGCGGGCATTGTCTGCAACGACATTATCAATGGCCAGGTTGATAACCTGATCCTTGGTGACAGGCCCCCTGACCACCCCAAGGGTCAAAGCGCGACCGATCCCAAACCCGGTGGCGATCAATCGTGCCACCCAGAACGGGGTATTCACAATCAGGCGCCGTCGGCGAACCACGCCCAGCATCACCTGCATCAATTCGCGAAAGCTATGTGCATCCGGGCCGCCCAACTCGTACAGGCCCCCCTCAACCTCGCCCAGCACACCTTTGACAGCAGCAGCGGCGACATCATCGACATAGACCGGCTGGAAGCGGGTATCGGCACCAATCACGGGCAAAACTGGCCCCATGCGGGACATGCCCGCGAAACGATTGAAGAATTGATCCTCAGCACCAAAGATGATGGAAGGGCGCAGGATCATTGCACCCGGCATATGTTCCAGAACACCAGCCTCGCCCGCGGCCTTGGATCTGGCATATTCGCTTGCGGCCTCGGCGTTCGCCCCAATGGCCGAGATATGCACCATACGCGCCACACCGTGGGCCGCTGCAATGCGGGCAATGCGTGCGGCACCTTCGGACTGAACAGCGGAAAACGTATTCTTGCCAATTTCGTCCAGCACGCCGACGCAGTTGACAACGGCATCGGCGCCTTCGGTCACCGCCGCGACGCTGGCGTCATCGCGAATGTTGCAGAACACCGGTTCAACCTGGCCTACCACACCGTAGGTCCGTACGAACATCGCCTCATTGACGTTGCGGACTGCGACGCGCACGCGCCAGCCCTCTTTTGCCATACGGCGGGCAATATAGCGTCCGACGAAACCGGAACCGCCAAAGATGGTGACAAGCTGAGACATCACAGGGCCTTTGAATAAGTCGCTGATGATGGTTTACCCCCCGCCCCGACCTCAGACAAGGCGCAATCCCCAGGTTTCAAACCCGCACGCAGCTTTTTGTCCACGAATCGCGTTGACAGCCCTTGCAACCGCGCGTAAATCCCGGCCTCACGTGACCTGCCCAGGTGGCGGAATTGGTAGACGCGCCAGCTTCAGGTGCTGGTGTCTGTATGGACGTGGAGGTTCGAGTCCTCTCCTGGGCACCACCAAACCCCTTATATCTCTAAGAAAAGTAAACAAAACCTAGGGTTTTAGGTTTTGCGGGACCATTTTCGGGACCGCTTTTGGGACCATTTCCGTCAGTTTTGGACTGTAGATTGTCAGGTCTGACAGGTCCTTTTCGGTTGCGCCGGGTGATGCTGTGACAGACGTTGCTCAGCATGGACCACAAGATGCCTCTCAAGCTCCCCCGCTATATGTTCCGCCGTGCTAACGGCTCTTTCCGCTATAAACGGAATGTTCCCAAAGACCTGCGGAAGGTGATTCCTAAGGCCACGGTTTACCGGCAGTTGGGGAATACCTACCAAGATGCGCTGAGGGCTTTGCCCAAGGTCCACGCCGAGATCGAGGCGCTCTTTGATCTGGAGCGGCGGACAACTGATGAGCAACGGGCCAAAGCTTTGGTCCGAGAACGACTGGGTGAACGGTACCAAGCCATGTTCATAGATGGAGCCGTCGATCCTGAGTGGCCTGAGTTCGACGACTTCCAAGAACTAGCTGAGGATGTGGAACACGCTGTGCCAAAGGGTGTGGTGAGGCAGCTCAAGGCCGCTTCCTCCGAGGCCGCCCCAATGTCGCTTTCTCGGGTTCTAGAAGAATACTATACCTATAAGGCAGAGGACAGTGACAACGGCCTGCGCACCCGCATGGATCGTATCCGCAAAGACCTGATCCTCTGCCTAGGCAAGAACCGCTTTGAGTGGACCGAGCTAAAAGACCTGACCCGAGCAGATGCCAATGCCTACCGTGACCTCCTGCTGGCCCGCATGGCACCCAACTCGGTTCAACGGAACCTTGGCGTCGTGAAGGCAGCGGTAAATCACGTCTTGCTGGAGCATGATCTGGACCTCCGCAACGTCTTCCATGCCATCAAGATCAAGGGGGCTGGGAGCAGCAACACTGATCGACTTCCCATCACGGATGAGCAACTGGCAACCATCGTGCCCGCCTTTGCCAGTAGTGACGTTGCCAGCAGTCTTCTGCTCTTACTCACAGACACCGGAGCCCGCTTAGCAGAGATCACCGGACTGGAAGCCAAGGATGTGGACCTCGAGAAGGCCATTCTCCACATCCGCCCCAATGACCGCCGAGGGCTCAAGACCAAGACCTCTACCCGCAGCATCCCTCTGTCACAGAGAGCCACAGAGTGCCTCAGACAGCATCAGGTTGGACTATCGGATACAGACCCCATCTTCCCCGCCTACGCCAAGCCTCGTGGCAACGACAGTGCCTCGGCCATGCTGATGAAGCGGCTGCGGACAGTCATCACCGACAAGAAGATCACCATGCACTCGCTCCGTCACCGCATGAAGGACAAGCTGCGCAATACCGGCTGCCTGTCTGACGTCAGCGCCGATGGGACAGTTTAGGGTGATTTGATAAGAGAGGGTTTCTGGCACATCGTAACCACCAAGGAGTGGAGATGAGACAGAAACCCGGAACACGCAAAAGCCACGGCGAGA
>Ga0316205_10000133_pt1 | contig 162153 bp, 159 predicted proteins | sample 3monthpyrite_MG_FD_204941 | JGI IMG/M metagenome (GOLD analysis project Ga0316205, IMG submission 204941) | Microbial mat bacterial communities from mineral coupon in-situ incubated in ocean water Damariscotta River, Maine, United States -... | ecosystem: Environmental > Aquatic > Marine >...
TACGACCTTGTTTCAGCGGCCTGAAACCGAACAATACTTAATGGAAAAACAAAGGCGAAAAGCTCAGCTGTGGGCGCTTCAGCAACAGGGGATGTTATTATGAATTTATTCCGGACAGTAGTGCGCGCAGGCAGGAATCTTCTAACAATAAAAGCTTAGCTCACTTTTATGGATACCCGCCTACGCAGGCATGACGAGTATATGAGTTAGCTCATATCTTTAATCTTCGATTACCTTACAACACTTGTATATTGGTGGTACTAAATACGAGGATGCTAAATATGGGCAAAATAACCACGGTATGTAAAGGTGGCATGCTATTGGAGTTTGAAATAGGCAAACAGCATGAATTGAACACCGAGGGTCCTAAGTGTTGACGTCGATTACGACGTGGCACTATCTCTGCCAACTGTATGCGCAATGCATTAATACACGCTGACAAACACCATAACATATTGCTATAGCAGCCACTTCAAAAACGACTATTGTTGTTTTGAGCCAGCCTTCGACTGGCTTTAGACTATTCACAACAAATTCATCGGTAACTATAATCAGTAAACAGAATATTGAAAAAATACAATTAACAACGCCACAACGACTATTAATATAATTAAAAGCACATTCGGTTTCATCATTTATTAATTTATCGCCCTTTGCCCATACCAGAACCACCACCCGATCCCATTCTATCATTCATTGGACGCATGCCATCACCTCTGTTCATTGGCATGTCAGGCATGCTTAACCCTCTTTGCTCAGCCCGTTTCTGCATTTTTTTATGATGTTCAATTCTATAACGTTCTTTTTCTTCATTGGTCTTTAGATTACGAATAGTTTCTCGGTGTTGAGTACGCTCTTGCTCAGACATCATATTCCAACCATATACCTTGTCTTCAGCATAGCTAGATTGGACAGAAAAGATAAAAAACAAAATGCTAAAAATTAATGTTGGTAGTGCAATAGTTTTCATAATAAATTCCTTCTAGGTTGAAAAAATATAGGTTTAAAAAGCATTATTTAGTTAATGATGAGAAAATACCGGCCTATATCCCTTTTCTCTTTTTTTATCATTAAAATTAATTTGGTCAATATCCATAAGTTGCTCTGTAATAATATCCAATATATCATCAGTAGATAAAACGCCAACCAAACCACCCGCCTGGTTCACTATAGGTATACGACGTACAGTATTAATACGCATACGTCTAATAGTATTCATTAAGTCATCATTTTCATTTGCTGTAATAAGTTTATAACTCATTACATCTTCTATACTGATATCATCTATTTCTACATCAATGGCTAATACCTGAATAACTATATCGCGATCAGTTATAATCCCCACTGGTATACGTTCACCATTACGTAATTCAACAACCAATATATCCCTTGTATGATGTTTACGCATTAGTTTTGAAGCTTTTCTAATCGAATCGTGCTTCCCAATAATAGTAACGCTACGATTGCAATATTCACCCGCTAGCATATATATTTCCCCACAAACATTTAAGTGTGTTCTTAATTAAAGGGCATTCACATAAAGAGTCTATATACCGTCAATGTTAAATGTTTAGTTATGTGTGAGACTTTACAATTGAAAATGGAAGGAATAAATACGTAGTTCTACTTGTTATATAAAAATTTTAAATATAATGGAATATCCATAACGTTTTATGAAGTATTCCTCATATTTCAGTGATTAATTATGCTTCTTCGGTAATTAATAATGCTGTTCGCACAACATCCGATAACGAATGAGCATGTAGCTTTTCCATAACCTTTGCACGATGAAGCTCAACTGTTCGAGGGCTAATATCTAATTCTCGAGCAATAACCTTATTTTGTTTTCCCTCTACGAGTAATTCCATAACTTCTCTTTCTCGCTTAGTCAGTTTATTTATACGCGCTTCGAGTTCATGACGATGCTCAACGGAATGATTTAGAGTGATACATTCCGTTAGACAATTGTTCACTACACTTAACAAACGATCATTATTAAATGGTTTTTCGATAAAATCGTATGCGCCTGCCTTCATGGCTTTTACTGCCATACCGACGTCACCGTGACCTGTAATAAAAATTACCGGTATCGCAACATCTTGCTCTTTCAATAAATTGAGCAACTGCAAACCATTCATTCCGGGCATACGTACATCCAATAACAGGCATCCCATTTTGAACTGCGCTTGATCCTCCAAAAATTCTTCGGCTGAAGCATAAATATTAGCGGGAATATCTTCTGATTTCATTAACAAAGACAATGCATCACGAACTGCATTATCATCATCTACAATATGTACCATCGGTTTAGTCTGCATAATTATCCTATTCACTTATTAACGGAAGTCTAAAACTAAATATTGTTCCACCTTGATCATTTGGAACCGTCCATAGACGTCCATGATGAGCTTCAATGATTGATAAACTAATTGCAAGCCCCATCCCCATCCCGTTGGCCTTAGTTGAAAAGAAAGGTTCAAATAATTTCTTTGCATATTCGGCAGGTAAACCAGGGCCTGAGTCTTCAATTAGAACTTCAATTTCTTTCGATGTAGTGACTTGTGAGTGTATTTTTATTAACCGTTGATTTTCATCAACATCATCCATAGCTTCGAGTGCATTACGTGCCAAATTAAAAACCACCTGTTCTATAAGAATTTTATCTACTAATATATGAGGCGTATACTCCGCCAGATCTAATTCCAACAACACATTATGTTCACGGAGTTCAATTTCAAGTAAGTGTAAGGCATCATGTATAAGTTTATTTAAATCTGTTTCTGTTCGATGAAGTTCTTTCTTACTTACAAACTCGCGCATCCTGCGAATAACATCACCTGCACGTTCTGCTTGTTCACTAATGTCTGCAAATGCTTGAATAACTCCTTCCTGCTCATATTTTCCAGACAGAATCATACGTCTGCTGGCATCACTGTATATAGAAATTGCAGCTAAGGGTTGATTTAGCTCATGTGCTATTTCACTTGCCATTTCACCCATTGAACTCAGTCTGGAAAAATGTGCAATATCAAGTAAGCGCTTTCTATCAATCGCCTCAATGGCTAGTCTATCGGTAATATCACCGATTAATATAATGACACCATACACTTGAGAGTTATAATCCACATCAGGAATAAATGTTGCACGAAAATATTTTTTTTCCATATTACTCAGGGGCAGTTCTATATCAGCCTTCATTTCTTGACCGGCAAATGCAAGCATAAGATGTTTTTTTACATTATTGTATGTACTGTCACCCCATATTTGTCTGGTAGATTTCCCCACGACGTCCTTGGGTAAAAAGTTAAATGTGTCTGCGTATGTTTTATTAACAAATAGGTGCTGTTCATTATTATCAACATAGGCAATCAAGAGAGGCAAAGCATCGGTAATTAACTTTAACTGTCTTGCTTGAAGAAATATTTCATTTTTTATACGATTAGAATCTGTAATATCTAAAATAACACTACGGATGAAGTATTTATTCGTTTCAGAGTCTTTATAGCGGATGCTTTCTATACGCACTTCCAGTTGTTCTTTAGTCTTATTCTTAAGTATTACTTCATCTACAATTTTCTTATCAGACTCTAATGTAGCCTCTATGTGCTTGTGAAATATTTTAGTACTGCGTATTTCTAACCACCGAGAAAAAAATTGCCCGATAATATTTGTTCTTACATCACCTAACATTCCGGTACCCGTTAAGTTTATATTAACCACACGACCTTTATTATCAAAAGTCACATAATTCACTGGTGCAAAATCATAGAGATCGGCATAGCTATCGCGCGCTTCTTCAAGTTGTAATTGTGATTCTCGCATCGCTCTATTTTGCATTTCGAGTTCAATTTGATGCACTTCCAGTTCATGCCTTATATCGCATCCATTTAAAGTGCAATGAGTTCCGGCTGACTCACTTTGGAGTTGTCTTATTTTTTCTAATAATTGCTTTTTACTCAATTCCTCGAGTTTAGGCTCTATGATTTTATCCATGTTTAGAATCTCATCCAAAAATTACTTATTGCTTCTCGGTAATATCTTCGATTTGCATCAGCACCATTCGTTCTTGATTTTCTCCATACGAAAGGAATCGACCACTTATCTTCATATTCTTCTCACCAATATGTTCAAATTTATGTTTTACGATGAAGTTATCGAAACCTATATTTTTTGTTATGGTTTCATTCAGTTTATGTCGTAATTGTGGAATACCCCATTGACCATTCCCAAGGTGATACAACAAATTTCCAATCGTTTCTTTTTCACTTACATTAAACATTGAATAAAACACTTTACTGGCTGAAACAACACGCAAATGAACATCAAGCACAAGCATTGGATAACTTATTGCGGCAATAATAGATTCAGCATATTGTTGAGACTTTTGTGCTATATCAAGGCTTTTCTTTATTTCATTAATATCAGTAAAAGCAATCAATGCTCCACTGATTTTTTTATCTAATGTTTTATATGGGCGAATTTCAACCCTATACCAGTGGCCATTTTGGTCCTGTAGCTCAATCTCTTCATTCTTTACGGTATCGATTACCCTTAGTAATATTTCATCCAGCTTCGGAACAACTATATTTGCTTGAATATGTGAAATCGGCCGACCTTGATCTGCCGGTATAAGGTTTAACAACGTCTCTGCAGCAAGACTAAAGCGCCTGATACAAAGATCATCGTTTACCATTACAATAGGTAACGATAATCCGGTAATTAAATTCGATAAATCATTAGTGAGTTGTTCCAGTTCATTATTTCGAGTTGCCAACTCATCATTAACTGTCGCTAGTTCTTCATTCGATGATTGAAGTTCTTCTTTGGCTGTTTCAAGTTCTTCATTTGTACTTTGTAATTCTTCATTACTCGCCTGAATTTCTTCATTGGCTGAAGTCAATTCCTCGTTTGCAACTTCCTGTTGTTCTATTACGGTATGCATGTATTCCTGCGTAGCATTTATTTCCTGTTGCAATCGTTTAATTTCTTGCGACTCTTCCGAGTCTGGTATTTTTTTAGAGTCAGTTTTTTTTCTCGTTTTAGATTCGTCAGAAGTAAATTGATTTTCCTGAAAGAGCACCAGAAAATTCTGATTGCTTTGGTCAGGGCTTGTTATAGGGGTCACTTCAATTCTAATACTTTTAATTTCGTCATCAGTACGCATGGATACATCATTACTACATATACTAATTTTTTTCTCAATAACCTGTTGAATGAGATTGCGAAGCTCAATTTGTAAACCATAACGTGTCATTTTTAATAAATTCAGGCTTGCTTCACCTGCTGCTGGTTCAAGAAATGCACCGGTATGTCCTCGAAACTGGATTACGTCAAGTTCTTCGTTTATCACTACACCAGCAGGCGCATATTTCTTTAATACAATACGATCCGCTTCTCGTTGAATATCAAGATTAGTCCAGTTGCCTGACGTTATTTGTTTAGCCTTGAAATCCAGATTATTAATTGCGCTAACATTCGTATAATTATTTAATTCAAATTTTCGTAAACCTGAAATCGATTTCTTTTCATATAATTTTATTTTTTTATCTGCCAGCCGAAATAAATCCGCATGACGACCAATGGTTTCAGATGTTCCTAACAAAAGGTAACCCTTATCATTCAGCGCATAATTAAAAATAGGCATGATCTTTTTTTGTAGAACAGGACTTAAATATATCAACAGATTGCGACAGCTGATCATATCCAATCTTGAAAAAGGTGGATCTTTAAATACATTTTGTTGCGCAAATATACACACGTCGCGAATATGTTTGGAGATCTGATAACCTTCATCGACTTTAGTAAAAAATCGTTGTAACCGTTTAGCGGAAACAACATCTGTGATGGTGTTTGGGTAAATTCCACTACGCGCCTTATCAACGGCTTGCTCATCAAGATCCGTTGCAAAAAACTGAATAGCCGTATTTGCTGCCATATCACCAAGAAATTCAAACAAAGCGATGGCAATAGAATAGACTTCCTCGCCAGTAGAACAACCGGCTACCCAAATACGCATTGGCAGCCCTTCCGGCCGATCTTTTACGATTGTTGGAAATACTATTTTTTTTAATCCTTCAAATACATCAGGGTCACGAAAAAATTCTGTAACATTAATCAATAAATCACGAAACAAAGCTTCTACTTCCGGGGGCGATTCCTGTAAATATCTTACATAGTCTTCCATCCGTTCCAATTTGTGCAATAAGATTCGTCTTTTAATACGACGTAGGATGGTACTTTGTTTGTAATATGTAAAATCATTACCTGAATTCTGTCTTAGCAACAGAAATATCTTACGTAAATTATCTTCTTCAGCTGGTAACACTTTAGCTTCTTTTGCGCTATCAAATTTAAGATAGGGATGCTGGCCAATGCGAGACAGTTCGAGAGCTATCTTTTTTGGCGGTAAAATGAAATCAACGCAGCCCGCTGCTGCTGCACTATGCGGCATACTTGAATGTGCGGCGCTCTTTTCGTCCTGCGCAAAAGTAATTCCCCCTTCAGCCTTAATTTCCATCAAGCCCATTACTCCGTCAGACGCACTTCCGGAAAGAATAACGCCGATAGCCCGACTTCCTTGCTCTTTTGCCAAAGAACGCAAAAAAAAATCAATCGGTAAATGTTGGCCCTTTTCATCTGCCCGTGGCATAAGATGCAATGTGCCATTAAGTATGCCAAGATTTGTATTAGGGGGGATAACATAAAAGTGATTGGGCTCGACTAACATACCGTCTTTTATTTCCTGAACCGGCATGCTTGTTTCTCTTGAGAGTAACTCGGTTAGCATACTTTCGCGAGTAGGCGCTAAATGTTGTACTAGAACGTACGCCATACCGGTATTGACAGATAGTTCTTTAAGTAAAGCCGTGACGGCTTCCAGGCCGCCAGCAGATGCTCCGATTCCTACTATTGGAAAACTAGAGCCCATGTTGATTGGATTTTTTTATTATTTTTTGGTTATTCGGCTTATTTTTCTCTGATTTTTCCATTAACTAAGTCCAGCTCTTATTTTCTTATACACTGCCATAATCATTCTCATCGTTGCCTTACTTAGGGCTTTTTTTTGCTAATATTGAGTCATCCGATACACAATATCATACTCTCACACTATCAAATGTCCAAATATGTCATTGCGTCAACTTAATGTATTTAAAGCACGTGGTATTACGTATATATATTAAGGTGTGGCGTTTTTTATGGCCTGTAAATGGCTTATTCAATCAAGCCTTTACCACAAAAACTTTTAAACACGGATTGTTTTGAGAACCAATAAAAGATCACCTGGAAAATTTTTCTTCTACTCCCTGCTCTCTGACTTATTTCTCAAAGTTTAAAACACATTTTTCATCTATTAAATTATCCCCTCATCAAGAATCTTAAAAATTTTCAACTAATGCAAATACGAAGTACTACGTATTTCTATAAATCATTAATAGGTATATGTTTGTATCCAGTATTTTTTACTAATAACGAGCAGGAAAAAATGTTATGAAAAACTCACTAACTTCAATCATCAGATTAATTATTCAATTCGCAATGTTGTTCGGAGTTTTTTTAATGTTACCGGAAAAGCCTGGTAGCATAGAGTACCTTCTCAGTGAAGAATATGCAGAAAATAACAGTGTGGGTAATGCTAATGCGTCGGCAACAACATCATCTGAAAATGTCGTTGCAATAAGTTCAGCTCGCTCAAAATCAATTAAAGTGTCGGGTTCAAGTAAAACCAGTTATTAGAGAAATTCTGAACAGAAAAATTCAACAATGTAACAAAATAAATTTTATTTTCGCCGTGTTAGTGTTTCTGACTGTGAAACTGATAGCCATTCTTTCTTCCATTCTTAATTTTATACATTGCTTTGTCAGAAGCTTGAATGAGGGACTCTCTGGATTCTCCATCTTCAGGGAAGAATGCAATACCAATGCTGACACTCAAGTGATGTTTCTTTTTATTAATATAAAAAGGCGTACAAGCATTGTCGGTTAGCTTTTTAGCGATAATACTCGCCTCCTGAGTATTGCCGACGTGTGGTAATAATAAGGTAAATTCATCACCACCGACTCTGGCTAAGGTATCACTTTCTCGTAAACAATTAAGCATACGGGAACTCATTACCTGTAAAACTTTATCTCCTATATGATGCCCGTAGGTATCATTGATTTTTTTAAACCCGTCTAGATCCAGATACATGACAGCAAAAATACTATCATTTCGATTTGCATGGGCAATAGCCTGGTTCAACCTGTCATGAAACAAAATATTATTTGGCAGGCTTGTTAAATGGTCATAACTGGCTTTATTATGCGCTATGCGTTCAACTTTCTTACGAATAGTAACATCGTGCGCAATACCAAAGGTGGCTGCATTTTTAAACGAATTTTTTTCATTCTGTACTGCTTCGCTTGCCATGATATTAATATCACGGGGTATTGCGATCGACTTTATATCAAAATATAGGTATCCATCATTATTATTTTTAGACTTTAAACGCAATTCAACGCCTTGAGACATTCCGTTATTAGTGCGTTTATCATGTAACCTGAACATTGCCTTATCCAAATCATTCGAATATACAAGCTCTGTATATGGCTTACCAATTAATTCGTGTGTACTATACCCAAGCAGTGTTTCGACTCTGTTATTAATAAAGGTAAAGCATCCTTCATTATCAAGTATGTACTGTATGTCTTGTGAATTGTCGATCATGAATTGATAAATATTATCGGCAGGTTTAATTTGTTCCGAAATACTTTTGCCCTGCATGATTTGCGCAGAATTATTGAGTGCATCCGTAATTAATCTTAAAAGTGTATCGATATCGTAAGGTTTAATGAGCATATCAAAAGCGCCCCGCCTTACAGTCTCAATTGCAATATCATAACTGGCCGCATCATTAGAGGTAATGACAGCGGTATGAGTATTCGCATTATGAATCGATTCAATTACATCGAGCACGTTAAGATAGGGTATCGTCACGTCAAGTAAAACCAAATCAAAACAATTAATCTTTAATAAAAGGTGTAATTTATCAGCAGTATCCGCCACGAAAACATCATATTCATTTTCTAAAAGTTCATTTTGTAATTTCTTCAAAATATTATCGTTAGAATCAGTGATTAATATCTTTGTTCGAACAACTTTCATTGAATACAGAACCTCGCAACCAAATATCACACGTTAAGTACATATCATCATAAAGGTAATACGCAGTAATACTTAACAAATCTGAATGTATTTTAATGTTATAAAATAAAAAAAACGACCAGAGGGTGGTCGCCAAAGTTCATCTCACCTTTACGGAGATAGAAGAGAGTTAAAAATATTGCAAAACCTCCATTCCTCCCAGTTTTGCAACACCAATTATAGTTCTATCAGCATAGTCTCAAGAATAATATACGTAATTATACTTAATTCACTCATATTTTAGTTGTCGTGGGAGCAGCGGATTTACCCTGAAATTTTAATTTAGTTACCACTTGTGTAATAAACTTTACTTTTTCAATGCCATAAACCTGAAAAATGCCACCCGGGTTTACATTTTATTTTTTTATCGATAAATTTTTTGTTATCGGTTCTGACATGGATTCGTCAAAAAACGGTTCTAATTCAGGTATTTATTCATAAGAAAGCAAACGTTGCACTCGTTCAGCAGTTGGTGGGTGTGTTCGCAAAAACGATGGTTCAGGAATTTTTCTACCCGACATAAATAAATGTTCTAACCAGCCATTTTGAACACGTTCAATCTTAACCAATGCATTTGCGAGCCCACGAGGATCCTTTGTTAATCGTATCGCATTAAGATCAGCATCATATTCTCGAATCCGAGATATACCTAATTGAGCCAAAGTACTTATTGTTGGCGCGAGAATAAATAATAAATTGATAACAAGAACACACGAAAACAACACTACAAAAAGATCTTGAGAAAATATTATATTAAATATCGTTGCTGGTGCTATTTTTTTGTTTCCTTACGTCTCTTTAGCATGGTCTGTTCATCAAGAAACTTATCGATTCTTTTTTCAGCATCATACCAATCTTGTTCAGAATTTCCTTCAGAAAAACCTCTGTTTTCTGCAATAAAATATGCAGCCTCAGAGACCATATGTTCACGATCCATATCCATAGTTGTTACTTGATTTTTCTTTGGCATGTTAGTTATTCTCCTCAGAATATAATTTACCCTAACATTATCCTGGTATATGCAGTGTAATGTGAATACGTAAAATTACTTATTTAAAATACTATAATATTTTTATATTCCTCAACTTAACTTACACTGAAGTCAAATAGAAAAAATTATCCACACAACAGAATCTATTGTTTTACTTATATTCATGTATTGTTTTCATCTGAACATAAAACGAAGTGTTTATATTGAATTTTACGTTACATATCGTATGCAAAGTCTATGGTAAGTGATATGTACCACTTCGTAAATCACGATACTCTGGTTGATGCATATGCCAATAGAGAACAACATTTAGCTTAGAAGGATTGTTTTTTTATCGGACATAATGTACAGCCTGCCCAAGCATGTCAGGTGTCACTAACACCACACCATTAGGAGAAACATAAAATCTTTTTTTGTCTTCCTCGTTGTCTTGACCAATAATTGTTTTGTCAGGTATCACACAACACTTATCAATAATTGCGTGATAAATCCGACAGTTCTTACCAATTGTGACATCAGGTAATATTACAGATGAATCAATTTTTGTGTAATTATCGACACTCACATTTGAAAAAAGTAGTGAGTGTCGAATTCGTGCACCAGAAATTAAGCAGCCGCCTGATACCATTGAATCAACAGCTAATCCTCTTCTATCGTCATCATCAAAAATAAATTTAGCAGGAGGCAACTGCTCTTGATGTGTCCATATTGGCCAATCAGAATCATATAAGTTCAGCTCGGGTGTTACGCCAATCAATTCTAAATTCGCTTCCCAAAAGGCATCTACCGTACCAACATCACGCCAATACGCTTGTACATTACTTTTAGAATTAGTAAACGGATATGCGTAAACTTGGTATTTTTTAATTGCATTCGGTATAACATCTGCACCAAAATCATGAGAAGACTTTGGTGTATCGGCATCGCGTATTAATAACTCAAACAATAAGTCTGTGTTAAAGATATATATCCCCATTGAGCATAAAGACTCACCCTCCCTTCCAGGTATACACTTCGGCGAATCTGGCTTTTCATCAAAATCACAGACTCTCAAACGACTATCAACTTCCATCACGCCAAATGCTGACGCTTCGTCAATCGGTACTTCAATACAACCTACGGTGATATCTGCTTTAGATTTTACATGTTTGGCGAGCATTTCACCGTAATCCATTTTATATATATGGTCACCGGCTAAGATCAACACATACTTTGGCGAATGAGAGCGAATAATATCAAGATTTTGGTAAATGGAATCAGCTGTTCCGGCATACCATGATGATTCAATGCGCTGTTGAGCTGGTAGTAGTTCAACAAACTCACCAAAATCTCCACGCAAATGTCCCCAGGCTCTTTGCATATGCAAAATAAGTGAATGAGATTTGTATTGTGTTAAAACACCAATTCTTCGAATGCCTGAATTAACACAATTAGAGAGAGGAAAATCAATAATACGAAATTTCCCTCCAAATGGAACTGCAGGTTTAGCTCGCCACTGAGTTAACTGCATTAGTCGTTGCCCACGCCCACCAGCCATAATCAAAGCTAATGTATTTCTTGTCAGGTTACTTACAAAACGTGGAGACTTATTATTTGTCACATCATTATGCCTTGATTTAAAAATAACTTAAAAATATGGTACTGGATATTAATTTATAGAAATATAACGAGTTAAATATTTTAAAGAAAACATTTATGATCGTATAAATATTCATTTTAAATAAATTAGACACATACCTTTAATATATAAATACATACAGGGATGAGTAATATATTTATTAACCATGTGGTAAGACTACATTCATTATTAATAATAAATTTATAAACAGGCTATAAGTATAACTTTTAATATTAAGGAATGCACAACATTACCCATTGCTAAGTATTACTACGTATACAAGTTACGAATGAATGCAGAAAGATATATACATTTTAAAACATATTTATATAAAGAAAAAAGATAACAATACTCTCTAGTACATTATTTTTTTATTTACTAAGTACAATCATATCCCAAGTGATATGTTATATTTTTTTAATTTTTGCATCTAATACTCAACACAGTTGGTTAAAAATAGTTGCTTGCAATACGCTATTAAAATAGTACTTTACTCTTGCTGGTGATGTATAAAAATCATTTTCCGTCAAATGACTTCGTCGCGTAATTAGCTTTAAGTTAGTTCTTCTTCTACGTATGTTTACGTATATTTAAGTCTTCTTAAATGAGTGAAACTGTCACAAATAGGCTAAATATATGTCAATGCGTATATTCTTAGGTAGTGAATAAATCAATGTGTGGTATTGCTGGGATTTTTGATTTTAAGTCTTCAAGAACGGTAACTCGACGTTCTCTTGAATCAATGATAGCTAAACTTGACCATCGTGGCCCTGATGGTCAAGGCATTAAGATATTTGATAAAGTTGGTTTGGCGCATAGCCGATTAAGCATTATTGATTTAGTGACTGGTGAGCAACCGATTCACAATGAAGATAAAAGTATATGGACTGTATTTAACGGTGAGATTTTTAATTATATTGAATTGCGTGAATTGCTTGTTAACAAAGGCCATGTGTTCTCTACAAAAACAGACACCGAAGTTATTGTGCATTTATATGAAGAATATGGAAATGACTTTGTTAAGCAGTTAAATGGGCAATTTGCCATTTCCTTATTTGATGTTAAGCACAACAAACTGCTTTTAGTTCGAGATAGAATAGGTATTGCACCGTTATTTTATACCTTACAAGATTCCAAATTATTGTTTTCTTCTGAAATTAAATCTTTACTTACGCAGTTTGAAAGTGCTCCATGTCTTAATCAAAACGTTTTAGATCAAATATTTACTTTTTGGTCTCCTGTGAGTCCTGAAACAATATTTGATAATATTTTTGAAGTTTCTCCAGGACAAATGCTCATAATTGAAGACAATAAGCTCACGAAGTCCAGCTACTGGAATTGGAATTTTTCAGAGGATAATCATTACTTAGATGATGATGATAAAACTCTATCAATGCGACTAAAAGAGCTATTAATTGATGCTACGCGGATACGATTACGTTCTGATGTTCCTGTTGGCGCATACTTATCAGGTGGACTTGACTCATCAGCTATCGTTTCCTTAATTCATAATTATACTGACAATCCATTAAGAACTTTTTCAATCGGCTTTGATGAAGCAAGTTTTGATGAAACCCAATATCAAAATTCACTCATCAAGCACCTTAATACCAAACATAGCTATTTAAAATGCACTAACAATGACATTAATGATGAATTTATCGATACGATCTGGCACACAGAAACACCAATTCTACGAACAGCGCCTGTGCCAATGAAGATTTTATCTGGTTTAGTTCATAAAAATAATTATAAAGTCGTTCTAACCGGTGAAGGTGCTGATGAAGTGCTAGGTGGTTATGACATTTTCAAGGAAACGAAGATCAGGAAATTCTGGGCAAAAAATCTAGACTCTAAATTTAGACCGACATTATTAAAAAGGCTTTACCCATATCTGGATGTATCCAAAAGCAATACGGTATATATGAAAGAATTTTTTGGTCAAGATCTCGATCAACCTGATAATTTCAGTTTTTCGCATATTACACGCTGGTCTTCGACTGCCAAATGTAAGGCATTTTTCTCAGATAAAACAAAGGCAAATATTACTACTAATGCGCTAACTACTATGCAACAGACACTCCCAGCTAACTTCTCTAAATGGCATTTTTTTAATCGGGCGCAATATATTGAAGCTAAATCGCTAATGGGTGGTTATTTACTCTGTTCTCAAGGCGACCGAATGTTAATGGCTAATTCAGTTGAAGGAAGATTCCCTTTTCTTGATCACAGAGTTATTGAATTTTCGAATAAATTGCACCCAAAATTCAAAATGAGAGCTTTAAACGAGAAATATTTATTAAAAAAAGCAATGTGGGATGATCTACCTCAAAACATTGTTAAACGTTTTAAGCAACCCTATAGGGCGCCAAATATACCCGCTTTTTTTGGTACGAAAAAGAATGAACAGTTGATGCACTTGCTTTCTAAAGAAAAGATATCTGAATTTGGTTATTTTGACTCAAAAAAAGTTAAACAATTACTTAGAAAAATTGAAAAAGGCAGAGCAATAGGAAACAAAGATAATATGGCATTAATTGGAATATTATCAACACAAATATGGCACCATTTATTTATTGAAAATTTTTATAAAACATTTAAGCAAAATATTTAATAGGAATACATATGTCCATTGAAGAAAATATACGACGTTATATATTAGAAAATTATCTTTTTACAGAGGATCAGAGCGAACTTGATAATAAAGATTCATTACTTAAAAAAGGTATCATGGATTCAACAGGTATTATGGAGCTTATACTCTACTTAGAAGAAGAATTTAAAATAAAAATTGATGACGATGAAATCATTCCTGAAAATATGGATTCAGTTAACAGTATTTTAAATTTCCTAAATTCAAAACACGTCACTTGATACCTTTATGATAACAAGTAATGCAAGAACGATACGTCCGCAGAGATTACTGCGTGAAGGAATGATTGCATCAGCACAACGTCACCCTGATAAGGAAGCGGTGGTTGTAGAGGGTAAAGCCTATTCCTACGCTGAATTATTAGAGTCATCATTACGTTTGGCAGCAGTATTAAAACAACGTGGCATTTTACAAGGTGATCGCGTTGCTATCTATATGAATAATACTTGGCCATGTGTGGTTTCTATCTACGCCACGCTTTTAGTTGGAGGCGTTTTTATGGCTATTAATCCACAAACCAAAGTAGAAAAGTTGAAGTTTATGCTTGAAGATAGTGAAGCGAAAATTTTAATCACCGAATCTCTCCTGGAAAAATATTTTTTACCCGCAATACAAAATATAGAACTTTTGAAAGGCATGATTATATCAGGAGACTTAGCTTCTAGCTCTGTTCATGAGTCTATAGAGAACGAAGATTTTAACCATGTGTTACAAAATTCACGGCCACTTCAAGAGCCAGTAGAAATAATCCCCAATGATCTAGCTGCTCTAATATATACCTCAGGTAGTACAGGTTTTCCTAAGGGGGTTATGCTATCTCATCAATCAATGGTATTTGCAGCATGGAGTTTGATTGAATACCAACGATTATCAGAGAGTGATCGAATTTTGTTGGTTCTACCAATTACATTTGATTACGGACTATATCAATTACTGATGGCAATGAAGCTTGGCGCAACATTAATTATTGAACGTTCATTTGTTTTCCCTGTAGAAATTTATAAACGGATAGAAGAACAAAAAGTAACAGTCTTTCCTGCAGTCCCGATGATTTATGCGCTCATGATTTCTTCTCATAAAAAGAAAAAATTATGCTTTCCTACTGTTACCCGTATTACAAATACTGCAGCGGCTTTGTCAGCTGAATATATACCATATCTACATGAGATATTTCCTAACGCATTAATTTACAAAATGTATGGTCTTACTGAATGCAAGCGTGTGAGTTATCTTGAACCAGAACTAATTGATGAAAAGCCAACATCTGTAGGTCGTGCGATTCCTGGGACAGAAGTTTTTTTATTATCAGCTGAAGGCGAACCCGTTACTCCTGGTGATACTGGTATTTTACATGTTCGAGGTCCACATATCATGATGGGTTATTGGAAAAATCCTGAGAAAAGCAAGGAAATGCTTCGGCCTGGTAAATTTCCGGGTGAAAAAGTACTTTGTACTGGCGACTTATTCCGAATGGATGAAGATGGTCTCTTATATTTTGTTGGAAGGAGTGACGATATTATAAAAACCAGAGGCGAAAAAGTAAGCCCTGTTGAAGTAGAAAATACACTTGTAGGAATAGTTGGTATAAAAGAGGCCGCTGTAATTGGTGTTAATAATAATATTCATGGGCAAGTTATTAAAGCCTTTGTCAGTTTGGATAATGGAGTAGAGCTAAATGACAGAAAAATTAAAAAGGTTTGTTCTGAAAATATTGAAAATTTTATGGTACCTAGCGAAGTAATAATAATGAAAGAACTTCCAAAAACAGATAATGGAAAACTCGATAAGAAGACCTTGGCTCAGGTGTGAGTTATAAATATATAAATAGTAATACAAGATGTTAATGCAATGAAATTAGATAATAAAATATATCAATCATATAGCGATAAGATAAACTCGAGTTATCCTGAGTATTTAAAAAGGCTGGGGATTGATAATATTGCTGTCGAAGCAAATGGTATTTATATTACAGACTCAAAAGGGAAAAAATATATTGATTGTACTTGCGGATATGGATCATTTAATTTAGGGCACAACCATCCAGACATTGTCGAATCTGTTATTAATGTATTAAAAAGCAATAAACTATTAAATCGATCATTTATAAACGACTTACAAGTTGAATTCGCTGAAGCTATTCAAAGAATTGTTCCAAGTGAATTAACATGCAGCTATTTATGTAACAGTGGATCAGAAGCTGTTGATAGCGCCCTAAAGTTAGCGAAACTAACAACACGCAAAAAACGTATTATTGCAGCAAAGAATTCTTTCCATGGTTACACATGTGGTGCTATGTCTGTGACAGGAATACCAAAATTTAGGCGAATGTTTGAACCATTGATTCCTGGTGTAACTTTTGTCGACTATGGTGATGCTCAAGATCTTGAAAATAATATGGATGATGATGTTGCCGCAGTTATTTTAGAGCCAATGCAACATGAAGCGGGAATTAATATTCCTGATATCGAGTACTTTAGTAAAGTGGCTAAGTTATGCAAAGAACACAATGCGTTATTTATTCTCGATGAAGTGAAAACAGGTTTTGGGAAAACAGGAGAATTCTTTGCTTGCAGTTCATTTGATATATCGCCTGATATTTTGGTGCTAGGCAAGTCAATTGGTGGTGGGATTATTCCATCAGGCGCTATCGTAGCGAAAAATAAATATTGGAAAAAATTCAGCCTCAGTTTTCCGATGTCAGCCTCATCAAATGCAGGTAACGCGTTGGCATGTATTGCGGGAAGTAAAACAATAGAAATACTTTCTCAAAGTAATACTCTAAACAATGCCAAGCAGATGGGGCTTATGCTTAAGTCAGAATTGGAAAAAATAGAGAAAAGTCATCCTGATATTATTAAAAGCGTTAAAGGGCAAGGGTTATTGTATGGAATAGAATTTATAACACCTAAACTTGCTCATGAAATATTAACGAGTTTTATAAGAAAAAGCGTTTTTGCCATGCCATGTTATGGTGCTAATAACGTAATAATGATTGAGCCACCAATTATCATCAACAAGGCTCAACTTACCAGTGTTATAGAAGTGATTAGCCAGACTGTATGTGAAATAAAACAGTCTTTAAGTTAGGAGGTAATATATTATGAAAATTTGTACTCATTGTGTCCTGGATGAGAACTATCCTGGAATTAAATTTAACGAAAATGGTGTGTGTAATTTTTGTGCGGCCGAAACAAAAAGATCAGAGGTTAGTGATAATAAGCGAAATGAATACGATAAAAAATTTAAAGATTTAATCGGCACTCATAGAAACAAGGGGTCTTATGATGCGATTGTTGCTTATAGTGGTGGGAAAGATAGCACCTATACTATGCATCTACTGAAAGAGAAATTCGACCTAAATATATTAGCTTTTACATTGGATAACTGGTTTTTTTCAGATCGTGCGCACACTAATATTAAAAATGTAATTAAAGCAATGGGCGTTGATCATATTAATTTTCGCCCCAGGTTTAATGATTATCTGGATATTATTAAAGCATCGGCAAATAACGATATGTATTCCCTTAAGGCAATGCAGCGTTCATCCGCAATTTGTACGTCTTGTATTTCATTGGTTCGTTATCTTAGTTTTCAAACGGCAATTGAAAAGTCTATACCCTTTGTTATCTTTGGTATGTCGCCAGGACAAGCCCCATTAGCAACATCAGTTGTGAAAACTAATCCAAAAATGATTAAGCAATCTCAAAGAAGCATTTATGAATCTTTGAAAGAATATGCAGGTGATATATCAGCAAGATATTTCCTATCTGAAGAACATTTTAAACAAGAAGATAAGTTTCCTTATAGTATTAATCCGTTAGCTTTTTATGATTATAACGAAGATGACATTTATGAAATTATAAAGCAGTATGATTGGGAAAAGCCAAAAGATACCGATGCCAATTCATCAAACTGCCTATTAAATGCCTATGCAAACAAAAAACATTACCAACGATATAAAATCAACCCATATGCCTATGAAGTGGCAGGGCTTGTGCGCAATGGTGCAATATCCAGAGTTGAAGGTCTGAGGCGCCTTGGTGAAGACAATTCGGGTAGTAAAATATTGATTAGTATTGAAGATATCATTAACAATTAAGTTAAGTGATTTTTATTAATGAAATACAAAATAGTTGAAACCACGGGAGAAAAAGGCTATCTACAAGCTCTCGATATGTGGCTACAAGTATTTCCAAATGCGGCCGAACTTAAAAAAAAATACCCATGGTATTACGTCAACAAGAACTTCCCATCAAGTTTATATCTACTTAAAGAGCATGAAAAACCTGAAGTACTAGGTTCTATCGGTTTAGTTTCACGGAATTTTAATCTATTCAATAAAAATCAAGTTGTAGGTTTATGCTCTGATTTTGCTATTAATAAAAATCACCAAACTGCCTCTCCTGCACTGCAGTTATTAAAGAGCCTAATTAAGAGTAGTAAAGATAAATGTGACATATTATTAGGGTTTCCTAACAATAATTCCATACTAGTAATGCGTAGAGCCGGATTTCATATCCTTGATGAATTGCCTCGTTATGCACTGGTACTTAAAAGTGAACCTTATATAGAAAAACTCCCTCTCTCCATTTTCAAATTTTTAATAACAACACCTCTTAATTTCTTAATAAAATTGCATTCTTGGGTAACACGCTCATTTAATTTCTCTGATTACCAACTAACTGAGATAATAGAAATTGACCAATCATTTGACAAACTTTGGTTGAAATTTTCACAGAATAATAACTTGTATATCGGTAAACGCAATAGTGAGTATTTAAATTGGCGCTTTATCTCCAACCCAAGAAGGAATTTTCGCATATTTGCGCTAAACCATAGAAAAAACCATGATCTAGTTGGTTATGCTGTAATTAAAATAAGTAAAAAAATGCATTGGTACGTGTATGATTTTTTCACCATATCTAATAATACTGTCCTCAAATGTTTGCTACAGAAATTAATTGCAAAAGCGATTCAAGAAAAGGCAGTTTCTTTATCCATTGAGTTTTTAGGCAATCATGAGGTTATTAATATTTTATCTTCTTTAAGGTTTTCAAAACGTAATTCAGACCGTAAAGTAATATTCTACTCTGTCAGTAATCATGTTGACATGGATAATTTATCAAACGTTGATAATTGGTATCTGACTTCTGCAGATGAATTAGGCTAATTATATAACCAATCGTATTTATTATAAATATTCAAGCCCACAAGCTTAGCCGACGCGTTAATAATCTGCTTAAACTCTTTTTAGTTCCAGTATTATATATTATTGAAGCTGCCGCGGGAAAAAATCCAGTGAAAAATTTCGTCAAGCTGTACAACATTGTTGCACAGAAAATCTCTGAAGCATTAGTAACAGAGATAATGAAATAAGTGATGCTTATTGTTGTTTACTCAGAAAAATTGGCCACCCAATAAACGAACCAAAAATAATCGATCTTAAAATAAAATTTCACGATGGAGCCTCCATTGAAAATGTAAATTTACAGAGAGAAGATATAGTCTATTACAATCTCTCAACTATCTACAAGATCCGACAGGAACTTATAATAGGTACTTTACAGATTTACTAGTTCAATACAACTTAGTCTCAGATTTACCTGTCGTAAATGATTAGACTTAATCAACTAAAACCTTATGTTTTTCTGATACAAAAGGTTTCCTGATAGCACGTAGAATTCGTTGCCATTTCTTAACGATATCTTTAGTAAAATCTTTTAACCTTAACCCGGTTCCATTTTTTCCTGAATGATTAACAATCACAGGAATACGTGCGTTTTGACTATAATCGTATGTATGACCAACAAATTTAATTTCAAGAAACGTACCAACAGGATAACCAAGATGAATATCTTTTAAAAAAACCCCCATAAATCCAATATGGTCTGGTTTGCAGATTGTTACAAAAGATTTATTCTGATAAATAATCATATTCATACCTATCAATCTATCTTCTCTCATATAGAAACATCCCATGTCAATTAATCGATTCTCGAGTATATTTATCCATAATAAATAATACTATACGTATAACCCACATCTTAGCGGTAAATATACCTCTAAAATTCGAAACAGATTTAGAAGAATACAATTAAAAAACAAGAGCTTATTTTGTGTTTTTAGAAAAATAGTTTAATTTTAACAATCGTTCTACAGCTTTGTATTTAAAAAATACTAAAGCATGATCTAGGTACTTTTACTAGTTGGCAAATACTACCAGTAACAGTAATTTGGACGGTCGGTAGAGAGAATTTTTTGGCTTCAATAGGGATAAAACGTGATGAACAATTCAATAAATTATGGCAGCTTCATACCATTGCTTGTTAAAAATGAAGATTATTACACAGATACAAAGATATCAACACCTTCTGACATACATACACTTTATAAAAATAAATCCGAATTGAACTCAACAGTACAAGCTCAGCTTATTGAAGAGCTGAAACGATTACTGAAAGACGAATATTAAATAGCAATCTAAGATTATATAAGTGATCGCCCCCCACTCTAGTATCTATACGATAGACATTAGTGCTATTTAAGCGTTTGGATACTTTTAATCCTCCAAGGTTACCGGCGTCTTGAAACCTTCCGGTTTAACCGCAAACACTGAACAGTCAAGTTTACCGAGAATGCTCTCTGCCGTATTACCTATAAAAAACCCAGGGAGACCAGTTCGAGCAACAGTCCCCATGACAACGAGTTCGGCATTAATTTTTAGTGCAAATTCTGGAACATTTGTTTTTGGTGAACCGTTCAATAAATGTGTTTGAGGCTTGATATGGTCTAATGTATCTCGTCCCACTTTATTTGCTAGTTCGTCCATCAAGGTAATCATATTATGACTATGTGTTTGCCTCACTTCTTGGACGTAGGCATTAACTTCTTCTATAAAAATATCGTAATTATCTTCTGGTGTATAGTAGCCATATCTGTTTGCACTATCACCAAAAGCATCCCACGCATGAACAATATGTAGTTCGGCGGACTCTGATAACGCCAGCGAGCACGCAACTTCGAGGACTTGATGATTGAGTAAATGCCTCGTCTTTAACTCTTCTGATAAATAACTATTATCGACATCCACCGCTGCTATTATCCTTTTGAATGTATTAGGAGACTTTGGCTTGACTAACCACAGTGGGCATGGGCACTTTCGGAGCAAGTGCATATCATTACTCCCAAACATACTATTTAATATTCCATCTCTCTCAGCTGTCTTTATTACGATATCATGCCTGTTACGAAGCACTTCGCGGGTGGTTTCAATAAATGGTATGCCAACAAGTACCTTAGTTTGAATGTCGATATCTTTTATAAAAGGGGATACTAATTTTTCAAGGCGTTTTTTATGCGTAGCAATGGTATTTGCCTGTATATCTTTAGAAGAAACGAAGATATCGATTAATTTTAAGTCAAGTGGCATTTCTTCGAGAACCACTACTACTGAGAGATTAGCATGATTTTTATTTGCTAACTTTACAGCGAGATCCAAATCAATATTACCCTCATCTTCAGCACTCACAAGACAAAGAATATTTTTGAAACTATTCATAACAACACCCTCTCATTCGATTATAATTTTGTCATAAAATAATTCTTGTCTAATATCGTATAAATACATTTCCAGCTCTACAAAAAAAACACGGATAGTAGAATAATAATTTTCAGCCAAGTATAACATACGAAAATATAATATTATTTTAGTCATGTAGCCTTAGATACCATATTCACTTTCACACAAGATAAAATAACATAAAAAACATATAACGATATAACAGCAGCAAAATAACACCACACTGAAACGAATACCCAGTTATAAAATACCCAGCTAACGACTCCGGAAATTAATATAAAAACGCCGAGTATTTTATGATAACGGTCCGACGATAACAAAAGTGGTATGAGAATTACGGCAGCATATGTAGCTGTAAGCAGTGACTGTGACATGTACCCATTTGTAATAAAAGTAAGATCATAATAAATCGAGTTATTTACTACAGATGTTCTTAACCAATCAGGGTTAAATAGTAAGGGAACAAACATGGATAATCCAATAAATACTCCAACAATAGTAATCAGTTTAAATACATGTTTAAGAAACGGTGACGACTCAGTCAAATATGCAGAATAAGGAATCCAGCCAAGCCATAATACATGTGAAAATGCTAAGAAACCAAGTGAAAATGTCCGCACTGCAATAGCATTGTCATTAAGTAACGCGAACCAGACTCCACCTTCGAGTAATTGTTGAATCCCAAACATAAATGGCAACATAGCAAAGACCCAATAAGGTTTATCAAGCTGCTTCGCCTCCTTTAAACAGTAGATTCCGGAAGGGATCAGAATGGCTGCGGTAGTCAAACTGGCTGTTAGAAAAACACATACCAAATCCTAACATAGCAACGAATAATGGTAGTAACAGCACAACTCTTTAATAAATTAAATCGCTGCTACAATAATTCTATTAAAAATAAAAAACCCGACATATGTCGGGTTTTAGATATAAGCCACGATGTATTTTAATCAACCTTAATACTATGTCGATGAGCCACTTCTAGCTTAGGTACAGTGAGTTCCAATACACCATCCTTAAATTTAGCTTTGGCTTTTTTATCATCAACTTCTGCCGGTAATGCCAAAGTACGCAAATACGATCCTTTCGATATTTCACACCGATAATAATCACCCTTCTCTTCTTTTTCTTCGTGACTGGTTTCACCTTTAATGGTTACTGAATTTTTAGTAATCGATACATCAATATCTTTCTTATCAATTCCTGGCATATTTGCTTTAATCAGTACTTCGCCATCTCGGTCGATAACATCAACACTAGGCATCGTTGTTCCAAAAGACGTTGATAATTCTTCGAGGTCGGGTGAATCCCAATGAAAAGGTCTTAACCAACCCTTTGTAGAAAAATTCTCGAACATCTTTTCCATTTCATCAAACAAATTTAAACCTCGAGAAAGATGTGGCTTACTTATATCTGTTTGACTTCTTTTTTCGAGTGAACTTGTCATTACTAGTTCTCCTTATTGGATAAATTTAAACATAGGCATCAACGCCCTCCGCAAAATACTACCCTTCAAACTTATATCTGTAACTACGTATTTCTACTTATCAACATCATAAAATATACGCATAACTTAAAATATTTTTTGCTTAACGATGATCTAAGAAATAATTCTTCACGTTAATATGTCTGAGTATATGTATTTATACATATATAAAGTTACTATAAAGTATGAGATTTTAGGATTCGAAGTAAGTTATAGATTGAAGAGAATAATATTTAGTATAGAGATTTATGTTTGTATAAAAATAATCACTCCAAAAAAAGAGGTTCATCCCATGTCAGTCAACACTGAAATGCAAGATACTATTGAAGCAATGGTGCAAAAAGGAAAGGGGATAATAGCTATCGACGAGAGTTTTCCGACAATAGCCAAACGCTTCAACCCCATTCATGTGGAATCGACAGAAGAAAACCGTCGTTATTGGCGTAGTTTGGTATTAAGCACACCGGGACTTGGTGATTTCATAAGTGGTGCTATTTTATTCGAAGAAACGCTTACACAAAAAAACGATGCGGGGATGACTTTACCTGACGTAGCTGATGAAAATGGAATTGTCGCAGGCATTAAAGTGGATAAAGGCACTATTTCTCTGGATAATGCTGATGGAGACAAAGTTACCGAAGGACTGGATGGTTTAGCTGAACGTTTAAAAGTTTATAAAACGCAAGGTGCACGTTTTGCTAAATGGCGTGAAGTTTATCCTGTCAGCACAAGTAACCCTACACCGTTGGGAGTTGAAGTTAATGCAGAAGTTTTAGCTCGCTATGCGGCTATCTGCCAATCGGTTGGTATTATTCCCATAGTAGAGCCAGAAGTTTTAATTGACGGCGAGCATTCAATTGAACGCAGCTTTGAAGTTGTTGAAGCTGTACAACATGCTGTTTATCATGCACTGCATCGCCATAAAGTAATACTTGAATACACTATCCTAAAACCCAGCATGGTAACATCAGGTAAAGAATCTACAGATAAAGCAAGTCCAGAAGATATTGCAAACTATACGGTTAAAGTATTACGCCGTACAGTTCCTGCGGCTGTTCCAAGTATTAATTTTTTATCTGGCGGACAAACTGCAGAAGAAGCCACTGAGAATCTTAATGCAATGAATGCTATTTTCCAAAGTGAGCCATGGGAACTCTCTTTTTCGTATGGGCGTGCTCTACAACAACCCGCATTAAATACTTGGGGAGGAAAAAGAGAAAACTATAAAATTACGCAGAAAGCATTACTAAAGCGTGCACGCTTAAATGGAGCAGCAAGAAATGGTACTTATAAATTTTCGATGGAATAAGAGTGAATAGTTAAAACTGTTTAAAGTAAATCGAGCTAATTTATTAAAAATGATTTAGATTTGATCTAAATCATATCTTTTTTTTTCGGTTACCTTACACTGCCTGAATACAATTAGGGATGCTGGACATGGGTAAAATAACCACAGTACATAAGGGTGGTATGTTGTTTGAGTCTGAAATGGGCAAACACAAACTCACCATTGAAGGCCCGGAGGATTGGGGTGGTAAAGACCGAGGCCCCATGCCACCGCAGTTATTTATGGCCTCGATTGGTTCTTGCGTTGGCGTTTTAGTGGCGCATTTTTGCGAACAGCATGAATTAAACACCGAGGGTTTAAGCGTTGATGTCGATTATGATGTGGCGCAGTCTCCAACACGATTTGAGAATATCAATGTTACGGTCGACCTCCCTAATGCCGAGTGTGATGACGACTGTACGCGTAAGGCACTAAAACACGTTGCCGAACACTGCCCTGTTCACGAAACCATTGTGACAATCGACCAAATACAATTTAACATTAAAACCAAAACCTAACTTATTGGTAAGTTCACACACACTATGAGCCAAGCAAAACAAAGAGTATTAGAAAAAGGTAGCATTGCCTTTTTAAGCCTATTTATTTTAATCGCCAGTTTGTTTATACAAGCCGCGACGCACTCCAAACAAGCCATACTCTTTTTAGTGGGTGTGGGTTTAGGCTATGCCTTATTACATGCCTTGTTTGGTTTTACAGGTGGTTGGCGAATGCTTGTGCGAGATCGCAACAGCATGGGGGTTCGCGCGCAAATTCTACTTTTAATCGGTAGCTCTATTTTATTCTTTCCTATTTTGGCCGGTGTATTTCCAGAGATTAAAGCCGTGGGTGCGGTTGCACCGATGGGCTATTCAGTTTTAATTGGCGCATTTTTATTTGGTATTGGTATGCAACTGGGCGGTGGTTGTGGCTCGGGCACGTTGTTCACCTTGGGGTGGGGGCAAATTGATATGCTCATTACCTTTATATTTTTTATAATTGGCGCAACCTTTGCCACTTCGCATTTAGATTGGTGGTTTGCCTTAGGCGACATTGGCAATTATTCATTAATTAACGATGGTGATTGGTTATTCGGTCTTATTGCTCAACTGGTTGTGCTTGTTGTTTTATTTTTAGCGATGAAAAAAATAGAACAAAGTCGGCATGGTGCGGTAAAGCCTATTACTATAAGCGTTGATAACGGTCAGTTTATTAATCGTTTGTTACATGGTCCTTGGCCTATTTCATGGGGCGTGATTAGTATTGCTTTATTAGGTTTTGCAACGTTACTTATTGCGGGGCATCCATGGTCGATTACGTTTGCCTTTGGTTTATGGGGCGCTAAAATCTGGACAGCCTTAGGTGGTGACGTAACGTATTGGTCTTTTTGGCAGCTGGGTTACCCTTCTCGTGCTTTAGATCAAAGTGTTTTACTCGATACCACATCGGTGATGAATTTTGGTTTATTACTTGGCGCTGCCCTTGCCTCTACATTGGCCAGTAAGTTTGCGCCACCGATTAACATTAAACTTAATCGTTTGGTTACTGCCATTATTGGTGGTTTACTTTTAGGCTATGGCGCACGGCTCGCCTTTGGTTGCAATATTGGTGCACTACTTGCGGGTATTAGTAGTGGTAGCTTGCATGGTTGGGTATGGCTAGTTGCAGCATTTATTGGCTCTTATGTGGGTACCCATTTACGTGTACTCATTAAGTTAGATAAGCCTTGGCATTAACTCGGGAATATTTATGAAACATAAAACCGCTAAAATTATTATGGGAACCGCGTTAGGAATAGCAACCATTGCTGTTGCCGTTGACTATACGCAACATAAGCTGCCCCCTGTTGAGAATACCTCAATAGACAGTAAGGCGATGCAAGAACAAGAAGCGCCTTGTAGTTTAGGTGGCGCGCCCTGCTCACTCGGTGCTGGCCAAGATGAATAAACCACTAACAACAACTGCAAATAATTTATTTAGTTGCATACAAGAGTTTGCTAACGCGGCAACAAACCCTATATTGCAAATGCTTGATGGTGCGCAATCGATACAACCTTACCAACACTACCCCGAAAAACCGTTCAGCTTTGCAAACCAAACGTGGAAGTGTTTTTACCATAGCCATAATTTTGCAGATAAAAACCAGCACGAACATGGCCATGTGCACTTCTTTACGTTAATACATGGCCAGTGGTCTCATGTGGTGGCATTAAGCCTGAATAATACAGGGCAACCGATAAACTGGTTTAGCACAAACAAATGGGTAACCGATGGTGACTGGTTAAGCAGTAATGAACTGCAACAACAAATGCAGCGATTAACGTTTAATGAAAACCATCCCTTACTTGAACGCTGGTATACCAGCCTATTGTTATTTTACCAACCGCAGATTGAACATTTAATAGCACAACGTGACGAATATATTGTATCGCTTTCAACGGCCGATGCAGACGATATGTTTGCCGATAAAACGCATTACCAACTCAGTGTTACCGACGTTGATCTCACCAATGACCTTACTCAAACAATGAGCACGCAAAATACACACGAACATAGTAACCAACAACTTTAACGACATTTACATAAGGAATAAAAGCCAATGAAAACACTTATTACCATTTTATTTAGCTTATACAGCCTAGCTGCAACAGCCGCCTCAGCTTTACCAGGCCCTCTGGTTGAAACAAACTGGTTAAGTAAAAACAAAGATAGCGTAACCATTTTAGATGTACGTAAAGACACCAAGAGCTTTACCGGTAAACCTGTTTTTAAGAAAGACAAAAAAACGAAAAAACCAAAACTATCTAAAGTGGGCGGACATATCCTTGGCGCGTTGTTAGTTAACTATTCGAAGTTACGTGTTACTCGTGAAATTAGCGGTAATAAAGTAAAAAAGATTATTCCTATCAAATCCGATTTTGAAAAATTCATGCAAAGTGTTGGCTTAAACAAAAATGATAGTGTTGTTATTGTGAGCAAAGGTGAAAGCAATGCAGATGTAACAATGGCATCTCGATTGTATTGGCAACTAAAATACTTTGGCCATGAGAAGATCGCCATTTTAAACGGCGGTATGGCACAGTGGATTGTCGATAAACGTAAGATTAGCAAAAAATCCGATAAAGTAAAAAAAGGTAATTGGGTAGCGAGCACAGAAAATAAATCGATTTTAGCAAGCAGCAAAGATGTTTCAAAGGCAGTAAAAGGCAAAAAAGTACAACTTATTGATACACGCGCAATGAGTTTATATTTAGGTACATGGAGAAAATCTTACGTGTATGGCAAAGGTCATATACCTGGTGCAAAGGTTTACCCGAATGAACTCCTCACCACGACATCGATGCCTGTTAAATTTATAACCAAAGCTGAAACAAGAAAACTACTCAACGCAATGAGTGTAAACACAAAATCTAACTCGATTACATATTGTAATAGCGGCCACCTCGCGAGCGGCAGTTGGTTTTTATTGCACGAAGTATTGGGTAACAAAAAGGTGAAATTATACGACGGTTCAATGCACCAATGGACATTGGAAAAAAACCCTACTACAACAATGAAAATTGAATAACATAAGGTAAAAAAAATACTAAACGAGTAATGGTGATGTGTAACTAATAAGTTAAAGGGTGTCGATAATCATATCGGCCCACATCACCGACTCCATATTCGCTATAACAATTTCATCTTGACCCACTGTCGATAACGGAACATGTTCCCAGTCGGCAACTTCATACGCCTGTACCGACGTTAATACCTTTCCTAGTATTCCACTTTTATCTAACAGAGCGGTTTTAATTTCTTCACTTAAAGGTAATGGTTTTAATAACTCAGGTAATGGACGTTGCAGTAATAAATCTAGGCCAGAAAATAACCCGACGGTAAAGAACCGTTCTGTGTTTAGTTCACCGGCTGTTTCGGCCACCAACTCACACATTTTTGCACGCACCATGGCATTGCGTAAAATTTCTGGAGGTCGGTCATCCAATGAGCTCATCGCTAACATCGATGTCCACGTTGCTAACTGTTTACGACCGAGCAACATAATACCTTGTTCAATCGATTCGATATCTCGTTGCAACCCAAATGCCGCGGAGTTAATCATTTTTAACAAACGGTAACTGGTGGCAACATCGGTATTAATAGCTTCGCTTAAATCGTCGTTACTTGAATCGGGGCTATTTACCACCGACAATAAGTTTAATACGGCTAAGCGATTGGTTGGTAAGGTTTTACCTGCAACCAGTTGTGGCCTGCTTAAAAAATATCCTTGAAAATAATCAAAACCTAAATCACGACATAATATAAATTCTTCATGCGTTTCAATTTTTTCGGCTAATAACTTAACATTGTATCGTTTTAATATATTTACATGCTCAATAAGCTTTTCGCGAGACAACGCCATTAAATCTATTTTAATAATATGTGCTAGTTCAATGAGTGGTGCATGAGCAGAGTTATAAATATAATCGTCTAGCGCAATAATATAACCTGCACTAACTAATTTTTTAACCGCCGCAATTAGCGCAGGTGTGACTGGCACATCTTCAAGAATTTCTAAAATAACCTGGTTTTTACTGAACGGAATTTTATCTTCATCGAGTAAAAATTTTTCGGTGAGGTTAATCGCGGCATATTTGTTACGCACAATTTTTTCTAAACCAATCTCAACAAAGGCATTAATAATGGTTTGTGTGGTGGCTTGATCACCATCGACCATCCCTAAAGATGAGCGGCTCTCATGTGATGAACGATACAACAACTCATATGCATAAACATTTAGCTTGGTATCAAAAATTGGCTGTCGACCAACAAAAACATTTTTCACGCGTTAAATACACCTTAGACTTAGATATGAACAACTATTATGGATTTTCTCAATAAAAGGAAAATACTATTATTTATCTCTTGTAAGCAAAATTAAGTAAAATTCTTTAATATAATAGCGGCACACCCTGCGTGTAACATAAATTTTTATTGCACGAAATATTGGCTAATAACCAAGTAAAATGCTTGATGTACAAGGCACCAATGGTTGCTCGAAACCCCACTAATACTCGATATATCCGCCTATATTTAGCAACTCCAAAATAGCCTATAAAAAGACAAACTTGTCCAAAATCCTATATTTAATCAACTTACTTACCTATGTGAGCTGAATTATGGATAAATTATGCCTAATAGCATTATAAAACTGAGTTATTGCAATTTATGTCAGACTTTCTATTAAGTCTGACTCCCTAGGTACCGATATATTACCTACCAATCAAGGTGTATTAAGGTAGTAATTATGGTGTCTTACGACAGTCCAAAAAATGGTAATAACCACGCTGAGAATAAAATTCTCGCGAAACAATTACTCCATGACCCTTTAACAGCCTGGATAGTACTATTGTGCTCAGTTGGGATAACCATATTGGCCTGGTCTATCTCGGATAATTTTGTTCATGAACGTGCAACGGATCGTTTCAATTTTCAGGTTAAGGATATTGAAAAAGCAATTTACAAACGAATGCAATACCAAGAACGCGTTTTACGCGGAGGGGTTGCGCTGTTTCTGGCTTATGAATCAGTAAACCGTCGAGAATGGAAAAGTTATGTCGACTCTTTAGACTTACCTCAAAATTATCCAGGTCTTCAAGGCTTTGGGTACAGCAAAGTAATCACTCCTGAATTTAAAGATAAACATATTAGCCAAATACGCAAAGAAGGATTCGCCAACTATACGATTCGCCCAGAAGGCAAACGAGATATTTATACTTCGATTATTTACCTGGAACCGTTCGATTGGCGTAATCAACGTGCATTTGGTTATGACATGTATTCGCAAGAAACAAGAAGAAAGGCGATGGCTCGAGCAAGAGACAGTGGTAACGTCTCTATATCGGCTAAGGTGACATTGGTTCAAGAAACTAAAAAAGATGTTCAGCATGGCTTCTTAATGTACCTTCCGGCTTACAAAAAAAACCAGCCTTTAAATACACAAGAACAACGACGCAATGCTTTATTGGGATATGTGTACAGCCCGTTTCGAATTAACGATTTAATGCGAGGTATACTTGGTGCACGTGATACAGATATTAATTTCGAAATCTATGATGGCGATAAATTAACAGAGACATCGATTATGTATGACAGTGATAATGTACTTTCTATTTCTTATAAATCACCTCAATCAGATTTTTCCGATACAACCTCTTTTACCTTTGGTGGACATACTTGGTCATTACACTTCAATACGAAACCAAATTACATATCTAATGCAGAAAAAAGCCAACCCATGATGGTAGCCATAGGAGGCGCGATAATAGATGTAATGTTATTTTTAATTATTGCCGCTATTTCGAGACAACATAAACGTATCCAATCGTTGTTAGCAAAAAGTCAACATAATGTTAGTGAACAGGAAACACATACGCAAATTATTACAAGTACTGTCGTCGATGGAATTATAACGATTAACGAAAATGGATTAATTAATTTTGTTAACCCGGCAGTGACAACATTTTTTGGTTACTCAGAAAATGAACTTATTGGAAAGAATATTAAGATGTTAATGCCTGATCCTGACCATAAAAATCATGATAACTATCTAAAGGCATACCACGAAACAAGTAAGGCAAAAATCATAGGCATTGGTCGCGAAGTAATGGGTAAGCGGAAAGATGGAAGTGTATTTCCATTAGAGCTAGCTATTAACGCCATGGATAGAGATGGAAAACGATTTTATGTAGGAACGCTTCGTGATGTAACTGAACGGTATGAATCTTCTAAACAAATAGGTGAAACGATTGACCAAATGGAACAACGTGCAAACGAAATGACCTTATTAAGTGGCCTAAACGACCTACTACAAACATGCCAGGACTTAGATGAGATATATCTGGTGATAGAACGAGTTATGTGTAAAATGTTTGAAGACTTATCTGGTGTACTTTATGTTTTGGATGATAAAAATACCAACCTGGTTCTAGCCAGCCAGTGGAATAACGCCAAGGAGCATAAAGTTATTGAACATAAAGATTGCCTTGGCTTACGACGTGGCTCGCCTTATTTATCAACCGATGCACAGCCTATTTTAAAATGCCAACATTTTGCTGAACACTCTACGCCCGCAAGTTTTTGTATTCCATTAACGGCCCAGAGTTCAACCATTGGGCTTCTTACTGTTTTCCATCGCAATGCAGAGCAAGATCCTATAATTCTATTATCTCAAACCCAACAAGACCTTGTAATTGCGGTTAGCAAACAAATTAGTATTGCATTGGCAAATCTAAGGCTACGATTGAAACTGGAACAACAATCCATTCACGATGCCTTAACCGGATTACACAATCGACGCTATCTACAAGAAATACTACCAAGAGAAATTCAGCGTGCTTTACGTCTCGAAAAACCACAACTCGCAGTAATGATGATTGATATTGATTACTTCAAGAAAATTAATGATACCCATGGCCACGAAGCCGGAGACCGAGTCTTAAGAGAAATAGCACGCATGCTCAAGACTAACACTCGAAATGAAGATATCGTTGTAAGGTATGGTGGTGAAGAATTTTTACTTCTCTTTCCTACGTTAGATATGCAGGGTGCGTATGACCGTGCAGAACTACTTCGTAGTGAAATTAAGAAAACAAATATAGAAATCGAAGGTATACGTTTACCAAAGATTACAATTTCAGTAGGAATTGCCTGCCTACCAGAACATGGTAGCGATGACCAAACGTTGATACGCCTTGCTGACCAAGCATTGTATAGCGCTAAAGCAGCTGGTCGCGATTGCATTGTTATTTCTGGTAACAACGACGATAATGTCGGTGCATCAATTGCTTGATTAAAGATAGTGAACAATAAGATATAATTACAACAAATGATATTTTATATAGTTTCAAGTAAATAGAAGCTGTATAGTTTTCGTATTGTATTCATCTGTGAATGATGGATTTGAATAAAAACAGTATAAATCCATACGATTATAAGCTTGAATTAAGTAGAACAAACAACAGATCTCAGTCGAGAAAAATCTAACATGAACATTATAAGTATCTTCTCTATCGGTTTTTCGGTCATTATTGCTATAACGCTTTTATTTACTTATTTGTTTTTTATAAAACATGAGAATAAAAATTGGATTACGCTTTGTACTTGTACTGGGCTATTAGGTGGGTTAGCGCTTGCTCAATATAACCATTATGGTTTTTATACTTCAGACTACGATCCTTTATCTACGACCGGCTACCGGACATTAATTCTGTTTTTACCGCCGATGTTTTATTTTTTTAGTCGAGCGATTCTATTTCCCGAACTTAAACTTAAATTTATTCATTTAGTACATTTTTTACCGTTGCCTTTAGCATTTATTGCACCTCGTGAAGTCACGGTGCCAACCGCATTTTTAATTGGTACCGGTTACTGTCTCTGGTTAACGAGTATTGCTTATAACCTAAGGTCTGTACGTAAGCGTTTTGGTTTGGTTTTTGTTTTCTTCACATTTTTTACTGTCATTGCGATTTTTGTATTAATTATTGGGTTTACAGTGTCTTATATAAATCCAGCGTATTTTTATCATTTTTACACATCAGGTATTGGGGCAAGCTTGATTCTTGTAACCGGTACCATAATAGTATTTCCAAACGTGTTAAATGAAATAGATGAAGTGGTAAAATTAGGTTATTCAAACTCGACATTGAGTAATGTGGATATTAACGACTGTAAACAAAAACTTAATGATTTAATTATCCTTTCAAAAATGTACGAAAACGAAAATCTCAGTCTTAGCTTGCTGGCAGGAGAAATGAAAATATCTAATCACCAACTTTCTGAGCTAATTAATACCCAGTTTGAGATGGGGTTTTCGCAATACATTCGCCTACAACGAATTGAAGCGGCAAAACAGCTATTAAAATCTGAGGCTGATGCTTCAATTCTTTCTATCAGTATGCAAGTTGGCTTTAGCTCGCAGTCTAATTTCTACACGGCCTTTAAAGAAATCACCGGCGTATCCCCCGGAAATTACCGAAAATCGGCATTAAATTAGCCAAAAACTTCTTCCTTTATCATTATGGAATACTTTAAGTCATTGAATACCAATGACTTAATATTTTTCTATTCATTTTCTATCATCTTGGAAGCGAATACGCCTTATCCAACTTAACCTTTGTCATAACAATTAATAACGACATAGGAGTTAAAGAAAATGATTGAATTTACATACGCAACATATCTTGTAATTAGTATCGCGATGACGATTTGGGTCGCCCGTACCTTAAGTAAAAATGGCCAGGTGTTTTTAGTGGATAGTTTCGATGGTAATGAAACACTTGCCGAGTCGGTTAACCACTTACTCGTGGTTGGTTTTTATTTACTCAATATTGGGTACATTCTTTTAGCACTTGAAACACATAGAGAAATAAACACCATTAGAACCAGTATTGAGTTTTTAAGTCAGCAAGTTGGATTCGTATTACTAGTTCTTGGTTTGCTACATCTCATTAATGTGATTGTTATTGCAAAGTGGCGTCATCGTGTTGTGAGAAATAAATTAGTGCATGCAAATGGAGGAGACATCAATGAAGGATGAAAACGCTACAAAAGATACCGTTAAAGTCTTTTACAACAGTGCTTGTCCAATATGTAATGCGGGGGTTGGTTATCAAAAACAACGCATGAAAACTTGTGATATTGAGTGGACAGATGTGCATGTCGATGAAAAATCAACGACTGAGTTAGATGCTGAGCTGGACTTTATTCGAGAGCGGTTGCATGTAAAAGACACCGAAGGAAATATACAGGTTGGTATTGATGCATTCATTGCTTTATGGGAAGAATCACCCGGTGAAAGATGGAAGGCAGAAATGGTAAAAACCCCCTTCTTACATTATATGGCAGATACCACATACAACGTGTTTGCCCGCCAGTTATATCGTTGGAATAAATTTAAGGGGCATTGGTAATGGATAAAATAAATACATGCAAACACCCTGATAGGGTGAATCATAAAATCAATGTCTCACAAAGATATTTTAACCCTCTATTGTTATCTTTGTATGATTTTTTTGTGTATCGAATGATTAGCCAATATGTTTGGGGTTGCTCGACAGCGTTATTAGTAAATCGTTATAAGCATTACATACGAAAAAATCATCTAGAGGTGGGTACGGGTACAGGGTACCTCATAGATAAATGCGATGTTGAGAGTATCAACTTGGATTTAATGGATCTTAGTCGTGCATGTTTGAAGAAATCTAGCAATCGATTAAAGCGATACTCGCCAATTTTGATTAGACATAATATTCTTGAGAAACCTATTGAAGACGATAAGCGATACGATTCAATAGGTATTAACTATGTTATGCATTGTGTTGAAGGTGACTTTACAACGAAAAGTAATGCTTTTAACAATCTTAAGAAATTACTGAAAAATAATGGTGTGATTTTTGGCGCAACAGTCATGCAAACAAGTCAATCCAGCATGGTCGCACGCATTTTCATGAAATTACTTAATCGAATGGGTATTTTTAATAACGATAGAGACAACTTTAAAGATCTAAAAAACGCTCTTGAAGATAACTTTAAGTATGTCGATATTTATATTAAATCGTCAGTTGTCTTATTTGTTTTAAGTGATGAGGAACAAGACTTTATTAATTTGGAAGCCGAGAAAAGCAGCAATCAGGAGTATAACTATGTCTAATAATAACAACCATGAAAATGATATACAAAAAAATGACGTGTTAGAAAACCGTTCGAACAAGCAGTCAAAAACAAAGAGATTACTGATTGTCGCCATTTTGCTATCCGCATTTACTGGCATTGTTATCAGTTATATGCGTAGAAGAGGCATTGATAGCTCAGCACTATTATACATAGGAATACCAACCTTTATAGCTTTAGCTTTCGCGTTTACTTCAACTTCAAAATCTAAATCCATCATGGGCTCAACACTAAAGGCCATCACGTTTATTATTTTAATTTCTGGGCCACTATTACAGGAAGGCTATATTTGCATGATTATGGCTGCACCTATTCTATATATAATTGGAGCTCTGGCAGCATGGCCATTCGATCATTATAGAAAAAAGAAACAGAATGGCTCCAAACTCAATATGATTATTCTACCTGCACTTTTAGTATTTATGTCGATGGAAGGCGTTATAGATGAAACCAGCTTTAATCGCTTCAATACCGTTGAGCATGAGCAAATAATTAACAGTAGTATTGCTGATATTAGAAAAAGAATAGGCTCTAGTCGACCACTAGACGCGCCAAATTCATTATTTGCTAAAATATTTCCACGACCTGACACCATCAATGCGAATGGCATTGATATAGGCGATACCATGTGGATCGACGTGAGTTACTTTAAATGGATTTACTGGAACGAAAAACGCGGAAAAGTTCAATACAAAGTAACAGAAAATGAAGTTAATTATCTTAAATTTAGCCCCACAATGGATAGTAGTTACTTTAAATCATATATGACATGGAAAGATACTGTCGTAATTTTAAAACCTGTATCTAAGAATAAAACTAAAGTCACATGGCGTATTAGTTTTCAAAGAGATATTGATCCTGCTTGGTATGCACAACCTTTACAACGTTATGCTGTCGCTGCTGCTGCAGAAGTATTAGTTGAGTCATTACAATGATTATTCGTAGCTTGTTGCTATTAATACCACTAGCGTTATGGTCATACGTTTTTATAAATCAACATGTATCCATAAAAGAAAGAACCGCATCTTTTATGGGTTTTGTTTGGGCATTTCATTCAAGCTTAATTTTGAATATGTTATTTATAAGAAATGATTTATTTACCCTTTCAATACAAGATAATTTATTTTATGGCATACCGCTCGATTGGGTGTTCACACAAGCAGTTATTTTAGGTGCAGTTATACCGCTTGGTCGTCTGTATGGCATTAGCAAAATGGTCAGTTACATTCTTCAAATCATAATGATCGCGGTGGTTTACTCATCGGCTGGACTAGCTATCGATAATATATATGCAGGTTTTATTATAGTAAGCACTTTTATTCTTTGCTCACTACCTGCAATGGCTTTATCAAACTGGACAGCCCGCGACACACATACGTGAACGTTCACTATTACAAGCATTATCTTGGGCATGGCTTTTGTTATGGATGTTTCCATCAACAGTGTTTAGTTTAACAACCGATAGTTGGGATGGAATATTACAACGTGATTTAATAACCACCTTTATATATTTATTACCTTTGGTCGTCCCTGCTTATTTATTAATAAGTGCGTTATACCAGTTTGCAGTGGAAGGTAACGGTACTGCATTTCCATACGACCCACCAAAACGATTAGTGATTGGTGGTGTTTATCAATATCTGTCAAATCCAATGCAAGTCGGAATAAGCTTAATGATGGGTTGGTGGGGAGTTGTTATTCAAAGTATGTGCATATCACTCTCAGCGATGATTGCTTTTATTTTATTTATCGTCTTTAAAGATGTGTGTAACGGTAGCTGTGCTATTGGTAAGGGGAATAAGGAATGGGAAGACTACCAGCAATCCGTTCCAAAGTGGCTACCCAAATTAAAAGCTCGTTCAACCAGTACAAAATAAAGGATGTATAAGGTATGTTAAATAATTATGCTCGCAAATGGTTTGAAGATAGTTTTGATGAACTCTCTCCTCTTCTACAAAAGTTACATGTTCATGGAGGCCAATTAACCGGCCCCGTTTTCATTAATATTCCTACGGGTGCTACTGGTTTTATCGGACAGAAAATAGCAAAAAAATTGGGTATTCCAATTAATAAAGGTAGTCACTCTCTTCAAGTTGAAATAAAGCATAGCAATGATGGTCTACATTGGAATAGATGCTTTGACGGTATTAATAAAATGGAGTCCGTCTTCAAGCCCATAGGAAAAAAATCCAACGGTTATTGGATAGAGACAACTGGAACAACTCGATTAAAATTAACCGTTGATATAAAAGATGGTGGTTGGTACTGGCGTGTTTTAGAAGCTAAAGTTAGAGGAATAAAAATTCCGTTATGGTTATTTCCAAAAACAAATGCGTATAAAATAATAGAAGATGATTCATATCGTTTTTACGTCGGATTCTCTGTCCCACTGCTTGGCGAAGTGCTCTCATATAGTGGACTATTACAGGCAGAACTAAACCAACAAGAGTTTAAATAAGATGCGTATTCTGATAACCGGTGCAACTGGTTTTATAGGACAACACCTTGTTAGTACATTGAGGGAACTAGGTCACCAAATTACTGCCTGTGTTCGAGATACGCATAGCTATACATTAAACCACCCATCTATAGAAGCAATTGCATGTGACTACAATAAAGATACGCAAATTGATGATTGGTTACCTAGGCTAAAGAATATTGATATCGTTATTAATGCGGTCGGCATTATCAAAGAAACAAAAAACCAGACTTTCGATACATTACATCGAGACACCCCCATTGCTTTATTTAAAGCATGTGAAAAAATTAAGGTTAAAAAAGTAATACAAATATCAGCACTTGGTGCAGATGATACGGCCTTCAGTCAATACCATCTTTCAAAAAAGGCGGCAGATGATTTTTTAATATCCCTCGATCTTAACTGGGTCATTATTATGCCATCCATTGTCTATGGCCACGACGCAAAAAGTATGTTTTTATTTACGACAATGGCAGCCCTTCCAATAACACCTGTAATTAATAACGGTAACCAAAAAATTCAACCTATTCATATTAAGGATGTTTGTACTGCAATAAGTAAACTTTGTAATGGAAGTAGTATAACGAAAACATATATTCCTTTAGTTGGTCCAGAACCTCTTACGATACGAGAACTGACTGGTTATTTAAAAAAATGGTTGGGCTTTAAAAAGAGTCGATTGATCAATATTCCAAATAAAATTGCACTGATAGTCGCTTGGTTAATTCAGTTTATGCCAAATAGTATTATTTCACCTGAATCTATAAGAATGTTAAATAAAGGCAATACAAGTGACGTTAGTTTATTTATTAATATTTTTGGTTTTACGCCGATTAGCTTTAAGCAATCGTTAATGCAATCCCCTGCTCGACAAGCTGATAAGTGGCATGCAAAGTTAACCATATTAAGACCATTATTGAAATTCAGTATTGCTTTTGTATGGATAGTCACAGGGATAGTTTCAATATTCATTTATCCAATCGAATCCAGTTTTAATTTATTGTCTCAGGTAGGTATTACATATCCCTATAATTATTTCGCGCTTTACACTGCGGCAACACTGGATTTTATAATCGGTATATCAATACTCGTAAATTATCGTATTAAAATTATAGGAATAGCTCAGATAATTTTAATACTCAGCTATACCTTATTAATTACATTATTTTTAACTGAACAATGGGCGCACCCTTTCGGCCCTATCGTGAAAAATATCCCGTTGATAGCTTCTATATTAATTATGATTTCTCTGGAGGATAAATAATGGAATTTCTTATTATTAAATGGATTCACATTGTTAGCTCTACACTACTGTTTGGTACAGGACTAGGAAGTGCTTTTTATAAATATATGGCTGATAGAAGCGGTAATATACAAACAATGGCCTGTACCAATAAAAATGTTGTACTTGCTGATTGGTTGTTTACAACGCCAACTATTATTATTCAGCCTATTACCGGAATATTGATGGTATTAATGCTAGGTTACTCTTTTACTGAATCTTGGATATTGTTATCCATTGTATTATATTTTTTTGCAGGTGCATGTTGGTTACCGGTTGTCGTCTTACAAATCAGAATGCGTAACATTTCTAACGAAGCGGCATTAAATAATACGTCTTTACCTGATCTTTATTGGAAGCAAGCGACTATCTGGTTTTGGTTAGGCATACCCGCATTTATATCCATAGTTACCGTATTCTTTCTTATGACAAACAAACCTAATATCTTTTAGGAATCTACGAAATGTACAAAAATATAATCAATAACCATAAACACATTATAATTTTTGACGGTGTTTGCAAGTTTTGTTCAGCGTCGATCATTTTTATCTATAAACAAGACAAAAATGCCTTATTTAAATTCGCCACTGCACAATCTCCAATAGGAGAATGTTTATTACAATCTTATGAATCCCCCTTAGATTATAATGAATCTATCATTTATATCAAAAATGGAATCCCATACACTAAATCTACTGCAATATTAAAAATTGCAGCAACACTATCATGGCCATGGCGACTATTAACTGCATTCACCCTTCTTCCAAAATTTTTACGTGATAGTTGTTACGACTTTATCGCTAAGCATCGTTATCAAATTATGGGTAAAAGAGAAACATGCATAATCCCTACATCTGATTTCAAGAATCGATTTATTTGATTTTTAGTATTAATACAGACAGGATTTACAATGAAAAACAAACATGAACCAATTTTCAAACAAATACTTGGCGAACAATGGAATGACTTAGGCAAAGTTATTCAAGACCATTATTTCCTTAAACCTTACTCTGATGATTATATTTGTGTTAAAGGTGAAATGGATGAAATTTACCATTCACCTATAGCTAAGTTGCTTATCCCCTTTGGTTTATTATTTGGAGCCATCGTTCCTTACAATAGAAAACATGTTCCGATCGACGTTCACTACAATTCAAAACCTGATAACTCAAAACTCTATTGGGACAGAGTCTTTAAATTGTCGCCAACAAATGAATTTCACTTTAAGTCGCATATGGAAATGCAATCTGGAAATGAAGTTATCGAATATGTTCGCTTTGGTGTTGGTATGAAATTATTGGTGACTGCAGAAAACGGTGTGCTCATTTTTAAAGATAACGGATACGTTTGGAAATTATTTGGACTAAACATCTCTATACCAATTAACTTGATATTTGGTAAAGCCTATATAGAAGAAAGACCGATAGATGATACAAATTTTTCAATGAAAATGATTATTAAACATCCCTTGTTTGGTGATTTATTTCGATATAGCGGGCAATTTACATTTAGATCTGAAGGGACTAAGTAAGTTCTTAAAGAGAAAAAATGCGGTGGCTGACGGGGCTTGAACCCGCGACGTCCGGAATCACAATCTGGAAAAATATTAAGTACTATCAGAAACTTAACTGAACATTTCCGAACAAAACTAAAAAATAGACAGCATGTTTTTCAAAGGTTTATGTTTTGATATTCTGAAAAATTAACCTTTTTTAAACATTAAATGCTGGCGCCATAAGCTGTTGCTCAGCTCTACCCAAACCTATTTTTGCTGCAACTGATTCCCACTGAACAACGCTCTCTATAACTTCATTTTTAATTTGTGAGGCATCCATTTTGGTCAATTGAAAATAATCAATAACGTCCATTGCCAACTCATAATTCAAACTATTATCATCTTCATTGATATTTAAATGTAAACCACCTGTCGGTGTAACCGGGTTTATATCGTAAGCAGGAGAAAGTAACCAACCACCTTTAGAATATATAAACCCATGGTTTCTTATATGATCATCTGTATTTGATACAGCAATATTAAAAATGATTCGTCGCCACAGTTCAGCTAAGTCAGTCTTGGCGTTAGAACCATTCTCTGTTAAAAACTGAGCTAATTCTAAATAGCTTGCTCCCTCATCACCATCGTCGTACCCCAGTTGCATCATTGCTGAGGTAAAGTGTAAACGGCTCGTAGCTGTACGATCAAAACGCTTTGTTAAAAAAGTATGATGTTGACTATTAAATTTATGTAACTGACACTCGGACATAGTAATACCAGCATCAACAGCCAACTGGTATACAACATATTCCCATGCGCCTACATCATATTCATCATGAGCACTTGGGAATTTAGCAATCCACAAGTTATCGCCGCTATCAATAACCGAGGACTTAGGTCTTGCCCCACCTAATGATGAACCAGGAGAAATAAGCATATTCAACCATTTCAAATAATCGGGGTCATCAATATCACGTGCATTTTCTAACTGACTCGCAGCAAATTCTAACTCACGCAACGATGTCATTGGTGGAGAAGCTAGCTGTTCGTTGTTATCGAGAAAATCGCCATTAAAATCAAGCTTAAACCGCAATGCCCCCATGCGATACATATCGTGTACACCAAGCAAATAGTCTGACTCATTCAAAACATTGGGTTTACGATCTTGTTGGCGTGCAATAACCGCCTCGCGTCTTTTCATTAACAAACGACCCCAGCGGTCGGGACATGAATCTAAAAACACACGAAAATTTTGCTGGCTGTTGTTATGCTGCTCGCCAGTATAAAGCTGCAATTCAGGATCAATTTGTTGAGCATATTTGGACTGTAACCATTGTTCATCGTAAGCAAAACTAAAGTGCTCTTTCGCTTTTACCAAATCTGAACGCAATGTACCGATAAACGTAGGTTCATCAAACTCTTCCCAGTCTGCAAAGATATAAATTTCACGGCTCATTATTTCTTACTCAATTTAGGTCGACTTATTAAATTAATATCTTGAAGCTTTCGTCCTAATTCATCGTCACTGGCCACCTTGGCAAAATCGTCAACCAAGCCCAGCACACTCAACACCGCTACATAATGACCAATCGAAACGGTTGAATCTCCTTTCTGAATTTTTCGTATCGTCAACCGGCTCAAACCTGTGCGATCAGCAATAAGAGACTGACTATAGCCGCGTCGTTTACAGGCGAGCTTAATATTCTCACCTAGAAGTGCTAAAACCTTCTGATTTTTTGGGAAAACTGAGGCTTTTCGCTTCTCTTTAATGGTCATTATAACTTCCAATATATATCAATATGGTAACTATAATGCTCAAATAATACGAAGTAAAGTAAAACCATAATCAATTAAGAATAATATGGAGGGTATAGGTCTATTTACCCAGTAAAAAATCATTAATTATCAGATAGTTAGTAACAGTAATATTGGGGTAATGAAGAGGATATGCGGAAATGAAAAACTCAAAATCAATAAGATAATTTGTAGCTATTGATATAAAAATAAAAAATGGGGTGTCTGACGGGGCTTGAACCCGCGACGATCGGAGTCACAGCCCAGTAAATATCTATTATTTTCAATAGGTTAACTCAATTATTCCGAACAAAGCTGTAAAAAAATGGCCTATCTATCAAAACCTTATACTTCGGTATTCGGAAAGCTAACCGCGCAAAGATAAGCCATTTTGAATGCTAAGCTGGAGTTATACGCAGTTATTACATATACTGCGTATAACCAACTAATGGAAAACTAGATCAATGGACTATTTATCTGAAAGTAGCCAGTTACTATACAGCCAATTACTAAGTCAGTGTCTTCATGGAGCCGTTCCGAATGGCCGCGGATTATCATTCGTAAAAAAAAATATAAAAGATTCTATACACTGGTACTTACAGTTAACCATTGGCAGTAATAAAAGCCAACATTATCTAGGCCCTGATTCTGAAAAAATCTGTACTCTCATGGATAATGAAAGACACTTATGGGAAAAAGCAAAGCCCGATCGAGAGGAGCGCGAAAAACTCGTCTCAATGTTAAAAAGCGGTGATACGTTAACCGTTAGTACAGCGGAAGCACGGCTATTTGAGATTATAGAACGTGCAGGTGCTTTTCTAGTGGGTGGCGTTCTTGTTGGTTCACATGCTTTTACTGTCTATGGCAATATGCTGGGGATTAAATGGCCTTCAAAAATTATACAAACACACGATATTGATATTGCAAGTGACAATCATATTTCGCTCGGACTAATAAATAAAAATATCAATTTAAAGCAAACCCTACTTGATGCTGAAATGGGCTTTGTTGAAGTGCCGGCTCTTAATAGAAAAGCACCCTCCACAAGTTTCCGAATTCAAGGTAAGCAACTCAGTGTCGATGTTTTAACACCTATGATAGGTAAACCAAACTCTAAAGCGATATTGATTTCAGCTTTAAATACCTATGCTGAACCATTACGCTTTCTTGATTATCTTTTGCATGACATTCAACCGGCGGTCATTGTTGCCAGGGCTGGCATACTTGTTAATGTCCCTTCCCCTGCTCGATATGCATTACATAAACTTGTTGCGAGTGTCCGACGACCTGCTGCTATGCAAACAAAAACATTAAAAGACGTTGAGCAAGCTAATTTATTACTAGAAGTGTTAATCGAAGATAGACCAGGAGACATCCAAATTGCATTTGATGCCGCACAACAAATGCCTGATAAATTCTTAGAGCAACTACAACAGGGAATAAAGAAATTACCTAACGCACTTTCTAAAAAGTTAATGACTTACATAGAATAAGATTATCGTAAGCCGATAAGTGGGTAATCATAATCCAACATATTAACCAGTCGAAATTTATAGATTATCAATAAGTTAATCACGTTGTTGTTAGGAAAAGGAATAGGATATTCGGAAAAAAAAGGCTTAAAACCAACCAAAATCAGAATTAAGCCTTTGATTTATATGGGGTGGCTGACGGGGCTTGAACCCGCGACGACCGGAATCACAATCCGGGACTCTACCAGCTGAGCTACAGCCACCATTGATCATTTTAAAATGGCGCGCCTGGTAGGATTCGAACCTACTACCCTCGGCTTAGAAGGCCGATGCTCTATCCGAATGAGCTACAGGCGCTGAAACCGAGATAGCACGCATACTACCAAACACTAGCTTTGCTCCTGGATTTTTGGGCCACAAAACTAACGTAGAACTTGAAAAATGGTCGGGGTAGAGAGATTCGAACTCCCGACATCCTGCTCCCAAAGCAGGCGCGCTACCAGACTGCGCTATACCCCGATCAAGGGCGCGATAATACGCAAACATCGGTTTGAGGTCAAGACTAGCTCAGTTTCTAATCGCTTTTCATAACCACTTTTTCATTAAAAATTCGATACTTGGAGAATACTGCGGTTCATGAGATTATAGCCCTTTTATTTTCAGGCTCTTTACTCAATGACTGCACAAATAATCGATGGAAAGGCCATAGCGGCTCAATTACGCAAAGAAGTTAGAAAAGGTGTAGAGGAACGTTTAAAACAGGGGAAATCTGCACCAGGCCTTGCGGTCGTTTTAGTGGGTAGTGATCCGGCTTCCGAAGTGTATGTACGCAACAAACACAAAGGTTGTGAAGACGCTGGCATTACCTCAATTGCACACAACCTCGATAAAGACACATCTCAAGATGAACTATTAAATTTAATTGACCGCTTAAATACCAATCCTGATGTGCACGGTATATTGGTTCAAATGCCTTTACCTGAACATATCGACCCTGAAACCGTCATTGAACGCATTTCTCCACTAAAAGATGTGGATGGATTCCACCCTTATAATATAGGGCGTTTGGCGATACGTATGCCTGTTTTACGTTCTTGTACGCCTTATGGGGTGATGACCTTACTTGAATCCACCGGCCAGCCCATCCGAGGGCAACATGCCGTTATTGTTGGTGCTTCGAACCATGTGGGCCGACCAATGATGCTCGAACTGACCCTCGCGGGTTGCACCGTGACTATTTGCCATCGCTTCACCAAGAACCTTGCTGAAATGGTCGGCTTGGCCGATATTTTGGTGGTGGCCGTTGGTAAACCCGGAATTGTTGATGGAAACTGGGTGAAAAAAGGCGCTGTGGTCATTGATGTGGGTATTAATCGTACAGAAGACGGTAAATTAGTTGGCGATGTCGGCTTTGAGTCGGCCAAAGAAAATGCTGGCTGGATAACACCGGTTCCAGGCGGCGTTGGCCCCATGACGGTCGCTACCTTGTTGCTAAATACACTTGAAGCGGCCAATACAACCAACGGTTAAACTGGCTTAGCTTCAAGCAATATCTTTATATCCGTTATTGCGGCTTTACGTACTTCCCTAACCTTGTTGGTAAACTGCCAACACACAATCCATATACTGTGTCTTCGATAGGATTGCCATTTTGACTAGCTGCATATAGATCGTCTTCATCTAATAAAAACTCAAACGACTCACCATTATATTCACCTGAGCAACGCTCTAAAATTCTATCGCCTGTTGCATCAAAAGAACGGAAGCCATGAAGCTTGCCACTATATTGATGAAAACTGATTAACGTTTGCACGGGTGCATTATGGTAACCCGGTAGATAAGCCGCCATAAAATCGCGTTTTACCCGCCCTTTATCATCTTGAACATAAACCTCAACAGAATGCATTACGGTTGGGTTTTCTTTTTCCCATTGTACCTGGCTTGTCATTTCACCGGTTTTTTCAGAAATATGTTGTTCTTGAATATAGAAATCTTTATTGCCCGCATAACCACCAAGTGTTTTTTTGATTTCATGAGGATGTTTTTTAACGAGTTTATAATGTAAAGCTAATGCATCATCTGCAAATTTATTCCATTTTCGAATGTGCTGATTATCTTCTTTGGCTGTAGCATCTGCCGCAATTGCACTACCCACTGGTAACACTAGCATGGCTACAATTATAATTTTCAAATACCGCATATACACCGCTCCCCTTTATCTGCGTTTATTACAGACTCTTATATAAGGTACTAGTTCCCTGCCCTAAGCGCTTTATTCTCGGCGCCAACCCGTTTTACCCGCCGCATCTTCCAAAATAATGCCTTGGTCTTTTAATTCATCCCGTAAACGATCACTCATCGCCCAATCTTTATTGGTACGCGCATCATTACGTTGTTGAATCATTTTTTCAATTTGTGCATCGCTCAAGCCTGATTCGCTATTACCCGCTTTTAGGAATTCATCCGGCGTTTGTTGAAGTAAACCAAGCTGAGCTGATAGGTATTTGAGCTCCCCTGCGGCTTGAGTTGCTTTTGGTTCATCCGATTGTCGAAAACGGTTTATATCTTTAGCTAACTCAAACAAACTTGATAATGCTTCTGGTGTATTAAAATCGTCATCCATTGCTTTATAAAATTGAACAACTGCTTCGCTATTATTACTTTTTGCTTCGACCTGCTCCATGCCTTTTAACGCGGTATACAGTGTCGTTAAGGCTGCTTTAGCATTATTCAAATTCGCTTCCGAATAATTTAGCGGGCTACGGTACTGACTGGTTAAAATAAAATAACGGATAACTTCAGGGGCAAATTCTTTAATGACTTCTCGAATAGTAAAAAAATTACCTAAGGATTTAGACATTTTTTCTTCATCAATACGCACAAAACCATTATGCATCCAGACATTCGCGAACTTTTCACCCGTCGCGCCTTCGCTCTGCGCAATTTCATTTTCATGATGCGGAAACTGTAAATCCATTCCGCCACCATGAATATCAAAGTGGTTACCTAAGCAATGCGTCGACATTGCTGAGCATTCAATATGCCAGCCAGGTCGGCCATTACCCCAAGGGGATTCCCAGCTGGGCTCATCGGGTTTTGCAGATTTCCAAAGCACAAAATCTAAAGGGTCTTTCTTTGATAAATCAACTTCTACACGCTCACCCGCACGTAGATCTTCAAGTTTTTTACCCGAGAGTTGCCCATAGTTTTCAAACTGATTAATGGCGTAATAAACATCACCATTATCTGCCGCATAAGCGTTGCCTTTATCGATTAATGTTTGAATCATTTCGATAATTTGCACCATATGCGCTGTTGCGCAGGGTTCTTCATTAGGCGCTAAAACACCTAATACTGCTGAGTCTTCATGCATGGCATCAATAAAACGACGGGTAAGTTGAGTAAATTCTTCACCATTCTCATTCGCACGTTGAATAATCTTATCGTCAATATCGGTGATATTACGAATATAGGTCACATGCTCAGCACCATATATTTGGCTCAAATAACGATAGATAATGTCAAAGACAACCAATACTCGCGCATGGCCAATATGACAGAAATCATACACGGTCATACCGCAAACATATAAACGGACGTTATTTGGGTCAATCGGAGTAAACGTTTCTTTTTTCTTTTTCAGGCTGTTATATACGACCAACATTATGTCTAATTTCTCTTAATTTAAGTAACGGTGAATTAACCACATTTTACCTATGCCTAGCCTAATAATGTAGTCATTCTTAATTTAAATGTTAGATATTGCACAAAACAATGAAGCCAAGAAAAAAACCTGCCTATCCCTTTTACACTATGACTAATCCTTAGTATGATCGCGCCAGTTGAACTTTAAACCTCAAAAACTTTCTAAACCATAGCCTAATGATAGGCACCCTTAAGAAAACGGAAAAACAATGAAAAATTTACTCTTAGCATTTGCTCTTCTAATCGGTTTCAGCCTTACTGCCAATGCGGCGAACCCTCAAGTTATTATGACAACAAATGTTGGCGCCATTACTATTGAGCTATTTGCTGATAAAGCGCCAAAATCAGTGGGTAACTTTCTTAAGTATGTTCAAAATGGTTTTTATAATGGAACCATTTTTCACCGAGTGATTAGCAATTTTATGATTCAAGGCGGCGGCTTTGGAACTGACTTTCAACGCAAGCCAACAGATGCAAGCATTATGAATGAAGCAAATAATGGTTTAAAAAATGTAAAAGGCACTTTGGCAATGGCAAGAACCAGTGACCCGCATTCAGCAACGGCACAATTTTTTATTAATGTAAAAGATAACGACTTTTTAAACCACAGCTCACCCACTCCACGTGGTTGGGGTTATGCTGTTTTTGGTAAAGTCATTAAAGGCATGAACGTTGTCGAAAAAATTCGTAATGTTGAAACCGGTAGCAAAGGACCTTTACGCCAAGACGTGCCTCAAACAGATATTATAATAGAAAAAGTAGAAGTGATTGGTCTTAACAGTCCAAAAGCACCTAGCATTAATTAATTTTACCAAATAGGAATAAATTCATGATTGTTATAACAACTAGCTTCGGCGATATTAAAGTCGAGCTTAATAAAGAAAAAGCACCTGAAACAACCGCTAACTTTGAACAGTATGTTAAAGATGGTTTTTATGATGGTACGATTTTCCACCGTGTCATTGATAATTTTATGGTTCAAGGCGGCGGTATGGAACCCGGCATGAAAGAAAAAACAACGCGGGATCCCATTAAAAACGAAGCTGATAACGGTTTAAGTAATGCCGTAGGTACCCTTGCAATGGCAAGAACAATGGATCCAAACTCAGCAACAGCTCAATTTTTTATTAACGTTGCTGATAATAAATTTCTTGACCACCGTTCACCAACTCCCGATGGTTGGGGTTACTGTGTTTTTGCTGAAGTTGTTGAAGGAATGGATGTTGTTGAAAAAATTAAAAATGTTTCAACAACAAATAATGGCATGCATCAAGATGTACCCGCTGAAGATGTCATTATAACTAAAGCAGCCATTGTAGAAGACGAAGAATAAGTTTTTAAAATGACAACGTTGTTTATTGCAGATTTACACTTAAGTGATCAACGTCCTGAAATAACGAAACTTTTTACTAAGTTTTTACAAAATGAAGCACGGCAATGCCGTGCTTTATATATTTTAGGTGATTTATTTGAGGCTTGGTTAGGCGATGATTGTATTCTGCCCGCCTATCAAGAAATCATTCTACAGATTAAAGAATTAACTGCATCGAATATTCCCGTCTACTTTATTCACGGTAACCGAGACTTCTTAATTGGTTCACGTTTTGCAGAGTTAACGGGTTGCCAACTCTTAGACGAGACAACAATCATTAACATAGATGAACAGCAATATCTCATTCTACATGGTGATACGTTATGCACCGATGACGTAAAGTACCAGCAATTTCGCAGTATGGTTCGAAACCCAGAATGGCAAGAACAACTATTAGCAAAAACACCGGCCGAAAGGATTGCTCTCGCGAAACAATACAGAGAAATAAGCCAAACTGAAACGGCCGAAAAAGCCGATGATATAATGGATGTTAATCAACAAGAAGTTGAAAGTGCTTTACGTAACGCTAACGTAAATACCATGATTCACGGCCATACTCATCGACCGAATATTCATACCTTTGAATTAGACGGAAAGCAGGCACAACGTATTGTATTAGGCGATTGGTATAAACACGGCAGCGCTTTAAAGTTAGAGAATGGAGAATTTGAGTTACAAATAATATCTTAGAGCGTGAAAGTTTGTATTTAATCTTACATATTTAATAAAATATCCTGATGCAACTTAACAAAGTTATAAATCTCATAAGTATAAAACACATCGTCATTCCCGCGTAGGCGGGAATCTATACATTCAATCATTATCAAATATAAGTCTTTCATGTAAGACGTTTTTGCTTTTAATGGAAATTTAAAAAATGGATTCCCGCCTACGCGGAAATGACGGTTTCAGTTAAGCTATTTGTAAACTTACGAGAGTACTTTTAAATTTAAACGCTTAAAGCCTTGTTACTGTTCGAATTTAACCTTACCTTCTCTCAAGTCTTGCACTGAATAACGTTTATAATCTTTCGGTAAATCAAACAACTTAATATCCAATTTATAGTTCTCATCAAAGTCGACTAACGTTCGTGAATATTTTCTCTTCCCTAGAGTTTGCACAGGGAAACCAAACTTCAATAATCGCGTAGCCGCAAAGGTATCTTTTGCCAGATCACAGGCATTTTGCATATCAGCAGGCGTACTAGATAAAGTCATCTTGCTATCAGACGCCATTAAAAGTGAAAACTCCTTTAACGCTGTTACTGCAGCCGGTAATAAACCTTTAACTGCAATAACGTCATTACAAACTTTACCATTAACGAGCAACTGATAATGCTTAGGCTTTTCACCAGCAATTGCGGGTGCGTCCTTCATCTCACCTAAGTCTTTTTCAGATAAGTCTAATTTAATAGGGGATTCAATTTTATTTTCCTGTGGGTGAACAGACATAACTGATTCTTCGTCCGTCACAATGCTATAGACAACTGATTTTTTTCTATCAAATAAAATAAAATCTTTTGCATTTTCTCCATCATCAAAACGCACAAACTCAGGCGTAATAATAACTCGAGTAGGATAAGGAGCGACAAATTCTTCTTGCTCCATAAACAATATTTTATAAGAATAATTAGTGGGTTCGGTTTTACTGCAGGATGCTAAACTAAATGCCAACACTACAAATATAGAAAATTTAAAAACGACTTGTGCAAAATACTTCATAAATAATACCACTTCCTAATTATAATTTACTTTCAAAATAATCGAGTTCTTTTTGTGAGAAACCCGCTTTCAATCTAGCTTCAACATTAATGGGTTTTTTTATACCACTTTTTAAATATTGCTGTAATAAATTTCGAAACGTTTCATCACACTCTACACCTCGTTGTTCACAACAATAGCGGAACCAGTGCGACCCAATTTCAACATGCCTTATTTCTTCTCGTTGAATAATAGTCAATATTTCATTTGCACGAGTATCATTAACACTTTCAAATTTTTTCATAATGCCCGGAGTCACATCCAAACCACGCGCCTCAAGAACACGAGGAACGAGTGCCATACGAATCAATACATCATGCTCGGTGTCCACAGCCATTTCCCATAGCCCATTATGCGCAGGAAAATGACCATAGGAAAAGCCTAATTCATTAATATAGTCATTCAATAAACTAAAGTGTTCGGCTTCTTCTTTTGCAACTTTCAGCCAATCTAAATAATACTGTGCTGGCATATCGCGAAAACGATAAACAGCATCTAGAGCAAGGTTAATCGCATTGAATTCAATATGACAAATGGCATGTAATAAAGTTGCGCGCCCTTCTAATGTGTTTAAGCCACGTCGAGGTAACTCTCTTGGTTGAACTAATTCAGGTTTATCCGGCCGACCGGGGATAATAAGGTGTTCAACTGGTTTGTCTAAATCAATATTATCGACATGTAAATCTTGTTCATAAAACTTATCAAATGCAGCATAGGTTTGGGTTGCTTTTTGTTGAGGATCTGAAACATTCAGTATTTCCCATGTAGTATTCAATAAGTCATTAATCATGGCGTGGATGTTATCAAAAAGTGAGCAAAAGGCCTATTCCCACTTATAAGCGATAACGATATCCATAACATTTGTACCCGTTGGGCCAGTATTAATAACGTCTCCACTCGCCTGAAGAAAATTAGCTGAATTGAAGGTATCAAGATGCTCTTCCACATCTAAGCCCTCGGCATCTCCTCGCGTAATTGTATCCCCATCCACTAAGGCTCCTGCATCATCGGTCGTACCATCGGTACCATCGGTTCCGATACAGAGCACAATGATATTATCCCTTGCCTTGATTTTTTTCGCGACAAGAAGAGCTAAATGCTGATTACGTCCACCTTTATTCACTGTTTCACTACCATTCACAATTTCTACTGTTGGCTCACCGCCCCAAATATAATAACCACTCTCACCATTTATAATTTTAGATGCTATTTTTTCTGCTTCTATTTCAACGTTATCTGATAAGGGATCCTCAATGAGATGAATATTTTGATTTTCATTTGATTTACATAAAACCGCGATATTGCTTAATAAAGTCGAATTTGTAGCGACTAGTTGAGTATTAATATTATGCTTATAGGGTTCAGTCTGAGAGGCTTCGGCTTTTACTTCCTCGCATGAAGCTAATAATGAGTCAAGCCATACCGGCAATTTAATATTAAGATTCTTAAAACCCTGAAAATTAGAATGGGCCGATTCGACAAACAACCCTGAGCCAATGTAGGCAGGATTGTTACTTAAAACATCCGAGAGCAATAAATTACTGACTTTAAGATGCTTAGCAAAAGCCGCTAGTTGCCCCGCTTTAATTTTTGATAGCATCTGACGAATATTGTTTATCTCTTCAATACCTAAGCCTGAAGAAATAAGCCAATCATTTACTTTTATCAAATCATCCAGACTAACCGTTGGCTTAGTCTGCTCAATTAAAGAAGATGCTCCACCGGAAATAAGAACAATTAAATGAGTATCTGCTGGAAGAGCAGAAACATAATCGATAACTTTTTTTCCGGCATTTAAGCTTTTTTGAGATGGAATAGGATGACTTGATTCGATATATTCAAAATCATTAATAAGTGAGCTTGTTGATAAATGATTTTCTTTCGTTACAACCAGGCCACTAATAATATTTTTATGCAGTACCTCGTATGCTCCTTGCGCCATACTTTGTGAGGCTTTACCCATCGCTAGAATCGCGACCTTTTCGGTATGTTTGAAGTCTTTTTTTAATGATTCAGATTCAAGATGCTTTTTAACACAGTTATCACCTCGAACTGACTCCAAGGCTTCAGTATAAATTTTTAATATTTTATTTCGTTGATTGGATTCTGTTAGCATTATAGTAGCAAGCTAATCGTCAAGCTCTTCCCATCGCGCATAGGCTTTCGTTAATTCTGTTTGAATTTCAGTTAAACGTTTTGTCGCTTTATTTATTTCGAATTTTTCTTTTTTATAAAACTCAGGGTCACTTGTTACTATATTAATTTCTTTTTGCTCTGTTTCTAATTTCTCTATTCGTTCCGGTAATAATTGAAGTTCACGCTGTTCGTTATAGTTTAATTTTTTTTCGGGTGATTTAACAGCGGGAGCCGTCTTGACTGGAGGGACTGAGTTAGTTGTCGTGTTTGCTGATTTCTTATTATTTTTAGAATCACCTTGTGGTATTGCTTTCATTGGCTGCGAACGCTGTCGTAGATAATCATTGTAACCACCAACATATTCATTAACGTTACCTTCGCCTTCCATAACGATTGTACTGGTAACGATATTATCCAGGAAATTACGATCATGACTGACGAGTAATAACGTTCCTTCAAAATTTAATAACAACTCTTCTAATAACTCTAATGTTTCAACGTCTAAGTCATTGGTAGGTTCATCGAGTACTAGTAAGTTAGCAGGCTTTATAAAGAGTCGAGCAAGTAATAAACGATTGCGCTCACCACCTGATAAAGTTTTAACCGGTGACATGACTCTTGCTGGCGGGAAGAGGAAATCTTGTAAGTAACCAATCACATGTCTATCTTTACCGTTGACCATGACGCGATCACGACCATGATTTAAATTTGCCATAACGGAGGCATTTAAATCAAAGTCAGCACGATTTTGATCAAAATAGGCAACTTCCAAATTCGTTCCCATTTTAACTTTGCCTGCCGTTGGCTTTAATTCACCTAACAGGAGTTTGATTAACGTTGATTTACCAGAACCGTTAGCACCAATAATACCAATTTTATCGCCACGCATGATTTTGGTACTAAATTCATTAATAATAACTTTATCGTCATAAGCAAAACTGGCTTTAAGCACTTCAGATACAATGCGCCCGGAATTTTCAGATTTATCAATATTAAGTTTTGCTTTACCTTGTAAATTACGTCGTTGAGCATGTTCTTTGCGCATTGCCTCCAATGCGCGTACGCGTCCTTCATTTCTTGTGCGACGAGCCTTAATACCTTTTCGTATCCACTTTTCTTCATCTGCTAAACGTTTATCAAACTTTGCATTATGATCCGCTTCTATCGCTAGTACCTCTTCCTTTTTAACTAAATAATTTTCATAATTACTTGGCCACGAAGTAATATTGCCTCGATCGAGTTCGATAATGCGCGTTGCCAGTTTCTTAATAAATTCACGATCATGCGATACAAATAATATTGTACCGTTATAACCTTTTAAAAACTCTTCTAACCAAAGAATGGACTCAATATCTAAATGGTTTGTTGGTTCATCAAGCAGAAGAATATCGGGCTCACACACTAATGCTCTAGCCAACATCACTCGACGTTTATAACCACCTGATAATGAGCTAACAAGTGCATCTTCCGGTAATGACAGTTTACTAATAACTGATTCAACACGTTGTTCTAATGACCAACCATCTAAACGTTCTAACTCATTTTGATAATTATTGAGCTGCTCAACTAAGCGCATTGATTCTTTTTCATCGGTTACATCTGCAAGTTTATGAACAACGTTATGATAATCTGTAATTAGACCACCTACTTTTTCAACTCCACTTGCAACGACTTCAAAAACACTACGTTCTTCGTCGCTAGGGACTTCTTGCATTAAATACGAAACTTTTAAGCTCGCGGTGCGCCAAATAGAACCATCGTCAAGCGTTGCTTCACCCAACAATACTTTCATTAAAGTTGATTTACCTTCGCCATTACGACCAATTAAGGCGATACGTTCACCTGAATCTATTAACAAATCGGCTTTATCTAATAAGGCAACGTGTCCATAACTTAAACAAGCTTTATCCAGTGTGATTAAGGGCATATTATTTATAAACCTTGTTCTATATCTTGTTGAATGTCATCTATATCTTCTAAACCCACCGCAATGCGAAGCATGCCATTGGTAATACCTGATTCAGCACGTTGCTCATCAGTTAAGCGACCATGTGTGGTTGTCGCAGGATGTGTAATCGTCGTTTTGGCATCACCTAGGTTAGCAGTAATAGAAAGTAACTTCGTTTTATCAATTAAATTCCAAGCAGCTTGTTGACCACCTTGTACTTCAAAAGCTAAAACTCCACCAAAATTACTTTGTTGCTTCACCGCCAGTTCATGTTGAGGATGTGATTTTAATCCCGGGTAATAAACACGTTCTACATTTTTATGATGCTCTAGAAATTGAGCTAACTTTAATGCACTTTCACTATGTGCATTCATTCTTAAGCGTAATGTTTCTAAACCTTTTAAAAACACCCAAGCATTAAACGGACTCATTGTTGGCCCAGCGGTTCTTAGGAAACCATAAACCTCTTCGCCAACCAATTTTTCATTACCAACAACCGCACCGCCAATACAACGACCTTGGCCATCAATATATTTCGTTGCTGAATGCACAACGATATCCGCTCCAAACTCTAATGGCTTTTGTAACGCTGGTGTACAAAAACAATTGTCGACAACAAATAAGCAATCGCTTTCATGTGCAATATCGGCAAGTGCTGGTAAATCTGCAATTTCAGTTAACGGATTAGATGGCGTTTCAACAAAGAGCATTTTTGTTTTAGGTGTAATCGCTTTTTTCCAAGCACTATTATCTGCAATTGGAACATAAGTAACCGATATATTCATGCGTGCTAAATATTTATCAAATAATACAACCGTACTACCAAAAATAGATTTAGAAGATACAATATGATCACCCGCTTGTAATAAAGCGCAACAAGTACTTAAAATTGCCGACATTCCAGATGCGGTAGCAACACAACTCTCACCGCCTTCAAGACTAGCTAGACGTTGTTCAAAATTTCTTACCGTTGGATTAGTGAAACGGGAATAGATATTACCGGGTTCGTCACCTTTAAAACGCGCTGCAGCAGAAGCCGCCGAATCAAAAACATAACTCGATGTTGGAAAAATAGCTTCACTATGTTCACCTTCAGCAGTACGTTTTTGCCCCGCTCTTACGGCTAAGGTATCAAAACTCCAATCGTTACCATCGTCAAAATTAGACATAGTTTGCCTCTCATCGTAATTGTTTAAAGTTGTAAAATCTGTGGGCATAAAAAAACCCACTTAACTAAAGCAGGTTGCGGTTATTGCATCCACGCTTTAGCTGTTTTTATTAAGCGCCCGCAAGCTGATCTTCAAATCGGCGCCTTGTTACTAACTAATAGAATATGCGCAAAGTAAAGCAAAGTCAAACACACCATATAAACTATTATCAAAATCGTTGTACAAGCAATGGGGAGTTAGAGAACAAGGCAAAAAGCAATGAGAAAGCGGAATTTACACGTAGTAAATGAGCATTTTTTAGTGCCAGTTTTTGTTTTTACTGGCACTTATGTTCTTTTCCGAATTGATTTTAACGCCGTTATCTGACTCCCCATTGGTTGTACGGCGATTTTTTAGGCTGTGTTGTAAATCTCTACTACCTCATTATCTTTCACTTTATCTTCTCGAGCACCATCATTTCGATTTGACTCGATCTTTTCAAGATATTCCTCTGTAACATCCCCAGTAATATACTCACCATTAAAAACGGATGTATCAAACTGAATATCATCAGTAACTTTTCGTTTAACGGCTTTAATTAAATCAGAAAGATCTTGATAGATGAGCCAGTCTGCACCAATCGCATCAGTAATTTCTTGATCGGTTCGGTTATACCCAATAAGTTCCTTTGCGGCTGGCATGTCAATCCCATAAACATTGGGATGAATTACTGGCGGCGCAGCTGAGGCAAAATAAACTTTTTTAGCACCGGCATCTCGAGCCATTTGTATAATTTGTTTTGATGTTGTTCCACGAACAATAGAATCATCAACGAGCAATACATTTTTGCCACGAAATTCTAATTCAATGGCATTCAATTTTTGACGTACCGATTTCTTACGTTCTTTTTGACCTGGCATAATAAATGTTCTGCCAATGTAACGATTTTTTATAAAACCTTCGCTATATTTCACCCCTAATACATACGACAATTCTAGCGCAGAGGTTCGGCTAGTATCTGGAATAGGTAACACGACATCAATATCATGATCTGGGATCTCACGTAGTATTTTCTTAGCTAGATATTCACCCATGCGTAACCGCGCTTTATAAACTGATATACCATCAATAATGGAATCAGGACGAGCAAAATAAACATGTTCAAAGATACAGGGACTTAGAATCGGGTTATCGGCACATTGTTGTGTGTGGTATTTTCCACTGGCATCTATAAAGATGGCTTCGCCAGGTGCAATATCTCGAACTAGATCAAAACCTAATGCATCAATTGCAACACTTTCTGAAGCAACAACGATATCCGTTCCATTTTCCGTTTTACGTTCTCCGTAGGCAAGCGGCCGAATACCATATGGATCTCTGAAAGCTAAAATACCTTTACCTGTAATCATGGCAACAACAGCGTAGGCACCACGACAACGTTTGTGCACCCCTTTCACTGCATTAAAAATATCCTCTACACTGACTTCAAGCTTTTTACTTGTTTGCAATTCATGTGCAAGAATATTAAGTAGTACTTCTGAATCGGAATCGGTATTGATATGTCGCAAATCTTCTTTAAATAAATCATTTCGTAACTCATCTGCATTGGTTAAATTACCATTATGTGCAAGCGTAATACCATAGGGTGAATTAACATAAAAAGGCTGCGCTTCCGCAGAAGAGAAACAACCCGCGGTAGGATAACGAACATGTCCAATACCCATGTTACCTTTTAAACGTAACATATGTTTTGTATAAAAAACATCGCGTACTAAACCATTTGCTTTGCGCATATACAGACGGTCATCTTTACAGGTGACGATGCCTGCAGCATCTTGACCTCGATGCTGTAACACAATCAAACCATCGTATAAGTTTTGATTAACTTCTTTATTAGAAACTATGCCAATAATACCGCACATACTACCCTCTTTGCGTTGAAACAATAATGAACTGAACGATTAAAGTATAACGATTAAAAAAAAATATTCGATAATTTAACGATGTATTTACGATAAATTAATTAGTATTTAAAACTAGACCCTATATTTGTCGGCAAAAACTGACCTAACCACAGAGCAATACCTTCAAATTTAGAAAGTAACAAAGATTCTATCCACCAAGATTCTTTTGGCATACTGGATAAGCCGGCTAACATCACTAATACAGCAATAATTAAAGTACCACGTAATAGACCAAATACTATACCGATAAAACGATCTGTACCTGACAAACCGGTACGATGAACGAGTTGTACGGCAAAATAATTAACAACAACAAATAAAATAAGCGTGATTACAAAAAGAATACCGAAACCAACAACCACGCGGAATGTTTTATCATCAATTGAGTTTAAGAATAATTCAGCAAAGCCTCCGGCAAAGGTCAACGCGACCCAAAATGAAACAACCCAACCTACCAGCGAAAGTGCTTCACGGACAAAACCACGAATAAGACTTATAAATGCTGAAATAAGAATAATACCAATAATGGCAAAATCTATCCAAATCATACTGACATACTTTCCACTGTGTTATTTTCCAAACTTACCAACAATCTAACCCGATAAATTACGGATGTGCTATTACTAGCCCTTTAATCTTAAGTTCTGCAACGAGTTTCTTTTGCAATTTTTCGGCGACTTCACGTTTAATTTCAGGCCCCACTCTTACACGATATACATGACCATTCGAAGTTTTTACCGATTCAACAAAAGCGGTGAACTTTTTGCTTCGTAATTTATTCCTTAAACTAAAAGCATTTTTACGGTCAGAAAAACTTCCAACTTGTATCGCCCATGCTTTTGCAGGTTTTTTTGCAACTGGCGATGTTTTCGCAGTAATAATCTTTTTGCTAGCGGTATTTTCTTTTACAGTTTTTGATGTGCTTTTTTTATCTACGCTTGCAAAGCTTGCAACCGTTTTGCTTTTTAACTTAGTTTTTTCTGAGGGCGAATGTTCGTCAATAATAACTCTCGAGTCAAAGTCAGCTTGTGATTTAATAATAATCGCAGAAGATGTTGGAGCTTCACTCACTGCAGATTTTTTAGCCGGACTATTCGGCTTAATTGGAATATTGCTACCAAAAACAGGCATACCGTCATCAAGCGAACGTTCACTATTTAACAGCATCGGAATAAATATGACACCAAGAGAAACAAGCACAATCGCACCGATAACACGCTGTTTTATGTTCACCGGCTGTTCTGAGACTTTAGAGTTCTGTAGTACCATATGCTTATTGTACCAATATCTATCACTGAGATTCAGTTATTTTATGCTGAAATCCACTCTGTTTTAAATGCTCCAACGGTATAAAAAGAACCAAATACCAACAAGATATCGCCACTTAGCGCTTTAGATTGCATATTTAAAAACCCTGCCGATATCTCATCAAAACACTCACTTGATTGTGGATTAAATGTATCAACAATCTTAGCTAAATCACTTGCTTCAGCAGCTCGGGCAATAGGTGCCTTCACCAGAGACCAATGCCCGACCAACTTAGCCATTGGAGTAAGCGACTCCATTAAAGCCTTGTCTTTCATCATGCCTACCAAGGCATAAACCTGTGTTGCTTTATTTTGGGTTAAATTTGTTTTAATCATCTCACGCACAATTTGCGCTAAAGCTTGAATGCTATCCGGATTATGTGCCACATCAAGAATAATGGTTTTGTCACCAGGAATTATCTGGCACCGGCCATCTACCCGCACATCCATAAGGCCTTGCCGAACATATGCTTGGCTCACGGGTAACCGTGAATTCAATAATTCAACAACTTTCAATACACCCGCCGCATTTTGATATTGATGTTCACCAATTAACGCTGGGCGAGGTAAAGCAGTACGTATGACCTTTCCAGCAGACCATTGCCAATCAAGCTTACCCAATTGATAGTCGAAATCTCGACCAATACGATACAAAGGAGACTCTATTGAATCAGCATGCTGTTGAATACTGTTAGGCATATCGGTATCACTACAAACAGTCGGCTTGTTTGCTCGCATAATACCGGCTTTTTCAAACGCAATTGTTTCACGTGTGTCACCTAACCAATCGGTATGATCTAAACCAATAGACGTTATTAATGCAATATCTGCATCGATAAGATTAACTACATCTAAGCGTCCACCTAAGCCAACCTCTAACAATATAATATCTAACTCACCAACTAATTCACTTTGATGAAAAATGTCTAATGCCGCTAAAGTACCAAATTCGAAATAGGTTAATGATATGGGAGAGGGTTCACGTAAGCGTGCTTCATCAATACGCGCAAAACTTTCACATAAACGCTCATCATCGATGGGCTGTTGTTTTAAACGAATACGTTCATTGTAATGAAATAAATGGGGAGAGGTATAACAACCTACACGATACCCGGCTTGAGTATAAATAGATTCTAGCAGTGCAACACTGGAGCCTTTACCATTTGTACCCGCAACACTAATAACAGGGGTATTAAACGCTTGTGAGTATAAACGTTGGTAAACTTCACCGACGCGCTCAAGGCCTAACTCAATTTCAGTGGAATGTAAGGATTCTTGCCAACTCAGCCATTCAGATAGCGTATCAAAACGCATTGTTAAGTATCCAGCCGAGAATAATGAGGAATAAGATTAAGCCGCGGGTTGATTAGTAAGCATCGTAAGTAAATTAGCAATGGTATCCCGCATATCGCGACGGTTCACAATCATATCAATTGCACCATGTTCTAATAAAAACTCACTGCGTTGGAAGCCTTCAGGAAGTACTTCACGTACGGTTTGTTCAATAACTTTAGGTCCAGCAAAACCAATTAATGCTTTTGGTTCAGCAATATGAATATCACCCAACATAGCAAAACTTGCTGATACACCACCCATTGTTGGATCAGTTAAAACTGAAATAAAGGGAATGCCTTGCTTACGTAAACGACCAATAGCTGCGCTGGTTTTTGCCATTTGCATTAGGGAGAACAACGCTTCTTGCATTCGCGCTCCACCACTAGCGGAAAAACACACTAATGGTATACGGTGTTGGATAGCGGTATTGACGGCACGTACAAAACGTTCACCAACAACCGAGCCCATTGAACCACCCATAAACTTAAACTCGAATGCAGCTGCAACGACAGGTACGTTCTTAACTTGGCCCATCATGACAATCAATGCATCAGATTCGCCTGTATTTTTTTGTGCTTGGATGAGTCTATCTTTATATTTTTTTAAGTCTTTAAATTTAAGTGCATCAACCGGCATAACATCTTCACCAATTTCAACGCGTGGCTCGGCATCTAAAAAACCTTCTAAACGTTTACGCCCACTGATTCGCATATGATGATCGCACTTAGGGCAAACTTCGAGATTTCGGTCTAATTCTGCACGATACAGTACCGCATTACATTCGGTGCATTTCGCCCACAAACCTTCTGGGACAGAATTACGTTTGTTACCATCTGCTCGAATACCTGTCGGTAATAATTTAGTAAACCAGTTCATGTTTTCTCTCGTTTTATTTAGATAGAATCTATTGCGTTACGTAGTTCTTTAATAAAGCCACAAACTTCAGTTTTTATTTTATCAGAATTTCCAGCGTTTGCCTCAATTCGCTTCACAATTGCACTTCCGACTACAACAGCATCGGCCACTTTTGCGATGCGTTGAGCCGAATCTGCATCATTGATACCGAAGCCAACACCCACCGGTAAATCGGCAAAAGTTTTAATTTGTTCTACTTTATCGGAGACTTCATCTGTATTCAAATGTCCAGCACCTGTTACACCTTTAACCGAGACATAGTATATAAAACCGCCACCTGCATGAGATATTAGCTTCATACGCTCTTCATTGGTAGTTGGAGCCACCAAGAATATAGCATCTAACCCTTTGTTTTTAAAGTCTTTTATGTAAATTTCAGCTTCTTCAGGGGGAATATCTACGGTTAGAACACCATCAACTCCAGCATTGGCTGCATTTTCGGCAAACTCGCTGTAACCCATCACTTCAATAGGGTTTAGGTAACCCATAACAACAACCGGTGTATCCGGGTCCGTTTTACGGAATTCAGCCACCATATTGAGAACATCGGTCAAACTTGTACCATATTTCAATGCGCGTTCCATTGCCCTTTGAATAACCGGTCCTTCCGCCATGGGATCGGAAAAAGGTACGCCAAGCTCAATAATATCGGCACCGGCTTCAACCATACCGTGCATTAAGGGAACGGTAATTTCAGGCTCTGGATCACCTGCTGTAATATAAGGAATAAGCAAGGTTTTGCCTGCTTTTAGACGTTCTTCAAACCTCGTTTTTATACGGCTCACGTTCGTACTCACAGCTCAATTCCTTCATGTGTTGCAACGGTATGAATATCTTTATCGCCTCGACCTGAGAGATTCATAACGATAATTTGGTCTTTATTCATCGTTGCCGCAAGTTTTGTCGTGTAAGCCACTGCATGGCTAGACTCAAGCGCCGGTAGAATACCTTCGATTCGGGTTAAATCATGGAAACCCTGTAATGCTTCCGTATCGGTTACTGACACGTAATTAGCCCGCCCAATATCTTTTAACCAAGCATGTTCAGGGCCAACACCGGGGTAGTCCAGGCCAGCTGAAATTGAGTGAGTTGGGATAATTTGGCCATCTTTATCCTCAATCAAGTAAGTACGATTACCATGTAATACACCTGGGTCGCCTGCGCATAAAGCCGCAGCATGCCGGCCTGTTTCGATGCCATCACCCGCCGCTTCTACACCGTACATTTGTACTTCAGTATCATCAATAAAGGGATAAAATAGTCCGATAGCATTTGAGCCACCACCAATGCAGGCAACCAAAGCATCAGGTAACTTGCCTTCATGCGCTAAAATTTGTTCGCGACTTTCACGACCTATAATGGCCTGAAAATCCCTAACCATGGCAGGGTAAGGATGTGGACCTGCAACTGTACCAATAATATAAAAAGTATTATCAATATTGGTAACCCAATCTCGCATAGCTTCATTTAATGCATCTTTAAGTGTCTGCGAACCAGAAGTAACGGGGACTACCGTGGCGCCTAATAACTTCATTCGGTATACATTCATCGCCTGGCGTTGAATATCTTCCGCTCCCATGTAAACAACACATTCCATACCTAACTTTGCAGCAACTGTTGCTGAGGCAACACCATGTTGGCCCGCCCCTGTTTCGGCAATAATACGTGTTTTGCCCATACGCTTCGCTAATAAAGCTTGGCCAACCGTGTTATTAACTTTATGTGCGCCGGTATGATTTAAATCTTCCCGCTTTAAATAAATCTTTGCGCCACCAATGCGCTCGGACCAGCCTTGTGCATAATACAATGGTGAGGGACGACCGACATACTGCTGCAATTCAAAATCAAGTTCTTTAATAAACTCAGGATCTTTTACATATTTGTCATAAGCCTGCTGCAACTCGTCTAAGGGAACCATTAAGGTTTCCGCAACAAATTTACCACCATAAGGTCCAAAGTGGCCTTTTTCATCTGGCAAATGATATGCCGCGTTATTTGTACTATCTTGTGTCACGCGTTAACTACCTCTTTTACAAAAGCTGCCATTTTGGCTGCATCTTTAATTCCCTTAGCCTGAACATTGTCGACTACAAGCTCTATACCACCACTAACATCAACGGCATAAGGGTTTACTTGGTTAATTGCACTGGCAACGTTATCACTCGATAGGCCACCGGCTAAGATGATGGGTTTTGATAGCGATTTGGGGATACATTCCCAATCAAAACTAGACCCCGTACCACCCGGCGTGCCTTTTTCATAGCTGTCCAACAGTAACGCCGAAGCACTTGAGTATTCAGTTGCCACAAGCTCAAGATCAATATCCTGTTTCATTCGTACCGCTTTCAAATAAGGCTTACGATATTGTTCAGAATAAGCTTGGCACTGTTCAGGTGTTTCTTCACCATGAAATTGCATCACATCTATTTGGCATGATTGTAGCACCTGTTCAATATGTTCTTCAGTTGAATTTACAAATAGACCAACACAAGAAATAAAAGCCGGTAATTCGCGCATAATGGAGGCGGCTTTATCAACCTCAATATTTCGAGGACTCGGTGGGTAAAAGACAAACCCCAAAGCATCAACGCCAAGACGCACTGCTTCAAGTGCATCACTTAATTGAGTAATACCACAGAATTTAATACGTGTTCGAGCTGAGTTATTCATAAATTGGGCTAAATTCATATACAAAAGTAGAACAATTATATCAGAATTTTTGCTAAATATTTAAACCGCGGCAACGATGAAGCCATAATACAATTTGCTATTAAGAACTTATATAACCTTAGAAAACTTACTTTTCGAATCATCCAGATATCGATCGAAGACCATGCAGATATTTCTAATAAGTAGATAACCTATCGGCTGAATGGTTATAGAACCTGAAATATCTTTATCAATTATCAATAATCCATCCTGTTGCATCTTTACGAGTTCATCTAACTCAGACTCAAAATAAGATGAAAAAATGATGCCGAACTGATTTTCAATATGTTCAAAATTTAAATAATAATGACATATCAACTGATTAATAACTTCACGTCGAAGTAAGTCATCAGCCGTTAATTCCACACCACGAAAGACAGGAAGTTGATTATTATCAATGAGCTCATAATACTCATCCATTGTTTTGACATTTTGGCTATAACAGTTAGCTACTTTTCCAATTGAGGTTACACCTAGGCCAATCAGGTCGCAATCAGCATGGGTAGAATACCCTTGAAAGTTTCGATACAGATTTTTATTATTTTGCGCAAGGCTCAATTCATCTGTTGGTTTTGCAAAATGATCCATACCAATATAAACGTAACCCGCATCTGTTAGCTGCTTAATGGCTTGCTGGAGGATTTCCAATTTAATTTGAGATGAAGGAATTTTACTCGCATCAATTTGACGTTGCGTTTTAAACATTTCAGGCAAATGTGCATAATTAAAAATTGAAAGTCGGTCAGGATTAAGTGCAATAACCTTTGTTAAGGTATCGGTAAACGTATTAACATTTTGATGTGGCAAACCATAAATTAAATCAATACTGATTGAATGAAAACCTGAATCACGTGCAGCGACAATCACCTCTTCCGTCTCTTCCATCGATTGAATTCGATTAACCGCTTTTTGCACATCAGGATTAAAATCTTGTACACCTAAGCTCATTCGATTAAAGCCAAGTTCTCGTAATAAGATAATCGTTTCTTTATTTGCTTCACGTGGATCAATCTCTATCGAATATTCACCACTATCGTCAGACAATAAATTGAAATATTTTTTTGTGACCGTCATCAACTCAGTCATTTGCTCATGGCTTATAAAGGTTGGCGTTCCACCGCCCCAATGCAATTGAGTAACCACACGTTTGCTATCAAACAAGGCAGCTTGCATTTCAATTTCTTTATATAGATGTTCTAAATAAGGTTCTGCTCGATTTCTGTTTTTTGTAACAATTTTATTACAGCCACAATAAAAACAAATGGTGTCACAAAAGGGAATATGAAAATATAACGATAAATCGTCATTGTTCATATTACTCAGTTGTATCTGTTGCTTATAATCGCTTGATGTAAAATCAGTACTAAACTGAACTGCGGTAGGATATGAGGTATAACGAGGGCCCGATTTATCGTATGCGTTAATCAGTTCAATATTCATTTCTAGATTTTGCATTATAGTCTCGAGCTAATGTTTAATTAAGATTATTATACTCGCTTCACGAGATAATTTTAACGGAGCATAACAGTCAACTATATGATTATTACAGTCACTTTTCATTGTAAATACTCGGTAAAATAAATTCACCGGGATAGGTAACTTTTTTAAAGTACAACCCTTTCGCTGAAGCGGTTACCCCACCCAAACATCGGTTGCGATGTTCAAGTACCTCTTTCGACCAATCTACTTCAGCTTCACCTGCTCCAATTTTAATGAGTACGCCAGCTATATTTCTAACCATATGATGCAAAAAGCCATTCGCTTGTAGATCTAAATGAATAAACTCGCCTTCGCGTGTTACATCTAATTGATATAATGTTCTTACCGGACTTTTAGCCTGACAAGCAACCGTTCGATAAGATGTAAAATCATGTTCTCCCAGAAGATGTTTTGCAGCTTGTTGCATCCGTTTTTCATCTAACGGTTGATAAACAAAACTAACATAATTATTTAAAATACTTGGTCGTATTTTTCTATTGAGAATAGTGTAGCGGTACGTGCGTTTTATCGCACTGAATCGCGCATGGAAAGATTCAGGGACTTCTTCTGCCCATAAACAACTAATACTCTTTGCTACATTGGTATTGTGTCCATTAACCCATGAATAGGCTTTACGATAAGATGTGGTTTCAAAGTGTATAACTTGTTCATTAGCATGCACACCCGTATCCGTTCGCCCAGCACAAAAAACTTTAACATCATGGTTAGCAACTTTAGATAAAGCACGTTCGACGTTTTGCTGAACTGTTTCACCTTCACTTTGTGATTGCCAACCTAGATAATGAGAGCCATCATATTCAATGCCCATCGCTATACGATATATTCTTTTACTTTCTTCGCTCATTTTTATTAATGACTGACTTTATATTAAATTATTGTATGTTAAAAACGACACAACCCCGCATAAGCGAGGTTGTGAGTGAAAATTTACTTAGAATATTTTACATCTAAGCGACCGACTATGTAAGCGATTAAGAAAGTTGTGAAACAAGTTGCTCAGCTTCTTGTTTTTGGTCATCGTTACCTTCTTCGAGTACTTCATCTAAAATACTTTTAGCACCGGCTGAATCACCCATATCGATATAGGCCTTTGCTAAATCGAGTTTAGTGCCAACTTCATCTGAATCTGCCGATAAAGACATATCCATCGCATCGCTAGCATCAAGATTTAAATCTAAGCCGCTATCATTATCGTCTGCATTATCAAGACTAAAATCAAGTGAACCTGTGTCAAGTTGTGCACTAACTGAATCGAGATCTAAGGCATCAGTATCGATAACCATGCTAGCTGTCGGTTCATCATCTGAAGAATCAGGCATGTCCATTTCATTTAAATCAATGGCCATACTTTTAGTCGATTCATCTTCAGGTTCATCTAAATCTAAACTGAAATCAAGAGATGAAGCTTCCCGATCTGTCTCAGCATTATCACCACCTAAGTTAAAATCAAGTTCGTCAGGTTGTTGAATACCATCCTGTGTTTCTTGCTGATCTGTCACTGGAGCGTCATCGCCTAAATTGAAATCTAAGCCGCTCATATCCGACTCAGTTCCTACCGTTTCAGAATTTAATTCAGCCGCACTAAAGACACCCGTTTCTAAACCAATATCCATCACTTGACTATCAGTCATGCTTACGTTGCTTAGATTTTCTTCCATCGCACCTAAAACGCTTTCTGTTGTTTCAGATGTAATGGTTGGTGAACCACTAAAGATTGGATTATTAGGTGCAATTTGCTTGCCCATAACAACAACTTTTTGCCAGTTACTATCAGCAGTTGCTGTATCACCTAAACTTGCATAAAGTTCTTCAGCAGTTGACTCAAAAGCCGCTTGATTTTTATTAGTGTTATAGACTTCTAATAATTTAACTTTAAGTTCACTGCGATTTGGATCTGAGACTATTGCTTCTTGCAAACGTTCTTCAGCTGCTTCATAACGACCATAGGCCATAAATACATCAGCTTCGGTTAATGGATCAACTTCACTATCTTCCGTTTGAATCGCGCCCACGCCACTTATTGCAAAGTCACTTAAGAACGAAGACGTTTCTGATGAGTTTTGACTACTCATAGAAACAACAGGTTCATCATCAACTGGCGCGGCACCAGACAAAATACTTTCTTGGAAATTATCTTTTGCTGTTGAACGTTTTCTAATCATCATGACGACAATTAAGATAATCACAATAGCTAAAACAGGCACACCAATAAAGAGTAATAAGCTACTCCCTAGAATTGGCATTAATATACCTTTCACAGTAGAAATTATTGTATCAACAAGACTCGTTGATGGTCCTGATGTTGCTTCCTCTGTAGCCATATCTGTTACAGGTGCTTCGGTAACAACTGGTTCAGTTGGTTCTTCATCTACGGCAGGTTCTGGTGCGGCTTCAACAACAGGCTCAGATTCTGGTGCAACGTCAGGCATCGTCGCTACAGGCTCTTCTTCTTCAAGTTGAGGTGAAGGTGGTGTTGCTTCAACCGGTTCAGTGGCAACTGGCTCTGGTATTGAGACAGGTTCAACCGCCACATCTGGTGTTTTATTTGCTTGTTGCTGTAAGGCTGCAAACTCATCGTTACGTACCGATAAAGAACGCTGCATAGATTCAATTTCAGCTTCAAGCTCTCTTAATTTATCATTCAAGGCTGAGTTCTTACCACGCTCAGCGTCAGCTTGTTGTGTAATACGGTCAAGCTCATTGCGTAACCTAACAACTTCTTGGTTTGAGCTATCTTGAGATGGTGCGGTACTGGCGGTTAAATCTTCACCTTCAGGTGCACTTAGTGTTAGTTCGCCCGATGGTGCCTCTGCCACATTATCCGCAGGTGCAGAATCAATTTGCCCAGTTGATAATGGTTGTTGTTCTGCAGCAGCAGCAACTTGTTGACGGTATGCATCCCATGCATCTGTTTGTGTCGAGTAGTCTTGAGCTGCCTGCTCTTTACTTATTGCCGTAATTAAACTTGGATCATCTATACGTAAAACTTGACCCACTTTTAAGCGATGGATATTGCCTTCAGTAAAGGCTTCCGGGTTGCTTTTCAATAGCGCCATCATCACTTGATAAACGCTTGCATCATCACCTTTCATACGGCTTGCAATTGTCCACAAGTTATCTGACTTTTTAGTTATACCGTAATCGAGATTACCGCTGTCCATTACATCAGGGCCACCCATTAAGGCGTCAGATGATTCCGCTGGTTCTGGTGTATCTAACTGTTCAGATGCCACTTCCATTGGCTCAGCAACTGGCGCAACCGGCTCTTCATCATATTTAATCGTTTTAGACTCATCATATTCTGTCAGTGGAATCGTTGGGAAAAGCTCACCTTCACCAAAGGTTTCTCCAGCAGTTGCTTCATTTACTGCAAGATCTTTTTCTTCAAGAGCTTGTCCACTTTGTGCATGTTCTGAACGCACATCGCCACTTAACCCTTTCCCATCATCAACCACAACGGCTTCAGGTGTTGTCTCTGGGATAATAGCTTCTACAATTGGTTCTGGTTCAGGAACTGCTTCTGAGATAATGGGTTCTGGATCAGCAACCTTTTCAATCACGGGTTCAACAGTCGTTTCATGTTCTTTAGGTACATCCACATCGTCTATTGGACGGCGTGGGAAGAGTTCAGTGTCGACAGCTGATGGTTTAGTTTCTTCTACAACCGGAGTTGGATCACCTTTAAAAGGTGATTCTTCCTGCATCGCTGGAGCAGCTTCCACTTCCGAAGTTTCTGGTGCTTGAATAGTGCTTTGTTGAACTTGTTGTACACGACGACCGGGGGGATCGATCAACATCGTATACTCACGCAACATACGACCATTTTTCCAATTAATTTCAAGTAAGAAGTTTAAAAAGGGTTCACGAATAGGTTTGCGAGATGTAATTTTAATGAAGTACTTGCCACTATTATGGCGTTTAACAGTAAATCGTAAAGAATTGAGTAAACTGGTGCGGTCTATCCCCGCTCGAAGGAAAGCGTCATTAGAGGCCAACTTTACTTTTAAATCACCTACATCAGATGACGTAGCCGCTATCAAATCAATTTCCGCATCCAAAATTTCACTTAAAGAGGAGTTTAATTTAATCGCCCCCAAGCCTAATCCGTATACAAATGACGGTAAAACCGTGATTCCTACTGCGGCAACTAAAATAGCCAGTTTACGTGCATATAAACGACTGAATCCCATATGCTTTTTCCACGCTAAATAGCGTAGACCCCCGTGAATTATATATTTATCAATGACTTAAGTCCGTAAAGCTCGAATAATCTTTACAATTACCCAGTAACTATAGCTTATAAATGATGTTTTACCAAAATTTCAGCTATTTGAACACCATTTATTGCACTTCCGCTCTTAATAGTATCGGTTACACACCAAAAATTTATTAACCGAGGATTGTGTAAATCTTGGCGAATCCTATTAATGAAAATCTTGTCCATTTCTGCAGCATGACTCACTGGGGTGATTAAATCATCTTCGGTTTTTATTTCAACATTTGAATTAGCTGAAAGTAGACTTTCAAACAGCGTAATATCCATTTCATTGTCTAGTTCTATGCGTACATCAGTGCTCACACCGTAAAAAACAGGAATATGTATAAAGGTAGGCATCACACTGACCTTGCTATCATTGCCTGCAAATAATAATGTTTGCAGTTCGTCAACAATATCTAATTCATTTGTTGTGAAACCTGTTGTATTGACATCGCCATCATCTGTCATCACATTAAAAGCGATTTGCTGTCTAAATACGTGTGGCTTGATCGGACGCGTATTAAGTAAACTCGTCGTTTGCATAGCAAGTTCATCGATACCTGCTTTGCCTTTATCTGATACTGAGTTCAGAGCAGTAAAATGAAGGCTTTTAATACTAACGTTATTATTTATTTGGTGTAACAATTGCGATAACACCACTGCTAACCCTGATGCTGAACGTATATGTTGGGTCTGTTTCAACAAATCATCGTCAGCATTAATCTCTGCAACAACAGTGGGTGCGTTTTGTAAATTAGAACCCATTTCAACTAACTTACAATTTGCATCAAGGATTCGATCAACCATCGGTTGATAAGATTCATCAAGCTGACACAAAAAGACAAGCGATACTTTGGTGAAATTAAACTCCGCTATGTTTTTAACATGTACATTATTACCTGCAAATTCGACTGTTGTATCTTCGTCTCCTTCAAAATCTAAAGGAATAAGATTTTCGATTGGAAATTCTCGTAACTGAAGCTGTTCTAATAAGGCTTCACCCATTGGCGATGTTGCACCGATGATAGCAATGTCGATTTTATTACTCATTTTCAAATATTCCCAAAATAATTAAACTCAAAAGCCACACCAACCACAACACTTAACGTTCTATTGCTGTATTCGATATGACTTCTGAAAATAATTTATATGTTTAACTTTCTAAAAGTATACGTAACATACGACGCAATGGTTCTGCCGCACCCCACAAGAGTTGATCGCCAACAGTAAAAGCAGATAAATAATCATTACCCATTGAGAGTTTTCGCATTCGTCCTACTGGCACATTTAATGTTCCCGTTACAGCCGCAGGGGTTAACTCTTTAATCGTAACAGTCGGTTCGTTTGCAACAACCTTAACCCAATCGTTATGTTGCGCAAGCATGTCACTAATTTCATCTAAAGGCACGTCTTGTTTCATTTTAATTGTGAGCGCTTGCGAATGACAACGCATTGCACCTATACGTACGCACAAACCATCAATCGGTACTGGGTTGTCTGAGCGACCTAAAATTTTATTTGTTTCAACTTGCGCTTTCCATTCTTCTTTTGTTTGTCCTGACTCACGTGGCACATCGATCCATGGAATTAAACTTGCAGCTAATGGTGCAGGCCATTGTTCAGTGGGATACGCATCACTACGAATAAATTCAGTAACATTCTTATCGATTTCTAAAATCGCAGAAGCAGGATCATCGTTAAGTGATTTAACATTTTCATGTATCGCGCCCATTTGATTAATCAGTTCACGCATATTTCTTGCACCAGCACCTGATGCGGCCTGATAAGTCATTGGTGTGATCCATTCAACTAAATCTTTTTCGAATAAACCACCAACAGCCATTAGCATTAAACTTACCGTGCAGTTACCACCGACAAATGTTTTAACGCCGTCTGTAATACCTTTTGTAATGACATCTTTATTAACAGGATCTAAAACAATAATACTTTCGTCAACCATACGTAATGACGATGCCGCATCAATCCAATAACCATTCCAACCAGCTTTTCTTAATTCTGGATATACAGCATTTGTGTAATCACCACCTTGGCAAGTAATAATGACATCCATATTACTGAGTTCAGCAACATCTTTTGCATCCTTTAAAGTAGGAACATCTTTTCCAACACTCGGGCCTGCTTGACCAGTTTGCGATGTGGTAAAAAATACTGGCTCTATATCAGCAAAATCATTTTCATCTCGCATCCGTTGCATTAGAACAGAACCCACCATACCGCGCCATCCGACAAAACCTACACGTTTCATTTTATTTATTCTCCTAACCTTAAATATTCATTCATCTTCAATTTATAGCGCAGCTAATACCGCATCACCCATTTCTGAGGTGCTCACTTTTTTCATGCCATCACTATAAATATCTGCTGTTCGTAATCCTTGATCGAGTACGTTGTTAACCGCCGCTTCTATTCGGTCTGCATTAACAGCATCGTTTAACGAATAACGTAACATCATTGCAACTGATAAGATTGTTGCTAATGGGTTAGCAATATTTTGTCCTGCAATGTCCGGTGCTGAACCATGAATCGGTTCATACATCCCTTTACTGTTTATATCTAACGATGCTGAAGGCAACATACCAATCGATCCGGTTAACATTGCCGCACAGTCCGATAAAATATCACCAAACATATTAGTTGTTACCATGACATCAAATTGTTTTGGTGCACGAACAAGTTGCATTGCTGCGTTATCAACATACATATGACTTAATTCAATATTGTTAAAAGCTTCCGCTTCTTTCGTTACCACTTCACGCCATAGCTCGGTTACTTCTAAAACGTTTGCTTTATCAACAGAACAAACACGATTGCCTCGTTTTGATGCAATATCAAATGCTACTTTTGCAATACGGGATATTTCTGACTCTTTATATACTAAAGTGTTATAGCCTTCTCGCTCACCATTATCTAAAGTACGTATTCCCCTTGGTTTACCAAAATAAATACCACCGGTTAATTCACGTACGATCATAATATCTAAACCCGAGACCACTTCTGGTTTAAGCGTTGACGCATCTGCAAGTTGAGGATATAAAATAGCGGGGCGTAAGTTTGCAAATAATTCTAATTCAGCACGTAAACCCAGCAGGCCTTTTTCAGGTCGCACGGCAATATCCAGCGACTCCCATTTGTAACCACCCACGGCACCTAACAAAATAGAATCTGATTCTCTTGCAAGTTTTAATGTTTCTTCAGGCAAGGGTGAACCTGTTTCATCATAAGCTGTACCACCGACTAAACCATGTTCAAGTTCAACATCGAGACCATGGTTTACTTTTAAATTTTCAATAACTTTAACGGCTTCAGCTACAATTTCTTGGCCAATGCCATCACCAGGGAGAACTGCTATTTTTTTTGTCATATTTTATACCTGAATTTTTTCTTAATTTAGTATGCAATGGTTAATTAAAATAATTCTAATTTAAAACAACCACGGCACTTGTTGTTTACGTTTTTCTTCGTATGCTTTTATATCGGCAACATGTTCTAAGGTCATACCAATATCATCCAAACCATTTATCAAGCAATGCTTACGGAAATCATCAACATCAAAAGCAATGGTCACTCCGTTAGGCTTTGTAATTGATTGAGATGGTAGATCAACTTTTAATTGATAACCCTCATCTGATGAAATCTCATTAAAAATTTCATCAACAATCTCTGCGGATAAAATAATTGGTAGAATGCCATTTTTAAAACAGTTATTAAAAAATATATCAGCATAACTGGGTGCGATAACGACACGAAAGCCATAATCTAATAACGCCCATGGCGCATGCTCTCGACTTGATCCACAACCAAAGTTTTCACGCGCAATTAATATATTTGCACCTTGATAACGTAATTGATTTAAAACAAAGTCAGGGTTAATTTTTCGATTACTATTATCCATACCAGGCTCACCATGATCGAGGTAACGCCACTCATCAAATAAATTAGGGCCAAAGCCGCTTCGGTGAATCGATTTTAAAAACTGTTTTGGAATGATCGCATCGGTATCAACATTAGGTCGATCCATTGGTGCAACAATGCCTTCAATTGTATTTAATTTTTCCATAATTCACCTTTTATTTTATTCTCTCTCCCTTCAGGGAGAGAAGATAATGGGTTACTAAATAAAATAACAACCCTCACCCTAGCCCTCTCCCAAACTTGGGAGAGGGAGTTATTTTTTACGTTAACGTTCGAACATCAACGAAGTGGCCTTTGACTGCAGCAGCAGCGGCCATAGCGGGGCTCACTAAATGCGTTCGCCCTCCTTGACCTTGTCGACCTTCAAAATTTCTATTTGAAGTTGATGCACATCGTTCTCCTGGTTCGAGTTTGTCGGCATTCATCGCTAAACACATTGAGCATCCAGGCTCACGCCATTCAAAGCCCGCTTCAATAAAGATTTTATCCAAGCCTTCTTTTTCAGCTTGTTGTTTCACTAAGCCTGAACCTGGTACCACCATTGCTAACTTAATATTGCTTGCGACTTTACGCCCTTTTGCAACCTCAGCGGCTGCGCGTAAATCTTCAATACGTGAGTTTGTGCACGAACCAATAAACACCTTATCAACTTGAATATCAGTAATTGCCGTGTTGGCTTCTAGACCCATGTATTTTAGTGCTGCCGTTACACCATCTTGTTTCACACTGTCATCAAAACTTGTTGGTGATGGCACGATACTATCAATACTGGTTACCATTTCTGGTGACGTTCCCCAAGTGACCATCGGTTGCATTTTGCTAACATCTAGTTCAACCATACAATCGAAGCTTGCATCAGAATCAGAAACTAAGTCTTTCCAGGATGCTACCGCTTGCTTCCAGTTTTTATCCTTTGGTGCAAAAGGTCGACCCTTAACATATTCAATCGTTTTATCATCAACCGCAACCATACCCGCTCGTGCACCGGCTTCGATAGCCATATTGCATAAAGTCATTCGCCCTTCAATAGATAAATCACGAATCGCTTGCCCTGCAAACTCTATCGCATAGCCCGTTCCACCGGCAGTACCGATCTTTTCAATAATGGCTAGAATAATATCTTTGCCCGTTACGCCTATCGGTGTATCACCTTCAACGTTTACTAACATAGATTTAGATTTTTTTTGCACCAAACATTGTGTTGCCAATACATGCTCAACTTCAGAAGTGCCAATACCGAATGCCAATGCTCCCAATGCGCCATGTGTTGATGTGTGTGAATCACCACAGACTAAAGTCATCCCTGGTAATGTAGCGCCTTGCTCTGGACTAATAACATGCACAATGCCTTGACGAATATCATCCATAGTAAATTCAGTAATATTATATTCCTTACAATTGTCTTCTAAGGTTTCTACCTGCAAACGTGAAATAGGATCGCTAATGCCTTTATCGCGATCTGTTGTCGGGACATTATGGTCAGGTGTCGCTAAGTTAGCATCAATACGCCAAGGCTTACGCCCCGCCATCCGTAAACCTTCAAATGCTTGCGGCGAAGTCACTTCATGAACTAAATGACGGTCTATATATAATAGTGATGTGCCATCACCGTTATCACGCACCTCATGAGATTCCCACAATTTGTCATATAAAGTCTTTGCCACTGTTGCATCCTCAGTTTTGTCTGAAATAATTCAGATTTATTCATCTACTGGACAAATTATACTGCCCAAAGTAACATTACTCAAATTCATTATTTTCATTTTATTGATTACTTTTAGTTATAATAAAAATAAGAGACCTTGTATGGATATTTCGAACTTAAAAGCCTTTGTGAGTATAGCTAATACAGGATCATTCTCACTTGCCTCAGAAGAGTTATTTCTCACCCAACCCGCTATAAGTAAGCGAATAGCCACTCTTGAAAACGAATTAGATACCGCACTTTTTGATCGTATTGGCCGTAGTGTGCGTCTTACTGCTGCAGGTAAAACACTATATGATCATGCGCAAATCATTCTAAAGGAAGTAAATAACGCAAAATTAAGTATTACGAATTTGTCCGAATCAGTTCAAGGTGAACTAAAAATCGCTACTAGCCATCATATTGGATTACATCGTTTACCTTCTGTTTTAACGCAATACGTTTCAAGTTATCCGCAAGTTGATTTAGCCATTGAGTTTATGGATTCCGAAAATGCTTGTAGACTGATAGAAAAAGGCGAAATCGAACTCGCAATCGTAACGTTACCCCTAAAACCTATACCCAACTTACATCAATTATTAATATGGGAGGATCCACTTTCCTTTGTAGTAAACAAAAACCATGAGTTATGTAATAAAAACATTACGTTAAAAAAACTCACTTTACATTCAGCCGTTTTACCGTCACATGGCACCTTTACTCGTGAAGTTATTCAACATTTATTCGCTGAAAATCAATTAGATTTAAAAATACGAATGTCGACAAACTATCTAGAAACTATCAAAATGTTAATTCAGGTTGGATTAGGTTGGGGAGTATTACCAAATTCAATGATTGACAAAGATTTGGTCACACTAAAATTACCGAAAGTAAAAATTGCCCGTCAACTAGGTATTGTTTGGCATGCTAAGCATAGCTTATCGAACCCTGCACAAGCTATGATGGATTATTTACAATCTAACAAATAGTTGATTTGCTTTAAGGTAAATTTTTAACGATTGATGGGCCAATAACTTTAGTCAACCATACTGGCAGCTTCTGCCATATGCTAATGACTAATTTATACTTAGGATTATCTGGGTTCATTTTAGGAACGTCTTCACCTTCAGCTAACCAGTAATGCCAATAAAGTTGTTTAGGTTTTCCGCCCCACTGCTTTTTGAAACGATATGTTCCTGCATTGACCGTAGAGCGACCGAAATCAAACTGTTGATAACCCTGTTCAGTAGAGTACTTCAATACTTCCCAGTACAACAACATGTTCACACTAATCTTATTGAATTTTCGTAAAGCAGAAGCCCAAGGAATTTCCATACGATTTTTATAACCGATTAAAAAGCCTGCTGCAGCGGGTTCGTCATTATGGTAAACACAAACAATATGTGCATTATTAGGAAATTTTTCTAAAATTGATTTAAAAAATGATTTTGAATAAACAGGTGTACCGAGATCACGCATATTTTGAGCAAACACTTGATAAAAATCATCTAACAAATCAAGTCCACCCTGTTTAGTGCTAACTGGTTCACGTTGAGGTCGTTTCACTTGTGCGCGAACTTTTGTACCGATGTTTTTCCAAAGCACTTCACTATCAGAAGGTAAATCAAGCAACATAACGACTTTATCTTCTCGTAAGCCCCAATCACCTTCATACACTTGGGTGTCACGAAACTCAACATGGCTGGCTGACTTATCACTAGCAACCTCACCTGCTTTAAGCATCAACTTAGTCGCAATATCTTTGCTTTCTGATAGCACGCCTCCATAATTAAAGTACGGTACAGAGACCATGTAATTGCCTAATAGAATACTTTTTAACTGAACAACGGGAAGTATTCCATTAAGGTCGCCATTATCATTCGTTGAATAAATATAGGTACTTTCGTGACCAAACTGTTTTTTAATTATCGATTGCCATGCAGTTAGATGATAAATACATCCTTCTTCATGAGATTCAACGTATTGATCCCATTGTGATAGTATTTTCGAGCTATCAACAGCTTGAGAAAAATCAATAAACGATTGAGTCATAAATATTAAGAACTTATTGAATTAGATTTAAGTCGGTGAGTACAGACTTCATTGTAGTGAATTGAAAATCATCGATTAAATTATTTAAGCGAGACTCACATTTTTCTAAATTGTTATAGTGTCTAAATTTTGAAAACCAGCTGGCTTCAATACGTGGCTGAGTGGGATCAACTTCCCATGGATGAAGATAAAAAACAAACTGCTCATCTTGCTTTTTATTTACGGCCCTTAAAAAATGACGCGTTAAGAAATATGGATACAATCTAAAATACCCACCACCAGCGACAGGAATATTCATTTTTCCAATGCGGCGTGTAGTCAAAGGAAACTCAACGAGTTCACCACCGTTAGGCGTTAAGAGTTTGTGTGGCGTTGTTTTAGCATCGGCAATGCCATAACGATCATGACGAATAGGAAAGATACTTGAATCATAAATAAAACCCGCCTCATGAAGAATATCTAGCGCCCATAAATTTCTTTTTGTAATCGAATAACTTGCTGCACGATAACCAATAACTTCTTCACCAATTAAATCTTCTAATAACTTTTTTGATCTAATCGTTTCCTCTTTAAAAACTTCTTGAGATTGGTTATAAATAAGTTGATGGCTATAGCCATGACTTGCAACTTCATGGCCTTGATTATAAATTTCTTTGACTAATTGAGGTTCACGATCAGCAACCCAACCTAAAATAAAAAAAGTCGCTTTTATGTTTTTTTCTGCAAATAGTTCAAGTAATCGATGGGTATTCGCAACAACACGTGATTCATGCTTTTCCCATTCGTTAGTATCAACAGATTTCGCAAATGCTGAAACTTGATAATAGTCTTCAACATCAACACTCATTACATTGTTTTTCATTAAACTTTAAACCTATCGGCCTTTTTTCTTGTTTGTTTTAAGAATTGAGTCTAATAAAAGATCAAGCTTCTGTTCAATATTATCTAATCGGCTATTAATATCGCTACCATCAAGAACGATATCAACATCATGCGGAGCCGAACTATCCGACACAACATGCAAAAACTCATTGGTACTCTCACCACCAAGCTCTTTATTCATATCGGCAACAACGACCATAATATCACGTTTGGTTAATTTCGATTTATCTTCTAAGTAACCATAAACAAACAGTCGATCGCATAACAAATTGATACGACGTGGAATACCACCCGACCAACGATATAATTCATTGTAAACTTCTCTTGATAGACTAGGATTATTAGTCCAACCAACTGACTTTAGACGAAATTGAATATACTCTTTAGTCTCTGATTCAGTTAATGGCTCAAGATGATATGATGCAATAATTCGTTGACGTAAATGTTCAAATTCTTTGGAAAGTATTGTTGTTCGAAGTTCAGCCTGCCCAACCAAAAATACTTGCATAACAGCATTGCCATTTTTTTCTAAATTCGACAATATTCTAAGTTCTTCCAATGCATCCGCATTAAGTGTTTGAGCCTCATCAACTACAAGCAAAATATTATTCCCTTGCTCTCTATACTCTAAAAAATGAGCTTCGATGGTTTTTAATAAAACGACCTTACTCATATTTTCATGGGGCAAATTAAACACTGACGCGATCATTTCAAGTACACCCGTCGCGTCCAGGTTTGCAGCAACCATTGTTTTAACAACAACATTTTTATCTTCCAACTCTGCAAGTAATGCTTGAATCAGTGTCGTTTTTCCTGCACCAATCTCCCCAGTAACAGTAACAAAACCTTCACCTTTATCTAATCCATAGTTAAAATAAGACAAAGCTTGTAAGTGACCGCGGCTTGCAAACAGGCAATTCACATCAGGAATTAACTGAAAAGGTTTACCTGTAAAATTATAATATTCTTGATACATATTAGTTAAATATTTTTGTGATGCCTAGTGAAACAAGATTTTCATCGTAATCCGTAGACGAGTTTCTTGCTCGACTTAGATTATGAAAGATTGAGAACTCGGCTTGCATGCTAGAAGATAATCGTCGCTCAAGTGAAAATTCAATATTTGTTGTTGCTCTTTTAGTGTTCAAACTAGAAGAATAATTACTACTCCATCGACTCTCCAGAGCATATGTTAACACTTCAGACGATCTTAAACTAAACCTCAAATTCGCATTCTGAATTTTTTCAAAAGTTCCCGTATCTTGGAATTTTCGTCTTTCATTTGAGTAATTTAAAGAAACACTCGTTTTAGAAAAATTATAACTAATGCCTAAATTTCCTATTTCACGGACAAATGTTTGGGTATTTATTGAACCACTGTTATCTACAGGCTGGCTACTTTCTGCTTGTTGAGATTCCAACAGGAGCAAAGCTGAATTAGACAGTTCTTCATCATAACTAGCAGACAGTACTAAACGTCGAGCATTATGTCGCCAATTAAAGCTTTGTGTTTTCCCAAAATAACGTTCACCAAAACTAAGTGAAACAGAATCTCTTGAGCTAGGCTGCCAATTTAGACCTAAAGACCAGAATGAATCATCTATATCCTGATTATTACTAACTGAAAAAGTATTTTCTTCTTTACCGCTAGAAGCATAGACAGAAGAGCGAGGTGAAAAACGATAACCTAAATCGATACTCCCTTGTTTATATTCAGAATCAGATCCTGTTTCATAGTTATTTTTCTGTTGCGTATAATTTAACGCCCAAGTAACACCAATGCCTCTTATTGGGCTATTAAACCGAATATTGGTACCCGATTGCTCAGAATTTATCAGCTCATCACGTCGATAATCAAGCTTAGAATATGTATAGCGAACATTGGCATCAAGTTTATCAAAGGAATGTCGAAACGAGGGTGAAAGACTAATACTGCTTACATTTGTTCGGTTACCTGTTATCGCAATATTATTACTTGATATAGTCTGATTGGCATCAATAATTTGTTGAGTATGGTTTGCATTCACATCAATATATAAATAATCAGCCGTTAACTCGGTAGAAGTTGTAGCGGTTAATTGATTGAATGTTTGATTCCGATTACTTTCTTTTTGATAAAGTAAATGTTGCAACTGATAATTAACATTCGCATTAAAACGATTTCCAGTCATTTGCAAATTAAATGCTGGAGATAACTCAGTAACAAATTCACCTTGTTCTTGGCCTTTGGAAGCCAATAAAATATTATCAGAATAGTATTCAGTAACACTAACCGATGGAGTAAATCTAACTTCACCTGCCACTGTACTATCAATCATAAAAAAGGCTACTGAAAAAGCCATAAAACTACGAATGCTTACATATTTATCTAATTTACTTAAAAAGACAAGATAATGTTTTTCAGATCGAATGTTCAAGATGCACCATATGCGGAATCGCCATAATAGTCTGACCCTGAACTTGTTTGTGTCTTATTCAAGACAAGACCAATAGGCTTCGTCTCGTCTAACATGTTCACTGCATCTTCAACATCATGTTTTAAAGTTCGATCGGCTTCAACAACTAAAACTACCTGGCCGGCAAGACTCGCAATAACTTGTGCTTCTGATGTAATAAGTAATGGAGGAGTATCAAAAATAATAATACGATCTTTATATCTGTCAGACAATTCAGAAATCAGATTAAACATTTTATCGCTGGCCAAAAGCTCAGTACCAAGCTCATGCTTTCTACCAGCAGGAATTATTTTGAAATCAGGTAAATCCGTACTAACAACGACATCTGATAAGTTATTATCTCCAACTAAAACATCTGTTAAGCCTATCTCGCTTTCTAAACCAAATAATTTAGATGTTGTACGTTTTGGTAAGTCCGCATCAACAAGCAACACTGTCTTATCCAACTCAATTGCTATACTCATTGATAAATTAATTGCATTAAAGGTTTTACCTTCACCTGGTAACGAGCTGCAAATCATAACAATATTACCATTTTCAACTAAAGCAGATTCCTTTCCAAAGGCATTGGCTAGAATTGGTCGTTTAATCCGTCTAAAAGCATTATCAATGGTTAAACTACCATCCGCTGCAGAAATCGTTAAGCCCGCATTTATTAACTGTTGGCGATCAAGGTGTACCTTACATTGAGCAACTCCTGACTTTTCAACTTTCGCTCTATAGCGCGTTGTTTTAATGTCTGGTGTAATACGTTTGACAGTTGAATCAGATTTATTTTCTTGCAACTTTTTCATTGCTTTATCAATAATACTCATGACAATGCACCTTTACCTAAGATAACCGTTTGTAAATAATAACTGCCGCTATCTTTAAATATCAAAGCGATTAAAAAAACAATAATCAATAAACCAGCAACCATTAAAAATTTAGTTAATTCAAATTTCAACTTACGTTTTTGAGTAAACGACCACCGAATTTTAACTGACCCTAAAACAGGCAAGCCTAAATGTTCATTTAATTCAACCGCCGTTATAAAAACAGGCCTCAGCATATAGAGTAAAAACATTAAACCCAGTCCACCAGCAATTCCCGCGCCTAGCATTGCTATCATCATCAAACCCCTTTTAGGGCTTGCAGGCTTTAAAGGAACATAGGGAGGGTCAATAACCTTAAACTTAATATTGTCTCCTCCTTTATCTGCTGATGCAGAAAGCTTAGCAGACTCTAATCGTCCCAATAGTGCCTCATACTGTGTTTTAATAACGTCGTAATCTCGATTTAACCTTGCTAATTGAGCTTCAACCTGAGGTATCGTATCAACTAAACTTTCGTATTTTTTGATTTTTTTATTATGTTCATCTAATTTTGACTGAAGCGTTTTAACTTCAACAGCAGCTTCACTTAGCGCTATTTTCATATCTTGGTATACGGGGTTTAGGGATAAAGCATCTTTTTGCAAGCCATCCGTCGTTTGACCTGAAGTTCGTAACTTAGAATCTTTTTCTTTTTTTCTCTCTAGTTGTGCAATAATTTGTCGCTTCGCAATAACATCAGGATATTGATCCGTAAATTTAAGGAGCAACTCTTCAAGAACAAGAGTATGTTCTCGAATTTGTTTATCTATATCACTGTCACCGGCAAAAGCGGGCGCCTCACCTTTTAGTTGTTTGTCGAGTAAATCATATGTGTTTTTAATAACTCGTAGTTCACTTTTAATTTTATCTCGCTCTTCATAACTTGCCTGTAATCTAGAATAATAACCTTGACCATCACTAGGCATTAAACCAACATTTTTTTGTTTAAAATTTGCTAATTTATCTTCGGCAACTGTCAAACGCATTTCTTGCTGTTCAATTTGTTCGACTAGGAATTTCTGCGCGCTTTTCTTGTCAGTAAAACTATCTAATACCGCACCATCAATTAACGTTTTTAATATGTTATCGATAACCTGTTTAGCAATATACGGCTCTGTATGACTATACGAGAAGGTAAATAATGTATCGCCTCTTCTATTCGGTAAGCCAATTTTTATATTATTCTGTAAGCTAGTAATTAAGGCTAACTTAGATACAGAAGTGTTAAGCGTTCTTTTTAAATCTGTATTATCAATAATACTTTCTAAATTTTCTCTTCCCACAATAATACGGGTCATGAGATTTACTTTACCAAGCATATTGGTGTCAACAGCTAGCCCCTTAAGCAAGGGATCCAAAGCCGATTCACTATCAACTTGAACACGCGCCGTGGCTTCATATTTGTCGGGTAAGGTATAAACAAAACCCCAACCTACTATAGATACACACCAGGTTAGAATAAGACCATACCAACGGTATCGCCACATACCTCGAGCATAGGTTAATAATTGTAAAAGTTGATCGCGCATTATAAGTAGATTACAAGTTAGTAAAAAGCGGAGAGTTTTAGATTAAAACCATGATTCAGGAATAATTAAAATATCCCCAGGGCGCATGTTACGATTAACGTTTATATCACCATTTTTGATTAAATCATCTAAACGAACGGGTATTTCTGTATTCGCGCCATTAACCTTACGAATAAGTTTTGCCGAGTTTCCTGCAGCAAATTCGGTTAAACCGCCTACTTGAATCAGTACATCGAGTAGCGTTAGCTGTTTTCTATAAGGTAGGGCTTGAGGACGGGTTGCCTGTCCTATCACTCGAATCTGTTGGTTTAGAGAACCAACAAAGCTTGTCACAATAACCGTGACTTGTGGGTTTCGTATATATTTTGAAATTCGTTTTTCAATATCACGGGCCAATCTAGTTGGTGTTTTCCCCACCGCCACCATATCTTCCACTAAGGGTGTTGATATGCGCCCATCAGGGCGAACAGGAATCACAGCTGATATTTCAGTATTACGCCAAACAAAGATGTTAAGTTGATCGCCTGAGCCAATCAAATATTCTGAAACTTTGCTCGAAACAGGCGTTTCCTCTCCGTAAGTAGATGATTCTGGTGTGCTGGCACATGAAACCAAAACAATGCTAAAACAAAGACTAAATAAGACCTTTAAAGTATTATCCGTAACCATAATAAATAAACCCTCAAATCAATTTTCTTAAAATATATTAATTAACTAAGCCCTTGATTATCATAATGTAATCATGGCATTACTGCATCTAACATCATTCTGGAAATGGAGTATCACTATAAACTATTGATAAATATATATAAATACATTTTTACCTATTTGGCAGTATAAAACTTAATGTTTAGAAGGCTGCTACCAATCCCCAATCCATCGAACATTTTACACACAAACTCAATAGCTTAAGCCACCTTAAAACTCTACTTACTACTTACTACCCAAATACTCTGTCAAAATGGCCAAGTTATCTAAAACGAATAATTCTAACATTTTTCGAGCATTATGCTCATCCACTGTTAGCTTTTTGCTAATGACTATACTAGACATCTGAGGACGATTTTTTAATATAGCCATTAAATTATTATAGCGAGCTTCAACGTTTTTATTAATATGTTGCCCATTAACGAAATACCACTGCCAAGTAACAAACTTTTCTCCCGAAACAAGGACAACTATAGCTTCATTTACCATTAAACCTGTATTCTGAGGTAGTTTTACGTTGTGTTGGTTTTGTTGAAGAATTGAACCTTTTTCTTTATCAACCAGAGTCATCACATCATTAATTGCTTCACGTCCCTGTTCTTGTTCCACAAAATAATTAATGTACAAATTTACCGTTTGGCCGAATATATTCGATAACTGTTTATCGTACACTAAATCGCCCTTATCAAAAGCGGGTACAAAATGTGTCGCTTCTCCAGTTTCTTTCCAGAAAAGATTTTTTACTAGTCCTTCAGTGTCCAAAGTCGTTTTATTTTTAAAAGTAAAATAAGAAATAGATAACAAAGGTCCAATTGATATAAGAAATATTAATGAATAAATAGGCTTCCGTACTTTTGTTAGGTTTATACTAAGGTCTTTTTGAGACTCGATATTTTCTGGCTGCGCTAATTTCCTATCAGAATAGAGAAACAGTAAGAAAACACCTATCCCATATATAAGCCAAGCGAGATATTCATGATCATCTAATAAAGATGTTTTCATATGCGTGACCTGTCCAGCAACCACAATGATATATATCCTCAAAATATTAAAAATAATTGCCAAAAAAAGTAAAACAAATACAAACTTAAAACCTGTTATTAGATTTAAATTCCGAGAGTATATATACAAAGAGGCTAAAGGTACTGAAACGATAAATTGGTTAAACCCACTACAAGCAGTCTCAACAAGAAAAGTGCCCGCAGGGACATGAATCAAAAAGCCATCTTGAAAAGTATCGATAAACGAAAGCTTCAAAGCCAAAACAACAATTGGCGTTTCAATAGTTCGTAAGATATCTGCTATAAAATCCCATAGTGGTAATGTAAAAATAATAAGTACAATAGGCCAAAGGTGTTTTATATTTTTAAAATTATCCGATGTTAATATAAAGTTAAAAAATAAAATAATACAAAAGAAGGCAAAAAACTCAATAACCTGAATGCTTAAAAGGTCAGCTAAAAACCAAGCTGAAATCAACGTAATAAAAATAGTAGATGTAAACAGATTTAACTGGGTTAAGGTAAGCCTCGGGGATTTATAAAGCTCATAAAAATAAATACCCAAGACCACAGGAAACAACAGAATTCCGTGTGAATAACCATAAGATTCGGACCAAAACTCTAAAAGTTGCGTCATAGTACCAATATAAAAAAATACTAGAAGGGCATTCAATGACGCAATAAAAAAGACAGCTTGCTTAGAAGATAGTGTGTTCATACAGATGTACTACATCTCAACGCTACAAAGGAAAAAAGAGGTTAACCCACTCTAAGAAAAGTTTACACCAAATCTTTACTATTATTAATAAATTCAAGGAATTATATATGAAAAACTTTTACATTTTGGGGGTAAAATTACCATTGATTTAACTAGGTCTTTAATCATTACAATGATAGAATAATTCGCATAAGCAGCCATTTAGTTCGAGAAAGCAATATGGGTCGATTAGCACTTAAGGACATCTTTTTACGCCCAAGTAAAAAGAAAGAGATGCGTTCTAAACAACGAGAATCTGTATCTGATCGTTCTATCTTGATTATTGATGACTCTCGCACTGTAGTACATGCCCTTAAAACCATTCTAGAACAAGCGGGTTATTCAACTATCGCTGCATCAGATGGCAAACGTGGTATTGAGCTTGCATTAGAGTATCAACCTGATCTCATTCTAATGGACATTGTAATGCCCGGTATTAACGGCTTTAAAGCAACTCGACTTCTACGTAAAGATGCTAGAACTGAAGATATTCCCATTATAATTATGAGTGGTAATGAGCAAGCGACTGAAAAATTTTGGGGAATGCGTTTAGGTGCCAATGAGTTTTTATCTAAACCTGTACAACGCGGTTTATTATTCAAGATGCTGAGTGAATTCATTGTTACAAGCAAACCTATAAGCAAAACCTCAACAGCTACAAAAGAATACGATTTACTCTACGACTAACTTCGCTAGCAATACTCTACACTGATAACATCCACGACTCTCACCACTAATGTTTGATGATACAACATTCAATTTTTCGTCTTTCAAACTTCAGTATTCAGAAAAGATAAACATTCAAACATTTATCGAATATTTAAATATCGAACAATCCAATGAAATAAAACGTACCCATTTATTTAACGGACGTTATGAAAACATTTACATTGATAAACATGCAATTTCTACTCTCACATCCATTCTTAATTTTGCCAATAGCTGCGCAAAAGAAACATTAGACTTAGAAAAAGAACTTGATATTGGTTTTTGGTTTAATGATATGCCACCCGGTAGTATTACCGAACCCCATACTCATGATGATGATGATGAATTACTTTCTGGCGTTTATTATATAAAGGTTCCTCAACATTCAGGAAATTTAATATTGAATATCAACGGAAACAAAAAAGAAATTACTCCACACGAAGGTCAATTAATTTTGTTTAGACCTAATTGTATACATGAAGTGACTGAAAATAAAAGTAAGGAAAAACGTTTATCTATTGGAATGAATTTTGGTATTAGACAAATTTAATGATTGTATAACGTTTCGTTAAATTCTTTTTCTTTAAACTGGCATTTTAAGTGCTCAACAATTATTTTCAAATCGCCCTCGGCATTCCCCAAACAACTTGTCGCTCCGGGTGATGGCGTCATATTAAAGATAACCCCTTGCCCAGTATTAATTTTAGCTTCCCCTAAATGAAGTTTGCGGTTCACTTTATCAATCATCACGGGGCGTATACCACCAATTTTATTTGCAAAGCTAAGATCGTTTAATTGCATGTCAGGAACTATTTTGCGTGCATCTTTTAAAAACAAACGTGTTCGCACCATAGGGATTTCAAACAAAAAGTTTTTGAAAATATAATTTCGAATATCTGAAACTTTCATTAAGTCCCACATTACTTTTGCAACACCAGAATCAAACTTAACGACTTGTAAAAAATCAAATACTGTTTTTAAATTATACCGTTCAAGCATCGGCAACACTAATGCCGTTGGCCCAAAGCGCGTTTTATCAGGAACAAGAACATCCGGATCACCATGAATAGCTGCAAACGGTAATTTTTCATTTTGTACGGTATACACTTTTCCATTAAGCATGCTTGGTGTGTAATAAAAACTACCTGCCATGGGTAAACAAGAATATTCTAGGCAATAACCCATTCGATGAGCAAATAACAAACTATGTCCACCCGCGGAAACCACAACAAATTTTGTATGTAACTCTGCGTTCTGCGTTTTTACAAGATAACCTGTATCATCTTTAGTTATGTTTAATACTTGCGTTTCAAGATGCACATCCACTGTTTTATCTGTTACAGATTTGGCTTGTTCAACAAATGAATTGGCTAATGCACCATAATTCACTGCGGTGTATTCATCTAACATACCAAGTCCAACGATTTCTTCTTTACGCCCATCGACGACAGTCGGCTCTATTTCAGCAATATCTGAATTTTCGAGAACTTGCATATTGGGATAATGGCTTTTAAATATTTCAAATCGGTCACGCAAAACACCACATTCGTGTTTACCGACACCGAGTACCATTTTGGAATATTTATAAATTAATCTATCACGGTTGATTTGTTTTTCGGCATAATTGAGAACCATTGATGCCGTTTTTTGAACTTGAATGGCTTTTTCAAGGGTGTAGTTCGTTTCGATATCGCCGCAATGCAAAGTTTGACTATTATTGCGTCCATGCGAATTCACATCGGCAAGCCGATCATATTTTTCAATTAGGCCAATACGAGAAAGATCGGTAAATTGTGCCAACTCGTACAAGAGCGCTGTACCCGATATACCACCACCAATGATGAGTACATCGTATTGCTCGTTATCCATGTAAAATCCACTCCGTGGGCTTCAGTGTGTAATCGTTATTATCTCTTTCACCTTACTATATCGGATAAAACAGAGATTACTATAGAAATAATAAAGACAATTAATACAATGACTTAAAGTGACATTATGGTATAACACAATAGTAAACCAGTAACGAGTAAGTAATCAACTCGCTTTAACACAAATCCAGCGATACACAATAATCAAGGCAAGTGCTGACATTAAAGCAGCAAGCCAAAAGCTGCTTTCGGGACTGGTCGATTCCCATAGGATACCACTGAAATACGTACCGAATGCACCACCCGCACCAAAACTCACACTACTATATATCGCTTGTCCCTTACCCGCATGTTTACCTGAAAAATGTTGATGAAATAACTGAATCGCCACAGCATGGAAAATACCAAAACTTGCGGCATGAAATGTTTGAGCCAAAAGTATAATGCCAACATTGTCCGCAAATGCAGCAATAAGAATCCAACGCAGCGTTGTTAGGATAAACGTAACGATGAATAATTGTCGTAAACCAAAATAAGGCACTAAACGATGCATCGCTAAAAATACCAATACCTCAACAACCACACCCAATGCCCAAAGCTGGCCAATGACACTGCGACTGTATCCATAGCCTTCCATATATAAAGTATAAAAAGTGTAATAAGCACCGTGGCTCGCTTGTGATAAAAAGCATACAACAATTAAAGCAATAACTTCAGGGCGCGCAAGAATATGTTTAAGTTTTATATGAGAAACAGCTAAGTGGCCTGCCGCACGTTCAGGTACTAAAAAACTAATAAGGAAAATACCAATCAAAAAACCAAAAATACTGATCGGTAGTAATATAGTTTCATAGTGCTGCAACACATAGCCTAAGCTGGCAACAGCTAGAATAAATCCAACCGAGCCCCATAAACGAATTGCACTATAACGATGAGGTTGTTCATCTAAATGTTGTAACGTTGTAACTTCAAATTGAGGTAAAGCAGCATTCCAAAAAAAACTAAATGTGAGCATAACTAATGCGACCCACCAATAGTTTGTTACGAAAAATATAGCAAAGAAAATCGTTGCCGCTAATAAACTACCAATACGAACAATTAACATTCGCTGACCAGTGTGGTCGGCAATCCAGCCCCATACGTTAGGTGAGATAATTTTTGTTATTAAAATCAGTGCCATTAGCTCACTAATTTCTCTAACACTAAATCCAATATCTTTTAGGTATAAACTCCAATACGGAACTAAAGCGCCTAGGCTGGCAAAATAAAAAAAGTAGAAACCCGATAAGCGCCAATAAAGAAAAGAAATAATAGGAGATTTCATCGATGAAATAAAATATTCGTTTTTATTTATAGATAAGAATCTATAACAACAAGTTATTTATCTTTGTCTGAGCTAGAAGGAATAATTGGCGTATCACATTTTACATCTGCATTTTGACCACGATGACGCAAATAATGATCAAGAATGGTAATCGCCATCATGCCTTCAGCAATGGGTGTTGCACGAATACCAACACACGGATCATGTCGTCCTTTTGTAACGACTTCTGTTTGGTCACCTGAAGCATCAATACTTTGACCTGGAAGACGTAAACTTGACGTTGGTTTTAACGCAATACTGGCAATAATATCTTGCCCAGTCGATATGCCGCCTAAAATACCACCGGCATGATTACTTTTAAAACCATCAATAGTCATTTCATCACGGTGCTCGGTACCCTTTTGTTCAATACAATCAAATCCTGCACCAATTTCAACACCTTTCACGGCGTTAATGCACATTAAAGAATGAGCGAGCTCGGCATCAAGTCTGTCAAAAATGGGTTCGCCTAAACCTGGAATTAAACCCGTAGCAACAACGTTAATACGTGCACCAATTGAATTACCTTCCTTACGTAAAGCATCCATATAATTTTCCAGCTCGTCTATCATAGAGCTATCGGGGAAAAAGAAAGGGTTTTGTTCGACAACACTCCAATCAAATGTTTTAGGTTTAATCGGGCCTAATTGTGCCATGTAACCTCGAATAACTATGCCAGCCTTGTCTGCCAAATATTTTTTTGCAATCGCACCAGCTGCAACACGCATTGCGGTTTCACGTGCAGAGGAACGACCACCACCACGATAATCGCGAATTCCGTATTTTTGTAGGTAGGTATAATCGGCATGACCAGGACGAAATTGGTCTTTGATATTGCCATAATCTTTTGAACGCTGATCCATATTACGAATAAGCAAACCAATGGGCGTGCCTGTTGTTTTACCTTCGAAAACCCCCGATAAAATCTCAACTTCATCCGTTTCACGACGTTGAGTTGTATGGCGAGTTTTACCTGGTCGACGGCGCTCTAAATCTTTCTGAATATCAGCTTCGCACAGTTCTAATCCTGGAGGGCAGCCATCCACAACACAGCCAATAGCCACACCATGGCTTTCACCAAAACTGGTGACCGTAAATAATTTACCTATCGTATTTCCAGACATAAATGACCATTTACATTAAAGTTTACCAATACTCGAGTTTATTGACACAAAAGCCTTTGTAAACACGATAATTAAGTAAAATAGCTACAAAGTGCTTGATTCTACATCAATTCTTCAGCTATCTATAGACCAAATCCAGTCCAAATCAGTCCCTATTTGCCATCAAATAAAACGCACTAACAATAACAGCACGATAAATAAATATTCATATTGGGTATTTATTGTACAAAATAAGGTAAAATTAAGCTTCGTTAATTCAAGTCTAGTATTAGACCCCCCCTCGTTAAATAGCTTAAGAGTTTAGGTAGTCCTTTTGTTTAATTCACAACAACACAATAAAAAGAATAGTCACTCTCCCCGTATTATTATCTGGGGATATGTTGTGATCATTATTCTATTTAGCCTCATATTAATTACCGGTATCTTGCAAAATAAGAGAGCAAATGACCATCTAAGCGAAATTGTTCAACAGCATGGTATGAAATCGGAGCTTATTACTCGTATGTATAATTCTGCGAGAGAAAGAAGTATTAGCTTATTTACTATGGTTTCAATAAAAGATCCATTCACACGCGATGAGAATTTTTTAAAATTTAATTCTTACGCTTCGCAGTTTGCCAATGCCAGATTAAAATTGTTAGCCACACAATTATCAGATAGTGAACAAGTGCTATTAAACAAACAAGGTAAACTCACAAGCATTACCGCACCATTACAAAATGAAATTGCCGAATTAATACAACTCGATAAACTAACCCAAGCAAACGAGCTACTTACCAGTAAAGCTATCCCCCTTCAATCTGAAATTCTTGAGTTATTAAATCAATTACAAACAATACAGCATATGTCTTCGCAAAAAATTGCTAAGCAGGCTCAAAAGGAACAACGTGAAACATGGAAAATATTATTAATAATTTCTATTGTTGCGCTTCTTTCTGGAATCATCATTACATACATTATCGTTTCGATAACAAAGTCGTTACAAGCCAAACTCTATATGGAAAAAGAATTAGCTGAAATCACCCTGCACTCAATTGGTGATGCCATAATTACAACCGATGTATATGGCAAAATTATGCAAATTAATCCTATTGCCGAAGATCTAACTGGCTATTCTTATCGTCAAGCTTTAGGGAAAGATTTTTATACCGTCTTTAATATTGAAACAGAATTGGAATCACCGAAACAAGCGACAGAGTTACAACGCGTTATTAATGATTTAGATGTTGTTATGAGTGCAGACAGCCCTAAAACTTTAGTTAATAAAAACTTTAGTGAGTATGCAATTGAATATACTCTTGCACCTATTGTAACTGAAGATAGACAAACATCAGGGGCCGTTGTCATTTTTAGAGACGTTACTGAAATACGTGCGTTATCGTCACAGTTAAAATATTACGCAAGTCATGATAGCTTAACGGGCTTAATCAATAGACGACAATTTGAACAACATTTAGACTATGCATTAAAGTCTGTGCAATCAGGAACAGCACAGCAACATGTTGTATGTTTTCTCGACTTAGATCAATTTAAAGTTATTAATGATACCGCCGGCCATGAGGCAGGCGATGAATTTCTTAAGCAATTATCTTTCCTTCTACAGTCGTTACTCCGACGTAGTGACATATTAGCACGTTTAGGCGGAGATGAATTTGGTGTGTTATTAGAAGATTGTAATATCGAAAATGCACTTGCTATTGCTGAGAAGATGCGCAAAGAGATAAAATCATTCCGATTTATATGGGCGAACAACTCTTTTGAAGTAGGTGCAAGTATTGGTCTAGCCACACTTGATAAAACAACCCCAAGTCTAACCGAACTTATGCGAAATGCAGATACAGCATGTTACATTTCAAAAGAAGAAGGACGTAATAGAATTCATTTATTTGATCCAAATGATGAAGACATATTAAAACGTCAAGGCGAGCTACAATGGATACAGCACATAAAAGAAGCATTAATAAATAATGATTTTGTACTTCATTGCCAAAGCATTATGGGGATAGCTAACTCAGAAAGAAAACACTGTGAAATTTTATTGCGGTTAAAAAATAAAAAAGGTGAACTCGTACCCCCTATGTCGTTTATCCCTGCAGCTGAGCGTTATGAAATAATGCCTGATATTGATAAGTGGGTTATTAATAATGCCATAATATTTCTTACAGAAAATAAAAAACATGTGCAGAATCATATTTTTACAATTAATTTATCAGGGCAATCACTAGGCAAAAAAGGTTTTGATGATTTCGTTATAAAAGAATTACAGAATAACAACATTAACCCTGAATTAATTTGTTTTGAGATAACAGAAACTGCTGCAATTAGTAATCTATTTCAAGCAATTGAGTTTATGAAATCATTAAAACAAATTGGTTGTAGTTTTGCGCTTGATGATTTTGGTAGTGGTTTAAGTTCCTTTAACTACCTAAAAAACTTACCCGTTGATTACATAAAAATTGACGGCCATTTTATATTGGATATTTGTGACGATGTAACAGACCTTGCATTCGTTGAAGCCATTAACCGTATCGGTCATATAATGGGCATTCAAACGATTGCTGAATTTGTCGAAACGAAAGATATATTAGATAAACTCGAAAGTATTGGTGTTAACTATGCACAAGGATACTACGTAGATAAACCTAAACCGCTTGCACTTTATGATCTTAAATAGTTAGATTTTTTACTAATAGCATAAATAGAAAATCAGAACCTAGAAAACCACCTGTTCAAATAATTTAAACTATTCACCCAACGTTGTTGGACATTATATTTTTATATTGTATAAGTGATTTAGAACTGCGAATGATATTGGTTTATTTGAGCTGCATCGAGCATAAAAACACCCTCCCCACCCATCTCAAATTCTAACCAAGTAAATGCAATATCAGGATAGTATTGCTGCAAGGCTTCTGCACTATTACCAACTTCAACTACTATAATGCCGTTTTTACTTAAATATTTTTTTGCATTTTTCAAAATGGCTATAGCAAATTGAAGACCGGCTTGATCTGCATACAAACCTAAACTGGGTTCTTTATGGTATTCATCAGGCAAGCGATCAATTTCATCTTGCGTAACATAAGGTGGGTTACTTACAATAATATCGTATTTTTTTTCTTTCAAATCACAAAACATATCTGACTGTATCGCTGTTACCCGTTGAGATAAAGAATGTTTTACAATATTTCGATTAGCAATTTCAAGAGCCGGTTCGGATACATCCACTAAATCGACTATGGCATTTTCAAACGCTACTGCGCAAGCGATACCAATACAGCCACTGCCTGTGCACATATCTAATATTTTTAATGACTGAGTGTTTTTTAAATGCGATTCTAAATCAAACCAAGGAAAAAATTGCTCCGCGATAAGCTCAGCAATGGGTGAGCGTGGTACAAGCACGTTTTCATTAACGTCAAACTCCAAGCCAAAGAAATACGCTCTTTTTGTAATATAAGCTGCAGGTAATTTATTATTTATTCGTAACGTAAGAACGTTTTCAACCTTTTCACGTTGCGTTTTCGACAAACTATACGATAAATCATCCTCTGAAAAATCAATCGGTTTATCTGCACAATATGAAATGAGGTATGCGGCTTCATCTAACGCATTATCCGTTCCATGGCCAAAATAAAGTTCGCTCTGTTTAAATAAAGATTCCGACCATAAAATAATGTCGTGCATCGATGTTACATTGTTAGGAATTTGAAACCTTGTCATTTTATTGATGGATTAAAACTAGCCGTTGTTTTTTGTTTTATTTGCAGCTCCGGGCCGTCTAATAAGCGTATGCACGTCGGTACAGCAGGAAAAACGGCATTCAAACAATCTGATATTGCCGATGGGTTTCCCGGTAAGTTGATAATAAGTGTCTCACCTCGAATAACCGCCGTTTGTCGAGATAAAATAGCTGTTGGTACCACTTTTAACGATACACTGCGCATGAGTTCTCCAAAACCGTCCATAACTTTATCGCATATAGCTAAAGTTGCTTCTGGAGTGATATCACGTTTTGCTGGCCCTGTTCCACCTGTAGTTATAACTAAACAACATTTTTCACTATCTGCTAATTCAATAAGTGACTTTTCAATTTGATCCTGCTCATCAGGAACTAAACGTTTAACCGCGTCATACTCTGTTGCTAATGTTTTGTTTAACCATTCATCTATCGCAGGACCGCCGCGATCGACATATTCACCACGGCTTGCACGATCGGATACCGTAACAATACCAATTTTTACTGTTTTGCTTTGTTCATTCATAATTATTGCCTGTAATGATTATTACCGTATTAAAATATTGGTAATAATCAGTTGGAGAGATATGATGAGCATCATATCCGTTCATTAATAATAATTCTATTTATTATCTGGTATTTTATTATTTGGCCGATTTAAAAATTATAGCTTAAAACTCACAGTGGCCAATTGAACCTTGTCGACATGTTTTTCCATTAACCCAAATTGCATGACTTAAATCTGAATGACTGAAATCAGTCCCCACAATAACCGCATTCGTAAAATCAACATAACTTAGATTAGCTGATGTAAACCGTGCATTTCTTAAATCTGTATTCTTTAAATTAGCACCTTTTAAATTTGCGCCATCAAAACTAGCATAACTCAAATTGCCTCCACTCAAATTACTATAGTCCATTCTTGAATTTCTAAAATCACTTGAAAATAAATTGGCATCCCGGATAACAGCTGAATGTAAATTTGATTCACTTAAGTCTGCACGAATAGCAACAAGTTGAGATTTATTACAATTACGCCAATTCACACCCTTGCGAGGTAAGTCTTCACAGTTAGGTTCATCTATCAGAATTAAAGGCGAATACTTGAATGTACCCCAAATTATACTGCTACAAAAAAGAATGAAAACAATTAATAGTGTAAAGGCACGTTTAGGTCGCTCTCTAAATGACTTGTAAATAGATTCCCGCCGACTACGATATTCAACCTCATCTAACACCTCATTATTTCGCCTACCGGGTGAGCGTCGACTAGGTGTTTTATCGTTGTCATCACGACGTTCTTCACGCCGTTCGTCAGCCCAACGTCGGGCAGCAGCAAGTCTCTCTGACTGTATTGGATCGTCCGTTTCACTCAAAATATCTGGAATTAAACTTGGAACATCACTGATAAATAGCCATTCATCTTTATCATGGCTAATCTCGTCTTCTATGGACAACCGCCCCACAATCAGCAACTGTGATATTTGCCCAGCAGGAAATGGCCCGGTTATCTTATCTTTTTTACGGATATACCATGTGTGGCGTGACCGTGATGGCGAGTCGCTAAGCTCTTGTTTTTCTTCGTTTTGACTAATATCTTCTGCCATGACACTCTATTCCTTGATATTCCATATTATGTCGGCCAATACTATAATTTCTTGATATTTGGACGCTAAAAACACTGAATACGTATAAATTGAGCATGCTTAGGCCCTGAGATGGATGTAAAAAAAACAGATTCACCGATAATAAGCTCACCCCCAAAGTCTGTAACGAAACAAACAGGGGAATCGCATAATCAATCGAGCCACCAGCCAAAGCAATTGGATTTGAATACTAACGTATCGCAGCAATTAAAAGTTGGTCAACAGTTAAAATTATTAGTAATAAAAATATCAAACTCAGATGCGCTTTTAGAAATAATCGGTACCAATACACAAGTACGTACCACTGACAAAGCATTACTAGAATTAGGACAAACCCTTAAAGCTCAGATCACTCAAACTCAACCTATCGTTGAATTAAAAGTGTTATCAACAAACTCAGCAGCGAATGAAAAGGTAATATCATTAATTAACTCAGCGCTTAGACAATTAATGCCACAACAACAACCCCTTAAAAATTTATTAGACAATATACAACTCATCCACAAAGAAAATATATCACCAAATCATTCATTACATAAAATTAAAGATTCGTTTATACAATCCATCCCGCCATCCCAAGCATTTGAAGACGCAAAGATTTTACCGAAGATATTAAATCGTTCAGGCATATTTACTGAACATTTGCTTGCCAGCATTGTTAATAACTCGACAGGAAAAACACCTTTTCCCCGTAATGATTTAAAAATTGCCTTATTACGATTAGCCACGCAGCTAAGATCTCTTCAATCTGAATCAACTCATACGTCTACAATTAGCAAAGATACAACTTTAATGAAGCTACAAAATGTTGATACCTATAGTCCAGCGATTGTTCAAAAAAATCAGCAATCACTTAATTCGGGCGTACAGCAATCTCATGCAAACCAAAATCCCCATACACCTAAAAATAATTTTCAACATTTAACTCAAGAACAACTTATTGATAAATTATTAACCTTAACAGAAGGTTCTATTGCGAAAATACAAACTCAACAACTTCAGCAACATCAACTAAGTGATGCACAAAAGCCAGCATGGTCATTTGAATTACCAATAAGATCAGAATCGGGTTTAGACAACGTAACTATCTATATAAATAAAGATGATAGCAACAATGAAAATAATCAATATACAACGCCATGGAAACTCGTAATCAATCTCAATATCGAGGGTCTCGGAACAATACAAGCAAACGTGACGTTACAGGGTTCTAAAATATCTGTTACTTTTTGGGTTGAAAACTCATCAACATCCTTATTATTTTCTGAACACTTACAATTACTCGAATCAAAATTAAATAATGCAGGATTAGAGCCGGGAAGAATACATTGCCACTGTGATAAAGCTCCACAGGTAACAACACCCATAAAAACATCAACATTGAATGAAGAAATATGAATAAAGAAATATCACAAGCATCCATCGCTGTTGCTTTGCATTATGATGGTGAAACGGCACCTCAAGTAACAGCAAAAGGTTATGGAGAACTAGCAGAAAAAATTATTGCTATCGCTAAGCATCACGATATTCCATTAGAAGAAAATAAGGAGTTAGTGCAATTACTATCACAATTAGAACTAGGAGATGAAATACCGCAAGAATTATACTTGGCAATTGCCGAAATTATTGCTTTTGCCTATATATTAAAAGGGAAAAGACCTAACAACTTTAAGGATTAAAAACCGTTAACTGGCTTGGTCAAGTCGATTCATTAAAAAAATTAACTCAGCTTCAGAATGACTTAATCCACAACGATGCATAATGGATTCAACATTTTTTCCTTGTCGGGCCATATGTGCAGCTTCGTCATAAGTTTGATTAGCAGGTTCAACATAAGTAACAACTCTTTCAGGCTCAGAGTTATTTTTAAGCGCTTTCCGCTGACGTTGCTCTAGTTGGAGCACACGTTTACCAACACCAATAGCTGAGACAGAGAACGCTTTCAGGTCTTCTCTAATCGTTTTTACTTGCTTATATTCTTGTTTTAACTTTCGCGTAATACGAAGTAATAATAGCGTGCTGATACACAATAAAAAAATACTACCTAATAATATAAAGACAGGTAATGAAAACTGGTCTAAGTTATTTGTTAATCCATTTAATTGATTCATTACGCATACCCATCAAAATGTGATTTTATATTATTACCTGGTGGACTTTTTTTAGATTTTTTATCGGCGTTATCTAACTCGTCTTCTTCATCTTGTTTTTTTTTATGTTGTCGTCGCTTCGGTGATTGCTTTGCATTATTAGTGGTATTCACCACTCTATTCGTTGGCGATGGTGATAAAGGAGTTGTAGAACCGATTCCCGCCATTTTATTCAACCAATCATTTACTCATCAAGAGCTACAATGAGGAAACTTCATCCCATTCATCTTCACTCAGTAGTTTATTAACATCAATAAGGATAAGTAATTCTTTTTCCTTACTTGATACACCTTGAATATATTTAGAACTATCATCATTACCAACATTTGGCGCAGCATCAATTTCTGATGTTCTTAAATCTACAACTTCAGCAACACTATCAACCATTATGCCTACAACATGTTTTTCAGCTTCAATAATCACAATCCGTGTAGAATCATCGGCTTCTGTTTCAGATAATCCAAATCGTTTTCTTGAGTCAATAACGGTAACAACATTACCGCGTAAATTGATAATGCCTAAAACATAATCTGGCGCGCCTGGTACTGGCGCAATCTCAGTCATACGTAATACTTCTTGTACCTGCATTACTCGAATACCGTATTTCTCATTATCCAGACGAAATGTAACCCACTGTATAATTTCATCGTTGGTTTTTTCTGCTGCTTGGCTCATTATTACTATCCTCTGAAATCGTCAAAATATTGTCTAAATAAGGTTTGAATTGCCGATTCATACTAGATAAAGCATATTTTATGCCACATCTAATAAATTCAAATACTTACACATTGTTTACTATTTTCGTTCATGTGAGCCGTCTTCTAACATCTCAGAAAAGCCTGAGGCATCAACTAATGCACACATATGTTGTATCACCGTCCCCGCCATCCATTTCCTTTTACTACGATTTGGTCGCCATTTAACGTCATCACCAGTTAAATCGACCACTTCTGCTATTTCGTCGCAGGCTAGACCCCATTTTCCATCGTCAATAAGCACGATACGTTTGACACGTTCTATAGGGTTATCGGCAGCTAGTGCCACAAGTTTATCTGCAGGAAAAACTAAACGAGCGGTATCCACAATAGGGATGCTTTTACCCAAATATTGGCGCAATCCCATATAAAATGGCGAATGTCCCGGCATCTCTGTCATTTGAGTTTCATCCCATTCGAGTACACCACTCAGTTCAACTAAGCGCACCGCTAGCGTTAAACCTGCAACTTTGAACATTAATGCCTGAAAAGGTAGATCAGGAATATCAATTTCAGTATTAACAGCCTCGGATTGAAACTCAGGTTTAGAAGTAACATCGGGTGATACTTCTTCAACCGTTTTTGTTTCGACAATAGTTTCAACTAATGGAATATCAATGCTTGGTTGAATCTCAACATCAATCTTTACTTCTTCTTTAACAACTAAACTAACAACCGGCTCTTCTACAACTTGTACCGCTTCGGGTAGTTCAGTTTCTTTAAGTAACGATTCTAAAAAAACTGACACTGCCTGCTTAGAATCGACAATAGTGTTATCACTCATTGGTCACCAACTTTAAATCAGCTTGGCTATTGGGATGCATTAAACATTCAAGTAATTCTGCATAAGCTTTTGAACCACGTGAAGCTCGCTGCATAATTGAGAGCGGTAAACCTTTTTGACTCGCCGTTCGAAAAGCCGTGTCTACAGGTATCACCCCCGACCATAATTCAGCTCCATACTTTTCGCGTAAATTCTGTAAACTATCAATGGATGCACGAGTACGTCGGTCAAACATAACAGGAATAATCGTAAATGAAACATGATGATGACGCGCTTTAATAATCATATTCAACGTGTTATGCATTCGCTCTAAACCTTTCAATGCTAAAAACTCCGTTTGAACAGGGACTAACACGTGCGTACAAGCTGCTAGCGCATTCACCATCAGCACACCTAACACTGGTGGGCAATCAATAAGAATATAGTCGTACTCATGAGATGCAAACTCGACAACATTTTTAATAACCAGTCCTTTACCCTCTTGTGAACCGAGTTGCCGATCGAGTGTTGCGAGTGAAATCGAAGCTGGAATAAAATCGATACCTTCAATCTCTGAATGAAGAATTAAACCACGTATATCACTCATTGATGATATGCGATTCATTTGAAATAAATTGTAAGCACTTTTGTCTAATGAATCAGGATCTTGTTTAAAATAAGATGTCAAAGAACCATGCGGGTCTAAATCTATTAACAAGCAACTTAATCCTTGAGACGCTAAATGCCCTGCAAGAGTAACGACGGTAGTTGTTTTAGCCACCCCGCCTTTTTGGTTTGCTACTGCCCAAACATTCATAGATAAGCTCGTAACATTATTTCTTACCTTCAATGGATTTTATACGTCGTGCATTTTCATCAGATAATATGATCACAGATACTCTTCTATTCTTTTGCCGCCCCCGTGGCGATTCATTTGTCGCCTTTGGGCGAAATTCACCATAACCAATTGCTGTCAATCGGCTAGGCTTCACACCCAGTTTACTGAGTGCTCTTACTAAACTTGCTGAACGTGATGCCGATAATTCCCAATTAGTTGGGTATATTTCATTTCGAATAGGAATATTATCGGTGTGACCTTCAATATCAATTTGATTTGGCAACGGTACAAGAACCTTAGCCAATTGACGAATAACACTTTTTGATTCTACTTCTAAATCAGCGCTACCCACATCAAACAGTAAACTATTATTCAACTCAACTTCCACCCACAAATCATTTTGACTAACATTAACGAGTCCTTTGTTAATTAAAGGTTTAAGTGAGTCTTTTACTTTGTTAGATATCACTAACATTTTTTTATTATTTTCATTTCTTTTTTTATTCAATATATCAACAGGCTTGATTTTTTGAATAACACTATCTTCTTTAATAATGGTTTTCCGTTCAACACCAATTTGAATAGGTTCAAGTGATTTTGGTGGCGTATTAAAAGCAGCAACCAGGGTATCGGACAACACTCGGTACTTCCCTTCGTTGACAGATGACATAGCATACATCACAACAAAAAAAGCAAACAACAAAGTTATAAAGTCAGCATAAGATACAAGCCAACGATCTAAATTATCTTCCTCTTGTTTGTTTTTTTTACGTCGCATAACATTTTTCTGTTTAGATATTGCAATTTACTAAATAAGATAACCAAGTAATTTAGTCTCAATATTACGAGGATTATCACCTTCTGCAATTGACACCATGCCTTCTACAATCATGTCTTGGTACTGAACTTGTTCTGAAACTAAACTTTTCAATTTATTCGATATAGGGATAAAAAGTAAATTAGCTGCCGCTACACCATAAATAGTTGCAACAAATGCCACCGCAATACCATTACCTAATTTACTCGGATCAGATAAATTACCCATGACCTGTATTAATCCTAATACTGCACCAATTATGCCAATTGTTGGGCTATAGCCTCCCATACTCTCGTATATTTTTGCGGCTTGTAAATCAAAACGTTCTTTCGTTTCAATCTCTACTTCGAGAATAGTACGAATATTACCTGGCTCACTACCATCAATAAGGAGCTGTAAACCTTTACGAGCAAATAAGTTTTTTTCTTGTTCCTCAATATTTTCTAAACCTAACAGCCCTTCCTTCCGTGCAATATTGCTCCATGAAACCATCTTATCAATGGTTCTTTCCATTGGATGTTTAGGCGTAATAAAAATCCAAGAAGACATTCTTACCGAACGCATAAAAATAGAAAATGGTGACTGCAACATAACAGCACCTAATGTTCCGCCTAACACTATTAACATTGCTGGTCCGTTAACAAGTGTTGATATTGTGCCGCCTTCTAAATATTGCCCGACTAGAATGGCGCTGATACCAACAATAAGACCAATGACACTTAAAAAATCCATCTTTACACTCGTTTAGCGATACTCGCGCCGATTGTTTCTATTCCCATAATTTTTTCAGTGATCCCCGCATCCACAACAGCTGCCGGCATACCGTATACAACACAACTTGCTTCGTCTTGTGCCCAAACTATTGAACCTGATTGATGTAATAACATAGCTCCTTTGCATCCATCAGCACCCATTCCCGTTAAAACAACAGCCAAGGTATTTGCAGGAACAACTTTATTAATGGACGCGTACGTTACATCAACAGAAGGTTTATAAGTTTGGTTAGGTATCTCATCAACTATCTTTAATGACAGCTGGCCAGCTAATTTTTCAACGACCATTTGTTTACCACCTGGTGCAATATAAGCAACAGCAGGCTTTAACTTATCTCCAGTCTCCGCCTCTTTCACATGTATTTTGCATTGTTGATCTAACCGTTCTGAAAATGCACCAGTAAAGCTTCCAGGCATATGTTGAATGACAACGATGGGGACAGGGAAGTTTGCCGGTAACTCCGCCAATACTTTTTGTAATGCCACAGGACCACCAGTTGATGTACCGATGGCAACTAAATTAATTTTTGCTGAGGTATTTTCTTTTGCTTGCGCCGTTGCGGCTGCAACTGGCTTTGTGGCTCCAGCGGTGGGCGTTGTTCTTGCTGTTGGCCTCGTTGAGGCTGGTGTTGGTGCGCTTGCACTTGGACGTTTTTTACCTACATCGCGAACACGTTGACAAAGTAATTTTGTTGCTTCTTCTTTATCCTTTGAAATATCTTCAAAGCGTTTTGGCAAAAAATCAACTGCGCCGGCATCAAGCGCATCTAATGTTGATTTTGCACCATCTGTTGTTAGCGATGAAAACATAATGATAGGAGTAGGATTAGACAACATTATTTTTCGTGTAGCCGTGATGCCATCCATTACGGGCATCTCAATATCCATCGTTATAACATTTGGTTTTAAATTTTTAACTGCTTCAATCGCTTGCTCACCATTCTCAGCTAAGCCAACCACTTCAAGCATAGGATCAGACTCTAAAATTTCTTTTACACGACGTCTAAAAAATCCCGAATCATCTACAATAAGAACACGAATTGTCATTTACTATCCCCAAAACAAAGATCCATTAGTTTATGGTTTACTATTACCTAGTTAACTTATACATAACGTTTCATTAATCCGGGTACATCCAGGATAATAGCAATTCCACCATCACCGGTAATCGTTGCACCCGCTAAACCTGATAAGCCTTGTAGCAATGCACCTAAAGGCTTAATAACAACTTCTTCTTGGCCAATTAATTCATCGACTAAGAAGCAAACTTTTTGTGTTCCTATACTAACCACCACCACATGACCATCTTTAGGAAGCGCGGCACCCATTTCACCTTTCACTAGCCAGTGTTTCAAGTAAAACAAAGGTAGTGTTCTTTCACGAACAATCGTTACAAGTTGTCCATCCATCACATTTGTTTTTGATAAATCGAGATGGAAAATTTCATTTACATTAACTAATGGTAAAGCAAACATTTGTTCACCTAACCTCACCATTAAGGTAGACATAATAGCTAAAGTAAGTGGTACTTTAATTTCTAAACGACTGCCTTTACCTAACTCTGAATGAACTTCAACTGAACCATTAAGTTGAGTGATACTCGTTTTAACAACATCCATACCAACGCCACGACCAGAAATATCGGAAATTTCTTTCTTGGTTGAAAATCCTGGTTCAAAAATTAAATTATAAGCTTCGTGATCATCGATACGTGAGGCTGCGTCCGCATCAAACATACCGCGTTCGACCGCAATATTTCTAAGTACATCCGCATTCATTCCTTTACCATCATCGTCGATTGATAATAAGATATGATCGCCTTCTTGAGATGCAGCCAGAGTAACTGTTCCTTGTCTATCTTTACCAACTTTCTCTCGGTCATCAGGCATTTCAATACCATGGTCAACGGAGTTTCGAACTAAATGCACTAATGGATCGGCTAAAGCTTCGACAAGATTTTTATCTAAGTCGGTATCTTCACCAATCATTTCCAAACGAATTTCTTTTTTCAAACTTCTCGCTAAATCACGAACAACACGAGGAAAACGTCCAAATACCTTTTTGATAGGTTGCATTCGTGTTTTCATTACAGATAATTGTAAATCAGCCGTCACCAAATCTAAATTCGCAACAGCCTTAGACATTTCTTCACCACCAACGGTGGCACCTAATCGAGTTAACCGATTTCTAACGAGCACTAGCTCGCCGACCATATTCATAATTTCATCAAGTCGCGCTGTATCAACTCGAACCGATGTTTCTGCAGGTGGTTTCGAATCTTTTGCCGCAGGTTTTGCCGTAGGTTTCGCAGCAGGAGGTTTTGCAGCAACTTCTTTTTTAACAATAGGTTCAGGGTTAGCTGGTGCCGCAGGCTTTTCAGCAGCCTTCGGTTTATCTTCTTTAATAGGAGCAGGGTTTGAACTCTCACTATCATCAGTCACCACTTTAGCTGTGTCTATCTTACCTGCACCGTGTAAGTCATCGAGTAACGATTCAAATTCATCATCTGAAATTTCATCGCCTTTCGGTGGTGGTGCTTGTGATACTGGGGCGGCAGCTTTGGGTGCTTCTTTTGCTGGTTCAACGTCATCTTTTTTAACACTAGATTCTATTGCACCTGATCCATGTATTTGATCAAGTAACGCTTCAAACTCATCTTCGCTAATATCATCCGTCTTAGGAGCATCATCGTCCATTCCAAACAAATCATCGTCATCATCTTCTACAGCGGCAGCAGGTGTTTCTTTTCCATCAAGTGCATCTAGTAATACATTAAATTCATCATCGGTAATATCTTCTCCGCCAACTAAAGCGTCGGCACTACTTTGTGTTCCAACTGGCGCCTCTACAGTTTCTACTGCGGGCATTTCAACTGCCGGCTCAGGTGCACTTTCCCCCTTAATAATGCTATCTAATGCAGCTAATAAGGTTTCATCAACAGGCTCCGTTTCAACACCGCCACGTAAAGCTTCGAACTGATCATTTAAAACGTCAAGTACAGGAAGAATCGTATCCATCAAAACAGTATTAACAGTTCGTTCTCCATTTCTAACCATGTTAAATACATCTTCAGAACGATGGCAAACGGCAACCATAGGATCAATCGCTAAGAAACCCGCACCACCTTTAATGGTATGGAAACCACGAAATATGGAATTTAGGAGTTCCATATCATCAGGTGAGTTCTCTAACTCGACAAGCTCTTCATTTAACCGCTCGAGAATCTCGCCAGCTTCAATTAAAAAATCTTCTAGTAGTTCATCATCCACTTCTCTATTCCTTAAAATCCTAAACTTGAAAGTAAGTCGTCGACTTCATCTTGCCCAGATACTGTTCCGGATGCCTCTAAACCAGGAACCACTGGCCCGTCTAAACCACCGTGTTCCTCTGTTTTTTCTTTTAAATCTGATTTATTTGATTTGGTTCCTGCAAGCTGAATTATGTTGACCATATTTGTTTCAACTTCTTCAACTAATGATATAACACGTTTAATAATTTGACTGGTTAGATCTTGGAAACCTTGCGCCATTAATACTTTGGTTAAATTCTCGTTTATTTTTTCTGCACTACTTATGTTTGTTGAAAAATAATTTTTTAAATCACCACCGAGTTCTTTAAACTCAGTTAAGGTAATTTCTCTATTAGAAAAACGCTTCCATTCAGTTTCTATATTCTGTGTCTCGCTTAAAAGTTGGTCACACAACGGCATAGAATCTTCTACTGCAGCTAAGGTGTTGTTTGCAGCTTCATCTGTCATGGTTATAACATGCGCTAGACGTTGTCTTGCATCAGGAATTTCATCTGATGCGATATCAGCTAAACGATCATCAAGCCCAAACGTATTTATTGAATCGTGCAATTCACGGGTTAATTTACCAATTTCTTGATACATTTCATTTTCACGAATCTCAGCAAGATCATCAATGCAGTCCTGAGCTTTTTCAAGCTCACCTGCCTCCATAAAACTAATAAGCTCTTTAGCTTTAGTTATATTCTCATTAGAAAGAAGGCTTTGTTCTTGCTCCATTACTGAACTATCCATCGATACGCTCAAAAATCTTATCAAGCTTTTCCTTTAGCGTTTGTGCTGTAAATGGTTTTACAATATAACCATTAACACCTGCTTGGGCAGCTTCAACAATTTGTTCGCGCTTTTGTTCAGCCGTCACCATTAACACAGGCATTGAAGCAAGTTTTTCATCTGCTCGCACATGTTTTAATAAATCGATGCCTTGCATGCCAGGCATATTCCAATCTGTCACCAGAAAATCAAATTTACCTGTTTGCAACATCGGCAAGGCTGTTATACCGTCATCGGCTTCATCTGTATTTGTAAAACCTAAATCTCGAAGCAGGTTTTTGATAATACGACGCATTGTTGAGAAATCATCAACAATTAATATCTTCATTTTTGTGTCAATAGCCACAGCTTCCCTCCGTATCAGCTATTAAAAGTGCTTAACTACTTTGGCTTTTGTATTGAAATTACTAATAATCTCAATAACATTCGTAATCTGTATCGGCCGTTTCGAATCAGAACTTAAGTCTAATGAGGTAATAAATGGGTGATTTTTGAAAAATAATGAAATAATACTGAACTACAACAGCATATTGAGCATTTAAAGAATAACAGATGCCCGGAATGTATAAATCAGATCTAATATATTAGCTTACTAAATGAAAACTCTAGGATTTTTTCTGTAGGTTTCGCTTAAGAAAATAAACAAAAATCACTTACAGCTAAAAATAATCGGAAGATACCGACCATCATTAATAAAAAAATAGCTAAGCACTACAGCTAAGAAATTATAATTTTTCTTCGCTACCATGTGTTGTCATTCGTGCTTGTAAGCGAATAACAGCTTGTGAATGAATTTGGCTCACGCGTGATTCACTCACACCCATAACCGCACCAATTTCACGTAAGTTAAGTTCTTCATCATAATACAAGGCCATCACTAAACGTTCACGTTCAGGTAAACCCGCAATTGCACCTGACACGATACGACGAACATCTTCACGTTGTAAACCATCAAGAATACTTGGGTCACAATTACTCACGTTATCAAGCATTGAGTCTTCGCCAGTACCCATATCTTCAAAACTTAGAATTTTATGATAACTATTATCTTGTAAAATTTTATAATACTCTTCGATAGTCATATCGAGTGTTTTAGCAATTTCTGTATCTCGCGCATCTCGACCAAACTCGTTTTCAATACCACGAACAGCGGCTGCAACTTCACGTGCTTTTCGATGAACAGAGCGGGGAGCCCAGTCATTTTTTCGTATTTCATCTAACATTGAACCACGAATGCGAATACCCGCATAAGTCTCAAAACTTGCGCCTTGCGTTGCATCGTAATTACGTGAAGCTTCCAATAAGCCAATCATTCCAGCTTGAATTAAATCTTCTAATTGCACACTCGCAGGCAAACGATTGATTAGATGACAGCCGATTCGCTTAACTAAAGAAGCATGTTGTTCAACCAAATCATTGGATTTTACTGCTGGTTGAGTAGCTGCATACATAGCTAGTCCATTCATGAATTTATCCCCGCATTTAAAGTGTTACCCTGAATTAATCTTTCTACAAAAAATTCCAAATGTCCGTTGGCTGTTTTTGGTATTGGCCAACGAATGGTTTTTTCTGCAATACGTTTGTACGATGTCGATGCTTGACTGCGTGGAAACGCCTCAACCACTGCTCGTTGTTTTCTTATTGATTTAAGTACTGATTCGTCATAAGGAACCGCACCAGTAAACTCTAGTGCGACATCCAAGAAACGATCGGTTACTCGTACTAACTTATCGTACACTTCCCGTCCGGCTTGAACATTTTTAACCATATTCGCTAATATTCTAAAACGAAAAAGGCCATATTCTTTATGCAATAACTTAATTAAAGCGTAGGCATCGGTAATAGATGCTGGCTCATCGCAGACAACAACTAATACCTCTTGCGCAGCGCAAGCAAAACTAACAACACTGTCCGCAATACCTGCAGCAGTATCGATAATGAGTACATCAATATCTTGATTTATTTGGCTAAAAGCTTGAATAATACCGGCATGCTGATTAGAGCTTAGCTCGGCCATATTTTTAATACCGGATGAAGCAGGTATCACTTTAATACCTGAGGGTCCATCTACCATAACCTCGTCTAAGGTATGCTCACCTCGAATAACGCTTTCAAGCGTAAACTTTGGATGCAAGCCTAATAAAACATCGATATTACCTAGACCAAGATCGGCATCCATGATCAACACTTTTTTACCCTGTTGAGAAAGTGCAATCGCTAGATTAGCTGAAACATTTGTTTTACCAACACCACCCTTACCGCTGGTAACCGTGATAACTCTAACGGGATGAGGCTTTTGCATAGTTTGTATTCCAGACATCTGATGAATATTATGTGCTTCAACCGTGTGCATGCGCCACCATCCCATTAATGGTTAAATTCATAGAATCCCCATTGGACAAACCATCAGCCAACTCTTGTTGAGCTGACAAAGTAATTTTATGCATAATGGCAACGCTCTTACTGACCAAATTATGCGCTCTTGCAATATGTAAATCGTCTGGCACTTTTTGGCCGTCGCAATAGTATGAGATAGGCAAATCATGTTCAGCGGCAACCGATATCGCACCACCTAAACTCGTTGTTTCATCAATCTTAGTTAAAATGCAACCATCTAATTTTGATTGCTTAAAGGTCGTTACCACGTCATTTAAAACGCTACGTTGAGTATTAGCCGATAACGCTAAGAACATATGGATAGTTTTAGAACCGCTATTTAATAAATCTAATTGTTCACGTAGTTGCGAATCATGTAGGCTCACACCGGCAGTATCAATCAATACTAATTTTTTGTTTCGTAAATCGTAAAGCGCATCATTCAATTCATCTTTATCTGTTGCAACACGTAAAGGTACACCCAAGATACGTGCATAACTTCTCAATTGTTCGTGCGCGGCAACTCTAAAGTTATCCGTGGTAATTAAACCAACACTATCTTTTCCATGCTGCAATACATATCGTGCCGCCAACTTTGCAATCGTTGTTGTTTTACCAACACCCGTTGGCCCGACCAAGGCCATCACCCCACCTGTTTTTAAAACACCATTATCAACGATTGGCAATTTATGTGATAACACACCTAATGCATACCGCCACATAACATCAAATTCTTTTTTATCATCAACCGCTTCACAAAGCTGTTTAGATAATAGTGGACTAAGACCTAACGCAATAAGTCGTTGCAATAAGCGTGTGCGGGCAGGATGATGTTTTGATTCTGATTCCCAAGCCATACCTGATAATTGATTAAGAAGCAGACCTCGCAAAGATTTAATCTCACTTTGCATGCTCGATAAATCTTTTCCAATATTATTTGAATCTTGTGACTTTTCATTCGAAATATCATTCTTATTTGAAGACGATACTGGTGTTGTTTTTTGTTTTGGTGTAGCCGGAATATTTCTACTATAACGCACATCATCCGCTGCTTGTGAGCGCGACTGTTTAGGTTGTTTATTAGAAGGTAAGGTATTTTCTATATCTGAATCTGACTCGAACAATTTTGATTTTTCTAAAGAAGGTTCAGCGACAATGCCGCCCATAAGTGATTCATCGTAATCAATTGCGGCAACAATTTCGACGCCACCCTCAATACGTTTATTCGATAAAATAACAGCATCAGGCCCTAAAGTTTCTCTAACTTTACGTATTGTTGTACGTACATCTTCAGCTTGGAAACGTTTAATTTTCATACTGCTGCTGCCTCTGATTGATACACAATTAAACTAAACACAATAATCTATTCACCTGTTACATCATTCGGTTGACCAACAGTTGCAACAATTTTTATTTGCTTGTCCGTTGGTATTTCGTTGTAAGACAATACGTTTAAATTCGAAATTGTATGTCTTACAAATCGCGCTAACATGGTTCTAAGCGCAGCGGAAACCAATAATATTGCTGGTTGTCCGGCTAATTCTTGCTTCTGAGCAGACTCTTGAAGAGTTGTATGTAAGCGTTCAGCCAACCCCGGTTCAACGCCTCCGCCCATTCCATCCGTGGACTGTATTGATTGATGCAACAACTGTTCCAAGGCTGGATCTAAAGTAATAACGGGTAGTTCATGCTCCATCCCATTGATTTTCTGAACAATTAGCCTACCAAGTGATATACGTACCATACCGGTCAAAATGTCAGCATCTTGACTCTTAGCCCCATGCTCTGCCAAGGTCTCGGCAATTGTTCTTATGTCTCTGATAGGAATATTTTCTTCTAACAGATTCTGTAAAACACGAACCACGATACCTAGTGGTAAAACATCCGGGATAAGATTTTCAACTAACTTAGGTGCCGTTTGAGAAAGCAAATCTAACAATTGCTGTACTTCTTCATGGCCGAGTAATTCATGCGCATGAGTTTGTAAGAGTTGGCTTAAGTGCGTCGCTACGACGGTATTAGAATCCACAACGGTATAACCCAATGTTTGTGCTTGGTCGCGTTGTGCTGTATCAATCCATATTGCATCTAAACCAAAAGCAGGATCGGTTGTTTCTATCCCTTGCAAAGTTCCAAAAACTTGCCCTGGATTAATAGCTAAATCTTTATCGGGTTGTATATCGGCCTCACCGAGGGTAACGCCCAGTAACGTTATACGATAACCGGTTGGTGAGAGCTCCAAATTATCTCTGATGTGAACGGCTGGAATTAAAAAACCTAGTTCCTGTGACAATTTTTTTCTAACCCCTTTGATTCGACTCATTAGCTGACCACCTTGATTTTTATCAACCAAAGGTATTAATCGATAACCCACTTCTAAACCAATTGAATCTAAAGGTGTAACATCATCCCAGCTTAATTCTTTTATTTCTTTATCATGAGAAACAGTTTGATTGTTTTTTGTGGTTTCGGCCGCCACTGTTTGTCTATTCTTCTTAGAGATAAAGAACGCTATCGAAGCACACGCAATAGCCAAGGTTAGAAAAGCAAAATTAGGCATACCAGGAATAATACCCATTAAGCCTAAAATGCCCGATGTTACCCAAAGAGATTTTGGATTAGAGAAAAGTTGTGATAATACTTGCTCGCCCATATTTTGTGAGCTAGATACACGTGTTGTTATAATGCCGGCACCAGTAGAAAGTAATAACGCAGGTATTTGAGCAACTAAACCATCGCCTATTGTTAATAATGTATAGTTACGAGCGGCATCTGCAAAGCTCAAATCATGTTGACCAACACCAATAAGCAAACCGCCGAGTATATTAATAAAGAGTATGAGTATGCCGGCAATTGCATCACCTCGAACAAATTTGCTTGCACCATCCATGGAGCCATAGAACTCAGCTTCATCTGAAATTTCTTGTCGACGTGTACGGGCATCTTCTTGATCGATTAAACCGGCATTAAGATCCGCATCAATTGCCATTTGTTTACCTGGCATTGCATCTAAAGTAAACCGTGCACTCACTTCCGATATTCGTGTTGCACCTTTGGTTATAACAACAAAATTAATAATAACTAATATTGAAAAAACAATAATACCAACGGCATAATTTCCGCCGATAACAAACTCACCAAAAGCTTTAATAACTTGGCCAGCAGCATCTGCACCAGTATGGCCTTCAAGTAGAACAATCCTTGTTGAAGCAACATTTAAAGCCAAGCGTAATAACGTTGTAATTAAAAGAATGGTTGGGAATAATCCAAAATCTAGCGGTCGCAATGAATACACGGTAACAAGCAAAACAATTAACGATAATGAAATATTAAAACTAAACAAAACATCCAATGCAAGAGGTGCTAATGGTACAACGATCATTGCGATCATCACCATGAGTAATATTGGCGCACCTAAACCTTGATAGTTAGCTTTCTTGAATATTCCAAATGAAAGTGTTTGTTCTGCCATAATAAAGACCTATATAAATTAGCTATCAAACTGCAAATCATTAGGGATATCTAAATCCTTCATTTTATGATTTGCATAATGCGTTGAACTTGTCGTTTTTTTGCGTAATTGAAATACGTAAGCTAATACTTGTGCGACAGCTAAATACAAACCTGCCGGTATTGCAGAATTTAATTCCGTTGTATGATAAAGCGAACGAGCAAGTGGTGGCGCCTCAAGAATTAGTACATTGTGTTCATTGGCTATTTTACGAATTTGCATCGCAATAATATCAACACCTTTTGCAACTAAAACTGGTGCAACCATTGTTTTTGGATCATATTTTAAAGCAACTGAATAATGTTCTGGATTAGTAATAATAACATCAGCTTCAGGTACTTCGGACATCATGCGTCGTTGTGCTATTTCACGCTGTACTCGTCTAGCACGTCCTCTAACTTCCGGGTTACCTTCCGTATCTTTATTTTCGTCTTTAATTTCCTGAAAGGTCATCTTCAGTTGTTTATTGTAATCCCAAATTTGAAAAGGAACATCAACTAGAGCAATGAGGATAAGAGATGATGCAATAATAAGAAAAGCCCAAATCAATAATTCGGTTGCATGAGGTAAGGCCGTGTCGATAACTTCATTACCTAGATTTAAGTAACTATCAAATTGGTTTTGTAAAAACAAAACAGCAACCGTACCAATAACTAAAAACTTAACCAATGCTTTAATGAGTTCGACTAATCCTTTAATTGCAAAAACTCGCCCTAAACCTTTAATAGGATCGAGCTTATCCCACTTAAACATCAGTGCTTTCATACTGAAATTTACGCCACCAATCAACAATGGCCCAACAAATGCAGCAAGGATCATAACAATAAAGAATGACGACAAACTCATTACTGCATGAACTAATGAGTTTTCTAATAACAAATTCATGGTGCTTACATCAAATATCTGTTCACGCGTTACTTTTAAATTCCAAACTGTTAACTCTTTAATACCATTAACAACGCCAGGGCCGAGCATGCCTATAGCCCCTGCCGATGCCATCATCATTATCATTGTGTTGAGCTCCCGAGATGTAACGACTTGCCCTTTTTCACGTGCTTGTTGCTTGCGTCGGGGTGTCGCCTCTTCGGTGCGTTCTTGTCCAGTATCTTCAGCCATACTCTAATCTCTAGTGGAAACCTCTGATCAATTGATAAACATTTAAAAACAATTCATTTGACTTAGGTGCAACATTTGAAAGCGTTAATAATACTAGTGCAAACCCAAGCATCATCGTTACAGGAAAACCAATTGCAAAAATATTTAATTGTGGTGCGGCTCGCGTCATAATGCCAAAGGAAAGATTCACCACTAACAAAGAAGCAATTGCAGGTATAGCTATGCCTATTGCACCTGAAAAAATGTAGCTAGCCCAACTAACGATACCCCATATACTTTCTGTTGATAGTCCTGTAATTGCTATAGGGAGTGTTGTAAATCCATCAATCATAATTTGCACTAACACCAAATGGCCGTTCAAACTTAAATAAACGAGTAAAACAAAAATAATATAAAATTGACTCATTACCGGTGCTTGGGTACCGTTTTGGGGGTCAACCATTAATGAAAAACCTAAGCCCATTTGCATTGCTACAATTTGTCCTGCCATAATAATTGCACTAAAAACAAGTTGTGTTGTAAAACCAATTGCGATACCAATAAGTATTTGATTTACCGTTACATATAAACCTTGAAGACTAAACACCTCTACTTCTGGCATAGTGGCAGGCAACATTGGAACAATAACGCTGGTAATAGCTAAACTAATAATCAACTTCACTCTTGCTGGAACTGTTTTCGCGCCAAACACTGGCGCGGTCATCACAATGGCACTGACTCGGAATAAAGGCCAAAGAAAAGATCCGACAAAGGCTGTAAGTTCTGCTCCAGTAAAAATCATGTCTCACCCAATTAACGACGGAATATCATGGATGAGTTTTTCGGTATATTCGACTAACATCCGCAACATCCAAGGGCCTGCAATCATTAATGTTGCCAAGGTAACAATTAATTTAGGAATAAAGCTTAAAGTCATTTCATTAATCTGCGTTGCCGCTTGGAACATACTTACAAGCAAACCAACCACAAGTGCTGGTATTAATATTACAACAACCAGTAACAAAACAATTTCAAGTGTATGTTGAAATATTGATAAAACACTTTCAGGAGTCATTGCCTACCTCTATTTCATTTATATATAAAAACTTGACGCCAATGTACCCATAATTAAATTCCAACCATCTACTAAAACAAATAACATTATTTTAAATGGTAAAGAAACAATCATCGGGGATAACATCACCATACCCATCGACATTAGTACGCTAGCGACGACTAAATCAATAATTAAAAATGGAATAAATAACAAGAAGCCTATTTGAAAGGCTGTTTTCAACTCACTGGTAACAAAAGCAGGAACCAATACAGTAAAAGGGATATCATCTTTTGATTTGTATTCTTGATCACCTGATATTTTCATAAACGTACTAATATCTGCTTCGCGTGTCTGTCCAAACATAAATTCGCGTAGAGGTTTGCCCCCTGTTTCAACTGCAGCTTGTAAAGGAATAGAATCATTTAGGTAAGGCTGTAGCGCACTGTTATTAATTTGATTAAACACAGGAGCCATAACAAAGAACGTTAAAAACAAGGCAAGTCCTATAAGGGTTTGAGAAGATGGAGTTTGCATTAAGCCTAGTGCTTGACGAAGAATAGATAGCACAATAATAATTCGTGTAAATGAGGTCATCATCATTAATGCGGCTGGCAACATTGTGAGAACCGTCATCAACGCCAAGGTTTGAATACTTACGGAATAAACCTGGTTGCCATCGGATTGTGTTTTAACAGTAAAAGCTTCTAACCCTTCTGCTGCAAATCCGGTAACAGGTAACAATAATAATACCCAATACAATATATGGCGTAAGCTCATGCCCCACCGCCTGATTTTGCGTCACTTTTAAAATTGCTTATCGCTGATTGCAATTTTTCTTGAAAACCATTAAAAGATGAACCTGCTTTTTCTATAATGGGATTTTCTAATTTTGATAATAATTGAATATTTGAGGGTGTTACGCCGACAAGCAATTGTTGATCCATCACTTGCAATACGATAATTTTTTCTCGCTGACCAACATTTAAACCAGCCACTACCTTTAAATTATTGGAATGACTAGGACTCATTGTTCCCATTCGTTTAATGAGCCATGCTACGATAAAAATAAAGGCAATTATAAAAAATAGCCCCAATAGCATTTGAATATAATTCGATGCACCTATGTCAGCATGGCTTTTTAATGTGGAAGAATCAGAAACTTCAGATTCAGCAATACTTTCTTTTGAAATTTTTTTTTCTTGTTGTTCAGTTACCGTTACAATATTACTGTTTTTTGATTCATCCGCGTAGGTCATTTGCATAAATAACATAAGGCTAATGATAATAACGTTTACGCTTACAATACCTCGGTTCATTACATTCTCGATTTTTACTATTTAACGTAGTTTCTTAACTCGCTCAGCAGGACTCACAACATCAGTAAGACGAATACCAAACTTTTCATTCACAACAACAACTTCACCATGTGCGATAAGTGTTCCATTGACTAAAACATCTAATGGTTCACCTGCCATACGGTCTAACTCAATAACTGAACCTTGATTAAGCTGTAATAAACTACGAATATTTACACTCGTTCTTCCTATTTCCATTGATAGCTTCACCGGGATATCTAAAATAACATCCATATTAATGTCGTCATTCGATGATTGTGAGTTATCCTCTAAACTATCAAACCCAGCTGCGGCTACATCGGTATTTTCAGCAGAATCTGAAGACTCAGAATTCGTATCGCCCGACTCTTCTAATGCTTCAGCCCATTCATCCATTACATCTGTATCATCTGAATCACTCATTACATTCTCCTTCTAACATTAATGTTGCTTCTACTGTTGCAGCACCTTTATCAACAGGTCGATCGACTTTCACAGCCATCATTCCTTCAGATACACCGTATTCACATCTAAACAATGGGATTTCCTCGCTCATTAATGTCACTTCATCGGGTAAATCAATGGGGATAACATCACCTTCTTTAAAATTCAGTACGTCTCTAAGGGGTAAATCAACTTCTGTTAAAGTTGAATACAAAGGTATTTCTGCCAATTTAATTTCATCTAGTAATGATGACGTCCACCGGTCATCTTTTTCTGATGTGTCGCTTTGTAGACCGGCATCAAGTAACTCGCGTATAGGCTCGAGCATTGAATAAGGAAGTGTCACTTGAAAATCACCACCACCACCATCAAGCTCCACATGAAAAGTACTTAATACAACAACTTCATTTGGGCTTACAATATTCGCAAACTGTGGGTTGACTTCACGGCTGACAAATTCAAATTTAACAGGCAATACGGGTTTCCAAGCATTTTGCAGATCTTTAAAAGCAAGTTCTAAAACCATGCTCACGACGCGTTGTTCCGTTGGTGTAAATTCACGGCCTTCAATTTTTGCATGACGACCAATACCACCAAAAAAATTATCAACTAAAATAAAAACTAATTTTGGATCAAACACACACAAAGCAGGGCCACGAAGAGGATGAAGCTTGACAATATTCAAGCTTGTTGGAACAAACATACTATGTAAATATTCAGAAAATTTTAACATTTGAACGCCACTAACCGATATTTCAGCTGAACGTCTTAATAAATTAAATACACTTATTCTAAATTGTCTAGCGAATCGCTCATTAATCATTTCGAGCGTTGGCATCCGACCACGAACAATACGATCGTGTGATGCGAAGTCGAAGTTTCTTGCTGTGCCGTCGTTTAAATCAGCTTCTTCAGTTTCAACATCGCCACTATCGACACCATGCAATAACGCATCAATTTCGTCTTGTGATAACAGTTCATTAACAGACATCTTTACCCCTACTGCATTACGAAACTAGTAAAGAAAACCGCTTCTATATACTGATGACCTGCTGCTGCATGACCACCATCTTTCTTTGGTGCTGGAGCATCCTCACCATCAGTTTTAACAACAGGCATATTTTTAACTTCAATATCTATCGTTTCATTAATTGATTTGAGTAAGCTTGCTCGCAATTTTTCTTTTCCTGCTCGTGTATTTAATTCAGTAAACGTTTGGCTACTCAAAATAGCAATAATATTATTTCTAATAACAGGAGAATGTTCCTGTACTAAATCTATCGAATGTTGGTCGCGAGACATCAGATCCATGTCAATTTGTACATAACGTGCCTTGCTTGTGTCGTCAAAGTTAATAACAAAAGTTGGGCGCAATGTTGAGTATATTGCAGGAGCGTGTTTAGGTGCGGCATGCTCTTTTTCACCCTTATCTGCTTCCCCATCGGATTTACTGTCATCACCACCCATAAAGAACATCGCAGCAACACCACCACCAACGGCAAGAACAACAACGATTAAAATGATAATCAGTAAATTAGTTTTACCTTTACCCGAATTTTCTGTATCAAGATCTAAATCTTCTTCAGCCATGATTTTCCTTTTAAGATCCCTATAAAATGTTAATTAACAATAAATAGCTTTTCGGAATATCAATTTGCAAGACACATGCCATTAAAAATTAACTTTTAATTTACATGCAAATCAGTTGCTTAGTGGGGAAACATAAAACCATGTCAAACTGTTGACGCAGTATTTTAGGAGGCTCGCCGAGTTACTGACTTAATTAGTCATATCCTATAAAACGACAAGATTAATGCGGTAATAAAAAAGGTTGACGGTATAATCTGTAAGAAAACGCACTGCTTACGACTAAACCGCCACATACTTGGATAATAGTTAAAAATTATTTTTCTAGATTAAAAAAATGTGTCCGATAGTAAATAAGTTCATTAATAGAATCTTTCACATCATCCATCGCTAAATGTGAAGACTGCTTTGTTAAACCATTGCCAATCTCTGGTTTCCATCTTTTCACCAACTCTTTAATACTGCTCACATCTAAATTTCGGTAATGAAAAAATTCTTCAAGCCCCGGCATACAACGCGCCAAAAATCGGCGATCCTGACAAATACTATTACCGCACATGGGCGATGCTCCAGCAGGTACAAATTCATTTAAAAATTCAATGGTTTCTTTTTCAGCCTGAGCTTCATTATATTTACTTTGTTTAACCCTTTCAGTTAAACCAGAACCACCATGCTGCTTAGTATTCCAATCGTCCATGCCTGCCATAATTGGATCGGTTTGATGAACAGCAATCATCGGACCTTCAGCAAGAATATTAAGTTCAGCATCTGTCACAATCGTTGCAATTTCGATAATCAAATCATTTTGGGTATCTAACCCCGTCATTTCTAAATCTATCCAAATTAAATTATTAGCATTTTGGCTCATGTTTATTCCTTATATATAGCTATCAGTGTACGAACTCGATATAATCGAAAAATAATCAATAGATTTTAGCAGCATTTAAATGATAAGTTCTTTTAAATTAATTATTTAGACAGATTTAAATTTTACAATAAAGCGAGACAACATGACCGCCCTTGATATTCAATATGGTTTTATCTTTTTCCTTATCGCATCCTACACATTACAAATCTGGTTAACCCAACGTAATGTAAGACATATTGCCGCTCATCGAGCTGAAGTTCCTGCAGCTTTTAGCGATAAAATATCTCTCGAAGCCCATCAAAAAGCAGCCGACTACACTATTACACGAAACAAATTTGGTGTTATCGAACTAAGTTTTAGCACCATTTTACTTGCCATTTGGACCTTAGGTGGTGGTTTACAATACCTAGATGATCTCATCCGTACTTATAATCTAAGCCCGATTTATACTGGCGTCGCTGTTATTATTGGATTAAGCATAATATCTGGAATATTAGATACGCCTTTTAGTTTATATAAAACATTTGTAATTGAAGAAAAATTTGGCTTTAACCGCCTTACTCTTAAAATGTATTTTACCGATATGTTAAAACAGACACTCGTCATGTTAATCATTGGTGTGCCCTTCTTGGGCTTTGTACTGTGGTTAATGGATGACGCAAGCCCATACTGGTGGTTATATGTATGGGGAAGTTGGTTTGGTTTTAGCATGTTAATGATGTGGTTATACCCTTCTTTTATCGCACCTATATTCAATAAATTCACACCATTAGAAGAAGCCGAACTTAAAAGTAAAATAAGCAACTTACTTGAACGTTGTGGTTTTACCAGTAACGGTGTTTTTATTATGGATGGTTCAAAACGCTCTAGCCATGGTAATGCTTATTTCACCGGTTTTGGAAATAACAAACGCATCGTGTTTTTTGATACCTTACTCAACTCTTTACAACACGATGAAATTGAAGCTGTGCTCGCCCATGAGCTTGGCCATTTCAAACGTAATCATATTAAGAAGCGAATTGCTTCAATGGCACTAATGAGCTTAGGCGGATTAGCATTATTGGCTTGGTTAATAGATCAAACGTTTATTTACGAAGGACTTGGTGTTACACAACCTTCTTTTTATATGGCGTTAATTTTGTTTATGCTCGTGACGCCTGTCATCAGTATTTTCTTAAATCCACTGTTCTCTCTTTTAAGTCGTAAGCATGAATTTGAAGCGGATGAATTCGCAGCACAAAATACTGATGCTAATCATTTAATTACTGCCTTGGTGAAATTGTATGAAGAAAATTCCAATACGCTCACACCGGATCCTTTGTATTCTTCGTTCTACGATTCTCATCCACCCGCACCCGTACGTATTGCACATTTAAAAAGTGTTAATACTGCTTAGTAACATGCGTTACACTATAAAAATAAGCAGTGTGCTATTTATAGTGTTAAGCGCTTTACATGCAAACGCTGAAACCGATATTAAACGTGGCCAAGACCTACACGACGGTAACTGCATAAGCTGCCATGCCGCCATTTATGGCGAAAAAGGCAATGACATTTATACACGCTCCAATCGTAAAATTGATACTTTGATGGGTTTAGAAGCACAACTTAAACGCTGTAAAAATAGCTTGGGAACGAATTGGCCAGAAGATCAAATACTTGATGTACAGCACTATTTAAACTCTAGCTTTTACCACTTCGAAGATTAACAATGCAGGATTTACTTAGCTTACACTGCCAATATTATTCACAAAACGATCCCCGCCTCTCACCGCATGAAATAACCGAATATTTAAAAACATTAACTGGCTGGACAGTTAATGAAAATTTAATTAGCAAAACCTATAAATTTAAAAACTACTATCAAACTATCGCCTTCGTTAATGCGGTTGCTTATATCGTTCACGAACAAGATCATCATCCAGAAATAAAATTAACCTATAACAGCTGCGTTGTTGAATTTACCACACATTCTATTAACGCATTATCGTTAAACGACTTTATTTGTGCGGCTAAAATAAATAACATAAATAAGGTTACTGAAGAGTGAATAAAGAAACAGAATTTAACGCCACGGTTATCGCCAGTTATGGCAACCAATGTAAAATTGAAGCAGACAACAAAGAATTACTTATTGCAAAATCATTAAAAAGCATTGGCAAGCCTTTATGCGGTGATAAAGTAATTTATAAAAAAGAAAAGAACAATGAATTTGTTATCACTCAAATTCTCCCTCGCACTAGTACGTTATCCCGATTAAACAATCTAAACCCAAAGCCAAAACAAATTGCCTCCAACATTGATCAAATGATCATTGTTGTTAGTGCCCATACAGCCATTAAATATGGCCTTATTGATCGCTACCTTATTGCGGCTGAATTTTCAGGCTTTAGCCCCGTTATCGTTGTTAATAAAATAGATAAGGTATCTGAGACAGAGTTAGATACTATTAAGAATGCAATGGCGTTATATACCAATATAAATATCAATGTATTCTTTATTAGCGCAAAAAATGATATTGGTATTGATACATTACTTGAAGTGACTAAAGATAAAACTAATATCGTGGTCGGCCAATCGGGGGTGGGAAAATCCTCAATCGTTAATGCCATTTTACCCAACATGCCAGCAGTAACAAAAGAAATATCCGATACCACCAATAAAGGCAAACACACCACTACCACAGCCTATCTTTATTCCATCCCCAATAATGGCAAACTAATCGACTCACCCGGCATTCGTGAGTTTGGGTTGTGGAACATTAAAAAGAACGAGCTCACAAAAGGCTTTACTGAAATTCAACAAGCCAGTGCAAACTGTAAATTTAGAGATTGCTTACACCAAAAAGAACCTGCTTGTGCTGTAATTGCTGCAGTAAAGGATGGAGAAATAAGTAAACAGCGCTATGAGAGTTATTTATCTATTTTTGAATCATTAGAACAATAACTTTAGAAAAATTAGTTACTTGGTAACTTCTTGTTTAACCACTTCAGCGCCTTCTGTGATTTTCATATCAAACTCGGATTTTCTATTCATAACAATAATCGTAATACGGCGATTACTTGGGTCGGATTTATTTCGTTTGTTATATAAAACCGATGATGAAAAACCGACTACTCGACCTATTTGAGTTATTTTTACACCGCCTTTAACGAGCGTACGACGTGCTGCATTGGCTCGATCAGCTGACAACTCCCAGTTGGTGTAAGGTAGTTTAACTTCTTCACCATAATCATTTTCGTATAGAATATATCCTTTATGAAAACGTGTTGCATCAGTATGACCACTAATACTGATTCGATTAGGAACCGTGCGAATCGTTTTAGCTATTTCACTTAATATTTTTTTTGTATACGGTTTTAGTTTTGCACTACCTAAATCAAACATCGGTCTATTTTTCTTATCAAATATTTGAATTCTTAAACCATCAGGAGTGATATCTAAATAAAGTTGTTCTTTGTATTTTTTAAGTGAGGCACTTTTTTCAATTGCTTTTTTTAATATCTGCAATAAATTATCTAGTATTTTTTTATCTGCTTTCCGTTTTTTTTGTTCTTCTTTTTCTTCTGCGGTGGCCTTATTTCCATCACGTTCTAATTCTTTCTCACCTTTTTTACGTTCGGGTTGTTCGGTTGTTTGGCTAACATCTTGATTACGAGTTCTATCACCTCGTGGCATTTCTTTTGCCCCACCGAGTTTAATCATACTGGTACTTGCACCACCAATCCCTTTTATACCCGCTGGGTTTTTAAAGTAATCGGATATACCATCTCGTTGTGCTTCATCTGTAATACCCAACAACCAGAGTAATAAAAAAAATGCCATCATTGCTGTTACAAAATCAGCATAGGCTACCTTCCATGCGCCGCCATGATGACCGTGGCCACCAGCAACAATTTTCTTTATAACTATCGGTTGTTTTTTATCGTCGCCGGCCACGTGTTATTCCTTAGGACCGCCTTTAACAAACTCTTCCAACTCCATAAAACTCGGTCGCATATCACTGTAAAGTGCTTTGCGTCCAAATTCGACCGCAATTTGCGGTGTATAACCATTCAATGTTGCCATCATGCAAACTTTTGCAACTTCAAACAATTTGGAATCTTCTTCTGCTTGAGCAGCCATTGCTGTTCCGAAAGGACCCACGAAACCGTATGCCATCAAAATACCCAAGAATGTTCCAACTAATGCTGCGCCAACGTGATGCCCCAACACTTCCGGGGGCTCGCTGATATAACCCATGGTAATAACAACGCCCATCACTGCAGCAACAATACCAAAGGCAGGCAAACCATCACCCATACCCGTTATTGCTGCACTCGCTTTGTGTCCTTCTTCATGATGAGTATCAAGTTCAACATCCATTAAACCTTCAAGCTCAAATGCATTCATATTGCCGCCGACCATTAAACGTAAATAGTCACAAATAAAATCAATAAGATGGTGGTTTTTTGCTAACACAGGATAAGCTTTAAAGATTTCACTCTCATGCGGTTCATCAAGATCGCCTTCAAGTGCCATTAATCCTTCTTTACGCGATTTTGAGAATAGAGCGAACATCAAACCAAGCAAATCCATATAAACTTGCTTCTTATACTTTTGGCCTTTAAATAACGCAAGTAATCCAGAGACAGATTCTTTAACGACTTTAGCTGGATTGGCAATAATAAAAGCACCAATTGCTCCGCCAAGAATAATGATTATTTCAAAAGGTTGCCATAATGCTAGAAGATCACCACCAGCAGCGGTGTAACCAAAAATAATACAACCACACACCATGATTAAACCAAATATCAACTTCATTCTTATTCGTCCTTAACGTACTTATCATGTCCACTAATTAAACTGCCTACAAAGAAGGCTATTACTACACAAATATCGACCCAAACTGGTAAAACTTGAGGAATTGAAGCGGCATAATATATTTTTTTAAGAAATAAATGCTTGAAACTAAAGTTATTCAGAGTTTGATCCGATAAGGATAAATAGGTAATTATTTTTAATAAATACAATATGTTACAACAAACACGCACAGCTGATGTCTTGCAAGATGTTTTAACGAGAATAGGCAATAATCACATTCCAGTAATGGAGAGAACGATACTCGCCTTAAAAAAAATATCCGCTAATGAAAATTCGACAACTGAACAAATCAGTCATGTTGTCAGCCGTGATCCTGGATTAACTATTTACTTACTACGTGTCTGCAATACAAAATCTAACAGTAGTTTACGAAGTGAAATAACATCAATATCACAGGCATTAATGATGTTAGGTGTTGCGCAAGTCAATAAATTGCCCGCAAAATTACCCAGCTTAGATCAACAATTAAAAGAACCCGCAAAATCTCGTTTATTAATGACATTTAGCCGAGCATTTCATGCGGCTGAACAAGCCACTGAATGGGCGCGTTACCGAAGAGATATGAATACTGATGAAATTTTTGTTGCCGCTCAAATTCATTTTATCGGTGAAATGGCACTAGCCATGCTCTACCCTGAGAAGCTTGAAGAAATTGATAGGATGAGAAGACGCCGACAAATCGCCAGTGAAGAAGCACAATATCTTGTTTTAGGATTTGCAATAAACCAATTAAGTTATGAACTTGCACGAAAGTGGGACTTACCAAGCCTAGCGTTGGAAGCCTTAAAGCCTGAAAATGCGAAATACCCTCGCGCTTACAGTATTATGTTAGCCGTACAACTTTCACGCGCGGCAGCGGTTGACTGGCATGGTGGTAAAACACAAGTTATCCAAAAACAAGTTGCTGAATTTCTTGATATACCGATAGCAAAAATAGTTAGCGCTAACCATAAACTCGCTGTGGATGTTGCACATGCAACAAACCTTTACGGCGTTCGACCAGCAGCTGCATTATTGCCCATGTTAAATGATCCGTTAGAAGAAGAGATGGTTCAATCAAAAAATCCAAACGATCATGCTGATATTTGTCTGATTCCACAAAGGCCTGCATTACAAAGTGTAAAAGAAAGTATTCAAAATGTAGAAAGTAAAATTACACTTAAAGAACTCATACATTTAGTACTATCAGGCATGCATGATGGGATAGGATTAAATCGAGTATTATTTGCCACACGTAATGAAGACACCAAAATGATGATTCCCTACGCGATTAAAGGTGCTGATAATGATCCCGCATTCAATCGTTTTAGTATAAAACTGGACAAGAAAAATCTATTTGGTCGTCTAATGCAAAAAACTCAAGCGATTGTCATTAACGATAAAACCCGCGCTACTTTTTGGGAATTAGTTCCTAAAGAGTTCAAAAAATTGATTGTGACGAATTCATTTGTCGCGATGTCTATTTATGTTAAAGAGAAAGAGATTGGAATTTTTTATGCCGATAGACATACACAAGATTGTCAAATAGATGATGCCAGTTATCGGTTGTTCAAATCCCTGTGCACTTCAGCGATAGAAACAATGGAACGGATGGATTCACTATATCTTCAAGATTAATCTTTTTAAAAAAACTTAATCAACCGAAACAGCTCTACGTCCATCTAAGGCATGAGCTAAAGTAGAACCATTAACATATTCTAATTCACCACCTATTGGCACACCATGCGCAATGCGTGTGGTTTGTATATTTCGTTTTTTTGTCATTTCAGAAATATAATGCGCTGTGGCTTCACCTTCAACGGTTGGATTAGTTGCGAGAATAACTTCAGTAACGTCACCACTATCAAGCTGCTTTGCAAAAAGTTCTAAGCCAATTTCATGCGGGCCGATACCATCCAATGGCGATAGATGCCCCTTCAGAACAAAATAACGACCATTATACGACGTAGCTTGTTCAAACGCCTGAACATCGGATGGCGACTCAACAATACACACTTGGTTCTGTTGTCTTTTCGAGTTACTACAAACATCACAATATTCAGTTTCAGAGAGTACTCGACATATTGTGCATTCACCAACCTGCTCAAGGGCAGCAGCAAGCGATTCGGAAATTTGAGCGGCACCTTGTTTGTCATGCTGCAATAAATGAAAAGCCATTCTCTGCGCAGACTTTTGCCCAACACCAGGCAAACGCTTTAATGAACTTATCAACTGACCGATGAGTGGGCTATACGACATTTAAATTACAATCACTTAGAACGCACCATTTAAAATGGAAGCTTAAAACCGGCAGGTAAATTTAACCCATCCGTTAAACCTGAAAATTTATCTTGAGTTGTTTTTTCTACAGTATGCACCGCATCATTCACGGCTGCGGTAACTAAATCTTCTAACATATCTTTATCATCGCCAATTAAACTATCGTCAATTTCAATACGTTTAACATCATGTTTGCATGTCATGGTAACTTTAACTAAGCCGCCACCCGATTGCCCTGTTACTTCAATATTGCCCATTTCCTGTTGCGCTTTTTGCATATCTTCTTGCATTTTTTGCGCTTGCTTCATTAAATTTCCCATTCCACCTTTCATTAGTTTTTTCCTCGTTTAATCTTTAAATTTACTACAATACGTTTCTGTAATTAACGTTACTCTACTGGTTGCACTGAACCGGGTTGCACCGAGCCGTCGAAAGCGTCCAGCAATGATTTAACATTCGCATCATCATCGATAATCGCTTCAGCAGACGCTATCTTTTCTTTACCAATACGTTGAATTCTTTCCGATGGTGATTCACCTTCGGCAACTTTCATTTCAATGGTGACCGTAACATCATCACCCAATAAATCTTTTACAGACTGTTGAATTCGTTCTTCTCTATCTTTATTAAGTAATGGTGCACTTGCCGGTGTTAATGCCAATGAAAATTCATGGCCATTAAGTTGCACAAGTATGCATTGACTCGCAACTTGTTTATCCATGCCAGCTAAACCAATGGCCTCCACAATCTCGTGCCAAGGTGATTGCATCGTAACAGGCATTTTATTTTCAATAGCCGGCGTACTTGAAACAGGCGCCGTTGCACTCTGTTGAATCGTTGGCTGTTGATTGTGTGTTGGTTCTTGATTGTATAATGGCTCAACAGTATCTTGTATAGACGGTGCGGGTGATTCGGTATTATTAAAGGGCGGAGTGTTTTCCTGACCTACATTATTTTGACTAGACGATACATTTGGTTCAGAAGCCACTGAAACATTAACACTAGCTTGGTTAGACGAACGAACACTTTTAACATTAGAACTTGTTTGAGGTTTAAACGCTAACATTCGTAATAGCACCATTTCTAAACCACTGCGTACACTTGGCGCCAAATTTATATCACGTTGTCCGGTTAAACCAATTTGATAATACAATTGAACTTCTTCTGCGCTTATTCGTGATGCAAAGTTTTTTATTACCTCTACACTCAAGCCTTGCTCTTCAAGCATAGCTTCGCAAGCATCGGGGACTTGCTGATATAAAGCAATGCCATGTAAAACATTTAAAACCGCTTTAAGAACACCATTTAAATCGGGTACTTGTTCCGTTAACTTAGCAAGCACCATCATAACGCCACCAGCATCTTCACTCACTAATTTTTCAAACAAGCTCACCACTAGGCTTTGATCAAAACTCCCTAGCATAGCCGTAACATCATCTAACTTAATAGAACCTGCACCATAGGCGATAGACTGGTCGAGTAAACTTAAACCATCACGCATACTGCCATCGGCAGCAATAGCAAGTTGCTTACAAGCGCCCTCTTCGTAAGAGATGTTTTCTTTATCTAATAAACTCTGACAATAACTCGTAATGCGTTCGGTTGATAAACGTCGTAAATTAAATTGTAAACAGCGGGATAAAATTGTAACGGGTAATTTTTGCGGGTCAGTTGTTGCAAATAAAAATTTTACATGAGGTGGAGGCTCTTCCAACGTTTTTAATAATGCGTTAAAACTGCTTGCCGATAACATGTGAACTTCATCAATTAAGTAAACTTTATAACGCCCTCGACTTGGCGCGTACTGCACGTTATCGAGTAAGTCACGGGTGTCTTCTACTTTTGTTCTTGATGCTGCATCGACTTCTATTAAATCAACAAAACGACCTTCGTCAACTTCTTTGCAAGTAGAACACTCGCCGCAGGGTTGTGAGCTTACACCTTGTTCGCAGTTTATTGATTTAGCCAAAATACGCGCAATGGTTGTTTTGCCAACACCGCGTGTGCCGGTAAATAAAAAGGCATGGTGTAATCGATCAGAATCTAGTGCATTAATAAGTGCACGTAGTACATGCTCTTGCCCGACCATTTCACTGAAATTTTTCGGACGCCATTTACGCGCTAAAGCTAAATAACTCATAGGTCGGTTTAAAAACTCATTAATAAATCGTTGAAAACAGCCATTTTAGCGACTTATTCACCGGCTGCCCAGTGATTAATGGCTTATGTTGAGCTCTAACAGCATATTAGATTGAGATATAACTAATTGAATTGACTAAGAAAATTGGGTGGCAGTCTGTACAAGCTACACCTCGGCACCCGAAACCACCACTACCGTTGCTCCCTTCCGGGCCTGGCGGGGTTTGCGGCTTATCGTCGCGAGGGAACCCATACAAACTACCATTGACTGGTGATCCTAAACACTCTCGAAGTATTTAGAATTTGGCGGAGAAAGAGACATTATTCGTCCTTCGTCCTCACCCCTTCGGGGTCATTGTTACTATCTCCGATACGTAACAATGTTCTGCGCGGCAAAGCCGCTTGTCAAACCACTTGATATAATTTTATCGAGGGTTCGAACTCCACATTTCAGGCATCCAGCATATCAATGCAGCATACCATTTTTACTTAATGGCGGAGAAAGAGGGATTCGAACCCTCGATAGGTTTGACCCTATACACGCTTTCCAAGCGTGCTCCTTCAGCCACTCGGACACTTCTCCAAACAGGCGCAAGATTATACTAAAAGCGCTTAAGCATCAACTTAAGAGCATTAGTATCAACTAGATATATCCTCAGATTTATTTTGGTGCGCGTTGCTGCAACATTTGTATCGCTTTTTGTAGGCTACGACGCATGCGATTAAATGACGCCGAAAGGATAGCCACTTCATCTTTACCTGACTCATCAAACTCTGGAGTATCAAATTTTCCAACACTAATTTGATTAGCAGCCACAGCCATACGCATAACTGGTTTAATAATAATTTGTTTTAACATGATATTTAAAACAATCATGATAAATAAAAACACACCAATTAATAACATCATAAAAGTTACAAACACTTCATTTGCTTTTTGAATTGGCACCGACATTGGTACAGTAACCACTTGAGTACCGACAATTTCTTTCATTTTCCAACCAAAGCCATTAGCGCTACCGTATTTTTTCACAAGTGTCGCGGGGGCATTACCAACTGTACTATGACAGGTTAAGCAGCCTTGTTTTTTAATTTGAATTGGTCGAGCTAAATACAACACAGGCCCCGTCGGTGTTTTTCTTACACCGATAACTTCTTTGCGCTTCTGATTGTTCGAGAATTCTTGAATAATATCTGCTTCCCAATCTGTTGCTCGATTGCGTAGATTAGTAGGATTTAATGTTGCTTCTTTATAGGAGTATAGTGGGTGTTTTTTTCTTAAGGTATTAAAACTCTGTGTTGCTGCATAGGCTGGTACAGACTGTGGTAAAAAATTGCTCTTCATTTGAGTAACTAACAAAGGTCGTATTTCTGAAACCGTGTATCCACGTATTGCTAAAGCAGCTTCCAACATCATTCCAGCATGTTTAACCACTTCTCGCTTAGCGTTACGCTGTAGAATATTGTATGAAAAATAGGCGCAAATTATAAAGCTTAGCGTTAAAACAAGAACCAGAGTTAAGTTAAATTTTGTTGTTAGTTTCACATTAAGCCTTTACATTGTTCATTTTAGTTAAAAATACATTTCTATCCGATTCTTTTGGAATTTCTTTTAATAATTTTTGAATCACTTCAGTATTATTAGATGAGCTTGCAACTGCTTCATCGATAATCAGCCCCGCTAATGGACCAATGATTTCTGCTAGCAAAGAATATGCTCTATTTCTAAACGCTGATTTATCATTTTTTACGACTGTTGTTTTTTTCTCTTGGACAGGTAACGGCTCAGTCATAACAGAATGATGTGTTGTTGAAGCTTTAACTGAAAATAGCTGCATAAATTGTTCACGGTGTGATGGACTATCAATGTGACCAGACAATGACTGATACAACTCGTCTAAGCTTGTCGACTTTTGTAACGCTTGTTTAATCATAACCGTCGCTAACGGGCCAATATACTCTGCTAGCTCAGCCTCAATAACGGATATAAACTCTGCATCCCAATCAATATCTTTCTGACTTAAAACATTCTTAGGTGCATCACCTTCAGATTTACGACTACGTATACTTTTAAAACGACGAAGAATATCACTAACCGACTGCGGACGATCCTCTATACGAAAACTTAGCATCCAATCAATACAAGATAAAATCTCAGTTCCATAATTTTTAGGTTTTTCAAGCATTAAAGGTTTTAGTGGATCGGGTTGACGGGCTTGAATAGATGCAAGTCTATCAAGCGCATCAATAGGCGATTTACCCATAATACAGCGATATAACGTTGCACCTAAACCATATATATCTGTCCAAGGGCCTTGCTCGTCTATCGTATTATATTGTTCGAAAGGTGCATAACCATGTGTAACAAAACCTGTTACTGCATGTGTTTGCTCATCGAGTGATTGCCTTGCAGAACCAAAATCAATGAGGACGGGCCGACCTTGCTTTCGCAAATAAATATTCGACGGCTTAATGTCACGATGCAGATATTTACTCTTATGAATAATCTCTAAACCGTCAAGAATAGGAATGGCTACGAGTGCAAGTTCTTGTTCATTAAGTTTTCTTGATTTTAAAAGATAACGACTCAATGGCACGCCATCTTCATAATCCATTATTATATAAGCCGTACCATTCGCTTCGATAAAGCGATTAACATGAACAATGCTTCTTGATTTAAATTGCGCGAGGGTACGCGCTTCATCTAAAAATCGACTCAGACCCGTTGAGTAAATTTCATTGTCTTGGTTTGACTTGGAATTTACGGTGCAAGTATTAGCAGCTCGTACTGCGAAATTTGCAGGGAAATATTCTTTGATTGCAACACTACAACCTAAATTAAGATCTTTGGCCTTATAGGTAATACCAAAACCACCGACCCCTAATACGTTCTCAATTTGGTAACACTCAAGCTTAGTACCTGAAGGTAAGGTGTTAGATTGTGCGTTTAAATTCATAAAAAATATATTGAATAATAGATGTTATTAAAATAAACAATGGCTCTATACTTTATTATTTGCCACTGCGATTTTGGAATATCCATCTTCAGTTAACACTCAAATACGAAGTAGGTTCCACACACGACGCATTATTGACGCAACCCTGCGTTATGCGTTTATTATACAATAACCACTTAAAATATATTGCTTTTTTATATGATTATTTATGTCTATAACATTAACTTAACTCAGCCCACAAATCATGCTCATCAGCATCGATTATTTTTACATTAACAAATTCACCAGACACCAAATTACTTTGGTCTTTTATAATCACCCAACCATCGACTTCGGGTGCTTCAGCTTTTGATCGAGCAAGTACATGACCATCCTCTGATATACCATCCACAATAACTTGTAGGCTTTGTCCTACGCGCTGTTGTAGTTTTGTTGCACTTATTGCGGCTTGTTTTCGCATTAAGCGTTCCAAACGATCTTGTTTTAACGCTTCATCAATTTGATTGGGGAGTTCATTTGCCGTTGCACCCTCAACTGGTGAATACGCAAAACATCCAACTCTATCCAATTGCGCTTCATCTAAAAAGTCGAGTAAGAGATTAAAATCGTCTTCCGTTTCACCCGGGAAACCAACAATAAAAGTACTGCGCAAAGTAATATCAGGACAAATTTCTCGCCATCGCTGAATACGCTGCAATGACTTTTCTGCATTAGCAGGACGCTTCATAGATTTTAATATACGCGGGCTTGCATGCTGCAATGGAACATCGAGATAAGGCAAAATTTTTCCCTCTGCCATAAGGGGAATAACATCATCGACATTTGGATATGGATATACATAGTGTAACCGTACCCAGACACCTAAGTCTCCTAACGCTGATGCAAGATCCAGCATCCGTGTATTAAGTGGACGCCCTTTCCAAAAATCGGCTTTATATTTTAAATCAACGCCATAAGCACTGGTATCTTGGGAAACGACTAACAATTCCTTAACTCCAACACTCACCAAATTTTCAGCTTCAGTCATTACATCATTAATTGGGCGGCTTACTAAATCGCCACGAAAACTCGGAATAATACAAAACCGACAACGATGGTTACAGCCTTCTGATATTTTAAGGTACGCGTAGTGCCTAGGCGTTAGTTTAATACCCCCTGCAGGCACTAAATCAACAAACGGGTCGTGTGGTTTTGGTAGGTGTGAATGAATTGCATCCATCACCTCTTCTTGTGCATGCGGGCCAGTTACAGCCAGAACACTGGGATGAGTTTGTTTAACCAAATCCCCTTTTGCGCCCAAACACCCCGTTACAACCACTTTGCCGTTTTCAGCAAGCGCCTCACCAATAGTGTCTAAAGATTCTGCGACGGCATCATCAATGAAACCACAGGTATTCACCACCACAAGATTCGCGTCTTGATAGCTCGGTACCACTTCATAACCTTCGGCACGCAATTGCGTTAATATTCGCTCTGAATCCACTAACGCTTTAGGACAACCGAGACTAATAAAACCAACTTTGGGTGTATCAACTTGCATAAATATAAGCCTTAACAAATTCCTGATATAAATAACCAGGAAATAATAAAATTATCGTAAGTATTTGATTTTAAAATAAATTATAAAAACCTATAAAATACAATGAGATAGATGAGCTAAGCTCAAAAATAATGAATTACAATAGTAACACATTGAAAATTAACAAAAAAACTATGAACTATTTACTATGAATAGAGACTATCCCTTATATATAATAAACACAGACAATCATATTAGTGTGTTATAATATACCATTATGGTGCACAGGGCATACATAGAGAGTTAGTAATGAAAGTAAACCTTCAGATATTAACAGAATTGCCGTTATATAATGATACAGGGTTTGGGGTAAATTATGCATAGTCGTATTTTTGCAGGCGTTATCGGTCTCGCTATTTTGTTTAGCATTGTTTTAAATGCTTGCACACCACAAAAAAACTTACTTGATCAAGTTCTTTCTACTGGAGAACTTCGCGCCCTTACACGTAATGCCGCAACGACTTTTTATGAAGGTCCACATGGCTCAACAGGTTTGGAATATGATCTGTTACAGCGTTTTGCGACTTATCTAAACGTTAAATTAACCCTCGTTACATCAGATGACTTAAAACATATTCTCGACCAGATTGAAGATGGGGATGCCCATGTTGCTGCAGCGGGTTTAACCGTTACAGATGAACGCAAACAACAAGTTTTATTTGCCCCTGCTTATCAAGCTATAACACAACAGCTTATTTACAATAGAAAAAATCAGCGCCCACGTAACCTTGATGGACTAAAATCGGGGAACCTTGAAGTTATTGCCAATAGTAGCCACGTAGAACGTCTTGATGAAATTAAACAAACATGGCAAAGCTTAGCATGGCAAGAAAATGATACTGCTGGTGCTACCGAATTAATGAATCTCGTTGCTGATAAAACGATAGATTTTACCATCGCTGACTCAAATGAATTTTCAATTAACAGGCGTTACTATCCGCAGCTTGGTGTTGCTTTTAATATTTCCGAGCCTCAACAACTCGCTTGGGCGTTTAAAAATGGTAATGACCTTTCACTATATAATAAAGCGGTTACTTTTTTTAACAACTTAAAAACAAGCGGCGAGCTTGCACAATTAATCGAGCGACATTATGGACACATAAATCGTTACGACTATGCAGGCACATATACATATATGTATCACGTAAAAAATCGTTTGCCTAAGTATCGATTCATGTTGAGTCAAGCATCAGAAAAAAATAATATTGATTGGCGTTTATTAGCAGCAACGGCTTACCAGGAATCACATTGGAACCCTCGTGCCAAATCACCAACCGGCGTTCGCGGCATAATGATGTTAACAACAGCGACAGCCAAAGATCTCGGTGTTAAAACGCGAACGGATCCCGAAGAAAGTATTTCAGGTGGCGCATTATATTTACGTTCACTAATCGATAGATTACCAGAAGAAATAAAAGAACCTGATCGAACTTGGATAGCACTTGCCTCTTATAATGTTGGTTTTGGTCACGTAAAAGATGCACAACTGATTACAGAGCAGCTTGGTGGTAATCCTTATAAATGGGAAGACTTAAAGGAAAGTTTACCATTGCTACGTCAAAAGAAATGGTACAAAAAAACACGTTATGGTTATGCTCGAGGTTTAGAACCTGTGAAGTACGTAGAAAACATCCGTTCGTATTACGACATTCTTACTTGGCATTTGAACAAAGGTTTACCTGATGATGATGTGCCTGAATCAATTTTAGCTTATTCGTCACCTATACTGTAATTGATGGGGTCTGAATAATAAAAAACGGCTCTCATGAGCCGTTTTTTTGTGTCCATTTTCTTTTCAATTTCATCTACTCTTATACTGTTATCAGTATCGTTTCTTTTTAAAAAATTCTTTTAATAGTTGCGCACAATCCTTTTCCAAAACACCCTGCTCAATTTCAATTGTATGGTTTAATTTTGTGGTATTTAATATATTAAACATACTGCCTGCGGCTCCTGTTCGTGGATCAGTCGTACCAAATACAACACGTTGCACCCGCGCATGTATTAACGCACCTGCACACATAGCACAGGGTTCTAAAGTAACGTATAAGGTAGTATCAACTAAGCGATAATTTTCGACAGTTTGTGCGGCTGCACGTAGAGCAATCACTTCGGCATGTGCGGTTGGATCATTACTTGTAATAGGTTGATTCCAACCTTCTGAAATTATTTTATTATCTTTAACAATAACCGCGCCAACAGGGACTTCATCAATAGACTCTGCATGCTCAGCTAACTTAATAGCATGCGTCATCCATTTTTCATCGTCTTCAAATTGAGTTGTCATTAGTGATAATGATTTTTTAACATGCCTAAATGGAAGTTAACCGCTACTCCCATTCTATCGTAGCAGGTGGTTTCGATGATATATCATAGGCAACACGTGATACACCCGATACTTCATTGATAATACGGCTCGATACCGTTTCTAAAAACTCATACGGTAAATGAGCCCAACGTGCGGTCATAAAATCAATCGTTTCTACTGCGCGTAATGAAACAACATATTGATAACGACGACCATCACCGGTTACCCCCACTGATTTTACCGGTAAGAAAACTGTAAAGGCTTGGCTAACGGTTTGATATAAATCGTGAGCGTGCAATTCTTCTATAAATATATTATCTGCGAAGCGCAAGATATCTGCGTATTCTTTTTTAACTTCACCGAGAATACGCACACCTAAACCAGGACCAGGAAATGGATGACGATAAACCATGTCGAAAGGTAAACCTAATTCAACACCTAGCTTACGAACTTCATCTTTAAACAACTCACGTAATGGCTCGCAAAGTTTCAATGTCATGTAATCAGGTAAACCACCGACATTATGGTGTGACTTAATTAAATGCGCCTTACCTGTTTTTGCGCCAGCAGATTCAATGACATCAGGATAGATAGTACCTTGCGCCAACCACTTAGCATTACTGAGTTTTTTAGATTCTTCTTCGAAAATATCAACAAATAAATTGCCGATAATTTTTCGTTTTTTCTCAGGGTCATTCTCACCTTCTAACGCATCTAAAAATCGCTGTTCTGCACCAACACGAATAACTTTTACACCCATGTGTTCAGCAAAGGTTGCCATCACTTGGTCACCTTCATTTAAACGAAGCAGACCATTATCAACAAATACACAAGTGAGTTGTGTACCAATTGCTTTATGTAATAAAGCGGCAACAACAGATGAATCGACACCACCGGATAAACCTAAAATAACCTCTTCTTCGCCAACAGTTTTACGAATAGTTTCGATACTGTCATTAACTATATTATCGGCTGTCCATAAATTTTGGCATCCGCAAATATCGTGCACAAAGCGACTGATAATACGTTCGCCTTGATGAGTATGTGTAACTTCAGGATGGAATTGCACACCGTAATACCGACGAGACTCATCAGCCATACCGGCAATCGGCGCACTTTCGGTTGAAGCCATTAAAACAAAATTATCTGGCAACTCAACAACTTTATCGCCATGACTCATCCAAACATCAAGTAAGCCATAACCTTCTGGTGTTTGGTGGTCTTCAATATCTTTTAATAATTCAGTATGGCCACGTGCTCTAACTTGTGCATAACCATATTCGTGGTTTTCTGCAGATTCAACCCGGCCACCTAATTGAGCCGCCATTGTTTGCATACCATAGCAAATACCAAATACTGGAATCCCCATTTGAAAAACACACTCAGGGGCTCGAGGAGATTCGCCAACGGTTACCGTTTCAGGGCCGCCAGAGAGAATTATTCCTTTAGGGCTAAAATCGGTTATTGCCGATTCATCAACGTCGTAAGGATAGATTTCACTATATACGCCCGCTTCGCGCACACGCCGTGCAATCAATTGAGTGTATTGAGATCCAAAATCGAGTATTAACACTCGATCTGCATGAATATTGGCAGTTGTCACAGCGGTCTACCTAAATTAAATGGCGAAATAGTCACGTTTAAACGCGATAGTTTGGCGCTTCTTTGGTAATAGAAACATCATGCACATGACTTTCAGCCATACCGGCATTAGTCACTTTGACAAATTGAGGTTTTGTTCGCATATCGTCAATCGAAGCACAACCGGTATAACCCATACTCGCTCGTATACCGCCCGTTAACTGGTTGATAACGGGAGCAAGAGGCCCTTTATAGGGTACACGACCCTCAATACCTTCAGGTACTAATTTTTCCGCTTCGTTTCCTTCTTGGAAATAGCGGTCGCTTGAACCTGATTGTTGCGTCATGGCGCCAAGTGACCCCATACCACGGTAAGACTTATATGAACGCCCTTGGTATAAATCAACTTCACCTGGAGCTTCTTCGGTACCAGCGAACATACTACCGAGCATCACGGCATGAGCGCCTGCGACCAAAGCTTTACAAATATCACCAGAATAGCGAATACCACCATCAGCAATAAGAGGAATCCCTTTAGATTTTAAAACTTCAGCAACATTAGCGATAGCAGATATTTGGGGAACACCTACACCCGAAACGATACGCGTGGTACAAATTGAACCTGGGCCAATACCCACCTTAACGGCATCCGCACCGGCTTTTGCCAATGCTAAAGCCGCTTCTGCTGTCGCAATATTGCCACCGATAACTTGTACATCAGGGAAGTTCTTTTTAACCCATTGAACCCGATCGAGTACACCTTGAGAGTGCCCGTGCGCTGTATCAACAACGATAACGTCGACACCTGCTAACACCAAACCTTCTACCCGCTCATCGGTACCATCACCTACACCAACCGCTGCGCCAACCATAAGTTGAGCTTGGTCATCTTTACAGGCGTTTGGATTTTCAGTCGCTTTTTGGATATCTTTAACAGTAATAAGCCCACGTAGCTTGAAATCGTCATTTACCACTAAAACTTTTTCAATTCGATGCTTATGCAAAAGTGCTTTTACTTCATCTTTGCTGGCACCTTCTTTTACTGTTACCAGTTTATCTTTACGAGTCATAATATTAGAGACCGGATCGTCATATCCCGTATCGAATCGTAGATCTCGTGCAGTAACAATACCCACTAAATCTTCACCATCCACCACAGGTACACCAGAAATATTCATCTTTTGGGTTAAAGCCAATACATCTCGAATAGTCGTATGAGGAGATACGGTAATAGGGTCTTTTATCACACCACTTTCAAACTTTTTAACCTTTCGAATTTCCTTAGCTTGTTCTACCGCCGTCATGTTCTTATGGACGATACCAATACCACCTTCTTGGGCAATAGCAATGGCTAAACGAGCCTCAGTAACGGTATCCATAGCCGCCGCCATTAAGGGGATATTCAATGAAATAGTCTTTGTAAGTTGAGTTTTTAAAGAAACGTCACGCGGTAATACATTCGAGTGAGCAGGCAAGAGTAGAACATCGTCAAAAGTGAGAGCATCTTCAGCTATTCGCAGCATAATTTGGGATTCCAAGGCTGGGTAAAACAGTGAATTATAAAGAATTTTTGCAGCTTAGCCAATATCGATGCCCATTTATATTCAAGTTATATTTAACAATACTCAATAATAGAGAAAAAAATAAATAAGGAATCTATAAAAGATAGCCCAAACAACTATTGCCATTCAGGATATAACCACGCATAATCAATTCAAGTCCGGGTTTTACCACCCCCGTATTTATAGCTTTCAATCTAACTATAACTTTATAATATATTGAAAAGCTTATATAAAAGCTAAAACAACAAATAGAATTTTTACGATTTTGGAGGAACAAATGAGAAAGTTAATGATCATCCTAACGGCAGCGATTGCCTTATCACTTACTGCTTGTACTGGGTCAGGTCCTACACACACTAAAAACGATGCAGCTGGCGCTATTGGTGCCGCTGAGCATGAAACAGCACGTGCTGCGAAAAAATTCTATGAATGGCGTGACACTGGCAAAATTATTAAAAAAGCAAAAAAAGCACTTAAAGCTGGTGAATATGACAAAGCTGTTAAACTTGCGAATAAAGCGAAAGCTCAAAGCACTATGGCGTTACAACAACAAGGTGAACAAGCTAACGCTACAATGTACTAATTGCATTTCAGCATAAAAAAAGCCGAGTTTATACTCGGCTTTTTTTTAGTGCGCGTTTCTTTGTACGCGCACTTATGCCTAAACGAGCATAGCGAGTTCGGCTCTACAAACAACCTCAGTAAAAATTAAGACCAACTGAACACAAACATGACCTACCTAACTAGTAGCTCATATATCCTTCAAAATATATTTTTTCTCAACAATATCTATACCCTTAAAAACACTCCCGTAGTATTATCAAATTCCATCCATTAACAACAATATATACACTTCTAATAGTATGAATGAACGACAACAACGAGATATCTATAGCGTTACACGACTGAACCGAGAAGTTCGCTCAGTGCTTGAAACTGGTTTCCCATTAGTTTGGTTGGAAGGTGAATTATCTAATCTCGCCTGCCCAGCTTCAGGACATTGGTATTTCTCATTAAAAGACAGCAATGCTCAAGTACGCTGCGCAATGTTTAGAACACGTAATCGTTTACTCCGTTTTGTTCCTCGAAACGGAATGCAAGTTATTGTGCGTGCAAAAATTGGCTTATATGAACCTCGTGGTGAATTTCAAATCCTTATTGAGCACATGGAAGAAGCTGGCCAAGGCGCACTTAGACAACAGTTTGAACAATTAAAAAATAAACTTAATGCCGAAGGTTTATTTTCAAGCAATCTAAAAAAAGAACTGCCCACTATTCCTAACCGCATTGGTGTTATTACATCTCCAACCGGAGCAGCAATACATGATGTTCTCTCAACATTAAAACGTCGCTTTGCTTCACTTGATGTTGTTATTTATCCGGTAAGTGTTCAAGGTAAACTTGCGGCAACCGACATAGTAAAAATGATTGAATTGGCTAACAAGCGAAATGAATGTGACGTATTATTATTAACTCGTGGCGGTGGTTCATTGGAAGATTTGTGGTCATTCAACGAAGAAATTGTCGCTCACGCTATATACAATAGTCGTATCCCAATAATTTCTGCCGTTGGCCATGATATAGATTTTACAATTTCAGATTTTGTTGCAGATGTTCGGGCAGCGACTCCAACAGCGGCAGCCGAACTTGTAAGCCCTGACGTAACACACTGGGTGCAACAAATAAATGCACTACACAAAAGAATACACCAACTTACTCTAAATACTATTCAAAATAACTATTCATCCCTAAAACAGTTATCTAGGCGTTTAATTCATCCTAGTCATTATATCGGACAAACAAGCCAAAGCATTGATGAATATATGTATCGACTACAACGTTCCATAACGGCAAAAATTACCACAAGTAAGCTAAAAATAGACAACTTAAATTCATTGTGCAAAGCGCAAAACCCTATCTATAAAATTAACGCCAAGCAAGAATTTACAAAACAGCTTTTACAACGTCTTACAATGAAACAGCAGCAAAAAATTAATCATTTAAAGCAACGTTTTATTAAAAACGCATCAACACTTGATGCTGTGAGTCCTCTCGCAACACTAAAACGTGGTTATGCTTATGTTACATCGACAAAAACACATCATTTAATTAATGATATTAAAAATATAAAGAAAGGTGACGAGATAAATACCAGTTTAGCTAATGGTACTTTCTCCTCCACCGTCACCAAAATCGAACAAGAGAACTAATATGTTTCGTTATAATCAAATTCAGTACATCTCACCTATATTGCTTTCTCTTGTTGTAACTTTATTTTTGAATATACCTAATAGTTACGCAAAAATCCTACCAAAGACAAGTGCAGTTCCAGGAGGCGTAACAGTAATAGACTTAAAGATACCTGCAGCTAAGGTCGCACCTTATGTTACTTTCAATAAAAAACGAGTAATGGTTCAAGCAAAAGAACATAGTTGGTATGCTGTCGTCGGAATACCTTTATACGTGAAACCTGGCAAACATATTGTTATTGTAAAAACTAAAAATTCAAAGAAGAAAGTATATTTTACAATTAAAGAAAAAAAATATAAAACACAATATTTAACAATTAAAAATAAACGTAAAGTTAATCCAACAAAAAGAGATATCGAAAGAATAATTCGAGAAAAGAAAATTATCGGTAAGGTTTTCAAATCGTGGCGTAAAGTTTCAAATGTTGATACTACATTTAACAAACCAGTTGACGGACCATTTAGTAGCCCTTTTGGTCTGAAACGATTCTTTAACAAGCAACCACGCAAACCACACAGTGGTGTTGATATAGCGGCAAAATCTGGTACACCTATAATTGCACCGGCTGCTGGTGTTGTAGCTAATACCGGTGATTATTTTTTTAATGGTAATTCTGTTTTTATTGATCACGGACAGGGTCTAATAACAATGTATTGTCATATGAGTAAAATACATGTAGAAAAAGGACAGTCGGTAAAAAAAGGGGAAATGATCGGTGAGGTAGGTATGACTGGTCGAGTAACCGGACCCCATTTACACTGGAGTGTAAACCTGAACAATACACGTGTTGATCCTACTTTATTTTTGGAATAATAAAATATGCAACATCCAACAGGACTAACCTACCCTGTATGGGTCAACTGGCTTGCGCAAGATGAAAATGGTTGTTGGTGGGGTTTCAGTGTAGAACCACAAGAGCATTCTTCAGGTTGGTATGAAAATGAAGTAGGGAGATACATCCTATTACAAAAAAATAAAGAAAACCCCGACTGGAGGCTGACATTAACAAAAGTTTCGTAATGAGTACTGATACATCTCCTCTTATTTAAAATATTGCTATTAAATAATCTAACCGTTAAATCGTGCTAAGGTATCTTGCTTATAATATTTCCGTAATTCCTCATAAACCGCAGGATAATGTTGAATAATAATATTCGGACGTTCAAAAAAAACTTCACTTATAACTGCAAAAAATTCAGCCGGCGAACTTGCACCATAACAATCGATACCAATATTTTTGTTAGAATCACATTTTGATTTCAAATCATCATAACCAGCAGAAAAAGCATTTGCCCATTGTCTTGGTGACATGTCTGCGTGCAATGGTGGGTAGCCATTGGCTACACCATTTTGCATATCAAGTTTATGGGCAAATTCATGAATAACTAAATTATGTCCATCAATGACACCTGCATTTTTAACTTCATCCCACGCTAAAATTACAGGTCCGCGTAACCATGCCTCACCAGCCAAATTTGATTGCACATTATGCGCAATACCATATTCATCAATAATTGTTTGTTTTGTTGTGAATCCGGATGGATACATAATGATCAATGTCCAACCCGTGTACTCGTCAATATCAAATTTTAATATGGGCAAACAAGCTTGTAGAGCAATTTTAATTTGCATATCTTCTGTGACACCAAGACCATGAGCACCTTGGATTTGTTTTTTATCTAAGAATAAAATGGCTAATTCAATCAAACGACTCTTATCTTCTAAGGATAAATTATGAATTAGAGGCATTAGCGAAAATGCCTTATCCCATGTTGATTGGGTAATCGTTGATTTTCGTATGACACTACTGTTCAACCAGTTTCGTATAAATTTAAACATATGAAATTAGTATATCGTCTTAAGAAAAAAAAAGAATTAAAAAATGGGAATAAAAGCAGAAAGGGAAATAAAAACGTAAGGCTTACTATTTTTTAGCGTAAAAAATACTGGCAATCAAAGAAGTACAATTTTATCTGATGCTTCTCCAATGTAGTTACCTTGCACATAATCAATACCCATTGCGGAAAGTAGCTTCAATGTAGCATCATTTTCAACGTATTCGGCAATTGTTTTAATGTTTAAAGATTTTGCTATATGATGAATTGATTTAACCATAGCCTGATCAACTTTATCGTTAATAATATCTCGGATAAATGTTCCGTCAATCTTCAAGTAATCAACGGGTAAATATTTCAAATAAGCAAAAGAGCTGAAGCCCGTACCAAAATCATCCAAGGCAAATTGACAGCCAATCTCGTTGAGTTCTTTGATAAAAAATCGAGCACTTTCAATTTGAGAAATTGCCGATGACTCAGTGATTTCAAATACAAGTTGTGCAGGATTTATTCCCGATGAAAGGATTAGATGCTTAATATCTTTAAGTAAATCATGATTTCCGATAGATACTGCAGACAAATTCATTGAAAGCGTTAATTCACCATGTTTACTTGAGAGGTACTTTAAATTATGCAAAGTTGACTCTATCACTCTACGATCAATTTTTGGCATCATTGAAAAACGTTCAGCAGTATCTATAAATGAAGTAGACGGCCGTATGGTATTATCTTTGTCAACGATGCGTAATAAAGTTTCATGCATTAAAACTTTTCCAGAACGAGGATTAATGATAGGTTGATACACCATTTTGAAACGATCTTCAGAAATAATCGTTTGCAGTTCATTAACAAGATGAAGCTCATCCCGAACAAAAACATCATCACTATCTAAATCAGAATACAGATGACAGCAATTCTGACCAAGTTGTTTGGCTACAGTACATGCAATATCTGCTTTTCTTAATGCATCTACTTTCGATTCAGTTTCGTTATTAAGTAACGTTATACCGATACTAATACTAATATCATAATAATGACCTTCACGAATAAAGGTTAGAGAAGACATTGCATTTAATAAATCATCAGCGATATGTACGGCACCCAATGAATCAACATCATGCAGTATCATTCCAAATTCATCACTTCCAAGCCGTGCAAGGAAATCACATTCTCGTATCCGTTGCATAAAAATGCTAGCAACTTCACAAAGTAATTCATCACCGATGGTATGTCCTGCAGTATCATTTATAACTTTAAATTGATTGATATCAACATACAACATTGCATGCGTATGTGCGCCACGTTTAGAGATACTCACCGCATGGTCGAGTTGTCGTTCAAAATAATTGCGATTGTATAAATTCGTTAAAGGATCATGTTGAATAATATATTCTAGTTGACTTCGAGCAATGTGATCATTTGTTTTATCTTGAAAAACAAGAACAACCGACACTATAGAGCTATCATCAAATACGGGTGTCGTTGAATACTCAATTAGTACTTGATTGCCATTTGACGTTAATAATTTGGCTTCTTCTTTTTGTTTTATAACTCGCTTTTCATTTAAGCAGACCTTTACGGGACTTAAATAACATGGCATATCTAATTTATTATATATAGTGATGACGTGATCGAAGTCCGAGCCTAAGATATCATCTTTTTTAACTCTAAGAAGCTCTTCAGCACGATGGTTTAAATAAGTGATTTGAGAGTGTGTGTCACAAATGATAACTGCATCTTGTATCAACTCTACAGCGGCTAAAACCGAAATGTTATGAAACGCGTGTTTAGTATTTGTGATGTGATTTTTAGAAACAACTTGCCGAGTATCTTTAATAATACCGACCTTTCCAATTTGCTGTTCATCCATAAATAGCACCCACACCTTTTAATATTATAATTTGCTAATTAGATAAATTAGCATTATTTATATTTATTCGGGTAATAGTATACTTTATCACTCAGATATCAAGATCTTATTTTAAAGAGAAATGTTACTAGCGTTTGACGTGTTTCATCAATCGACGTTTCTTATCAATTTGATGTTTGGTTAATTTATTCTTCTTATTTTTAAAGGGGTTATCGCCAGTTTTAAAAACGACCTGCATCGGCGTGCCAACTAATTTTAATTTTTTTACAAAAGCATTTATAAGGTAACGCTTATACTGCAAGGGAACATCATTTGTTTGATTGCCATGTATAACAATAAGAGGCGGATTTTGTCCGCCTTGATGCGCGTAGCGGAGTTTAATTCGACGACCACGAACGAGCGGAGGTGGATGAGACTCAACAATATTGCCCAACAAACGCGTTAAAACCGGTGTTGTAAATTGCTGCATGGCACATTGATAAGACTGATTGATTGAGGCATATAAATCACCAACGCCAGTGCCGTGTAATGCTGAAATACGATGTAATTTTGCAAAGGTAATAAAAGGTAATTTTAAATCCAGCTCGCGTTGAATGGTTGTTTTATCATCCTGATCTAATCCATCCCATTTATTAATAGCTAAGACCAAACCACGACCTGCATCTAACACGAAGCCTAAGATACTCGCATCTTGCTCGGTAATTCCTTCATGTGCATCGAGCAACATAACAACCACATGTGCATCTTCAATCGCTTTTAATGTTTTAATAACACTAAATTTTTCGACAACTTCATTTACTTTGCTTCTGCGCCGCACACCCGCTGTATCGATAATGGTATAACGTTTATCATCTCTTTCAAAAGGGAGATAAATACTATCACGTGTAGTACCCGGCAAATCAAAACTAATAACCCGCTCTTCACCTAAAATACGATTAACTAATGTTGACTTACCTACATTGGGACGGCCAATAATCGCCACTTTAATTCCCATATCTTCTTCAGATATCTTATCGTCTTCAGAAAACTGATACGGTTCTAATAATGAACTCATCATGTTTTCAACACCACGACCATGACTAGACGTAATAGGAAAAAGATATTCAAAACCCAACGCGTAGAATTCGGCACTAACAATATTAGCATCACGCCCATCAATTTTATTTACTACAACAGAAATTTTCTTATCGAGATTTCGTAAACGATTGGCAATTTCTTCATCTTGTGGCGTTAAACCTGCGTTAGCATCAACCAAAAAAAGAACCTCATCAGCCTCTTCGGTCGCTTCCCAAGATTGTTGAGCCATTAACTCATCAATACCCTCTTCGGTACCGCTTAAGCCACCCGTATCGACGATAATATAAGGTATTTCACCAATACGACCTTCGCCGTATTGTCTATCACGCGTGAGACCAGGCTGATCAGCAACCAAGGCATCACGTGTTTTTGTTAATCGATTAAATAAGGTGGACTTACCAACATTGGGTCGCCCTACCAGTACCAGAACAGGTTTCATTTATTTGCACCAAAAAAGGAATAAGAATTACTTAAAACTATTTACGAACCGTTAACTTTGAAATATGGCCATGCCGATCAAAAACAAACACATCATCTTTAAAAACTATTGGTGCAATTAATATATTACTGGATTTAGTAAAAATAAAATCCTCAGCAGATTCTTTGTCTAAGCCATTATCACCCATTTTGGCTCGTGCCTTAATGTGTCCATCATCAGTATCTAACCAATGAACATAACCATTAAAGTCCGCGACAACAATATTTTGATTATGAACAACAGGTTGAGTTAATGAGCGGCGTATTAACTTATCTTGTTTCCAAATGGTAGCACCCGATTTTTTATCAATAGCCCAAATGATTCCATCACTATCTGAAATAAAAATATTATTCTTATTGAAGGCCATACCGTTGTATGCAGAAAAATCACGTGTCCACACTAACTTCCCACTCGTAATATGAATATTCGCAATCTTCCCTTGATAAGCAACGACATATAAATGCTCACCATTGATAACAGGTGAAGCATCAATATCTACCATTCGTTCAATTTCGGTGCGGCCTTTTGGTTCAGCAACCGTTAAACTCCATATTTCTTGACCCGTTACAGCTGACAAACCAATTAACTTACCATTATCCATACCCGCAATTATGGTGTTTTCATATACAACAGGTGCACTATTACCTCTTAGGGTTAAGGCTGGGATAGGTCGGTCATACACCCATTTTATTTTTCCTGTATTAGTTTCTAGTGCTGTAATTTTTCCATCTACAGTTTTTAGAATAAATAAATTATCTGCTTGCACAGGTCTAGCAAAAACTTCACTACTCACTTTTGATTTCCAGACCTTCTTTCCTGTCGAAATATCAAGAGCGAGGACATCACCATCATTAGTTGCAACTAACAATTTATCATCTATTTTTGTTAACCCAGCAGAGATAGATAAATTCAGATTTTCTTCCCATAAAACATCACCACTTGATTGATTTATAGCAGACAATACACCTAGATAGTCAATTACATAAATCTTATCATCATAGAAAACAGGTTCTAACAGATAGTAACGATCACTAACACCTGCACCAATTTGGCGGTACCATTTCTCATCAATTGATAATTCAGACTTAATTACAGTCAGCTTTGCTGGCGGTAGTACTGGTGATGGCGACGAAGCACACGAAGATAACAATACACTAAAAAATGGAATAAAGAATAACCAAAAATAACGTTGCATTACTATTCCTTTCCGGTTCTAGAGATTGGAGCATCAGTTGCAGGTAGATTATTAGATTTCATCTCAATACTAGTGCTACGTCGGTCTCCAGGATTAATCTTATTTAATGCAACTTGATACTCAGCTTTGGATTTTACAAAAAGTTTTAATGCAGCATAACTATCGCCACGTAATTCAGCGTATATTGATTCGAATCCAGATGATTTAACATCCTTTATCAAAGCAAGTGCAGCTTCTGCTTCATTCAATTGCAACATGACTTTCACAAGTCGTATTCTTGCAATATGTACAAAACTATCGTACTTGCTGTTCGCAATAACCCACTCTAATTGCGTTTTTGCAGCTTTATAGTCTTTATCGCTCACAAACTTTTTTGCCGCAACAAATGCCGCTAAATCAGCATAACTTGCACCTGAGTGTTCTGTCTGAATAGCTTCAACTTTATCAGTAAAGCCTTTCTTATTTGTACTTGAGAGAGCCACAACTTCTTCAAACTGCATAGATGCTATAGTTGCTTGTGTGTCAACCGTGTTTTGCCAATAACGATAACCACCAATACCGCCTATACCTAAAACAAAACCTAAGATGATAGATTTACCATTTTCTTTCCACCAACGTTTAATGGCTTCAATCTGTTCTTCTTCTGTTTGATATTCGTCACTCATTTTCTAACTCCAAAACTATAATCATTATTTATTACCGATAACCTTGAGCAAGGCATCAAAATTCATTTTCTTTTGTGGTTCACTATTTCTTAAATGTTTCAAACAAATATTCTTATCAGCTACTTCATCTTCACCAATAATGATGGCATATTCAGCTCCACTTTTATCAGCTTTTTTCATCTGACTTTTGAAACTACCTCCATCACAATTTACTAGGATAGAAACTGTTAAAACATTATCACGGATGCATTCAATTAATGGGAAAGCATATTGTTCAGTATCTTTGCCCGCTATAATCACATATATATCGGGTTTGTTATCATCAAAAGTTATTGATGCTTGTTCAACCATCAGAACTAACCGTTCAATGCCCATAGCAAAACCAATTGCCGTCGCAGCCTTACCACCTAATTGCTCAACTAAACCATCATATCGTCCACCGGCACAAACTGTCCCTTGTGCACCCAGTGAATCAGTAACCCATTCAAATACCGTCTGAGAATAATAATCTAAGCCACGAACTAAAGACGTATTAACCGTATATTTTATTTTTAAGGTATCTAATTTTGTACAAAGTTTTTTAAAGTACGATGACGATGCAGTATCAAGATGATCTAATAATTTAGGTGCTCCAGCAATAATTTCCTTTAAATCAGGATTTTTACTATCTAACACTCTTAATGGATTAGTTTCTAAACGTCGCAAACTATCATCATCAAGAGATGATTTATGCTGAGTTAAATATTCAACTAACAATAATTTATAAGCAGCTCGAGATTCACTTGTGCCAAGCGAATTTATTTCTAAATGTACATCTTTTTCAATGCCGATGATTTTCCAGAAGCGCGCAGTCATCGCAATCAATTCAACATCAATATCTGGTCCAGACATACCAAATGTTTCTACACCCATTTGATGAAACTGGCGATACCGTCCCTTTTGAGGTCGCTCATGACGAAACATAGGGCCCATATACCACAAACGTTGTTGTTGATTATGTAATAGGCCATTTTGTAAGCAAGCACGAACACAACTCGCGGTTCCTTCAGGGCGGAGCGTTAAGCTGTCACCATTACGATCGTCAAAGGTATACATTTCTTTTTCAACAATGTCTGTCACTTCGCCTATCGAACGTTTAAACAACTCTGTTTTTTCTACAATTGGCATACGTATTTCAGTATAGGCATATTGTTTCATTAACAGTCTAAAAGAGGATTCTACAAACTGCCAAGCAGCAACATCGGCTGGCAATAAATCATTCATTCCTCGGATTGCTTGAAGTGTTTTTGACACGCTAAAATCTCTACTACTTTATATTTTATTAATTATAAATTCGTTATTACTGGCGTATAAACCACCACGTTAGAAACAATAAACTGGTTACAACAACTACCAGTAATACCCATGCTGTACTTTCTTTTTTTTCATCAGAAAAAATCTTTCGCTGCCCCATGTAATCCGGTAATAATTGAGCCGTTTCACCTTTATCTTTACCATATAAATCCAAAATTTCTTGCTCAGGTAACTTTAATAACTTTGCGTAACTCCGAACATATCCATAAACATATGATGTGCTCGAAATTTTAGAAAAATCATTCGTTTCAATCGCAGTAATATACTTAATGTCTAAATTTAATTTTGAGGCTACCTCATCGATAGTCATATCGAGTTCTTCACGTTTATTCTTAAGTTGAATGCCTGCGAGAGAATCATCTAAAGAAGTTGTAGCTTCATCTTCAGCATTAGTACTTATCGATTCTTTTTCTTCCATTAGAGTGCTCCCGATGCGCGAAGCTTCTTAAGCAGCTTAGTTTCTTTTGATTTAGGAAACTTCCGTTCTAATGACCAAGATAAACTCGCTTTAGTTTTTGCATCTTGTTTTTTATTTGCAATAAGTATCCCTAACCATAAGCTTTCCGCTGTATGTTTTGCTACGCGTTTATAATATCCAAAATACTTACTTGCAGATTTAATGTTTTCCGAATCAAAATCTAACTGTGCAACAGAAAGTAAAGACTTCCCTGAATTAGGATTCGCTTTAATCGCTTTAATATAATTTTCTCGAGCAATTTTTATATTACCTTGAACTTCTGAACATATGCCAATATTTTCAAATACATTACTACGCTCAGGATATACTGGGTTTTCAAGGGCTACTTTAAAATGTTTAAAGGCTTCATCGTATTTTTTATTTGCACACAAAAATGCGCCATAATTATTGTTAACGGCAGAATCTGAGGCATTAGCATCTAATGCTTGATTAAAATAATTATCAGCACGTTCATTTTCATCTAAACGTCTATATAATTCTGCAACATACAAATAGGCCTTTTCATTATCAGGATTTAGCTTAATGGCTTTATTAAGCTTAAGTAATGCCTGCTCATTGTTACCTTTCATCAAGTAAGCTAATCCTAATTCAGCATTAAGCTTTGATGCTCGTTCTTTATTTTGAACTCTGGCTGTTGTGCAACCGCTTATAATCAAGACGCAAATAAGAAAAAAGCTAATACGTAACATTAATGTGTTCTCCCTGTATTACTTTGTATAGTCATATCAACTTTTATATTATTTTCTGTTGCATTATCTCGGCGAAAACGTCTTTTAGTTTTATCAATAACTTTACCTGCAAGCTGGCCACAAGCTGCATCTATATCATCACCACGTGTTTTGCGCGTGGTAGCAATAACACCAGACTTCATTAATATTTTACGAAACCGATCAATTGTATTATTAGATGAACATTTATAATTAGAACCCGGAAAAGGATTAAAGGGAATTAAATTCACTTTTGATGGTATATCTTTAATAAGCGCCACTAATTCTTTTGCATGTTGTGGTTGATCATTTATACCATCTAACATGACATATTCAAAAGTCACTTTACGTTTATGTTCACCTTCAATATAAAATTTACAGGCTTCGAGTAATTGTTTAATAGGATACTTTTTATTAATTGGCACTAATTCGTTTCGTAATTCATCGTTAGTTGCATGTAAAGATACGGCTAGCGAAACGTCACTCACCGCTTTTAAACGTTCCAGTGCAGGAACAACGCCTGATGTGCTCAATGTTACTCGACGTTTAGACAAGCCATAAGCATTATCATCCATCATAATATTCATAGCTGAGACAACACTATTAAAATTAAGCAGTGGTTCACCCATGCCCATCAATACAACATTGCTTATAACACGTTGATTACGTGGCATGACCTTCATCGCCTGATTAGCCGCCCAAACTTGGCCGATAACTTCAGCAGTACTTAAATTTCGATTAAAGCCTTGCTGTGCGGTTGAACAAAAAGTACATTCCAAAGCACATCCAATTTGAGAAGACACACACAAAGTGCCACGATCATCTTCAGGAATAAAAACCGTTTCAATGGCATTACCGTTTTCTAAACTAAACAACCATTTTATCGTGCCATCGTCTGATACTTGTTGTTCAATAATATCGGGAACACTTATTTTAGATATTGAATGCAATTTTTCACGCATTGCCTTACTTAAGTTTGTCATTTCATCAAAGTCGCTCACGCCAAACTGGTAAATCCACTTTAACATTTGTGTTGCACGAAACGGTTTCTCACCTAGCTCGACAAAAAAATCTGTCATCGCTTGGCGATCAAAATTAAGTAGGTTTATAAGTGGTTCTGACAAACTTATTTGTCCTCAAATCGATCAATTATATAACATGCCTGAAATAGAGCTTTAAAACCCAGTAACGTTCAACAAAACGAATGATTTTCTTAAAACACCGAGTCTCAGTATAAAAGTGAATACAATGATAATGGTATGTTTCAAATCCACACAAAATAGGTGCGATTTTAACCTTTTAGGAAGGATCTAGCCAATTAAACCGTTGATATATTGGCGAAATATTGGGATCTTAGTCTTTTTCATCTATCCAAGCCATTTGAATGGCTTCTAAGATCTTTTCACCGGAACGCTCAGGGTCATCTTTAAAGTTATCTAATCCCATTACCCACTCATGCAAGTCAGTAAAACGAATGGTACGAGGATCCACATCAGGATGTGTTTCATCTAGTTCAATGGCAATATCAAGCGAATCAGTCCATTTTAGTGTCATTTTTTTACCCTATTTTTGATAAATTATATTACTAAAAACCCTTGTAACTGTATGTTTTAACAGTATAAAAACAATAAACAACTGCTCTGCATTGTATCAAAAATAGAGAATAACTATCGAATATTAATTGTTATTTTTTCACTTAAAAGAACTTCTCAACTTTAGCTTTAAAATTATCCCTACATAACCAGAGAAAAACTAATTTTTTTATCAGCCATGACTACTTTCTAAATGCGAGAACTAACCCCCCCATCACTGAGCAAGGATTCTCGTTAAACCATATATTATTTCTAGAGCTTTGGGGTGAGGCAATGGCCATTTCTAAGGTAAAAATGTCTTCCATGATTTTATCTATCCAGTTAAGGAAAAAATTAGTTTTACTCTCTAACTGTTTCTAAGTATCGACGTTTATTCACGCAGCCCTTCTATTCTGCTTGTAGTCTCTACAGCCATGTCGGATTGCACTAAAATACCAGCCCAAAAAAGACATGATAGCCAACATATGGCTAATGTGGAAAGATCATGGCTCAACATATGTGCGCCACGTATCTGTTGATCAATACCTAAAATTAAACCTGCTGCTAGAGCAGCATACAGAAACCGTAAACTATAACGACTCTGATAATATCGGGCTGCAAAATAGATACTTAACAAAGCATAACCACCACTAGCATGACCAGCTGGAAATGCATGCCCAACAGGCAAATGAGATGCAACAGGATCAAAAAGACGAATATTGGGAAACCGGCCACCGAACTGTTCCAAATCCCATGGAGTGTATAGATGCGTTACCTCTTTTAATACTGCAATAATAATGATACCAGTCAAACTCGCGACTATCACATAGCCCGCAGCTCGACGATATCGTCGTCCTTTATCTAACAAAAAAGTAGTGCAAAAAAAGACGATTATACTCATAAAAATTAACTTGATGACATCAGCTGCACCATCATGGAGGACAGTCTGCGTTAACCATGAATTCTGGTATGTCCATAAGTGATGCAGAGGATCATAAAAAAATTGTGTTAGATAAATATCTAACCCACTGTATTGAGAAAAAACAGCGACCAACAAACAGATAAATGGAAATATATAATAGAATATTGGAAACTTCATACTATATAAAATGACAATAATTTAGTGTAATCTTTAATCGCATCGACTCGCCACCTATTCATGTTCTGAAACGTGCTCAATAATATCCAGCGATTCATCGTACACAGATGATTTAATTTCAAACAAACCAAGAATGGTATGAAAAACATTATCATGTGTATAGCTTTGGTCAGTATTTTTAGCTAAAGCGACTCTATCAACATTATCGTAACTATCTCCAAACCAAAAAATCGAGCCAACTTTACGTTGGTTATCAGGTGCCATAAAATTCGGCATACCATGAAGGTACACACCATTTTCGCCTAAAGATTCGCCATGATCACTGATATAAACCATGGCCGTTTCAAACCGACGGGTATTTGTTTTCAATAATTTAATAACTTCCGATAAAAAGTAATCTGTGTATAGAATTGCATTATCATAAGCATTGACTATTTCTTCCTTACTACATTTATCAAGTTGACTGTTATGACATGCAGGTGTAAATTTTTCAAATGAAGCAGGATAGCGTTTATAATAAGCTGGACCATGGTTACCCATCTGGTGTAACACAATAGCGACATCGCCTTCCTTTTTGCTATCAAGATAGTCTTGAAGACCATGCAACATACCAATATCGCGACACTCTATATCGCAGACCGGATTCCTTTTTTTGGAAGTAAAATCTTCATACTGTACTCGTAAAGCAACTTTTTTTGAATCTGAATTATTATCACGCCATAGGATGTTAGTTTCAGCATGTTGTAGAACATCCAATAAATTTTCATTATTCCTTCCCTTTTCGATGGTGAATTCATCTTCAGGTAGATGTGAAAACATACAAGGTACAGAAACAGCCGTTGAAGTGCCACATGATTGAATATTATTAAAACTGTAAACATTTTCTTTTTCGAGTAGTGGATTGGTTTTTCTCGTATAACCATTAAGAGAAAATTTATCAGCTCGAGCCGTTTCGCCAACAATAATGATAACAAGCTCTCGTTCAATATCAGCATCGGGTATGCGAGAATCTTTACCTAGCTCAGCAACCGCATGCCTCCCCGTATCAAAAACATTTGAGGTATATTTATACAAAGAATACAGATACATGATGGGGTTTGCATAAACACGGACTTCCTTATGTTCTCGGAAAAAGGAGCTATAAAAACTCCCGAATAGGTATACCTGAGAAACAATAATAAAAATCGCAAGCAGAATAATTTTTGATGAATCAAATATCTCCCGTTGCACAGATTTAAATTTTATTCTGGCCGTATAAATTAATATGGCGGGCAATATTCCGAGAATCAGGATATACAAGAATAGTTTAATGCTGAGTAAATCAGCGGCCTCTCTGCTATTGGTTGAAAAAATATTTTCAATCATAGTGCTATCCAGCACTATATTATAAGTATCCATGAAATAACTTCCCATGGCTGATACAAATAATATTAAAATCAAAACTGGTTTCGTTAACCACCTATAGCAACTTAGGTGAAGAATCATTTCAATTAAAGCGCCTACAAGGAGACCAATCGAAAACAAATACAACAAATGAGAGAGTGATAAAGGATAAACTTCTATGAAATGCCGAAACAAAGCAACATTATAAAAAAGTACCAGCATTATTGTGACTATATGAATTAGCCAGTTGCGACTTATATTAAAGGATTTAAAAAACATCTAAATTAAAACCTATTGGAAACAGTGATTCAAATGAATAAAAACTAATACATTGAAGTGGATTTATATACAAAAGTATATACAACTTTTCTTAATGACAGATTATATTCTTTTGAATTAGAAATGAAAGATAAAATTTTAAAGAAAATTAATAGAAGATAGAAGCGCGACTAAACACTCTATTATATAAGAACAAACTCATACCAAAATATCATGAATAACAATTGACCTGTACCCCGTATAACGGACATAGATTATATGTTAATGATTTTCAGACACCATATTAATGGTGTACTTCGGTATTTCAATAACTAGATCGGTATCACCCACAGTAGCCTGACAACTCAAACGTGAATCAGGATCTAAACCCCATGCTTTATCAAGTAAATCATCTTCTAGTTCGGTTGATTCTTCTAAGGTATTAAAGCCTTCACGAATATGAACATGGCAGGTTGTGCACGCGCAGGATTTTTCACAGGCATGTTCAATTTCAATGCCATTCGCTAATGCTGCATCACAAATTGTTGTGCCAGGTTCTACTTCAAACATAGCACCTTCTGGACAAATTTCTTCGTGAGGTAAAAATATTAATTTTGTCATTATTTAATCCTGAGTTTAAATTTTTCTGCTTAAGTATTAGCCTTCAAATTCATCTACATTATGTCCAGCCATGGCTTTTCGAATATTGGCATCCATTCGTCTTGACACAAAGACTTCGGCTACTTTGTCGAGTACTTCCATTGCATGTTTAATTGCACGGTCATCTTTACCTATGCTCACTTCTACTAATTCTTTTGCGGCATTATCGATAACTTGTCGTTCATCATCGGATAACATATCACCATCATCGTCTAATGCAGCAGCAAGTGCTTCGATTACACGCTTTGCTTCAACTTGTTGTTCATGCAACATACGTGCAGCAACATCTTCTTCGGCATGCTCCGTTGAATCGACAAGCATTTTTTCAATTTCGGAATCACTTAAACCGTACGACGGTTTAACTTCGATACCACTTTCGATACCAGTTGTTTCTTCTTTTGCTGAAACATGCAATAAACCGTCTGCATCCACTTCAAATCTTACGCGAATTCGTGCTGAGCCCGCAACAAGTGGTGGAATACCTTTTAACGAAAAACGACCTAAAGAGCGACAGTCTGAAACAAGTTCGCGTTCACCTTGCAATACGTGCATCGACATTGCCGTTTGACCATCTTTATAGGTTGTAAATTCTTGTGCACGTGCAACTGGGATTGTGGTATTTCGTGGAATGATTTTTTCAACTAAATCACCCATCGTTTCCAAACCTAACGATAAAGGTACTACATCTAATAGTAATAACTCATCATCGGGTTTGTTACCGACTAATACATCCGCTTGTATTGCTGCACCAATGGCAACAACCGTGTCAGGGTTAATATCCACCATTGGATCTTGTTGAAAATGTTCACCTACTTTTTCACGAACACGAAGTACGCGAGTTGAGCCGCCCACCATTACAACAGCGGTCACTTCATCTAATTCAACTTGTGCATCACGCAATGCGCGCCGGCAAGGCATAAGTGTTTTCTTTATTAAGGGTTCTATTAATGCATTAAATTGTTCACGACTTAATTCAATAGATAAAGACGTTCCATTGTTATCAATATTTATCGTTGTTGTTTGTTCGGTTGTTAATGTTTGTTTTGCTTTACAAGCGACATGGGTAAGCTGATTAGTAAACGACCTATCAATATTCTCTGATAAACCTAATTCTTGCTTAAGCCATTCCACGATCGCAAGATCAAAATCGTCACCACCAAGAGCGGTATCACCTGCTGTTGCTAAAACTTCAAACACACCTTTCGTCACTCTTAAAATAGAAATATCAAAGGTGCCACCACCCAAATCATAAACAGCTATAACGCCATCTGAAGCTTTATCTAAACCGTAAGCAACGGCAGCCGCTGTCGGTTCGTTAATCAAGCGTAATACCTTTAAGCCGGCAAGTGTTGCGGCATCTTTTGTTGCTTGCCGTTGAGCATCGTCAAAATATGCTGGTACAGTAATGACTGCCCCAACTAACTCATCACCCAAAGTCAATTCAGCACGCACTTTTAATTCTTTTAAAATTTCGGCAGAAACTTCAATAGCACTAACCGCTGTAGACTGCGTTTTAATGCGAGGAACTGAAGAATCTGTTTCTACAAAATCATAATGAAGTGTTGTTTCTTTAGATTTTATATCCTCTAGGCTGCGCCCCATATAACGCTTTACCGAGCTAATCGTATTTAACGGTTCACTGATTTTATATTGTTGTGCTTCTTTGCCAACATGGATTGTACCATCCTGAGCATAATGAACGATTGAGGGTAATAACTCATCTCCATTACTATCAGGCAAAATAGATGTTTGACCGCTTCTAACAGAGGCGACTAATGAATTTGTTGTACCCAGATCAATACCCGCTGCGAGTTTACGCTCATGCGGTTTTGTTGCTTGTCCGGGTTCGCTTATTTGTATTAGTGCCATAGGAATATATAAGTTTGTTGATATTAAAAATTGTATTTTACTACAAACTATCCATTAACTCTTCTTCAATGATTTCTGATTCGGATTGTAATTTATCTAAGAACTGTAATTCATGCATTAATTGACTCGCTTTTTCCAAGTCTGCATTTTCTGGTACATTCAACTGTTGTGCGAGGTTATCTAACACTACAGTTCGATTCGACTTTAATTCGGCTAGAATTTTTTCTAAAGCAGATTCTGGGTTAGCCTTAGATTTAACTTCACTTAACGCTTCTCTAAGTTCTATTTGTTGCATTAGAAACACCGGTGACATTACTGGATTCGCTTGGTCATCGAACACCACACCTTGCAACTCTATTAGATATCGAGCACGACGTTGTGGGGATTTTAATGTTTGATGTGCTTCGTTAATAAAAGCCGCACGTTGTACCGAAAGCCTTTTTTCTTTATCAGATGAATTTGCAAAACGGTCAGGATGAACAGCTTGTTGTAATTTTCTAAAATTCTCAGATAATTTACTTAAATCAACATCGAAAGAGCTGCGCATTGAAAATAACTCAAAATAATTCTGAGTTAAACTAATATTTTCGGCAACAGTCTCCATGGAAGAAGTCATTCTAGGATTGGTGTAAACGAAAAGTTAAACGGTAAAGCTTTCGCCGCAACCGCAACTATCTTTTACATTAGGGTTATTAAATTGAAAGCCTTCATTCAGACCTTCTTTAGCATAATCTAGTTCAGTACCTGCTAGATAGATTAAGCTTTTTTTGTCGACAATAACTTTAACGCCATTTGATTCAAAGACTTCATCGCTATCTTCAATGTTATCAGCAAATTCCATAACATAAGCCATGCCTGAACAGCCCGTTGTTTTAACACCGAGGCGTAAAGCTACGCCCTTACCTCGGTTTTCAAAAAAGGCTTGTACGTGTTCAGCTGCTTTTTCAGTTAATGTCACGCTCATGTCAAACTCTTCTACTTTTGCTTTGTTCTATAATCTTCAACGGCAGCTTTAATTGCATCTTCTGCAAGCACTGAACAATGCACTTTTACAGGAGGCAATTCTAATTCTTCTGCAATTTCAGAGTTTTTAATTTGTGCGGCTTCTTCTAACGTTTTACCTTTAACCCATTCAGTTAAGAGTGAGCTAGAAGCAATTGCAGAACCACAACCGTATGTTTTAAATTTAGCATCTTCAATTACGCCATCTGTGCCAACTTTAATTTGTAAACGCATAACATCGCCACAAGCCGGAGCACCAACCATACCGGTACCAACATCGCTTTCATCTTTATCCATAACGCCAACGTTACGTGGATTTTCATAATGATCTATAACTTTTTCGCCGTATGCCATGATAATTCTCCTTACTACTTAAATTATGAAATATGAACGCACTAATTAATGTGCAGCCCATTGGATTGCGCTAATGTCGATACCATCTTTATACATTTCCCATAAAGGTGATAACTCGCGTAATTTAGTAATGTTCTCGATTATTTTCTCAATTGCAAAATCGATTTCTTCTTCAGTTGTGTATTTACCTAAGGTAAAACGAATTGAACTATGTGCAAGTTCATCGTTACGTCCAATAGCTCGTAGTACATAAGAAGGTTCTAGACTTGATGATGTACATGCTGAACCTGATGAAACGGCTAAATCTTTCAGAGCCATCATTAATGATTCACCTTCGACATAATTAAAACTAATGTTTACATTATGTGGAACACGTTGATCGGCATCACCATTAACATACGTTTCTTCGATATCTTTTAAGCCATCAAACAAACGATCTTTTAATTTAGAAATACGTTCGTTATCTTGCTGCATTTCTTCTTTTGCTATACGGAACGCTTCGCCCATACCAACAAGTTGGTGAGTTGCTAAGGTACCTGAGCGCATGCCACGTTCATGTCCACCACCGTGCATTTGCGCTTCAATACGAATACGCGGTTTGCGACGTACAAATAATGCACCCACACCTTTAGGACCATAGATTTTATGTGCAGACATGGATAACAAATCAACTTTCATTGTTTCCATATCAACTTCAACTTTGCCACAGCTTTGTGCTGCATCAACATGAAAAATAATGCCACGTTCACGTGTTATTTCACCAATGGCTGTTATGTCGTTAATTACACCAATTTCGTTATTGACGTGCATGATAGATACGAGAATTGTATCATCGCGCATTGCCGCTTTTAGTTTATCCAAATCAATTAAACCGTTAGTTTCTGGATCAAGATAAGTTACTTCATATCCTTCACGTTCTAATTGACGACAAGTATCTAAAACAGCTTTATGTTCTGTTTTAGAGGTAATGATGTGTTTACCTTTTTTATGGTAAAAATGCGCAACACCTTTAATCGCTAAGTTATCTGATTCAGTTGCACCTGAGGTCCATACGATTTCTTTTGGGTTCGCATTAATCAACGCAGCAACATCACTACGCGCTTGTTCAACAGCCTTATCGGCCGACCAACCAAAAGGATGTGAACGCGATGCTGGATTACCAAAGTTACCATCTAAGGTTAAACAATCGCACATTTTTTCAGCAACACGTTTATCAACCGGTGTTGTTGCAGAGTAATCAAAATAAATGGGGGTTTTCATATATTACTAAGCCTTATTTAGTTCGAAGCTGAAATACGTTCAACTCGAATTGTTTCATTCTGTGAATTTTCTAAAGATTTTTTTTCTAAGTTTAACGCAACTTCTTGAACGGCTTCACGTTCAACAAGCTGACCTAGACTGATACCCATCAAAAAACCATGAATTTGAGCACTCAATTCCGTCCATAATTCATGAGTTAAACACTGTTGATCGTCATGACAATTTGCTAACCCACCACAACGAGTAGATTCTACTTTTTCATCTACTGCCGTTATAACTTGTGCAACAGCAATTTCATTAGCATCTCGGCTTAATCGATAACCGCCACCTGGGCCACGAGTACTATCAACAAGTTCATTTTTTCGGAGTTTAGAAAAAAGTTGTTCTAGATAAGAAAGAGATATGCCCTGACGCTGAGATATGTCGGCCAATGTAATTGGGCCTTTATCATAATGTAGAGCTAAATCGAGCATTGCAGTTACCGCGTAACGGCCTTTTGTTGTTAATCGCATTGTATACCTACCTTGTCCTACATCGTGAATTGACGTATTATTAGTACTTTCTGATATACGAATTCTACAAGACCTAGTAATTTAGTCAAGTATTATATCTGCCTTTCTTACCTTGACAAGAACCCCAACTAAACCACCCGCTTTTTACCAAACAAATGAGTTATGTGCTGTTCTTAGTTCCATCTAGCTCAGCTTTTACCTCATCCGTTGAGTTTGCTTCATTGCCAATCTCACATGGCCCCAGATCTGGCAAGTTTGCATAGTCTATTTCTGCTCCTAAGGTCTTGATTGCAGTACACATTGTTTTCATATGCTCATCCATTGCATGGATATGATCAAGCATTGAATCAATCGCTTTCACAACTGGATCAGGCATATCATTGTGCATACCGTAGGCATCAAAGCCGATTTTCTTGGCAAATTCTTTACGTTCAGAGTGTTCTTCCTGGGTAACAGGTGCTTGTGCTACAACTCTTCCTGGAATACCCACAACCGTTAAATTAGTCGCCACATCCTTCACCACCACAGCATTTGAACCTACCCGTACACCGTCACCTAGCTCGATTGGACCAAGTACTTTCGCCCCAGCTCCCACGACAACGTTATCGCCTAATGTTGGGTGACGTTTACCTTTTTTCCAAGAGGTGCCGCCTAATGTCACACCATGATATAACGTACAGTCGTCACCAATTACAGCGGTTTCACCGATAACGACACCCATCCCGTGGTCAATAAAAAAACGCTTGCCAATATCCGCTGCGGGATGAATTTCAACGCCGGTTAACCAACGCGCGATATGCGCAAAAAATCGAGCGGGAAGTTTTAGGCTCCATAACCAAAGTTGGTGATTAATACGATGAAATATCATCGCATGCACACCTGAGTACGAAGTAAGTACTTCCAGCATATTTCGAGCCGCTGGGTCACGTTCAAAGACACATTTGATATCTTGCTTTATTAAATTAAACATAGTTTCTATTCGCTTTTTTTCGAGCTTCGTGAAATAGCGGTTAATATACCACGCAAAATATTCACTTCAATTTTATCTAAACCACTTCGATTAAATAATTTCCGCAATCGTCGCATGAGTTGCATTGGATTATCTGGGTTTAAAAATTTCAATTCCAACAATGTTTCTTCTAAGTGCGTATAAAAATACTCAATATCTTGAGACGTTGCCGGCGGGTGTTCATTTTCGGCTTTTTTAATGGCTCCCTCATTTAGAAGGGCTGTCATGTGTAACTCATAACACAGTACTTGTACGGCAGCCGCAATGTTTAACGAGGTATACTCCGCATTCGCCGGTATATGTACGAGATATTGACATAAATCCATTTCATCATTATTTAAACCCGCATCTTCTCGACCAAATACAACAGCCACTTTGTTATAGTTAGTTACTTCATTACTATTTGTCGAATCGCCAACGGCAAAAATTTTTTCTGCCATTTCACGAGGATTCAACTCAGGCCAAGTAACCGAACGTAAACGTGCACTTGCACCAATGACTAAATCACAGTCGGCAATCGCATCCGCCAAGCTATTATATATTTGGGCTCCATAAAGAACATCGGTTGCACCAGATGCCCGCGCATACGCTTTCCCCTTGCCTTTAGTTTCGCCATCAGCTTCGGTGTATTGTTTAGGAGAGACTAACGCTAAATCCGAAAGGGTCATATTTTTCATTGCGCGTGCCGTTGCCCCTATATTGCCAGGGTGGCTGGTTTCGACTAACACGATACGTACATTGTCTATTTTAACAGTCATAATTTTTTTGAATATTTTAATGAGGCCGTATTATACCCTAGAAGACTATCGATATAGCGTTAAACCATTAAATACTCACTTTTGATAAAAAAATGTTATAATGTCCATCTATTCAGAAACTTTTTCTGATTCGTTCTTTTTCAGTCAGCCCTCGTTCTTGTATTATTGGTTCGAGAACAAAATCATTCATCTTAATTTGAAGGTATAACGATGCAGCACCCTATGTTGAATACTGCGATTAAAGCCGCGCGTAATGCTGGTGATATTATTGCTCGCTCAGTTGACCGTATTGATCGTCTCAATATTCAAACTAAAAAAGAAAATGACTTTGTCAGTGAAGTTGACCTGAAAGCCGAAGAAGAAATTATCAACACAATTAAAAAAGCCT